>Ga0105152_10000227_pt1 | contig 14950 bp, 15 predicted proteins | sample LakBais05cmmetaG_FD_81534 | JGI IMG/M metagenome (GOLD analysis project Ga0105152, IMG submission 81534) | Lake sediment microbial communities from Lake Baikal, Russia to study Microbial Dark Matter (Phase II) - Lake Baikal sediment 0-5 cm | ecosystem: Environmental > Aquatic > Freshwater >...
ATGTATTTGTAAACGCTATTCGTTCTTTTTGCTCTCATCGCTCTCCATACTCTCTTTAATCTTCTTTTCTTCCCATTCCCTGCCAAAGAACCGGGGGCTGCCAACGACGCTGGAGGCATGCATGACAAGCCCTATGCCCCAGAAGATGGTCACCCGGTAAAACCAGAGATAGTGCACTTCCTGGATTATATTGATGACAAAAAGCTGGACGTTTACAATCACAAAGATGATCAGGTGGAAGCAGACCCCCTGATCTCCCCCACCCGTGCCTTTGCCGCACGGTATTTTTCATCGTCTGCGACCATCGCTGATCCGACTATCCGGATATACTATTCTCAAACGGTGTTCTGAATAAGGTTTCCGATGCATGGAACAATGAGGTACTGTCAGGGAAGAAACCATGAATAAAATGCACAGGAATGAGTGTGCATGATAACAGATGCCCGGCATGTCCGATGGGATCCTGATGACTGTTACCGGGCTTTTGAGGGTTGATTTTCTTTGACCGATATAAAAAAATCCCGATCTATTCCGTCCGGTACGGACGGGTGGAGGAGCTTGAGCCGGTCGTGAAAACAGATGCGGAGTGGCAGGCGCTGCTCACCCAGCAGCAGTATGATATAGCCCGCAAGAAAGGTACTGAGCCGGCCTTTACCGGTATCTACCATAACTGCAAGCGCCCTGGCATCTACAGGTGCGTCTGCTGCGGCACCGACCTGTTCCTCTCAGATGCAAAATTCGATTCAGGCACGGGATGGCCAAGCTTTTCCGCGCCCGTCTCGGATCTCAACGTGAGGACCGTAACCGACCGGTCGTACGGGATGACGAGGGTCGAGGTGCTCTGCGCACGCTGCGGCGCCCACCTCGGGCATGTCTTTGATGACGGCCCGCCGCCAGCCAATAAGCGGTACTGTATGAACTCCGGGTCCCTTACATTACTCCAGAAGTCCGCATGACAGCGCCCCCGTTTCGCACCGGTTCTCCTCGTCGGGGTGTCAGTCCAATCACTGACCGGAACGACTCCCGGGAAGACCGGATAATTCCCGGGATCAATGCCCGGCTCACCGCACTCCGGCAGGATCTCTTCGCGGTGACAGACTACCCTGCCGGACAGCTCGCCGCTGTCATACAAGACGTCGGGTTTGCATGCACCTGCTGCACCCGGTGCTGCACACTGGAGTTCAACGACCACGTCTTCCTCCTCGACATGGATACCGCTGTGATCAAAGCGATCGAACCGGCTGCCCTTGTGCCTGCACCTTATTTCGAGCTCTGCGACCAGCACGGGCGGTTCTACGACTCCGGCTATGCCCTGCGGACGCAACCCGACGGATCATGCATCTTTTTAAACGGGAACCGGTGCAGGATTTACGAAAAAAGGATCTCGATCTGCCGGATCTACCCGTACATGCTCCACCGTGAACCGGATACAACAGGGATCGTGGAATGGCGGCAGATTAGCGGGCTGAACCGGCACGGGACGTACCATAACGAGATTACGGATGCAGAGAGTATCGCAATCGCACAGGCAACAAAAGAGTACGAGATTGCATTCCTCGAACAGACCATCCGGTTCTATGAGTTCATGTGCCGCTGTTTTTCAGACAACGGGCTGCGGTATGTACGAAAAATCTACGATGAAAGGATGCGGGCATATAAGAAGGGGGAGGAGATCGAGGTATTTGTGCTCTACAACGGCGGGCTGGAGCGGTTGTGCGTGACCCCGGAAACCGCAGTATGGGATAGTGAATTTGGTTAAAAAGATCTTCATCAAGCCAACAACAAATAGCGTCAGGCAACCCCTTCGTTTTGTATCCTTTGAAGAGCAATCCGGCAGTACTCCTCATCCAGCTCGATGCCAATCCCTTTCCTGTTACAACGGCAGGCCGCCACGAGCGTGCTCCCGCTCCCCATGAACGGGTCGAGCACGGGGTCATCCACATAGCTGAACAGTTTGATGCAGCGCAGCGGCAGTTCCACCGGGAACGGGGCCGGGTGGTTTACCTTCTTTTTGCTCTCCCCGGAAAATGTCCACAGCCCGTTAGTCCATGCCATGAACTCCTGCCGCGAAATGTCGGATCTCCGCCCTCGGGCAGGCCGCTTCCAGCCCCCTTTGTACAGCACGACAATCAGCTCCACGGGTGCGATCACATATGGCGCTGAGGGGCTCATCCACGAACCCCATGCCGTCCGGCGCGAGATGTTTCCCTCGTTCCAGACAATCGTTGCATGGTACCGGAACCCGGCCTCCTTGGCGATAGCAGTCAGGTCGGCGCCGACGCTCTGCTGCCCGCCCTTGTTCTTGTCGAGTGGAATGTTAAGGCAGAACCTGCCGGAATCTGCAAGCCAGCGATAACACCGCGCCATCCAGCGTTTTGAGAGGGCAAGGTATTCCTCATATGAGCTCCCGTCGTCATGGCTGCCATACCGGATGTCGACATTGTATGGCGGTGAGGTCACGATGAGGTCCACGCTCCCGGCCTTCATGCGCCGGGTGGTCAGGATATCATCGTTGATCATTGTAAGCCGGTCGTTTTGGAAAAATACTGGCGGCGCCACCACAGTACCCTGCTATGAGTCTGGGTGCTCAGGGGTCAAGTAACCAGCGTTGCCGGATTGGCTGGTACTTCATGGTGCCGGTATACCGCTGGACAAACGTTTTCACAACCTTTATGTGATGCGATCGTGATTCTATCGTTGTATGATCAAGGTTGCCATCAATGGATACGGTACTGTCGGTAAACGTGTAGCCGATGTAGTCGCCGCCCAGAAAGATATGAAGATCGTTGGCGTCTCCAAGACACGCGCGAATGCTGAAGCCTTCGTCGCAAAACAGAGGGGGTACCCGCTCTATATAGCTGATATTTTAAAAAAATCTTCATTTGAAAAGGTCGGATTGACTGTCGCCGGATCGGTTGAGGACATGTGCAAACTTGCAGATGTCGTTGTTGATGCAACACCCGGTGATGTCGGCGCAACAAACAAACCACTCTATGAAAAACTGGGGGTAAAAGCGATCTGGCAGGGTGGCGAAGACCACGAAGTTGCCGGTTTCTCGTTTAATTCATCCTGTAATTTTAAAGACGCAATCGGCAGGCAGTTTGTCCGTGTTGTTTCCTGTAATACAACCGGGCTCTGCCGGATTATCCATTCAATCGACCAGGAATATGGTGTTGCCCATGTGCACGCGATTATGGTAAGAAGAGGATCAGATCCGGGTGAGATCAAGAAAGGTCCAATCGATGCAGTTGTTCTCGATCCGGTGAGTGTACCCAGCCACCACGGTCCTGATGTCCAGACCGTGCTTCCGCATATATCGATAACGACAATGGCGATGATTGTCCCGACAACAATGATGCATATGCATGCAATACAGATCACGACTAAAAAGGATGTTGCGCGTGAACGTGTGATTGATCTCATCTCAAAACACCCCCGCATGGGATTAATCAAGAAGAGTGCAGGTATAAAGAGCACCGCGGAACTCAAGGAATTTGCCATGGACCTCGGCCGGCAGCGGGCTGACCTGTATGAGAACTGCATTTTTGAGGAGTCAATTTATGCAAACAAAAAAGAGCTTTGTTTCTTCCAGGCTATCCACCAGGAAGCAGATATCGTGGTTGAAAACATCGATGCTATCCGCGCAATGACAGGTATCATAAAGGATGCGGCAACTTCAATCAGGATGACCAACGAGGCAATCGGATTTTCTCCCATCCAGAACAATCATTAACACCCCCCATCACTCATTATTTTTAATGGACGCGTACGAACTGGCTACACGCAATACTGTGGAAGTTGTCACTGAAGACGAACTCCGATCCCTTATTTCCAAACCAGCAAAGAGCGTCTATGCCGGCTATGAGCCGAGCGGTGAGATCCATCTCGGGCACCTCGTTACCGTCAACAAGCTGATCGATCTGCAGGCAGCCGGCTTCGATGTTATCGTACTGCTTGCCGACCTCCATGCCTTCCTTAACCGGAAGGGGACGATGGAGCGGGTGCGGGAACTTGCCGATTATAACAGGCAGTGTTTTGAGGGGGTGGGGCTCAGGAACGTAAAGTACGTCCTCGGTTCCGACCTCCAGCTCGATCGTAATTACGACCTGCTCGTACTCCAGCTCTCCCAGCAGATCACGCTCAACCGTGCGATGCGGAGCATGGACGAGGTCGGACGGCAGATGGACCACCCCACCGTTTCCCAGATGATTTACCCCCTGATGCAGGCAGCAGATATTGCTATGCTCGGCGTTGACGCTGCGGTGGGCGGGATCGACCAGCGCAAAATCCACATGCTCGCCCGTGAACACTTAATCAACTTCGGGTATCCCGCACCGGTCTGTATTCACACCCCAATCCTGAATGGACTGGATGGAAAGAAGATGTCCTCATCGCAGAGCAACTATATCTCTATCGCTGACAGCGAAGACGAGATAAAAAAGAAGTGCCAGAAGGCGTTCTGTCCGCCGGAGATTGTTGAAAATCCCGTGCTCCAGATCTTCCAGCACCACATCTTCCCCAGACTTCTGCAGGTCACGGTCAAGCGCCCTGAAAAATTCGGGGGTGACAGGGTCTTTACCAGCTATAGTGAGATTGAACAGGCGTACCAGAAAGGCGAGGTTCATCCCCTCGATCTGAAGAGGACCTGCGGTGAGAGCTTAATCGATATCCTCCGCCCGGTGCGTGAATATATCAAATGAACCCGCCATTACGAAATCATCCGATTTTTCTGGTGTGAAATCCTGTGAGTGTTGAAAAAAAACAACAGCGGTTTGATCGCGAGCTCGACCAGCTGGGCATCCGGATCAAGGACGCCGATCAGCTCAAGGTACGCGATGACGTTTTTGATGAGGTCACCCTCCTTGCACTCTACAAACTGGTCCATAAAAAATGGATCTCGGTAATCGGCGGTTCCATCAGTACAGGCAAGGAGGCAAATGTCTTTTACGCTGAACGGGACGGCACCTCAATCGCCATCAAAATCTACCGGATCCGCACGGCAAACTTCAATACAATGAGTGCATATATCGTTGGGGATCGTCGGTTTTCAAACGTGAAAAAAAACCGCAAGGATCTGATCTTTGCCTGGACAAAAAAAGAGTATGCCAACCTTGCACGGGCACGGGACTCTGGAATACCGGTTCCAGAACCACTTGTCTGGGACAGGAACATCCTTGTGATGTCATTTATTGGCAAGGACGAATGTCCGTACCCACACCTGCGCAACGCAGAGATCGGTGACCCCGGCGGGGTTTATGACTGTATCATCGGGTATATCGATACACTCTACCACAAAGCAGAGCTCGTGCATGCCGACTTAAGCGAGTTCAATATATTATACGGTGATAAACCCTATCTCATCGATATGGGACAATCGGTTACCCGCGACCACCCTCGTGCACTCCAGTTCCTGATGAGGGATATCAAAAATATCAACAGGTTCTTTGCACAACGGTGCAGCGTGCAAAGCGAGATCGAAGTCTTCAATGCTGTAACCGGACTTGATACGTACGAACCATGATGCGATAACAACATTCCAGAAAACAACATACCACATATGTACGCGGGCAGGATATTCGGAGAATATGTTCAGGATACTATACGACAGGTGAATTGATATGATGCAGGAAGTGAAGATTGCAGGGAGCAGGATCGGTGCTCTGATCGGCAAAGGGGGAGAGACCAAAAAAGAGCTCGAAACAAAGACCCATACCACCATCACCATCGACAGTAAAGAAGGAACCGTGAAGGTTGAAGGTTCTGACGAGCATGCCGTCACCCTGCTCCGTGCGGTGGAGACCATCAATGCGATCAACCGCGGGTTCTCACCCGAGCGTGCTTTTGAGCTGCTGGATGATGATGACCTTCTGCTGGATATGATCGATCTCTCAGGACTTGCCGAGGGTCCGCGGCAACTTGACCGGCTGCGCGGCAGGATTATCGGCAAGGATGGGCGGGCGCGGGAGCAGATCGAAGATATGACCGATGTGGAAATATCTGTGTTCGGGAAGACGGTGGCGCTGATTGGATATCCCGAGGCGCTCAAGGTAGCCCGTACTGCCCTCGATATGTTAATCGAGGGCGTACCTCATGAGAGCGTCTTTGCCTTTCTGGATAAGAAGAAGAAAGAAGCAAAGCAGGACATGATCAGTTATTATTACTAATACACATGAGAGCCCGCAACCTGGCGCCGAGATACACCCGTTATGCTGTGTTTCCAGTGGAACTAAAATACGGATGCCGGAACTGATGGAATAAAAACAGCCGGTTTTTTAACGGGTTCGTGTGAATTGCGGGGGAATGTCTGTGTTTATAAAAGAACTGCCAATTCCTGTTAACCTCAGGCAACAGTATGAACGTTTGGGTATCACCGAGCTCTACCCGCCACAGGCAGAGTGCGTTATGGCGGGCATTTTTAAGGAAAAGAACCTGCTCGTTACCATACCTACCGCGAGTGGCAAGACACTGGTTGCTGAAATGGCAATGCACCACCATATCGCCAATGGGGGAAAATGCCTCTATATCGTTCCGCTCAAGGCACTCGCCAGCGAGAAGTATGATGAGTTCCGGGGAAAGGGTGTGCGGGTCGGAATTGCTACCGGTGATTTTGACCGGCGGGATGACTCTCTTGGCCGAAACGACATCGTTGTTGCGACCAGCGAGAAGGTGGACTCGCTCCTCCGCAACAACAGCCGGTGGCTGGAAGAGATCTCGTTGATCGTAATCGACGAGGTGCATCTGATCGATTCGAGTGACCGGGGGCCCACGCTTGAGATGGTTATTGTCAAGATGCGCTTTACAAATCCAGCAATGCAACTGGTAGCACTTTCCGCTACCATCGGCAACCCACGGAACCTGGCCAGCTGGCTGGACGCGGAACTGGTGACAAGTACGTGGCGCCCCGTTGACCTGAGGCAGGGGGTCTTTTGTAATGATAGTATTTATTTTCACTATTCCACGCGCCCCGTTCAGCACATATCAAAAAATTATGATGACTTGAACCTCTGTCTTGACACGATTGGTGAAGAGGGGCAGTGCCTTGTCTTTGTTTCGTCACGCCGCAATGCCGAGGCATTTGCTAAGCGGGCGGCATCGGCAATTCATTGCGATAACCCGGAACTCAAAGAACTGGCAAAAAAGCTGAGTTCTCTTGCTGATACCGATATGGATAAGCTCCTTGCCACGTGTGTTGCCAAGGGGTCGGCGTTTCACCATGCCGGCTTGCGCCGAGAGGCACGCGGTCTTGTTGAGGAAGGGTTCCGGCGGGGGTTGATCAAATGCATTTCCTCTACCCCGACACTTGCTGCAGGACTTAACCTGCCTGCCCGCCGGGTGATTATCCGCGATTATCTTCGTTACTCGGCTGAGGGGGGAATGCAGCCGATTCCAGTACGTGAATACCACCAGATGGCTGGGCGGGCGGGGCGGCCGCACCTGGATCCCTATGGCGAGGCAGTGCTGATTGCCAAAGACATGGGGCAGGTTGAGGAACTCTTCGAAGTGTATATTGATGCAATCGCGGAAGATGTGCATTCGAAATCTGCCGAAGCCACTGCACTCTACACCCACATTCTCTCGTTGATTGCGTCAGGGTTCACAAGAACGCGGGGCGAGCTTGCTGCATTCATGGATCGCACGTTCTATGTCCATGAGAACAAGCGGGGGCGATTAATCCAGAGGTCGGTTGACGCGGCACTTGAATTTCTCGTTACATCCGATATGGTTGTTGAAGTCGGCGAACACCTTGGTGCGACAGAATTCGGGGTGATGGTCTCACGGCTCTATATCGATCCCCGAAGTGCTGATATAATTGTCCGTGAGCTACGGGAGAGTCAGGAATACTCGGATATCGGGCTGTTGCAGCTGATCTGCAGTACCCCGGATATGCCAACACTTTACGTCCGTAATTCAGATATTCCCGCGCTCTCACGGGCGATGGATATGCGTGCCGGTCAGCTGTGGATGGAGCCGCCCCTGCCCCATGATGCGGCTGAGACATTCTACCGATCACTCAAAACCACACTGCTCTTATTTGACTGGGCAAACGAATTGACCGATGCGAAAATCTGCGAACGATACGCCGTGGGCCCGGGGGATATTTATGGCATGGTGGAAAGTGTAAACTGGCTGCTGCATGCCAGCGCCGAGCTTGCGCGGATGTTCAAAACCCCGTTTTATACATCCATCCGTGAGTATGAAATCTGTATGAAAAACGGCATCCGACGCGAATTGCTCCCGCTAATCAGGTTGCGTGGGATCGGGCGGGTCCGCGCACGCAGGCTTTTTAATAACGGAATAAAGACACCCGACATGATCCTGGCGGCAGGTATCGAAGAGGTCACCAAGATTCTCGGACGCGGCACCACAGAACAGATCTTTGAACAGTTGAAGGGAAGAAGAAGCGATCCGGGACCCGATGGTGGCGGGGAAATAGGAATAAAACAGACCTCCCTTCTGCATTTCGGGTGAAACAGATGGCAACACCAGATCAGTCATATGAAATGAGGTCGGGGATCTTCGAAGTCGAGAATTGCGATTTGTTTCTGCTCGCGCTGCGGAAAATCGCTCAGGACAACAACACCACGATCATCTGTTTTGATGCGGATAGACTGGCTGGAAGGAAACATGCCAACGCAGCGATCCGTCATGCACTGAGGTCGTTTCATGAGGGGGCGCCAATAGCAAACACCCTTGAGATGGAGGCGCTCTTGTATGCCTCCGGCAGCCGGCAGTGCTCCGTCGCTACCGCCTTTGGCATCCATACTGGTATTAACCGCGCATACGTCTGTTGTTGTCCCCCGGTTCAGACGATCTGGGACGCACTCACTCCGATTGTCCACTGGGTCATTGAAAACTGGGAGGACATGAATCCGGTGAGGCGGCGCCGGCTCAAAACCCTGTTTTCGATCTCTGATGAAGAAATTGCAGCAACCGGGGAATCGCGGTTTGCCGATCTGATCCTTGAACGGGTGGCACTCCTTGCGGTCTATCGCTAATTGCTTCGAGTGCACACAGGACCCGCAGGGCGTTGTGTTCATGTACCCTAAATAACGGAATTTCTCCTGCAGTACGTCGTACAGGAATTAAAAAACCCCTATTTTGCTCGTTTAGATCGGAACGGCGAATGCTGGATCCTCCGGGATACTGTCCCCAACCTGCCCGTTGCCGCTATTATCGGGTGGCGTGGGACAGGATATGGACAATTTCCGGAACAATAAGCTGGCTTGTCGCGAGTTTGACGGCTGACGTGGAACCCGGGATGCAAAAAATCGCCCGTTGCTGATATATCCCGGCTGCCGCACGCGAGAGCATGGCACTGGTGCCGATCTCCTCAAAACTTTTCGTCCGGAAAATCTCCCCGAACCCGTCAATTACCTTTTCAAGCAACGGGGTTACTGCTTCGATGGTGCAGTCATCATGGGTGAGCCCGGTCCCCCCGTTCAGGATGATGCAATTTGTATGGGTTGTCGCTTTCAATACCTCTGATCTGATGGCATTGATATGATCTGGTACAATGGCATAATGACCAACTGCATATCCTGCTGCCTTTACAATTTCAGAAATTGCCATTCCACTTAAATCCGTTTCCGGTGTTCGCGTGCTGGAGACCGTAATAATACCCACAGTAATTACCAGAGGGTTGAGGTGCTCCTGTTTCATAGTAATAAAAGTAGTGTTCATTGATTGTTAATAAAAGCACAAGTTTGTGGTTATTTTTTTAAAAGGGGGTCAAAAATCAGCGACCCCTTTGTTTCCACTGGAACCTTCCTCGGAACTGACCCCTCCAACCACCTCAGGAACAATATTACTTAGTATTCGTACATAATACCTGCAACTGAGTAATAGATATCATCTCAAAGATTTTTTTTATTCGTTTCTTAATTTTATGCAGCTCGGTAGCAGATCCAGCACAAAGAATCATTTCGAATACTATATATATTAAGAAGGATATAATTATCAAATGCTCGTATTATTTTTAAAGTAATGAAGTACTGTTGCTCTATTCACGCTCCACACGAAACAAAGGGGGGTCCCCGTTCCATCTCCACACAACACAATTGGAATATGCACCCAATCCAAAAATTTCTATAGCAGTATCCCGAGAGAGTTTTTCTTTGATGATCAGAAACCGATGCCCCCAAACACCCACATGCACGAATAGAAATATTATATTTTAAGATAATAAGAATATATTTAGTTTTGAATTCTGACGAATCAACCCAAAAATTCCGCACGCTCCACACGAAATGAAGGGGTTTATAAAAAGGGAAAACAATCACATTTTTCATTTCATACCACAAACTGTCAGATCCTCAGTGTGATTATGCCCGAAACCGAAGACCCCGCAACAGGGCTATTTAAAAAATATCTGACCAGCACTACCCTATTCAAGGATCGGGAGGTCCTGCGGCACTCATATCGCCCCCAGATCCTCCCGCACCGAAAGCCCCAGATTGACGAGGTCGCCTCCATTTTGGCCCCCTCACTGCGTAATGAAACACCCTCAAACATCCTGATTTATGGTAAAACTGGCACTGGTAAGACGGCATGTGTGAGGTATGTGGGTACAGAGCTGGAAAAGGCAAGCAGTAAGATGGGGACCATCTGCAGGATTGTGCACCTTAATTGTGAGGTGATTGATACCCAGTACCGTGTGCTCGCACAAATAGCAAAAGGCCTTGAAAATGTAGACGAGGCAGCCAGTGACAAATTGCGCACGCACATTCCGATGACGGGCTGGCCCACCGACCAGGTGTATGCAGAATTGAAGAACCAGCTCGAGTCCGGCGGCGGGGTCCTTGTTATTGTTCTGGATGAGATCGACAAGCTTGTGAAAAAGAGCGGGGACGACACCCTGTATAACCTGACGAGGATCAACACCGATCTCAAGAATTCCAAAGTAAGCATCATCGGTATCTCAAATGACCTGAGTTTTAAGGACTTTCTCGATCCCCGCGTCCTCTCCTCCCTCTCAGAAGAGGAGATCGTCTTTCCACCGTATAATGCTCCGCAGCTTGTTGACATCCTTGCGCAGCGCGCGGAAGCAGCATTTTTTCCAGATGTTATAGCGGGCGGGGTCATTCCGCTCTGTTCGGCACTTGCTGCACAGGAACACGGGGATGCACGAAGAGCCCTCGATCTCCTCCGTATATCCGGTGAACTGGCAGACCGCAGCGAGTCTGCCAAAGTGACCGAAGATCATGTGAAACAGGCACAGGCCAAGATCGAAACCGACAGCATGATTGAATGCATCTCAACGCTGCCAACGCAGAGTAAACTTATTCTGTACTCAATGCTTATCCTCGAACAGCTGGGACAGAATATCTTTACCAGCGGGGAAGTATCACGTATATACCAGGACATCGCACCGACAATCCAGCTCGATGTGCTTACCCATCGCCGCATTACCGATCTGATCTCTGAATTAAACATGCTCGGGGTAATTAACACCCGCGTTGTGAGCCGCGGGCGCTACGGACGGACAAAGGAGATGTGGTTTGACTCCAACACAGGAAAGATCCACGAAGTCGTTCTCAAGGACCCGCGCTTGAACGGGTTGAAAGATCTTGACATAGGTCAGAGGGAAGCAAAATGGATAAAGACGTGGTTCAGGTGACGAGCGATGGATGATAAAGATCTTGATCTCCTCCGTATTGTCGAGGAGAATGGCCGACTTTCGGCAGAAGAACTTGCGGTGATGACTACCTTATCAGCACGTGACGTTGAAGCCAGACTCCATGCACTTGAAGAAGCACGGGTAATCAGGAAATATACTGCCGTGATCAACTGGGAGAAAACTGGTAACGGGGAAGTCTCTGCCATCATCGAGCTCAAGGTCAGTCCAGAGCGTGATTTTGGCTACGACCGGATAGCAGAGCGGTTATCAAGGTTTAACCAGGTCAAAAGTCTGCGATTGATCACCGGTACGTATGACCTCCAGCTCATGGTCACAGGCAAGAACATGCAGGAAGTCTCACGATTTGTCTCAGAACATGTTGCACCAACGGACCGGATCCGCGAGACGGCGACACATATCATCATGAAGTCATACAAAGAGAACGGCAACGTTCTTTTTGAGCAACAGGAAGCAGAACGCCTGCCCTATTCTTTCTAGGGTGATGGTATGAGAGATTTTGTTTCTCGCCGTGCACAGCTTATCCCGCCATCCGGTATCCGCAAATTTTTCGATCTCGTGCTCACCATGCAGGATGTGATCTCGCTGGGTGTCGGGGAACCGGACTTCTCTACTCCGTGGACCATCTGCGAATCAAGTATCTACTCTATCGAGCAGGGCGTCACCTCGTATACATCGAATAAAGGATTGCAATCTTTAAGAGAAGCCCTCTCCCGCTATCTTGGCGAGCACTATCACCTCACCTACAACTGCGATAACGAAATTATCATAACAAGTGGTGTTTCAGAAGGACTCGATATTACCATCCGTGCAATTGTCAACCCTGGTGACGAGGTGATCATAGCCCAGCCAAGCTACGTCTCATATGCCCCCTGTGTAACCCTCGCCGGCGGGGTTCCGGTACCTGTTGAATGCAGAGAGATAGATACGTTTAAGCTTAATCCCGATGCCCTGCAGGAACAAATCACCCCAAGAACAAAAGCCCTCATCATAAACTTCCCAAACAATCCAACGGGTGCAGTGATGAGAAAAGAAGATCTCGGGGCGATCGCAGATATCGTGACCGACCACGATCTCCTGCTGATCAGTGATGAAGTGTATGCCGAGCTCACGTACGAGGGAAAGCATGTTGCAACGGCTACTGTTAAGGATCTCTGGGAACGCACGATCACCCTTAACGGGTTCTCCAAGGCATACGCGATGACCGGGTGGCGTGTCGGGTATGTGTGTGCCCCAGAAACACTGTGCGACGCAGCACTCAAAATCCACCAGTACGTGATGCTCTGTGCCCCCGTGATGAGCCAGGTAGCGGCACTTGAGGCACTCCGGTCTGCAGAGGATGATAAGAACAGGATGGTGAACGAGTACCGGTTGCGGCGTAATATGTTTGTTACCGGTTTAAACCGGATCGGGCTTTCCTGCCATGTACCCGAAGGGGCGTTTTATGCATTCCCCTCGGTTGCGGAAACCGGGCTTTCCGAAGTAGACTTTTCCGAGCGGCTCTTAAAAGAGCAGCGGGTCGCAGTAGTGCCTGGAAGTGCTTTCGGGGTCGGTGGTGCGGACCATCTCCGCTGTGCGTATGCAGTCTCACGAAAACAATTGACAGAAGCACTGGGGCGCATGGAGACATTCATTGCCGGACTCTGAACGTGTTTCGTGCGGGTGAAGGGCGGATATGTGCGGGTTTCATCCCCGCCCGGCCCGCACTGTTTTTTTTAAAAGATGCTGTTGCGGGGGCTGTTTCATTCGCGTAGTATTTTTAATGTTCTTAAAAATGCGGATGGCAGATGCGGTTGTCCCACTGAGGCGCCGGCATGGGGGATATTTTATTTCCCGCTTCAACCAACACTCCTTGATATTTCAATGAGCTGTACAATCATCGTAGGTGGATTTTTTGGCGATGAAGGCAAGGGCAAGATCGTCGCCCACATCGCCCACAAAGACAACCCCGTCATCATCTCTCGCGGCGGCGTCGGCCCGAATGCCGGCCATACGGTCAAAGTTGGCACGAAGGAATACAGGGTCCGGATGGTCCCTTCAGGTTTTCTGTACAGGGACGCAAAACTCTGCATCGGAAGCGGTGTCCTCGTCGATCCGCGGGTGCTCAAGCAGGAAGTTGAACGCCTCGGTGTCAAAGGGCGGGTTTTTGTCGACTTCCGCTGTGGCATCATTACGGAGGACCATATCATCAGAGACAAGGGTAGCGCACACCTTGCAAAAAAGATCGGGAGCACGGGTTCAGGATGCGGACCGGCAAACGCGGACCGTGTAATGCGCCTCTCCCCACAGGCCAAGGACGTGCCCGAACTTGCCGAATACCTGCTTGACGTGCCAAAAACGATTAACGATGCGCTTAGCCAGGGCGAAGTGGTGCTCCTGGAAGGTACACAGGGGTTCGGAATATCACTCTTTTATGGTACATATCCATTTGTCACAAGCAAAGATACATCTGCATCCCAGATCGCTGCAGACAATGGTGTCGGTCCGACACGGATCAACGATGTGGTTGTGGTCTTCAAGGCGTACCCGACCCGGGTGGGTGAAGGGCCGTTTTCCACTGAAATGCCCAGTGCGACATCGGATGCGATGGGCATCCAGGAATTCGGCACAGTCACCCACCGGAAGCGCCGCATCGGGGGATGGGATGGTGAAATGGCGCGGTATTCAGCAATGATAAACGGATGCACTCAGGCGGCAATCACGGGAATTGACCGCGTGGACAAGGCATGTTTTGGTGTGACCGGATATGCAAAACTCACGAAAAAGGCAAAAGAATTTATAACAAAAGCGGAGGATGATATCGGCTGTCCTGTCACCCTTATATCGACGGGGCCCGAGCTCTCCCAGATCATCGATTTGAGGGATGAATTGACATGAGGCGCAAGCTCCTGGATATCCTCTGCTGCCCGGTCTGTAAAGGCGATCTCGCCCTTACTGTAGCCGAAGAGAACGAACTCGAGATCCTTGAGGGGATTCTCCTTTGCGCACGCTGCAATGTGGAGTACCCTATCCACGAAGGTATACCCAACCTTCTCCCCCATACCCTCACTGAATGACAAGGTGCCACTATGACATTTCTCCCGTTGTTCAATGCGCTGGTTCTGCAAGATCAGGGTACAGATGACAACGTGTATGACGTGTTCCTGAACAGGAGCGGGATAAACTCCATTGATGTCCCCAAAGGCCCCGTGCAGGTGGAGATAGGTCGTAATCTCTGTCTCAGGTTTGTGAACCGGGGTTCGCCAATCCATATTTCTGTCGCATCAACAAATACTGGAATGTTCTCATCTTTTTTCCACGAAAACCTCTATATTG
>Ga0105152_10000230_pt1 | contig 14897 bp, 13 predicted proteins | sample LakBais05cmmetaG_FD_81534 | JGI IMG/M metagenome (GOLD analysis project Ga0105152, IMG submission 81534) | Lake sediment microbial communities from Lake Baikal, Russia to study Microbial Dark Matter (Phase II) - Lake Baikal sediment 0-5 cm | ecosystem: Environmental > Aquatic > Freshwater >...
ACGCTTGAGCTGGCAAATTCAGCGACCATCGCGTTCAAAATCAACCCTGCGGGTTTTGACGAAACGAGCGTCCGGCTCGTTGTATGGGACGGCTACGAATGGGAGGAAGTACCTTTCTCCTACGACGGGACGCTCGGGTTGGTTTCCTCCACTGTGGAGGCTGTCATGCCCTATGGAACCCGCATCTACCTGGCGAATCCCGACGTGAGATCCAGCAGCAATCCGCGCGAGCGGGAAGGCGGCACACAGATCGTTTCGGAGTTTGTGGCCATAAAGGTCGTCGGCGAGATCTCCGATAATGCCGTTCAAAAAAGCGCATCCCCGCGAACGGCTGCCGCAGAAAGGGGCGAAGCCAGCGGCGCCGGCCGCCCCGTTTTCATACCTTCGAAATCGGGAAAATTCAAAGTCAACTACACACAGCCCGCGAACCAGACGGAGGCCGATGCCCTGAAGAAGAAAGCCGAGGATGTCGCCGGATATATGGATAACGCCTATCAGGTGATTGTCAAGGAGATGGGCCTCCGGGAACCCGGCGTAAGCACGCACATCGGCTACGGCAGGACCTGGCCCATCAAGCTCAGGGTTCTGAAAGGTTATTACGGCTCGGCTGACTCCGAGAAATATCAGATTTACCTGAATGTCACAGAACCGTCAGGAGACGGCATGGCGCACACATGCCACCACGAATTCACCCATCTTGTCCAGTTCAGGACATTGAAAGATGCAAGCATTGATGTGGATGAAAGTCTCGACTGGTTCGGCGAAACGATGGCGGACGGCGTCGGATTCTATGCGCAGAAGGGACGCGGAACGATCTACAGTTTGGCGGATACGAGCATGGGCTATTTTGATGTGCGCCTCGATGCCGACAATCATTCGCTCGGCAGGGACAACAATTACAACTATGAGTACCGGCATTTTCCGTTCATTTCCTATCTATTGGCGCAATACCGTGACCCTAATCTCCTGGCGCAAAACCGTGACGCTAAATTCAAGATTTTTTTTGAGACCTGGTACTCCTCCTCCCCCCCCGGAAAGAAACAGATCAGCATGACGACCATCGATGCGGCGGCGCAGAAAGGTTTTGAAAAGACCATCACGGGACGGGAAGGCATCTACTGGGATTTCTACCGGGATTATTTCATCTCCGGAGTCGTATTCAACAAGGACAAATTCAAGAATTTACCCTCCAGGGACAGTGGTAAACCCTTCGATATCAAGGAAAACGAAAAGGAAAAACAGGGCGTGACCATTGTGGAAGTCGGTCCAAAAATCTCGTATCAGAAGGAGTTCACTATACAGCGTCTTGCCGGTAAGGTGGCGATCCTGAGGTACAGGGGGAGCTCCGAAGACCCCATGGGTCTTTCGGTTAAGGTCAGTTCCGAACCTGGCCAGTCCAGCGGTCGTATCCAGTTGATTTCATTCAAGAGGGATGGGGGTATCCTCCAGCTCACCGGCGATATCGAAGAAGTAAGCGACGGTGGCACAAAGACGAAGGAGTATACCGGCGTAGGCAACGATATTCACGATATCTACCTTGTCATGGCAAATACCTCCTGGAAGGCGGATGATTACAAGGTTACCGTCGTAGTTACAGAAATGCCGTAAGAAGGCAAAGCGTCCTCTCTTTTGGTCGTGATAGCAGGATGCGTCGAGCCGATGCGTCCCTGGAGAGTCAAGGAGCGGTTTCATCTCGATGGAGATAAATTTCTTGATTAATAAATAATTATGATATAAAGAGCGCATCCGTTTCAAAATAAAAGGGACTCCTTGTCCGGGCGTTCTTTCCGGACTTTAGAGCCGAGAGGAGAAAACATTGAGGAGATACGAGTCTGTTATGATTGTCCCTGCTGATCTTCCGGATGATGAAATCACCGGATTGATTGATCGCTACAGGTCTATCATCACAAACCACAAGGGGCTGGTGATAAAGGTTGAAAAGTGGGGAAAAAGAAAGCTGGCTTATGAAATCAGGAAGCATAACAAGGGCTTTTATATGCTTGTCGATTTTGCAGGTCAAAGCGCCGCCGTCGTCGAACTTGAGAGAAATCTCAAAATCGATGATAAAATTCTGAAGTTCATGACGATTAAAAAGGACGACCAGGTCATTTTGGCGGATATTGAGAGGGAAGTTGCCGCTGGTTCGCCTGCTGCGGCTGCTGCAGAGACGGAGATCAAGTTCATCGAAAATTCGGCAGGCCGGCCGACTGAGACCATTCAGCCCGTCGAGACAAAGACCGCGGAAGTCCAGGAAGGAGGCGCATAATTATGGCGGAAACATCGAGATTTCATGGCCAGAGGCCGCCAAGACCGCAGAAAAAATTTTTTCACCGCCGAAAATTCTGTCGGTACTGCACGGATTCCACAATCAAAAGTGACTACAAAAATCCCATGACCCTGAGGGACTTTGTCACAGAGCGGGGCAAAATCATGCCGCGAAGAATCACGGGGAATTGCGCCATCCACCAGCGTGAGTTGACATTGGCCATTAAAAGGGCCAGAACGATCGCGCTGCTGCCCTTTGTCGTTGCCGAAGGCTGATCTGTTGGCGATAGAGCTGTTTGATGATCTCATCCGTATGGTCCATGCTGATCATCATGAGTTAATAAAGCCGGTGGGCGACAGGGTTGACCTTTGAAAGAACAATGGGGCGGATTCCTTAATCGTGATTTTATTCAGGGTATCGCCGTATCCGCCCTTTCGTTCTTGTCGGTTATGCTGATCCCCCTGGCAGGCGCCATCGCGATTGTCCTGACGCCGCTGCCGGTTCTTTTTTATTACACAAAGCTCGGGAGGTTCAGGGGGGTTGCCGTTTTTGCGATCTCGCTGACGCTGGTCCTGCTGATTCTGGCGCTAATCCATCCGGATATTATTTTCCCCCTGCTGCTCCTTATGCTTGCCGGAGGAACAGGAATAATGATTGCGGAAGTACTCAGAAGACCTTGGCCGGTTGAAAGAACGCTGATTATCCCTGTGGCGGTCCTGCTGGCCTGCGGCGGCTGCCTGCTGCTGCTCTCGGCTTATCAAACCGGACAGCCGCCTTTGCGTCTCATTGAAAGTTACATTCTCAGCAGCATTGGAGAAAATATCAAGCTTTACGAGCAAATGGATATTTCCTCTGAGCAGCTCACGTTAATTAAAGATCATGCCGGACAGATCGCCGCCCTGTTGACCCGAATCTTTCCAGGGATGTTCCTGGTCGGCGCCAGTTTGTTCATCTCGCTGAACATTTTTGCAGCGCGCCGCCTTTTTCATAAGCATGGCCTGCATTATCCCGAATTTGGCGACCTGACCCGCTGGAAGGCCCCGGAGAAAATGATCTGGTTATTTATCGGAGCAGGGGGAATGCTGCTGGTTGAGGAAGGCGCGGTAAAATATACAGGATTGAATCTGCTGATCACTTGTCTGTTTATTTATCTTTGCGCAGGCCTTTCGGTGATCGGCTATTTCTTTAAAGTTAAAAGGACCCCCGTTTTTTTCAAGGTCCTGTTCTACGTCCTGATCGTGATCCAGCAATATCTGTTGCTTTTGGTGATGGCCCTGGGGCTATTTGATCTCTGGGCTGATTTTAGAAAACGGATCAAACCGGCACAAGACCCAGGAGTGTGAGCCGGCATTTACCATCCATCGTCGATTACCATGAAGGAGGTGCGTCATGCAGTTAATATTGAAGCAAAAGGTGGAATCCCTTGGCAAAGCGGGAGATGCCGTGAACGTATCCGACGGCTATGCACGAAATTTCCTGATTCCCAAAGGATTCGCCATTGAAGCCAACTTTAAGAATCTCAGCGTGCTGGAGCATGAAAAGAAAGCGATCGTGCTGAGGGCGGAGAAGGAAAAGAAAAACGCGGAAGCGCTGGCGGAAAGGTTCAAAGACGTCACTTGCACGATTGTGCGCCGCGTCGGTGAGCAGAACAAGTTATTCGGCTCCGTCAACGCCAAAGACATCCTGGACGCATTGCTGGCCCAAGGCCTGGACGTAAATCGGAAAAACATCGTACTGGGTGAGCCGATCAAGGCTCTGGGCGAGTTTCCGGTGGTGATCCGGTTATCAGCCGGCGTCGCCGCAGAAATCAAGGTGGTCGTGGCGGCAGAGTCCTGATCCGGCATCTTTTTGATTTTCTATCGTTATCGGAAAATTGATCATGAAGGATATTGACACCTCTTTGCATCGCCTGCCTCCCCAGAATCTGGACGCGGAACAGTCCATCCTCGGAGGGATTCTTCTGGACAACCAGGCGCTTCACAGTGTTCTTGAAATCCTGGAACACAGGGACTTCTACAGCGAATCACACCGGAAGATCTTTTCGGCCATCGTAGATCTTTCCGAGCGGCACGAGCCAAGTGATCTGATCACCTTAAGCAACATCCTGAAAGATAAAAAACAACTGGATCAGGTGGGAGGCATGGCCTATCTGGCCTCCCTGGTGGACAACGTTCCCTCCGCCGCCAATGTGGCCCACTACGCAAAAATCGTCAAGGAAAAAGCCATCCTGCGACGCCTGATTGGAACGGCGACGGAAATTCTGACAAAAAGTTACAACACCGGCGCCGATATTGATGAGGTCCTGGATGAAGCGGAACATGCCATTTTTGAAATATCTGAAAATAAAATCCGTCCGGCCTTTTACCCCATCAAAAGCATCATCAAGGACAGCTTCAAAACGATAGAAAAACTCTATGAGCGCAAGGAACTGATCACCGGCGTGCCGACGGGTTTTGGGAAAATTGACGATTTGACGTCCGGCCTGCAGAAATCCGATCTGATAATCGTCGCCGGCCGTCCCAGCATGGGAAAGACAGCCTTTGCGCTCAATATTGCCCAGCATGCCGCAACGGAGGGCGGGATTCCCGTGGCCATTTTCTCGCTGGAAATGTCGAAAGAACAACTGGCACTCAGGATGTTGTCCACGGCCGCCAAGGTGGATTCCCAGCGTCTCCGGAAAGGATTTCTGGGAGAGACGGACTGGCCGAAACTGACCACAGCTGCCGGAAGGCTTTCCGAAGCCCTTATTTTCATCGATGACACACCGGCCATATCCGTTCTGGAAATGAAGGCCAAGTCCAGGCGGCTAAAAGCGGAATCCGGCCTTGGCCTGATCATTCTGGATTACCTTCAGCTCATGCGGGGCGGGGCCTACAAGGATTCTCGGGAACAGGAAATTTCCGAGATCAGCCGTTCTCTCAAGGCCCTTGCAAAGGAATTAAGCGTCCCGGTGATCGCCCTGTCACAACTGAACCGGAAAGTGGAAGACCGGACCAACCGGCGACCGCATATGGCCGACTTGCGGGAATCAGGCGCCATTGAGCAGGATGCGGATGTGATTGCCTTTATTTATCGGGATGAAGTCTACAATACGTCAGAAGATAACCCGGAAAAGGGGCTGGCTGAAATCATCATCGGCAAGCAGCGAAATGGCCCAACGGGAACGGTCAAGCTGGCCTTTCTCGAAAAATACACCTGTTTCGAGAATCTCGCCCGTTCCGAAGATATTCGTTGATTAACCTTCCGGATGCTCCATCTCTTTCCCTTAGGGTCTGTAACGGAATAACTGTTGCGTTAAGGCGTCCAGATTTGGGTCATATTTGTCTGATCTGATTGAGCAAAACCGCAGGAATAGCAGAGCTATTTTGAGGATTTTGCGATTGAGGATCGGGTAAAGATGACCTGAAGCTGAGATGCATAAATGTAATAGTTATTCCGTTACAGACCCTAAATAGGGAATGGCCAGGCGCAATTTTTTTAACGCCTGTTTTTCAATCTGTCTGGCTCGTTCCCGCGTGATCCGGTAACGATTGCCAATCTCCTGGAGGGTCAATGGATTGTCGGCCATGACCCGGTGCTTGATGATGTATTTTTCTTTTTCATTGAGCTTTGTCAAAGCCCCTGCAATATTCCTTTTAACCAAAGACATCTCTTCCTTTTTGATCAACGAGGTTTCCTGGTCTTCACCCTTGTAGGTCAGTTGATCGATATGGGTCATTTCACCATCCTCACTGACGGAAGCATCCAATGAGAGGTCCCGGTGACTCAGGCGAAGATCCATTTCCTCGATTTCCACGACCTTGACCCCCAGAGACTCGGCAATCTCGGTAAATTCAGGATTCCTCTGTGAAAGGGTCTCAAGTCTTTTCTTCTCCTGGGCGAGCTTGAAAAATAATTTCCGCTGGGCCTGAGTGGTTCCGATTTTAACCAGGCTCCAGGATTTGATAATGTAATTCTGCATGTAGGCCCTGATCCACCAGACCGCATAGGAAATCAAGCGATATCCCTTGTATGGATCGAATTTTTTAACGGCATGCATAAGGCCGATATTGCCCTCCTGAATCAGGTCACTGAGCTTCAGCCCGTAGTTGCGGTATTCATGGGCAATTTTTACGACAAACCGGAGGTTGGAAACAACAAGCTTCTCCGCAGCGGACATGTCGTTGTACTTTTTCAGATGGACCGCGAGCTTGAATTCTTCTTCCGCCGTCAGGATGGTAAAACGGTTTATTTCTGCTATATAGATGTCAAGCGTGCCGGTTACGGCCGGTAATTCCAAAGATGATTCCTCCGGACATTCAATAAACTCAATATTTATACCACTATAATGATTAGATTTTAACGGTCAAGCTTTTTATGATCCCTTTACAACCTGTCATTATAGTCGCCTGATGATACAAATTAATAACCCCGCTTGACATCAACCGCACAGGTTATTAATTTACCAGGGAAAACAATGGTTCGAAGGGGGGGTAAAATGGGCGCCATCAGTAAAGTCATCCTCGATCATGCCTGTCGCATTGCCGATGAGATCGGTGCAAAGGCCGTTCTTATTTATGCCGCCGTGGCTGGCGATCTTCCAGTTGCCGACGATCTCGGTATCTGCATGAACATCATTCTGGTCACCAAGGGGGATGAGGAAATCCCATCGAAATTCAAGGATTGCGGCGTCCAGATTCAGGTTCCCAATGTTAATCTCACGCGCGTCGGACAAATTAAAATAGCGATTACAAAGGGCATCGCATTGGGTCTTTTCACACAGGGAGACAAACTTGTCTGCGTAAGCGGCGTTCCGCGGTTTGGCTATGTCGATAGTATTTTCGTCATTGACGTGGGCAAGGAATTTGAGATTCTGGTCTCGGGCAACTTCAGCGATATGGCCCAGGGGATATATCCGGAAGTATTTGGCGCGGTCATGAATCTGGCCATCGAACTGGCGGCGCAGGGCCGGGAAGGCCGGAAGGTGGGAACGATATTTGTTTTGGGGGACGATAAAAAAGTCATGCAGCTCTCGAGGCAGATGATCATCAATCCCTTCATGGGATACACAGTTGATCAACGAAACATTCTCAATCCGGAACTCAAAGAGACCATCAAGGAGTTTTCCGCCATTGACGGCGCATTTATCGTCGAGGATAATGGCACGATTGTTACCGCCGGCAGACACCTGAGCGCCGCAATGGACAGCAGGGATTTTCCTCAGGGACTCGGCAGCCGACACATCGCCGCTGCCGGGATCACAAGCATTACCAATGCCATTGCCATCGTTTTATCCGAATCGACGGGTAATGTCACTGTATTTAAAGGTGGCAAAATCCTCGTCAGCATCGAGAAACCGATCGGTTAACGGGAGACTTTATGAGATTTGACAAATTTACCCTCAGGGTTCAGGAGGCCTTGCAAGCCGCACCGACCCTGGCGTCGAAGTATGGACATCCGGGCATTGAGCCGGAGCATCTTCTGACGGCATTTATTGAGCAACCGGAGGGGATCGTGGGCGCCATCCTGAAAAAACTGGGTGCAGACCAGGGACAGATTACCTCGGAGCTCAAGAAGGCGCTGGGCAAACAGCCCCGTGTCGAAGGCACCGGTCTGGGACAACCGGGCATGACACCGGGCCTGAACCGGATACTGGATCTGGCCTTGACAGAGGCCGCCCGTCTGCGGGATGAATATGTCAGTGCCGAACATATCCTGCTCGTCATCTCGGAGGAAAAGGACGGCGCTGCAGCCAGGATTCTGCGTGCAGCCGGAGTGACCAAAGACAGTATTTTCAAAGTTCTGGTCGACATTCGGGGAAATCAGCGGATCACAGACCCCAATCCTGAGGATAAATATCAAGCGTTAAAACGTTACTCCAAAGATTTCAATGAATTAGCCCGTAAAGGCACATTTGATCCGGTCATCGGCCGTGATGAGGAAATCCGGCGGGTTATGCAGGTCCTTTCGCGCAGGACAAAAAACAATCCGGCGCTGATCGGCGAACCCGGCGTGGGCAAAACGGCCATCGTTGAGGGTTTGGCCCAGCGAATCGTCAACGGCGATGTCCCGGAAAGTCTGAAAAACAAACGGGTTGTGGGGCTCGATATCGGCGCCCTGGTGGCGGGCGCCAAGTACCGCGGTGAATTTGAAGACCGGCTGAAAGCCGTCCTCAAAGAAGTGACGGACGCCCAGGGGGAGATAATTCTCTTTATTGATGAGATTCACACGGTCGTCGGGGCAGGCGCCGCCGAAGGGTCGGTGGACGCCTCCAACATGCTCAAACCCGCTCTTGCCCGCGGTGAATTGCGCTGCGTCGGGGCGACCACGCTTAATGAATACAGGAAATATATTGAAAAGGACCCGGCGCTGGAGCGGCGCTTTCAGCCCATTCTGGTCAAAGAACCCTCCGTAGAGGATACCATCGCTATTCTTCGCGGCCTGAAAGAACGGTATGAAGTTCATCATGGCGTGAGGATTAAGGATTCCGCCATCATTGCCGCAGCCACCCTTTCGAGCCGTTATATTGCCGACCGTTTCCTGCCGGATAAGGCTGTCGATCTGATCGATGAAGCCGCCTCTCGCCTGCGGATCGAACTGGACAGCATGCCGGCGGAAATCGACGCCATTGACCGGAAAATCATACAGATGGAAATAGAAAAGCAGTCGCTCCTCAAGGAAACGGACAAGACTTCCCTGGAGAGACGTGACAAACTCGATCACGAACTTGCGGAACTCAGGGAATCGATGGAACGGATGAAGAGCCACTGGACTTCCGAAAAGGAGGCGATCAAAAAGATTCAGGCGATCAAAGGCCGCATTGAAGCCACTAAGACAGAAGAAATCAATGCGCAACGGGAAGGAAACCTGGCACGGGCGGCAGAGCTCCGTTATGGTAAGCTTGTTGAATTGAATAAAGAACTGGAAGCGGATCAGCTTAAGCTGGTGGAGACACAAAGGGACGAAAAAATGCTCAAGGAGGAAGTCGATGCAGAAGATGTGGCGGACGTGGTCGCCAACTGGACCGGCATCCCGATGGCCCGCATGCTGGAGAGCGATGTCCAGAAACTGATTCATATGGAGGAACGGCTGAAACAAAGGGTGATCGGTCAGGATGAGGGAATTGCCGCTGTTTCCAGTGCGTTGCGCCGGAGCCGGTCCGGATTGCAGGACCCCAACCGTCCCATCGGATCATTCATTTTTCTGGGTCCCACGGGCGTCGGAAAGACCGAACTGGCGCGGGCGCTGGCCGAGTTTATGTTTGACAGCGAACACGCGATGATCCGGATTGACATGTCTGAATTCATGGAAAAACACTCCGTGGCGCGCCTCATCGGGGCGCCCCCGGGATATGTCGGTTACGACGAGGGCGGATATTTGACCGAAGCGGTCCGGCGCAGGCCTTATGCTGTCATCCTGTTCGACGAGATCGAGAAAGCCCACCATGACGTTTTCAACATTCTCCTGCAGATTCTTGACGACGGCCGGCTGACCGACGGCCATGGGCGGACGGTGGATTTCAAGCATGCCATTGTGATTATGACGTCCAACATTGGCAGTCATATCATGCAGGATGAGAGCCTTGACGAACAGCAAAAGAGAATGCGAACCATGGAGATGCTGCGGGCCGGCTTCAAACCCGAATTTCTCAACCGTATCGACGATATCATCACATTCAGAGCCCTGAACATTGAAGATATTGACCGCATCATGGATATTCAGATGGGGCTGATCCGGAAACGGTTGTCGGACCGGAAAATAACGCTGACATTGACAGACAAGGCAAAAAAATATATAGCGAAAACCGCCTATAACCCGATATACGGGGCAAGGCCCTTGAAGCGGGCATTGCAGAAGATGATCCTGGATGACCTGTCCATGTCTATTCTGGAAGGGACATTCGCTGACGGGGATGATGTCCAGGTTGATCTGTCCGGCAGCGGCGTTTTGAACTTCCAGAAAAACACTAAATGACCCGAATTGAGGAGGGTAAAATGGAAGAAAAGAAGGATAAACCTTTCGTCATCCGTGACAAACGGATTTTTGCCGAGACAGGGGATGTACGCCGCGACGAAGAAACCCCGCCGGACATAAAACCTGTCCAAACTCAAGCGGAACCGGAGCAGCAGGCGTCCAAAATAGAAGCCCCTGAAGCGCAGTCGGAAGAAGCCTTTCCGGAGGTTAATTTCGTCAATTTTGTTCTGTCCCTGAGCACCACGGCCATGTATCACTTCGGCGATTTTTCTGATCCGGCATCCCAAAAGGCTCAGAGAAATCTGGCCGCAGCCAAACAGACGATCGATATCCTGGGCATGCTCAGATCCAAAACCGAAGGAAATCTCGATGACAATGAAAAAGACCTGCTGGACGGACTTCTGTTTGAATTGAGAATGCGCTATGTGAAGGAAAAGGATCGTCCATGATCCGGAAGCTGTCGCCGGCCAAGGTCAACCTGTCCCTGCGCGTCCTGCGCAAGCGTCAGGACGGTTATCATGATATTGCAAGCCTGATGCAGCGGATCAGCCTCTGCGATGAAATGTTTTTCAAACCGGCGCAGCGTGGGATCTCAGTCCGTTGCCCCGGCAGTTCTCTTCCGGAAAATAAGGAAAATATTGTCTTCAGGGCCGCAGAGACCTTCTTCGCACGGGCCGACCATATCTCCGAAGGCATTGATATCACAATCAATAAGAATATCCCTATCGCCGCCGGTCTGGGCGGCGGCAGCTCAAATGCGGCGACAACCCTCATGACCCTTAACGAAATCTTCGAATGTCATTACACAACGGATGATCTCATGAAAATCGGGGTCACGCTGGGGGCGGATGTCCCCTTTTTTATTTTCGCAAAAACGGCATGGGCCTTCGGCGTAGGTGATCGCCTTCGGATTGCCGAAAATATCCCACCCCTCACCCTGCTCCTTGTCAATCCCTGCTTTGAGCTCTCCACAAAATTGATTTATAAAAACCTGAATTTAAGATTGACAAACGCAAAGATTCGCTATAGCATCCCGCGATTTTTAACGGTTCATGATTTGGCAAAAGGGCTTACTAACGATCTGGAAACGGTTTCTATCAGAATGCATCCCGTGCTTGCGGATATTAAGAATCATCTGATGAAATGCGGCGCCCTGGGGGCCCTTATGTCCGGCAGCGGGCCCACCGTCTTCGGTCTTTTTGAAAAGGATGAACAGGCCATCGCCGCCGAAAAAGCGTTGGCCGGCATGAACGGCTGGTCTTTATTCAGAGCGGCGTCCATCTGACTTCCCTGATCATCTGTTGCGAAGATCCGGTGAGCAATGCTTAAATCAGAAGGCTTTTGGGGCGTCGTCAAGCGGTAAGACACAAGGTTTTGGTCCTTGCATTCGGGGGTTCGAATCCTCCCGCCCCAGCCAAAAGAAACATGGCGACAGCCATGAGGGGAATTCAATGCTTGAAAGAATCCGAATATTTTCGGGAAATTCGAATGTAGTCCTGGCGGAAAAGATTTGCGGCAATCTGGGTGTCCCTCTGGGAAAAGCCAGCGTGACCACCTTCAGCGACGGCGAGACCCGGGTGGAAATCAACGAAAATGTCAGAGGCATGGATGTTTTCATTATCCAGTCCAGCTGCCCCCCCGTCAATGTCACACTCATGGAACTGCTGATCATGATCGATGCCATGAAGCGGGCATCGGCGGACCGCATCACTGCCGTCATTCCCTATTACGGTTATGCCCGCCAGGATCGAAAAGTGGCGCCGCGAGCTCCCATTACGGCAAAACTGATCGCCGACCTGATCACGACAGCTGGCGCCCATCGTGTTCTGTCGATGGACCTTCACGCTGGTCAGATTCAGGGATTCTTTAACATTCCCGTGGATAATCTTTTCGCCACGCCGGTCCTTTTAGAATACATGAAAAAGAATTTGCAGAATGATATCGTTATCGTTTCTCCCGATACCGGTGGCGTGGAGCGGGCACGTGCCTTCGCATCACGCCTCGGGGCGAATCTTGCCATCATCGACAAGCGCCGCGAAGGGCCGAACGAAGCACAGGTCATGAATATCATCGGCCAGGTCAGAGATAAGAAGGTCATTATTCTGGATGACATGATCGATACGGCGGGAACGGTTGTCCGTGCCGTCTCCGCGTTGAAAGAGGCCGGCGCCGTTGAGGTATCCGTCTGCGCCACGCATCCTGTGCTTTCCGGATCGGCCATTGAAAGGCTGGAAAAATCGGACATTAAAGAGGTTATCGTTACGGACACGATTCCCCTGAATTCTGCGGCGCAGGCCTGTAAGTGCATCAAGGTTCTGTCTGTTGCTTCACTGCTCAGCGAAGCGGTGAGGCGAATTTACTATAATGATTCCATAAGCTCATTATTCATATAGGAGGATTGGATGGAGGCGATTGCATTAAACGCCCAGATTCGCGAGGAAACCGGCAAGGGTCCGGCCCGAAGGTTGAGAATGGCCGGAGGCGTACCGGCCGTATTTTATGGTCCCCGAGCGGAGGCGATGCTTTTATCCGTTAATGCATCGGATTTATTAAAATTGCTGAAGAAGCGGGAAGAAAATGTGTTCATCCGCTTGATCATCGAGGACGGCGGCAAGAAACATGAAAAAATGTCCATCGTCAAGGAAGTTCAGTTTGAGCCTGTTTCCAGGCGCTTCTATCACGCGGACTTTTATGAAATCAGCATGGACCGCCCGTTCACGTTTAACGTTCCCATTCATTTCAAAGGCACGCCGGCGGGTGTTGGAATCGGAGGTGAGCTGCAGCATGTGAAACGTGAACTCAAAGTGTCCTGCATTCCGACGAAACTTCCGGATTTCATCGAGGTGGACATAAGCGGCCTCAATATCGGGGATCACTTCAGAGTGAGCGATGTCGTGGGGATGGATGATCTGACGCTGCTTGATGCGGTTGGGATCGTCATTGCTTCTGTTTCTGCGCCGAAAGCAGCGGCTGTCAAGACCGAAACGGAAGAGTCAGAAACGCCTGCTGAACCGGAGGTTGTCGCACGTAAAGGAGCAAAAAGCGAAAGCTGATAAAGGGGTCTATAGACGGAAGGAACAAGCGAGAGGATCACTGTAGTGAAACTGATCGCCGGTCTCGGAAATCCGGGAAGCAGATATCAGTTCAGCCGTCATAACATCGGTTTTATGGTCCTGGATCAACTGGCTGACCAGCATCGGATCGGTATTGGTCAGCAGGGATTCGGCGCTTTTTTCGGAAAGGGAAGCATATCCGGTGATCCCGTCCTGCTCGTCAAGCCACAGGGTTACATGAACCTGAGCGGGGGGTCTGTTAAAAAGTTCTTTGATTATTTCAGAATTGTGATTGCGGATGTCATCGTCGTTCATGATGATCTGGACTTGCCGTTCGGAATCGTTCGTATGAAGGCCGGCGGCGGTCATGGCGGGCACAAGGGATTGATCTCGATCATCGACCACCTGAGCGATGCGGATTTCAACCGGGTCAGGCTCGGAATCGGGAAACCGGATCGTAGAGAAATGGTTGAAAGCTATGTTCTTTCACCTTTTTCTTCAGAGGAAATACATGGGCTGCCGCAGTTAATCACGGCCACGGTAGAGATCCTGACCGAAATGCTCTCATCGGGAATTCAGGCAGCTATGTGCAAGTATCATGGTAAAACCATAAATAATTTTAAAGAGGAGGTTTAATTATGGGTAAGGGTAAACAAACTGTATTTTCTTTTTTAGCAGCCATGGTCGTCATGCTGTTTCTGATGGTTCCTGTGGCCTTTGCAGGTGAGGCGGACATCAGGCTGCCCGACCTGTCGCAAGTTTCATTTATGGGCGGGGCCCTGAGCGGGATGATGATCCTGAACCTGGGTCTTGTGATCTGCATCATTGGCATGGGTTTCGGCTGGATGCAATATTCCCAGACGAAAAACCTGCCGGCCCATCAGGCCATGCTGGACGTTTCCCAGACGATCTGGGAAACCTGCAAGACTTATGTTCTTCAGCAGGGAAAGTTCCTGGCAGGCCTGTGGATACTGATCGCCATCTGTATGGTGTACTATTTCGGCGTTCTGTCTCATATGCACACGGGCGAAGTGGTGATCATTCTCGCCTGCTCCATCGTGGGAATCCTGGGTTCATACGCGGTGGCCTGGTTCGGTATCCGGATCAACACGGTCGCCAATTCCCGGGCAGCCTTTGCGTCTCTCAGCGGCCAGCCCCTGAACATCGTCAACATCTGTCTGCGTTCGGGTATGAGTGTGGGCCTGCTCCTTGTCAGCATTGAGCTCTTCTTCATGATTATCATTCTGGCCTACATTCCCAAGGAACTCTCCGGTCCCTGCTTTATCGGTTTCGCCATCGGTGAGTCGCTCGGCGCCAGCGCCCTGCGTATCTGCGGTGGTATCTTTACGAAAATTGCCGATATCGGCTCCGACCTCATGAAGATCATCTTCCACCTTCCCGAAGACGATCCCAAAAACCCCGGTGTCATCGCCGACTGTACGGGTGACAACGCCGGTGACAGTGTGGGACCCACGGCAGACGGTTTCGAGACCTACGGCGTCACGGGCGTTGCCCTGATCGCCTTTCTGGCCCTGACCATGGCCGATAACCCCGTCATGGGCGGCAAGCTGATCGTCTGGATCTTCGCCATGCGTATCCTTATGATCATTACCTCCCTTATTTCC
>Ga0105152_10000231_pt1 | contig 14896 bp, 12 predicted proteins | sample LakBais05cmmetaG_FD_81534 | JGI IMG/M metagenome (GOLD analysis project Ga0105152, IMG submission 81534) | Lake sediment microbial communities from Lake Baikal, Russia to study Microbial Dark Matter (Phase II) - Lake Baikal sediment 0-5 cm | ecosystem: Environmental > Aquatic > Freshwater >...
GAGTATATCGAGTACTACAACAATTCGCGCATCAAGGTTAAACTAAAAGGACTGAGTCCCGTTCAGTTCAGAACTCAGTCCTTTTTTTCACCGTAACTTGTCTAACTTTTGGGGTGCACTACAGGTACTTCCGGGATTTTTTGTATTAAGTGACAAGCGCCTGGGTGAGGGGGGCACCCAAACGCTTATCCCCTACATAATAGCACATATTATTCTTAAATTCAATAGTAATTCAATAATATTTTTTTACTATTTTCTGTGCCCCAGGAGGGACTCGAACTCTCAACCTAGGCGTTAGGAGTGCCTCGCTCTGTCCTGTTGAGCTACTGGGGCGGGTTAAGAATTATAGCACATCGCGATAATCTCTTTACGCATAAATACTTGAATTACTTCGAGATAATTGGAAGGAACGTCGTGGATAAAGCAAAATTAGTTGCACAATTGCTCGGAAGTGATATACAGACGCCACTGGGGGCAATGGCCTCGACCTGATATGCCAATTCTGATGACTGGTAAGGTGTGTCGTAATATTCTAAAGCAGAGATATTGTCGGCCAATTTCTCCCATGGACCACCGCAACCGGTAAACGAGCGGTTGATCCGATAAGTTGTGTAACCTCCCATATCCTGCCAATCTAATCTAACATAACGTGTCGTAGAAGTGACACTTACGACCGGCTGTTCGTTGAAACAGACTCCAAAAGGACCGGAGAGAGTTGCGCTGGTAGCCAGACTGGCTTTAACGATATCAAAGGCATGTTGGATATCCAGGCTGTTTTCGATGGTGTCATTTGGAGTATGGTTATATGGATTCGCATCAACCACTGCTCCGCATTGTTGATATGGATCCGAAGAAAAACTGCTGAAGTGATTTTCCAGGATTTCTATGGCTCCCAGTTCCTCCATCCAGAATGAAAGGTGGTCTGAGTTTGCCAGGAGAACAACTTCTTTTATATAATCGAATGCCAACGGGAGATCATACGCATCAATCACATTCACCAGACAATCCCCGAGGACATAAGATGCCGGTAAATCTCCGGCATGGATCTCAAAACATGCATCGTGATCTGCATCGTAGCCAAACATATCCAGGTTAATAACACCGATCAAGTCATCGAAAAATGAAGTATTATCCTGGACATAGTCATAACTTCCACGCAGACCCTGTTCTTCGCCCGTGAACCAGATCAATTTGATGGTGGCATTAAATTGGTAATATCGCAGCACTCGCGCCATCTCCAGCAAGGCAGCCGCACCCACGCCGTTATCCTCCGCCCCGGAGGCATCCTTATTGGGCAGATCATCCAGATGGGCTGAAAGAATCAGTTCGTGTGGATCAACCTGTTCCAGCCCCGGGATGGTTAATACCAGATTCTTCCAGTTGTTACCATTATATAGATATTGATGCTCGTAATACCCATAGTAATCCGGTTTTGAATTCGGCGGGTACTGCAGTTCAGCCAGCTGCTTCTTGATGTAAAGGAAAGCCAAAGCATCCTTGGAACCATCGAATAAATGCAGTGTGTACCGGTTGGTAATCGTGTGAAGACTGCCGTTGATCATCACCGGTGTTTCCCCGGTGAGTTCTTCCAGATACCTTTGCCATTGGGCTTGAGAAGTCTGGGTCAATAATTGTGCAACTGATGCGATGGGAGTTGAGGAACATGCAACATTTGCCCGGGCTGGTTTGATTTGCATGCCAGATCCAACGCCAAGTACGATTGCAATTATTAACAGCAATTCGCCCGCTAAACATATTATGATTTTCATACCAATATCCCTCCACAAGATTCAAGCATAAAATACAAAAATAATCAAGTGATTCGATTCAAATATTCTGCGTTGTACGATGAGGGATAGGCAGTACCATCAATTTCAAGACCAATCATGGCAGAGTACCCAATAATTAACCGCCATGCAGTTAAGTTGTGTTTCGTATTAGAATACAATTCCAAGGGTTATATTATGCACGAATGGATCACCGGCCGGAATCCCATCTATGAACTGCTGAGCGCCCGGCGGCGCCAGTCATTCCGGTTATGGGTAAACGCCGGATCGTCTGAAAAGGGGCGCCTGGCCGAGATCCTCTCCCTCGCCAGAGCCCAAAAATTGGTAATCGAATCAGTCCCAAGGGTGAACCTTGACCCGCTGGGTGAGAATCACCAGGGTGTGGCGTTGGAGACCAGTGCCTATCCCTACATTGCCTGGCAGGATATTATTGTCAGGGCTGAGACACTCAAGGAACCGTTATTCGTTCTGGCGCTCGATCTCATCCAAAACCCCCAAAACCTGGGCAACCTGATGCGAACCGCTGAAGCCGTTGGCGTCCACGGCATCCTGCTACCCCTGGCACGTAGCGCGACCATCACGCCGGCGGTTGTGACCTCCTCTGCCGGGGCGAGTGAACATCTATTGGTCGCCCAGACCAACCTTTCCCAAACATTCGAAGAATTAAAACAAGCCGGTGCCTGGGTAATCGGGCTGGAACATTCGCCTGAAGCCCAGCCACCCGATAAAGTGGATCTAAAAGGTCCCCTCGTCCTCGTGGTAGGCAGTGAGGGTGAAGGTCTGAGACAGCTCGTGCGTAAATCATGCGATTTGCTATTAGACTTGCCACTCTCTGGCAAGGTCACCTCCTTAAACGCTGCCATCGCTGGGTCGATCGCACTTTACATGGCATTCCAGGCTCGCAAGCTGCAGTGAGGGTTTAATTACTTTTTCCAATGATGGGGAAAAAATATTTGGGTTGTAACGGCCAGTAAGCATCATAAGCTGCTTTGACATCCAACAAACCCCAGCCGTACGTATTATTGGGTACACTGTCCGGGCTGTCATCGCCACACGGCAACATACCATCTAGGAGGGAGGTAAGCGGTAGAGCCGTGTTAGCCAACAATATCTCGGTTGCAGTGACATCCCGCCGCAAGGATGGGAAAGCGCCCCACAACAAGGTTACTGCTCCGGCAACATGCGGCGCAGCCATGGAAGTACCACTCTTATAACCATAGCCCCCGCCTTTCAGACTGGAATAAATAGAGACCCCCGGAGCAACCAGGTTGGGTTTGTTCAGTGGCTCCAAATCCACAGTCACCGGACCGCGCGAGCTGAAGGAGGCTATGACATTATTCGATGCAGCCGCGCCAACAGTAAAGACCGATTGTTCCAGACCCGGTGGGTCGGCGATGGTCTCGCAGCCGGGTCCATTATTCCCAGCTGAGACCGACATGAAGATCCCGGCAGCACGCACTGCCTCAAGCACAAGCTCCATCGAGTGGACTGAACAAAGTTCGGTGTCAGGGCAGGAATAAGAATTGCTGATCACATCCGGTCTGAGATCAGGCCGGGGATTGCTACCGTCCAGGCGGGTGGGTGCAAGGAAAAACTGGAAGCATTCCATGTACGTGCTGGGTCGTCCGACGCCACTATCCATGTTGCGGCAGGCGATCCAGCGCGCGCCAGGTGCCATGCCGATCTGATGGCCATATCCATCATCGCCCACACCGATGCCTGCCACATGCGTACCGTGCCCGTAATCATCACAGGGGGATTGAGCGCTGAATCCACATGGGTTGCCTCCGCCATTGATGTCCAGATGAACAGCATCCCACCAGTTGTAATCATGCGTGGCGGTCGCCCCATCCCATCCACGGTATTGCGAGATCAAGGCAGAATGCTGCCAGTACACGCCGGTGTCTGCCACGGCATACACCGAACCAATCCCGGTTTCACCACTTGCCCATACTTCCGGCGCATGCACCTGTGCCAAGTTGGGTTGAACCGCCGCAGGTATAAGACTCACCCCGGATAGAATATCATCAGAATTTGCCGCATCGAGCTCGACGGTAAAGGCTCGGTCGGGTTCGATCAGGACCACTTCGGGGAAACGTGCCAAAGCATCGACAACCGAGCGGTCTCCACGTACCGCAATAACGTTCGCAATCCAAAAAGGAATATATCGTACTCCTGCGAACTCCAGATAAGCCCGTGCTGATTTCTGGGTATCCGTCGCAACCGCCATTAAGCCATCAATAAGGTGCTTTCCCTGCAGGTTGCGATCCGATATCGAAGGAGATAAAGCTTGAAGGTCAAGTTGCTGCTTGAACAAGACTAGAAATTGAGCTGTCTTTCCGTCAGCCGTATCCTCCAGGACGCGTGGATCAATCTCAGCCGGGGATCGCGAGAGGCTGGTCGCGATAAACCAAATGATCACCATCAGGACGCATAAAGTGACCAGTTTGAGTCGGCCGAATGGCTTGAGAGTCATGTTTACCTGTGATATTAAAGAAAGGTTTTAATCGGGATCTGGTCGTATCAATTCCAACGCCAGGTGGAGCCCTCTTTCGAATCCTCGATGTCCACCTTGAGTTGCGACAGGCGGTCGCGGATCTCATCAGAAAGCTGAAAGAGCTTCTGCTGTCGAAGGATGGTACGCAGCTCGACCAGGTAATCCACAAACGGATCAGCTGACGTCTTCTCAGTCTCATTCCCTTCCAGCCGTAAACCAAGCACACCGGTCAGTTCCTTCAACAAATCCTGTGCTGGTGCCAATACTTCACCAGTCGCATTATCCGAGCGGGCAGTATTAATGGCACGGATCAACTCAAACAGATAACCTAGCGCTCCGGCAGTATTGAAATCATCATCCATGGACTCTTCGAAACCCGCTTTGGTTTGTTTGATTTGCTTGGCCAATGCGGATATTGAATCACCTGATGCCGTTTTTGAACCGGGCAGGGCAGGTTTTAAACCTGATCTCAGACGGTCCATTGCACGTTCAGATTGTGCCAGGACTTCATCGCTGGCGGTTAATGGGTTACGATAACTGGAATTCAGGATCATTATTCGAAAACTGTCAGCGCTGACAGTTTTCAGAAATTCCTCAATCGTGATCAGGTTGCCCAGTGATCTTGACATCTTTTCACCGGCAAACTGCATCATGCCATTATGGACCCAGTAACTGGCAAATGGCTTACCGGTGATCGCTTCGGTCTGGGCGATCTCATTTTCGTGGTGCGGGAAGACCAGGTCGTTCCCACCACCGTGAATATCAATCTGGTCACCCAGGTAAGCCATGTTCATGGCAGAGCATTCAATATGCCAGCCAGGTCTGCCTTTGCCCCACGGGCTATCCCAGGCAGGCTCTCCCGGCTTTGCAGATTTCCACAGCGCGAAGTCCATGGGTGTTTCCTTGCGGTCATCCACTGCCTTACGAGTTCCGGATTGCATATCCTCAATCTTTCGTCCGGAAAGTTTCCCGTATTCAACATCTTTCAGTACGCGATAATAGACATCCCCTTCCACCGGGTATGCATATCCAATATCGATCAGCCTACCGATCATGGAAATTATTTTTTCCATCTCCTGTGATGCTCTCGGATATACGGTAGCTGGCAGGACATTCAAATCGGAAAGATGATGCTGGTATTCTTCGATATGCAGATTGGCAAGCTCCATTGGATCGACGCCCAGTTTATTGGCGCGTGCGATGATATTGTCATCCACATCCGTGTAGTTCATGACAAAATTGACCTTGTAGCCACGGTAGAGAAGATATCGACGGATCACATCAAAAATGACCGCTGACATGGCGTGTCCGATATGAGCCTTGCCGTAGACAGTAAGCCCGCAAACATACATACGAACCTCACCTTTGACCAGGGGTTTGAATTCTTCCTTGCGTCGTGAAAGTGTGTTGTATATTCGTATGCCCATGCTTACTTTCCTTTACGGCGGGGTGCGGTTTTAACCTCAGGCCGTGCAAATACCATCCGCCCGGCAGCAGTCTGGAGAACTTTTGTAACGGTGACCAGTACCTGTTCCCCGATGTAGTCCCTACCACTTTCGACAACCACCATCGTACCGTCTTCCATATAGGCAAGCCCCTGTCCTTGTTCCTTGCCTTCCTGGATAATGCGCAGGTCGATGGCTTCACCAGGCAGAAGGATCGATTTGACCGAGTTGGCAAGCTCGTTTACATTCAGGATGATGACACCCTGCAGCTCAGCCACGCGGTTGAGGTTATAGTCATTGGTCAATATCGGGCATCGCAATTGGCGCGCCAGAATGATCAATTTATCGTCAACCTCATGCACGCCTTCAACATCAATGTCACTGATTTGAACCGGGATGGTGGGCGTTTTTTGAAGCTGCGCCAACACATCCATGCCGCGGCGCCCGCGTTGACGTCGGAGACTATCCGGTGAATCAGCAATATATTGAAGTTCATTGAGTACGAAACGTGGAATGAGCAACGTGCCGGGCAGGAAGCCTGTTCTGGCAATATCCGATATACGTCCGTCGATGATTACGGATGTATCCAAGAGCACAGTGCGCCCTTCATTCCAGGTGGAAGCTCCCATTACCTTATCACTACCTTTCACGATACCACCGGATTTACCGGTGACTGAATTGACCAGGCCCATGAAATCATTCTGGCGCGTTGTAAAAAGGGACACACTAAAATAACAAAGAAGCAGCATACCGGCAAAGGGCAGGACCTTATTGAAGGGAGAAGGCAACATTGACAGGGGGAAAGCCAGTAACGCGGATACAGCCAAGCCGATTATCAAACCAATGATGCCGGCGAATAATGTCTGGGTTGACACCTGTTTCAGGGAGTTCCTTAATGCTTTAATTGGCCTGATGGTTATTAACGGCGTTAATACCAGCCCAAAAAGGGCTCCAACCAGACCCAATGCAAAGGTGTATTGTTGAACAGTATAATCTGTGGTCCCCGGGCTCTGGTTGGCAATGATACCCAATTCATTCCCCCAAAAAACCCCTAGAATACAAAACACGACCATGCCGATAAGACGGACAATAAATTCAGAACTCATATAATTGCTCCTTCCTGTTTTTTTAAGGTGCGGGATAAATTTTCGAAGAATAATAATAACCCTATCGATGATAGCATGTCACAGGCAGACCGTCAACGCAGCGACGGAATAAAAATATCACTGTGACATCCAATCGATGATAATATTGTTCCGGAGAATACCCGACAATTCCTATCAATGTCTATCAGGGTTCACTTTCGAAATATAACCTTCCTTATACTCCTTGCCTGGTTGCTTGGACCCGGCATGCTTTTTCCACAAAAGCTCAGCGACAGCGTAAGAAAGTATACACGCGCCCTGGAGTTTGATTACTTCAATTGGACTGTGGAAAACTTATGGGTCAAGGCGACTGAAGGCGGATCTTCCGAAATGCAGGCAACAGACCAGAATGAATTGGTCTTTAGATATCTGTGTTTGGTGGGTGACGTTCAAAACCTGAGCAATCAGATCGCGAACCTGTATTCCGATCCCAGCATTGTCGATCCCGCAGAAAGCACGAAGGAACTTTCCAAAACCCTGGATGAAAAACAGGACCAGTTACGAACCCTCAATCCGGTCGTGGAAGCAATATTACAGCAACAGGTGAGCGAAATCCTTTCAAGGGAAAATCTCAAAACTATCTCAATACTCCTTCCACCTGTTCTTTATCACACCTCAGCCATACCATTATCCCTGTTTGTGTCTCCGCGCGACCGCATACAGCTCGATGCCAATATCTCGCTCCAACCCGTTCTATCAATAGCACAAAAAGTTGCTCTTGAGAAAGAAGTCGAATCGGGGGTAAATGTCAGCGCCTTGGTTGAATCGGTCGGCGGTTTGGGCACCTACCCCACCATGGTCATGCTGACAACAGATCTCAACTGGCTGGTGGAAACCATTGCCCATGAGTGGGTCCATAATTATTTAACACTATATCCCCTCGGGCAAAACTACGATACAACACCGGAGTTGCGGACGATGAACGAGACCACCGCCAATCTGGCAGGCAAGGAAATTGGTTCAGCGGTCATACAGACCTACTACCCTGAACTCGTTCCTTCGGTACCCTCCGTCTCTCTTTCCCTTCCCACGACTGAACTTGCCCCTCCCCGTTTTGATTTTCAAAAAGAGATGAGAATCACACGGATGGAAACGGATCGTTTACTGTCTGAGGGAAAAATCATGGAAGCAGAAGCCTATATGGAAGCCCGCCGGCGTGTGTTTTGGAGCAACGGATACTTGTTAAGACGTATCAATCAGGCGTACTTTGCCTTTTATGGCGCCTATAATGACAGCCCGGGCGGAGGTGCTGCCGGCACAGATCCGGTCGGCCCGGCTGTGGTGGCTTTCCGGGAAATGAATGACAGCCTGGCAGTCTTTCTTCAAGCCATTGCCAGGATGGATTCTTTTAGTCAGCTCGAAGATGTGGTGAAGAGAGGAACCGATTAAATTAGTATACTTCGTCACCCAAGACCGATGCGTCATCATCCTCAGCCAGGTCGGGCAGGGATTGTTCGATTTCGCCCGGGTTTTGACCCGATTCCAAGCGGTCGACTACTTCATTAAAATCAGGACCCAGGTCTTCGCCGGTCTCTTTGCTCATTGAGCGTATCATTCTGCCAAGCGACTGCGGATCATTCTCAAGACCTTCCAGACTGGCAGGATCAGGGAGTTCCGCCAGCCGGCTGCCTTCCGAACGTTTTACCCTAAACCTGGATATTTTTCGCCTCACCTGATCGCTCGAGCAATGGCTGCAAAGAATTTTCTTTCTGCCATATTCGTCATAAGCAAGACGCACATCGAAGCGTTTGTTGCAGTTTAAACAGATATATTCATAAACCGGCATTTTTGATCGCCATCCAGTGATATAGAATGATATGTCTGTAATCCATTATAATCAAACCCGCCAGAATTTTCTGGTACCAAGTCTAACGGATAGAAAGCATTTATGAGTACCAAGTCCACTGAACCAGTCGACCTGTTCAAAGGTCTACAAAAAATCAAATCATTGCTGTTCGTCATATCCGGACCTTCGGCAGCCGGGAAAGATACGGTCATTGAAGCCATTAAAAAGAGGAACCTTGGTTTTGCATTTGTCACGACAGCTACTTCCCGTAAACCGAGGAATTATGAGAAAAACGGGATTGACTACTTTTTCTATACAAAGGAAGATTTTGAGGCCATGATCAGGGAAGGCAAATTCGTCGAATATGCCCTAGTATATGGAGATTACAAGGGCGTACCTGTTGATCAGATCGAACGGGCATTATGCAGCCATTGCGATGTATTATTACGCGTGGATGTTGCCGGGGCTGCGACGTTAAGATCGAAATATCCTGATGCCGTACTGATTTTTCTCGTTCCTGCCAATGAGCAGGAATGGATGAGCCGTTTTAAAATGAGGAACACCGAAACACCTGAGAGCCTAGCAATCCGCCGGAAGACGGCTGGTCATGAACTGGAACAACTTGGACGCTTTGATTATCTACTCGTGAATAAAGAAGGTAAATTGGATGATACGGTGGATACGATCCTGGATATTATCAAAATCGAACATAACCGTGTGAAATAAAATGACGTACTCCTCTGAAAATAATTCCATACCCCCTGCCAATCAGACACAACCTCCCCGAATGGTTTCGATTGCATTGCCAACCTATAAACCGGTTGCCACCATGATCATCCTGGGGATTACCGTGCTCTTTTACCTCGGGCAAATGCTCAGTGAGGCATCATTTAACGGAACTGATCTGCTCTTCGGCTATGGAGGGAAAATCAATCAGCTTATTGAACAAGGGCAGGTCTGGCGATTGATCACGCCGGTCTTCTTGCATGGCTCGATCACTCACATTCTGCTTAATATGTATGCCTTGTTTATCCTTGGAAGAATTGTTGAGAGTGTTTATGGTCACGGGCGGTTCGTGCTCCTATACTTCCTGGCGGCATTCGCCGGCAACGTAGCTTCCTACGTCATGTCCCCAAACCCATCACTGGGTGCATCCACGGCCATCTTCGGGTTGATCGGCGCCGAAGCCATCTTTGTCATCCGCAATCGGCGATTTTATGGTAACCGCTTCAGCTCAACTCTTAGTAATATCGGAATTATCATTGCCTTGAACCTCGCGATCGGATTCATGCCTGGTACTTCGATTGATTATTGGGGTCACATTGGCGGTCTGATCGGCGGTGTGGTCTTCGCGTTTCTGGCAGGACCTCAATGGGAGGTCACAGGGTCGTATCCCGAAATGCGTGTGACTGACAAACAGAAAAATTCAATGGTGTTAGTTTCCGCGCTGATTGTAATGCTTATGTTTCTGGTTGCGGCGATATTCTTAGGTGGAAAATAACTTCCCGGGAATAAATCCCGGGAAGTCAACCATTAAATTACAACATTAACCAATTTTCCAGGCACGACAATCACCTGCCGGGGTGTTTTACCCTCAAGATATTTGATTACCTGTTCATTGGATAGGGCAACCTTCCTGGCATCTTCATCGCTGATATCTGCTGCCACAGTAATGCGGTCGCGCAGTTTTCCATTCACCTGCAGGACCAGCACGATTTCGTCAGCCCGGGCTGCCAGTTCGTCAACCACCGGCCAGGCTTGCTGGTGGATGGAATACGGTTTGCCCAGCAGGCTCCACAATTCCTCAGTGATATGCGGTGCTGCAGGCGCCATCATTTTCAGGTATATTTCGACCGCTTCCTGCCAGACTGGACTTTCCCATAGCACCGGCTTGGCTTTGATCATCTCATTGGAGAGCTCCATAAGTGCGGAGATGATGGTATTGAACTCAAAAGTCTCATAATCCCGCGTGACCGAAATCAGGGTCTGGTGAAGCTTGCGACGCAGAGACGGGGCAGCATTGGGATCTTCGCCTTTTTTGAGGGGTGGTTCAACCACCATCACCCAACTGCGTTTAATCCAGCGCGAGGTGCCGTCAATGCCGGTACTGCTCCACGGCCCGCCCTGGTCCCAACGCGAAAAGAACATCAGGTATGCCCGCATGGTATCCGCGCCGTATACTTTCACCAGTTTATCAGGCGCAATGACATTGCCGCGGCTTTTCGACATTTTCTCAAAATCTTCACCCAATACCATGCCCTGATTGCGCATCTGCAGCATCGGTTCATCACCTTCAGTGATTTCACAATCGCGTGCAGCTTTGTGGAAAAAGCGTGTGTAGATCAAATGCATGGTGGCATGTTCGATGCCGCCAGTGTAGGTATCCACTGGCATCCAGTAGTCATACTCCTTCTGTTCAAACGGTCCCTGATCATAATCCGGTGACAGGTAGCGCAGGTGATACCAGGAGGAGCACATGAATGTATCCATCGTGTCAGTCTCCCGCTCGGCTTTTCCGTGACACTTCGGGCAGGTGGTATAACGCCAGGTCGGGTGCAGCTTGAGCGGGCTCTCGCCGGTGGGTTTCCATGCGACATCATCTGGCAGGAGAACCGGCAGATCTTCCTCGGGAACGGGCACTGCACCGCATTTCGGGCAATAGACAATCGGAATCGGTGCACCCCAATACCGTTGGCGCGAGATCAACCAGTCACGCAATTTGTAATTCACGGCACTCTTACCCCAACCCTGTTTTTCAAGCCACTTTGCAACTTCATAGCGGGCGGTCGCTCCCTTCGTTCCGCTAAAATTACCGGAATGTATCATGTCCCCGTAGTCTGCGTGGAATAGAATGTTTTCGTAAAACTCATTCGTCGACAGCATTTCCATGACCGTGCGGGCAACTCCAACTCCAGGCTCGAGCACCTGGCAACGTTTTAATATTGCCTGATCATTTTTAACCGAGTCGAATTCAACAACTTCATCAGAAAAAATGAATTTCCAGGTAAATCCGACCAGCTCCACCCAGGCGTCTGTCATCAGGTTTGCTTTCACCAATGCAACAAAGCCATCAACCTCTGGATGTTGCAGCGTGATCAGCAGACTGCCATCTTTCTGCAGGAACCGATACCCATCCTTCTTTAGTTGATCGGCAAAACCGGGTTTCACCGCTCCACGCTTTACAGTTGCTTTCGTCACTCCGTCCTGTCGGGCGATGACTGGGATGATCGGCAGCCCGAATTTAAGAGCAAACTCGAAATCGCGCTGATCATGACCCGGAACTGCCATGATCGTACCTGTGCCATAGGTCATCAATACGTAGTCAGCAATCCAGATCGGGATGCGCGCCTGGTTTACAGGATTGATGGCATAACCGCCCGTAAAAACGCCGGTCTTTTCCTTATCCGTGGTTTCCCGTTGAATATCCGACTGGCGGGCAGCCTTCTGGCGGTATGCATTGACTTCTCCCTCGTGGTCGGAGGTGGTTATTTTCTCCACCAGCGGATGTTCCGGCGCAAGCACCATGAAAGAAACCCCCCAAAGCGTATCCGGGCGGGTAGTAAAGATCTCAAAAGCCTCGCCCTGCTCGGTATGGAAAGTAACCATCGCTCCTTCCGATTTGCCAATCCAGTTGGTTTGCAGCGTGCGGACGCGCTCCGGCCAGTCAATGGCATCAAAATTCAACAATTGCTCGGCATAGCTGGTTATTTTCAAGAACCACTGCTCAAGATCCTTTTTGATGACCGGTGTATGGCAGCGTTCACAGTGTCGGTCTTCACCCCACACCTGCTCACGTGCCAGAGTGGTATTGCAGGTCGGGCACCAGTCGACCGGGGAATATTTCCGGTATGCCAGACCGCGTTGAAATAACTGGATGAAAAACCACTGTGTCCAGCGGTAATACTTGGGGTCGGCGGTAATCACTTCGCGGCGCCAGTCGAACATCGCACCCATGGTTTTCAGTTGTCGCCGCATATTATCGATATTCTTATAGGTCCATTTCTTGGGATGGATATTCTTATTAATGGCTGCGTTCTCTGCCGGCAATCCGAAAGCATCAAAGCCGATCGGAAATAACACGTTAAAGCCTTGCATGCGTTTGAAGCGGGCACGCGCATCCGATGGACCAATGGGGTACCAATGGCCGATATGCAAGTCGCCTGATGTGTAAGGCAGCATGGTCAGAGCATAGAACTTTTTCGTTTTTGGATCGATATTGGCATGGTAGAGCCCTTCAGCTTCCCAGCGCGCCTGCCATTTGGGTTCTATTTCTGCCGGATTGTACATAGGCAATTGATCCATTTGCCACTCCTTAATAACACTGGCTTTTCATTATTTTGCTAACTCGCCAGATATTAAACAAAATTCCTCCACCCAATCAGGGGCGAAGGGAATGTCCGCGGTACCACCCTGCTTGCCCGACAACTGTCGAGCCGCTCTGGACCTCGCTAACGGAAGGGACCGGTTTCGGCTTATTATCACCGGAACAGCTTGCCATTCAGGCGGCGGGCGAGTTCGACCTTTGTGTTCCGCAGACACTGTGCCGGGCTCACACCTCGCTATCCCGGCTCGCTGGCAGATGGCCTACTACTCCCGCATGAGCTTTGTTGTTTTACAGGTGGACCCAGCGAGATTCGAACTCGCGACCTTCTCAATGCCATTGAGACGCGCTCCCAAACTGCGCTATGGGCCCATATTCGGTTGTTAAAGGTAATATCACTTTTTGAAGGACTTGCCGTATTCCGCAGTGGACCTGGAGGGATTCGAACCCTCGGCCTCTTCAGTGCGATTGAAGCGCGCTCCCAACTGCGCTACAGGCCCTTCTTCTAAGTAGGGATTGATTTTACCCCGATGATTTTTAGACGTCAAGCGGGTGTTTAGTACATCCAAACCATACCTGCCAACAGGATTCATCACATGGTAATATCTATTACTAGGCTTGGATATATAATTGAGTCTAATTATTTTTCCCATAATTATTGGAAGGCAAATGATGACAACCACCCGTTTTCAACATCTTAACCAAGCCATACAGGAAGCCGGGCTAGAGGCGCTGGCGCTGAATCCTTCACCCAGCCTGGTCTATCTGACCGGGCTCCATTTCCACCTGAGCGAAAGACCGACGGTCTTCCTGTACCGTCCGGAGTTGCCAGCCACGCTGGTATTACCCGAGCTTGAGGCTTCCAAGATCGATCCCCGAGCAGGATACGATCTGTTCCCGTATGGGGATAATCCCGAAAGCTGGAAGGCGGTCTTTTCACGTGCCTGCAATCATCTGTCACTGAACGGTAAGACAATCGGTATCGAACCGAACCGCTTGCGTGTGCTTGAACTGCGCTTTCTCGAAGCCGGTGTGTCTCACGCCCAGATCCAGAGTGCAGAAAGCTGTTTGGCTGTGGTCCGCATGCACAAGGATGAGAACGAAGTGGCTGCGATGCGAAAGGCAGTACAGATTGCCCAACAAGCGTTGCAGAGCACCCTCCCAATTATTAAATCTGGGGTGACCGAACGGGAGGTGGCAGCCGAACTGGTCCTGCAACTCATACGCGCAGGTTCAGACGCTGAGCTGCCATTCAGCCCGACCGTAGCGGGTGGACCCAACAGCGCCAATCCGCATGCCGTCCCATCGGATCGATCGCTTCAGGATGGTGACATGCTGGTAATCGACTGGGGGGCAGCCTACCAGGGATATTGTGCTGACCTGACCCGCAGCTTCGCAATTGTCGAATTGGATCCCGAATTTGAAAAGATTGGAGAAATTGTCAAGGAAGCCAACCTGGCTGCGCAAAAGCAGGTCACAGCCGGGGTCCAGGCCGGGCAGGTTGATCGCGCCGCCCGGGATGTGATCGAAAAAACCGGGTACGGCGTGCAATTTACCCATCGCACCGGGCATGGTCTGGGTCTGGAAGTACACGAACACCCCTATATCTACGCTGAAAATCAACAGGCTCTCGAAGAGGGTATGACTTTCACGATCGAACCCGGAATATACCTCTCCGGCAGAGGCGGTATCCGCATTGAAGACAACGTTGTCGTCACATCCAGAGGTTGTGATTGCCTGAGCGATATGGCGCGTGAAATCCAGACACTGGGTTAAATTGGAGTCTTATGAAAAATTTGGTCATGCAAACCGCTGAACCTTTCTTTTTCCCGGGTGGACCAACGGGCTGCCTGTTGATCCACGGCTTTACGGGAACGCCGAAGGAAATGCTCTGGATGGGTGAATACCTGTCGAA
>Ga0105152_10000232_pt1 | contig 14893 bp, 19 predicted proteins | sample LakBais05cmmetaG_FD_81534 | JGI IMG/M metagenome (GOLD analysis project Ga0105152, IMG submission 81534) | Lake sediment microbial communities from Lake Baikal, Russia to study Microbial Dark Matter (Phase II) - Lake Baikal sediment 0-5 cm | ecosystem: Environmental > Aquatic > Freshwater >...
AGTTTTTCGCGCCGGCGACCGGGTGATGCAGGTCCGGAACAACTACGACAAAGGGGTCTATAACGGCGACATCGGCCGCATTGCGGGAATTGATCTGGCGGAGCAAGAGGCGATCGTTCTCGTCGATGGTCGGTCCGTGATGTACGATTTCAGCGAACTCGACGAACTCAGGCTGGCGTATGCAGCCACCGTGCATAAGAGTCAAGGAAGCGAGTATCCCGCCGTCATCCTCCCGCTGCACACGACGCATTACCTCATGCTTCAACGCAATCTGCTCTACACGGCGATCACCCGAGCGAAGCGCATGTTGGTCCTGGCGGGGACTACGAAGGCGCTGGCCATCGCGGTGAAGAACGACCTGACGCTTCGTCGTTGCACGCGGCTGGCCGACCGATTGGTCAGATTCGCTGGACAAGGACAGGAGGGACTTGACAGTGTTGAAATCCGCACGGTAATATAAGGCTAGGGAAAGGAGGGTAGGCTTATGCGCAGAGAGTTGTGGGCGGTATTGCTGGGAGTGGCAATCTTGGTCTCATTGTCGGCCTGTTCGGCCCGGACCCAGGTGGCCTTGGACGAGACGCGTCAGGCCGGGGCGCACTTCGCGACGTGGCGGCACATGGGCTACTCCGTCAACCGGGGTACTCCTGAGACGACCACGAAGCGAGACATTGAGCGGTCCCAGGCTGACCGGTGCCTCCCAAACCAGACGTGCAAATGGTGGGGCGAAGTGGTCGTGGTGCAGCCGATCCAGTAGCCGACAGTCGTTTGGCCGGGAATCATCCAGGGGGAAGCCCGCCCGAGGCTTCCCCCATCTTTTTCGTCTTCCTTATTTCTGTCCCTTCCGTTGCGCTCATCCCCGACCCCCAGCGGCTAGCCTTCGCCACGATGCCTCGTTCTACCAGCAACGCTTGCAGCCGCCGGCAGTCGTAGCCGTGGTGCCACAGCAGCGTCTCGACGGCGCGGTAGAGCAGCTCCAGGTATTTTCCGGTGTCGTAGGGGGTGTCGGGCGCAACGAACGGGATGGCGCGCACCCGGGCCTCGGCATTCGGCGCGTCGGCGTCGCTGATGATGTAGCGCACGCGCTCCCCTGGATGGACCGCCACGCCCCGATCGGCCATCTGGCGGCTGGCCAGGCCGACCTGGCTGTTCCCCTTGTACTCGCTCGCCTCTTTTGAGACGGTGCGCTTGACGGTGAGATCCTCCGGGCGCACCTGTCCCTCGCGTAGCCGCCAGGCGTACTCCACGAAGACCTCCAGCACCTTGGGGATGCGCGCGGCGAACCCGGCGAGATCGTCCGCCTGCGCCAGGATCTCTGCCATGCGCTGCTGGGCCTCGGCCACGAGCGGCGGCGTGTCGGAGCGGCGGAGGTCGATTCCTCGGATCTTCAATTCGCCCGAGCGGAACGCCCCGAGGTATCGGTTGGCCACGGAAACGTTCGGGTCCACGCGCGAGGGCAGGAAGCTCACCCACTTGTAGACCCCCTCCAGGTTGATCTCGATCCCCACCGCCTCGCGGATGGCCCGGCAGAGGTCCAGGACTTCGGCCTCGGTCACGCCCGGCTTGACGATCCACATCGAGTCCACGATGGCGTGAAGTACGCGGAAGCCGCGCTCTTCGGCCAGCGCGCGGGCGGTGAGCAGCTTTTCCCGCGCGTAGGCCGTGACCGTCTCGTGCGCCTCGATCCGGCCGAAGCGGGCGTTCTTGTAGCCGAGGTAGCCGAAGCACGTGACCAGGATCCACTTGAGGGCGTTCTGACGATGGTCGTAGCGGGCGCGGGTGGCGCCTGTGGCGCCATTGCGGAGATGTTTTAGCGCCTTCCGGCGCGCGAGGATGGGGCGGAGCGTCCTTGTGACCAGCCCCTCCCGTCTCTGGCACGTGGAGTAGCCGATCTCGGGCGCGGCGTTGTCCGGACAACAGGCGCAGTTCACCGTCTCGGGCGAGATGTTGTGGTGGACCATCATGGCCGGGTACATGGAGGCAAAGTCAATCTCCGCCACGTTCTCGTACAGGCCGGTGATGGGCTGGTAGACCAGTCCGCCTTTGTCCGAGACCAGGAGGTCCCAGGCCGTCTTCCACCGCTCCGGCTCGCCTTTCTTCCAGGGGACCAGGATGCCGTCGGTGAGGGCGCGGTCGAGCTGCATCTGGCTGATGGCCGAGCCGGGCGAGGTCCGCGCCATCTTCTGGACGGGGACCTTGGACAGCCGGCTGAGTTCCAGGAGGCCTGCCACCTCCGTCCCTTTCAGGATGAAGGAGTTACGCGAGTCCAGGTGCCAGCGGCCGAAGAACGGATACGATGGCGCCTGGTAGAGGACGCGGCCGTAGGAGAAGTAGGAGCGGCCCGCGCTCCGGATGCGGCGGCGCACGGCCTCGCGGTCGAACTCCAATGGGATGCCGGCGCGGCGCGCCAGGGCGAGGAGGGCGGGGATCAGGAAGGCGTCGCCCCAGTCCGTGACGATGGCGTGGGGATCGAAGCGGCGGATCAGCCGGTTGAGTTCGGCCACGAGCGTCTCGGGGTCGCCCTCTTCGATCACGGTCTCTTCACCCTGACAGGTGATAGTGAGCGAGCGCAGTTTCCCGAGGGGCGCGCCGCGTCCCTGCTCGTCCCCCTGGCTGGTGAGGGTCATCATGACGAGTGGCGGCTCGGGATAATCCAGGTCCCACGCCGACCCCTCTACCGCGTACAACAATTTCGAATTTCCAACCCATGTCTCGCTATTGGTCATTGTCCCCGAGACCGTTACGCGGGCGAGGGGAAAGATTCCTCTCGTATGACAATACGTGAGCGCCGGGGGCAGATCGCAATCGTACAGCGTGACCCCCGGGCGGGGGACCGCGAGCTTTCGCAAGAGAGCGGGCTGTCGCTCGAAATCGAGCAAGAGAAATTCCAGGACGTCACGCGGCTCGCCGGTCCAGAACTCCTGCCGGCAGGTCATCCCTACCGGGACAGCGAACTGTACCTTCGAGAGGCTCGAGGCCAGTTCGCGCAGAGCCTTCGCCGGCCCGGCTACGTAGAAACTGGGTTGGAAGGGATCAACGAGGCGGTGGCTCTTCCCCTGATCGTCCACGATCCACACCACCATCCCGCCATTTGTCGGGTACACATCGAAAATCCAACCCGTGAGGGGGAGCGCGGGGGAGAACATCGGAGACTCCGAAGGAAAGAAACCGCAGAACGCTCCAGGGGCAGCAGAGAACCCAACCTCACACGGAACCGGAGATTACGCAACTTGTCGGCTGCGATGATTCGCGAGCCGGGCTGCAGTTCCCGCTGACCGTCTACGGAAGGTGCTCAAGATCGTCGAGGTCTTTGCGGATGAACTGCGATCCAGATGTCCATATCGGCGGTGGCCCGCGGATAGCCATGATAGGCCACTGCGTAACCACCGATGAGTAGGTACTCAACCCGATGTGCGTTGAGCAACCTCAAGAACTCTTTGAAGTCGGGCGGTAGATTGATGGTGGCCATAGTTGAGTTGTCGCAGGGCTTCGACGGCTTGTAGGCGCTCGTAGGGAGACTTGGCGTGCCAGTACACCTTATCGTCCGACTGGTCGGTCAGCGAGGCAACGGTGAGGACCGATTTGTCCAACTTGAGAAAGTCCACCGTGTTCATGTCGGCATCATGCTATCACAGACTCCGGGCGAGGGGTAGCACCTCACTCACCGTAGATCCGCTTGCGCAGAGCGGCCCGGAATTCCTCGGGCGTGTACTCGGGATGCTCCGCTCGGATGGACGCCGCAACCAGGGCGAAGCCATCCCCGATCATGGCGAAAACAATCCGCAGGCGTTCTTCGAGCGGCAATCGCTGCCACATCTCGACTTGGGGCGCGCTGGCCTCTTCCGGCGTCATGGAATGATTTCTCTCAGAGCATAGGGGCGAGGTCATGCGGGCCTCTCGCGGGGCACAGTTCCAGCCGGTGCTCAACCCCGGCTCGTATCGCCCCGGCTTCGAGGTTTGGTTGGGCGGCGTCGGCCCTTGGCTCGTCGGAGGATGCGCACATCCGCCTGGTCCTGGGCTCGTCCGGCCGCCTCCTTGGCCCGGATCAGGTCATTCAGCCCGATATAGTACGCCTTGACAGCCCCAAAGCGAGCTTCGGTGTGGTTCTCCCAAATTGCCTCGAAGTTTGGGCATCCCGGGATCCCTGAAACCAGATCAATGCGAACCGGCGCAACTCCGAGTTGGATGATCCACCGCGGGTCGATGAGATCCTCAACGGTGTACCCAAGGTCAGTGCCACCGAAGAAATCACGTAGCGCAGCCAGCGCCCGGCGTCCATTCGCCGGGGTGGGATCAAGAAAGATATCAAGGTCTTTGGTTGCGCGCGGGCGGGCGTGGAACGCGACCGCGTGGGCGCCGATCACGAGATACCGGACCCCATGGGCATTCAATGCGGCGATGAACTCTTCGTAGTCTTGGAATGGCATTGCGCCCTCGCGTTTTCAGGCAGCCTTCGAGTGCTTCAGCTACTGCGTCGACACGTTCCTCGGGGGTGAGACCTTCGTACCAGAACCGAAAGTCTTCTTCCTCTGCCTCTTTCCACGCGACTTTGGAAACGGTCCAAGTCCTGCCCCGGCCATCAGTTATCTCTCTACGCTCGGGCATGATCGCTCCAAGGAATAGCACTGGCTGAGTATTTCAACCGCTACGGTGGCGTATCCACCTCATGCAATCGTTCGATCCCCTCTGTGTATGGCCCCTCTCCTCTCCGACTGTATTTACACTCATGAGGGAGGGCCGCCTTCAAGTACGCCCTATCCCGCGGGTGGGGTCGGTCTCCTCCTGCTGCGTCGGCCTGCGGGTATCGCGCCACCGCCCTGGGAGGAGATGCTCGGTCAACACTTCGAGGGCGTGCATCTTCTCCTGGTCATCGATGATCAGGCGACCCTTTCCGACTCGGTCGGTCAGCTCGAACGCATGATCCTTAGCTTACACAGATGACGCAGATTGGGCTATCTCGATCGACTCGGATACCAAATCCCTTTGTGCAGATGATTGATACCATACACATGTTTAGTTGTCAACTTGAAAAACCAAGCGGCGAGCGCCGGGTGCTTCCTCCTCCTTGCTGATTCACCAAGAACCTCTCGATCCTCCATGCAAAATTAAGAACTTAGCCAGAAATAGGTGTCCGGTACCAATTTCCGGTACCAAGTTCGGAGAATGATCCTCATCGGCCTCCGTCACGTCTGGGCCTCTCGCTCCACCCGGCAGAGCAGAGCCGTGTGGGGCCAGCCACCGATCTCCGGGCTGCAAAAGCCCGCGTCGTCGGGGCAGAGGACGTTGGCGTTGGATTCGAAGACGCCGAACAGCTCCGGTTCTGCACCGGACCGCTCGGGGAACCACCAGCCGTGCTGGGCGTCAACCATCCGCGGATGGAGGGCATCGGACAGGTGCGCCCGCAGGCGGATGCGGCCCCGGGGCGTGATCACCAAGGCCCAGTCTCCCTCCGCGAGGCCTAGCGCGGCCGCCGTCTCGGGGTGCAGTGCCAGCTGTGGATGGGGCATCCGCTCCCGCGCCGCGGCGAGGTGCCGCTGCTCGGAATGGTACATCGGCATGAACCGGCTGCCGGTGATCAGCACCAGCGGATACTCCCGCACGAAGTTGGGGTCGCCTGCCGGGCTGTGTGGCATCTCGCGATAGACGGGAAGCGGCTCGCAGCCCAGGGCCTCGAAGGTGCTCGACCGAATCTCCACCTTGCCCGACGGCGTGCCGAAGCCGAACTGCTCATACCGCCGGTACTCCCGCTGCCCAAACAGGCCGTTTCTGGCAAGGAGCTGCTCGAAGGTGAGGCCGACGGGCGCCAGCCGATAGTTCCAGACCTCCTCCACGGTTTCCCAGGGCCAGTGCTCAGCCTGCCCCAGCCGCACCGCCAACCCCCGCCAGAACTGGTAATCGTCGCGCCGCTCGTATAGCGGCCCGATTCCTTTTGGACACGCCAGACAGAAACCCGGGGTCGACCACAGGTCCGTCCGCTCGACCGTCGAGGCGGCGGGGAACACGTAGTCGGCCAGCGCCGCCGAAGGCGTGAGGTAGTAGTCCACCACCACGTAGAGCTGGAGGGCCTTCAAGGCTTCGTATGTCCGCCGCACGTTGGGCAGCGCGAGGAGCGGATTGTTGGCGAGAGAGATCATCGCCGCCACGGGGTACGGCTGGCCCGTGAGGACGGCGTCGAAGACCGGGCGCGCGTGGGCGACGCAGGTCATATCGGCGAGCGGTGGGTGCATGTACCCCGCAGGCAAGCGACGATTCGCCTCGGCGTTCCGCTCCCAGCCGGGGAAGCCGAAGAAGGGGTATTCGTCCGCCCCGAGCTGTTTCGCCCGCTGCTTCGGCGACAGAGCCTCGTTCAGCTCCAGCACATCGTTGCCGAGGATTTTTCCGATGGGATCCGTCCATCCCAGTAGCTCTCCCCCGACCACGTCCAGGTTCCCGGTGACAGCCCGGAGGATGCAGCGCGCCCGCGCCGACTGCGTCGCGTTCACGCCCTGCTTGTCCAGGCCGAAGCCCCAGGTGATCACGGCGGGCTTCGTCGTGGCGTAGCAGCGCGCCGACTCGCGCACCTGCTCCGGCGTGAGCCAGGTGATCCCCGCCACCTTCTCCGGCGTATAGGCAGCCACGATCTCCTTGAGAGGGTCGAAGCCCACCGTCCAGCGCGCCACGAAGTCCTGGTCGTACCAGCCTTCTTCGATCATCAGCCGCAGCCACCCCAGCATCAGGGCCACGTCGGTGCCGGGCCGGATCTGGAGCCACATGTCCGCCAGTTCCGCCTCGCGCGTTCGGCGTGGATCCACGACGATCAACTTGGCGCCGTTCTTTTTTGCGGCGACGATTTCGGGAAAGGCGAGGATGGGATTCGACTCCGACGGGACGCTCCCCCATACGACCAGGCACTTCGTCCGACGGATGTCTCCTCCGGCAAAGCCGCCGTAGGTCGCGTACTCGACGGCCTGCGACGGACACATGCAGACGTTGTTCGCCCCGCACAGGTTCGGGGAACCGAACAGGTTGAAGAAGCGCCGTCCATCCCAATGGTAGGTCCGGTGCGTCCCGTGGCTGAACGCAAGCGTTTCCGGGCCGTACTGATCGCGGAGCGCCGCAAGCCGCTCCGCCACTTCATCGAGAGCCTGGTCCCACGAAAGGCGCTGCCACTGGTTTGCGCCGCGCTCGCCCGTCCGCTTCAGCGGATAGTTGAGACGAGCAGGATGGTAGAGGTGATCGATGATCAGCTCCCCCCGGGCGCAGAGCCGCCCTCTGGATATGGGATGGTCCGGGTCACCCTCGACCTTCACCGCACGGCCATTCTCAATGTGGAGGCGTGCACCGCAGCGCGGGTGGCAGAGCCCACAGTATGTCCGGCGAATTTCCGCCATGGAAAGCCTCCTCCTGGTCTACTTCCCTATAGAGCTGGTTGACAACTTCCAGCACAGGCTCCCAATTCACCTGGAGTTCTTGCGTACGCCCTCATTGCGGTTCCGCAATGGGTGCCAGCCGGGCCTTGGCGAGCGCGATGAGGTCCTTCGGGTCGAGTTCCAATCCGCCCATCGGATCGCCACTGCTGATGTTCACTTTCAGGCAACGAGCGATCGCTTCGTCGAAGATGACGGGAACATTCTCGTCCAACCCCAAAGGCGTGACGGCTCCTTGAACGCAGCCGGTGACCGCCAGGATTTCTTCTTTGGTGGCAAACCGCAATCGCCGCCAACCCGAGGGCAAACAGGCAAGGACCGCTCGCGGGTTGACCCTCGCGTGACCCAGAACGCATGCCATCGCGTAATGTCCGTCCTTGTCCCGCAGGAGGATTGACTTCACCATCTCCTCCTTGACCACCCCACGTTGCCGGGCGGCGGCTTCGACCGTGAAAACGGGTTCGCCATGCCGCAAGAGTCGGTAGGCGGTGTTGTGTGCGTCAAGGAGCTCCGTGATTCTGGTCTTGAGCGCCTTCGCTGGCCCAGATCGAGGATCCACTCATCCCCCGGAGCGTAGGATCCGAATTGACGTCACCGTTTCCAGGCAGAAAAGGCCCCACAGAACTGTTCCAGTGTCAACAGGGCAATCCGCTCGTCTGCCTTGGCCTCGTTCTGCTCTCCCGGCGTGTTGTACCCCCAGGCGGCCAGGAACAAGTTTACCTCGCCGAGATCGGCCTGCTGCTCCACCGACTGCAAGGTCTTGAGGCGATCCTCGACGAACCAGATGTCGGCATGGGTCACACCGTGCTCCCGGTGCAGGACGCGCAACAGATCCGTCTTGGGTCGGGCCCGCTCCTTTCCCCAGATGCGCTCCGCGGGGAAGGGCACGCCGCTCCGCTCCAGGATGAGGCGCGCGTACTTCCCCTCCTTGGTCGTGATGACGAACAATTGCACCTCACTCTTGAGGAGCCCATTCAGCCGTCCGGCGATTCCCGTGTACAGGTTCTGGCACCCGAGCCAACTGTCCAGGTCCTTCCCAATCCATTCGTCTCGGGTCCCATCGGAGCGGGCGGTGAGATCCTTCGGATTCAGCTTGTGGTTTTCAACTATTCGCTGCCTCCAAGTTGTCTGAAACTCCTGGACGAGGGTGGCCTCGGGTATCTCCTCGATGAGGGCCCGAAGCATGACAGGGAACTCCCACCCGATCTCCATGGCTGGTCGCAGACGGACGAATGCCTCCGCAACCTTCGGGGGGGGAGTGTCGCCACTGCCGTCCCAGATATCCCGGTATACGCGCCAGGCGGATCGCATTCCTTCGTACACGCTGTTGCAGAGCACGCCGTCGAAATCGAGGGCGAGAATCTTCGGGCTGCCGCAAAAGGCGTTCGGGCGTTCGGGCGTTCGGGCGTTCGGGCGTTCTCGAACTCCCGAACCCTCGAACCGCCGAACGTCCGAACGTTGTTTCTTCATTTTGCACCCGTCCGGAACATCGTGAGGAGCATCTTGAAGCGTCCGGCATTCTGGACCGCATGCGGAACATCAGCGGGCATCAACACCAGCTCGCCGGTGCGGACGCTGACGGCCTTTCCCCCGATTGTCAGGGTTGCTGTTCCGTCTAGAACCTGGACCAACGCGTTGAATGGGGCCGTGTGCTCGCTCAATCCTTGCCCCTCGTCAAATGCGAACAGGGTGAGCGTGCCGCTGTCGGTCTTCAGCAACGTCCGGCTCACGACGGACCCTGGGGCGTACTGTACCGCGTCCACGAGGAACATCGGTTCTGCGGGGGGCAATTGGCTCTGTGGGCTGCTGGCGGTAGGCATGCTCGAATCCTCCCCTTGTTGTTCTCTGTGCCTTCACACAGCGTGGTCGTAGTAATGATCGAGATGAGTGTGGACGTCGATCAGTATCGGATGGCGGCTCAGCCTGCCGTTGGCCTCAGGCACGCCGAGTGATAAGGGCCGAGGTTTCGCCCCAGCATCCGTCGAACACCAGATCGGAAAGCGGCTTGCGACTGCGCGGTCCCAGTTCACGCTCCCGCAAGGGGTCGGGAAGATTCTGCGGATCCCCCTCATAGCCGATCGCGATTGCCGCTACCGGCTCGTACCCCTCGGGGATGGCGAAAACCTGGCGTGCCTTTGCGGCGTCATATCCGGCCATCTGGTGAACCCAAAGGCCCAGGGCCATCGCTTGAATGATCAGGTTCTCTATTGCCATGCCGACGTCGTGCAGGGCGTGGCGATTCGGCTTGTCGTTGTGAGAGAACGCGGCCTTGGCCACGGACAGTATGAGGACTGGAGCATTCTTTGCCCAAGGAACGTTGGCGTCCGCCAGGCATCCGACCAAGCGCGCGTGGGCCTCTGGATTCTGCTTCGTGCAAACGATGAATCGCCAGGGCTGGTCGTTGAAACACGACGGGGCCCAGCGTGCAGCTTCGAACAGGCTCTGGAGCTTTTCCGGTTCCACCATCCGATCCGAGAAGGCCCGTGGGCTCCACCGCCGCCGGATGAGGTCATGGATCGGATATGTTGTCTGTGCGGGCTTTTCCATGATCGTGTTCTCCCCTGGCCTGTCTTTCCATCATATTTCTTTCTGCCCACCTGTCGCGGGGGCGCACCGATAATACAGGATTTCCATTGGCAAACCAGTTGAATCTCGCTCGGGATGCTCGGGGAGAGACGATAGGAACTGCCCGCCCAGCATCCCCGCCTCAGCAGCGGCGAGGGTATCCGAGGTGCCCGCGTTCCAGTTGCCCGACCGGGCGAGGTGTACCCAGAACCAACCTGCCCTGCCGCCGTCAACCCCGAGGAAGCTCAATGAGATGATCCCTCCTTTTGGAACGGGAAGCGACGGCGGAGGGTCTCAACAAAGGCTTTGTCTGCCGAGGCCGAGATCATTTCCAGCGGCGAGTACCCCAACCGCCAAGCAAGGTAGAACGTGACCACCAACGCGGCACCGGTAATCAAGAAGTTGGGCCATGCGTTCAGTGCCCACTGACCTTGCCAGGCCAATTGCCATGCATTCGAAAAGGGAAGGAGGTAGGGAATCGGCCACTGGTAGCCATCCGGCCCACGCGCGCCGACAAGATCCGCCAAGAGATGAAGGTGGAAGCCAAGGAACACCAACGCAGCCGTTTTCCACCGCTTTGTTGCCACTCCGAAACTCACGACCGCCATCAGGAGGCCAAAGCCGATATTGTGTCCAAGTACATGGTGATAATCCGTCCACCAGAGCAGCGGCCGGTCCCACCCGCGTGTGAGTTCTTCTGCGATGAGGCCAAGGGCGTCGGCGTCTGCGGCGATACCTGCCACGGTGACCGCCGCCCGCTCCCTCCGGCTCAGGCCCCCGGCGCTGGCAACGACCCAACTGACGAGGAAGTGGGTTGCGGGACTCATTCAGCGCCTCTCCTTCCGCCTATCTCGGTGGAGATCCAGAGGTACATCATTTCCTGGTGCGGACACTGCCCTTCCGAGCGACCGATGCCCTTCGTGTCACGCCTCAGAGTGTGTGAAAATACCGGCGATCCAGCGCCAAACGCATTTTTCATCCACGGAAAATCAGGAGGTTACGGTCGCGCTCTCGGCCCAGCAGCGACTTCTTCACACATTCTCAGCTCTTGATGGGGGTCTGATCCATCCAGACTTTGTTCAAACGACGCAGCGCCTCAGGGGGCAATGGTCCTCGGTTCGCGTATTCTGCGGCCTGCTCCAACTGGGCGAGGTCCGAGATGCCGACCAGCGCCGTGGAGACTTCCACCTTGGTGATGGCGAATCGAATCGCTGCCTCGACCAGATCGCTGACATATCGCTCTTCAACGAGAAAATTGAAATGACAGGCTCGCTCCACATCGTCGGTGAAATCCCGGCCCGACGCGATGGGCTTCACAATCTGGAGGGCGTTGGGGTGCCGGGCGGCCGAGCCGCTGAGGGCGCCGCCCGCCAACACGCGAATGCCGATGATGCCCATCTGGCTCCGAGCGGCATGGTCGATGAGTTGCCCGTAGTTCTGGAAAGGGAACCCCGCAGGGGTCTGCACGCCGGCAGTAGGGTTGATCAGGTTGAAACAGCACTGAATGGTGTCAGCGTGACCCGCTGCAACAACCCGCTGCAGGGCGGCCGTGTCCCCCAGCCCGGTGATCCCCCAAAAACGAACCTTCCCTTGTCGTTGGAGTTTCTGAAAAGTGCGGATGGCCAGTTCCACGTCATCAACACTCACCCGACCCTGGTCGGGCTGACGCTGCGATCCAACGGGGTTGTGCAATTGAATCAGGTCAATGCGGTCACACCTGAGGCGTTTCAGGCTTCCTTCGACCGATTCGAGAACGGCACGCTCAATGTCCTCCATGTCCTTCGCCATCAACAGCACTTTTGTCCCAACCAGGACATCCGGCTTCAGCTCTTCCAGGACGAGCCCTACATTGCTCTCCGACAAGCCATCGCCGTAACTGGGAGCTGTGTCGAAATAGTTGATGCCCAGCTCAATCGCGCGGGCGAGAACGCTCGCCATCTCTCGGCGATCGCCTCGCACCAGGAGCCCGCCGACGGCCCCGCAGCCAAAGCCCAGCACCGATACTTCAAGCCCGGTTCGACCCAATCGCCGGTATTTCATGAAGTCCTCCAGAACAAAGTGTTCACCCGACCACCCGATCTGCTGCGTAGCTTACGACCCAACCACAGTACGCTTCACTTGGGGGTCGAAGTCACATCAGGGCTGCATAAATCCCCCCCTTTTTTGTGCAAAGGGGGGCGAGGGGGGATTTGTCCTGAGCGCTGCCTCAAGTGAACAGCATTGAACTTAACCACGCGGATCAGCCGCGGCATCAGGGATAGGCTAGTCCGCCCGCGAACTGGGGGCAAGCGGAAAAGCCGTTTCAGGCTACTGCGTCTCCTTTCAATTAATGCGAAAAGCCCATTGAGGCTGAAAGCGAACCCAGGGCATGTTCCACATTACCAATGTTTCTTCGATTCTCCTATCATGGACAGTAACAACTCTTTGAGCTTAATCTTGGTTTTTGCAGGCAACTCCTCCTGCGCGCGATGTTGGCCTGCCGCAAGGTTCATGGAGAAAGAACCCGCAGTGCTCTTCTGGAGGACGAGGCAACACAACACGCCTATGAACTGGGTTTCACCTCGCTGAAAGAGCGTGGCCGGGACCAGCGCCTCCATCTCTTGAGCACTGTAAAACGGTTCCTCGAATGAATGCAACCACAGCATACGTGTTCGCAGGGGCCCAAACTCACGCCGCGCTGCCACCGCAACGGCGGGTGGTAGCCTGCGGACCAGATCGTAAATCAAGGCGTAGCCCCCGGCCTTCAGTACACGATACGCTTCATTCAAGGCCACGACCGGGCGCCTCCAGTGATGGAGGGATCCGGTGGACACCACGGTGTCGAATGTATTCTCGGGAAAGGGTAATGCCTCGGCCGCAGCCACCTTGAGAGAGATCGCCGCGTCACAGCCCGCCCGTTTCATATTCTTTCTGGCGACCGCCACCATCCCAGGGGAGATGTCCACCCCCACAAGTCCCAGTTCTGGCAGCGACCGGCATAGCGCCACGAGCAGCCAGCCAGGCCCCGTTCCGATGTCCAAGATGCGTCCTGTACGGGAGTAACACCCGACGTGATCAGCCACCAACGCATATTGTCGGCGAAAGACCTTCGTTTGACTGATGAAATTATAGAGTGCCGATCCCGGCCACGGGATACCCTCCGGATGCCACCTGCGCAGGAAGCCGCGCCACGAAGTGCTCATAGGGTTTACCCCATTGCGTCCGGACCTATGCAGGCCAACGAACGCGCATCAGTTGGTGAGGACGGGTAGGCGCAAAGCGCCCGCACGTGCCCCCTCAACTGCATGCGCTGGTTCGGCAATGTCTCTTGACGTTGTAGCATAATTGCGACATACTTTTGCTATGGGCGCCTATGAGATTGTCTTGAAGCGCAGTGCAGTTGCCGACTTGGACGGGCTGCGCAAGTACGACGCCGCCCAGGTTGCCGACGCAATGGAGAAGCATCTGGAGTACGAGCCAGCGAAGGAGAGTAAGCGCCGAATCAGGCGACTGCGCGGGATCTCCAACCCTGACTACCGCCTCCGGGTTGGGGACTACCGCGTCTTCTACAACGTTGATGAGGATGCGCGCCGAGTTGAGGTGTTGAGGGTTATGCATAAGGACCAGACCCAATCCTACTACGAGGAGTTGAAGCCATGAAGGTGGCCCCGATGGGAGAAGTGCGGAACAACTTTGCCAAGTACCTTGCGGCCTCGGAAGCCGAACCCGTTTTCGTGACAAGGAACGGCAAAGTTACCGCAGTGATCGAACACATTGAAGATCGAGACATCGAGGATTACCTCCTCGAAAGAAGCCCTCGCTTCCGCGCAATGCTCGACAAGGTCAGGCGAGAGAGAAAGTCTATGTCCTTGGCCGAATACCGGAAGTCCAGAGGCATCTGATTCATTCTCCCTCCCGAACGCTCGGCGTCACCCGCGGCGGGCGCGCAGGAGCTGCGCCCGGCGTGACAGATTCACTGAATCGGCGCGCCCGACCCGCGGGTGCACGCCGGGGTTAGCCAGGCTCATTGAATTCTATCCCGCTTCTCGAGATTGTGACGCGCGCACAGGAGCTGGACATTCTCGGCCATGATTGATGCCCCTCCAAGGGAGTAGGGAATGACATGATCGAAGTGCAGCTCGTCATTGGCGCCGCAAACCACACATCGGCCCTGATCCCGTTTCCACACGGCGAGCTTAACGCTCGTTGGGATGATGCGGCGAAGTTCGACCGCGTTCGAAGGTTGGCGGCTGAAATCATCCTCGCCCTCGACAGCGAGCAGCTTGAATTTGAACACCTGGCGACGACCATCCGATTCGCGCCAGGAGTCCACGAGATGAAAGACTCCGTTGTACGACCAAATGCCTGTGTGGATCTTCTCGTACACCCGGACACGTTCGGGAGGGCGTTCTCCCCGCTTGGAGCGTTGGGCTGCCTGATGGAATAGGCCGTTCTGAGTGGGGCGGCCGCCCGGCGTGAACTCGGGCTGGTCGTGCTCCTTGGGATTGAGTGTCCGGCTGGTGCGAGGGAGATCGTGTCCCTCGTAGACCAGAACAGAGCTACCCTCCTCGAGTCGATCCGCATAGGGTGCGTTGCGGCGGAGAGACATGAGAATCACCGAGTGGTTGCCGCCCAGGCCGAAGTTCATCCCACGCTGGAGGCTGGCAGCCTCGCGACGGCACATCTCCAGATAGGGGATGACCTCATTGGCCACAGGCCTACGACCTCACTGCCTGGCTAACGAATAAGCTTTATCCGGCGGGCCGCGCGGAGAGCAGGGCCACAACGCCGGAGGCGGGCCCGCCGGGCAAAACGAGTTGAACTGAACTGCTGGCCTGAGAGCTATGGGGATTGTATCGCGGTCAAGGACGCGGGGGAAGGGGTTTATGGCCTCGGTCGAGGGACGCTCCCCGGGGTGCAGGGCATCGCCACCCGCAGCAGGGAGC
>Ga0105152_10000235_pt1 | contig 14844 bp, 14 predicted proteins | sample LakBais05cmmetaG_FD_81534 | JGI IMG/M metagenome (GOLD analysis project Ga0105152, IMG submission 81534) | Lake sediment microbial communities from Lake Baikal, Russia to study Microbial Dark Matter (Phase II) - Lake Baikal sediment 0-5 cm | ecosystem: Environmental > Aquatic > Freshwater >...
GGACCTCCGGCCCGGGAGCCGCGGCGACGCCGACGAGTACGAAAAGGACAGCGTCCACGACTTCGCCCTCTGGAAAGCCCCCAAGGAGGGTGAACCCGTTTGGGAGACGGAGATCGGGCCGGGCCGGCCGGGCTGGCACATCGAATGCTCGGCCATGAGCTCCAAATATCTAGGCCGGACGTTCGACATCCACTGCGGCGGCGTGGACAACATCTTCCCGCACCACGAGAACGAGATCGCCCAGTCCGAGGCGGCGAACGGCGTCAAGTTCGTCAACTTCTGGCTCCACTGCCACCACCTCGTCGTCGACGGCGAGAAGATGGCCAAGTCCAAGGGCAATTTCTACACCCTGGGCGATATTCTGGCTAAAGGCTATAACCCCCTAGACGTCCGCTACCTGCTGATCTCCACCCATTACCGGAAGATGCTCAACTTCACCTTCGACGCCCTGGAGCAGGCCAAGTCGGCGAAAAAGCGGATCCTGGACTTCATCTACGAACTCCGACATGTTACCGGGGAAACGGAGGCTTGTCCGGATATCCCGCCCCTGGTCGAGAGGGCCCGGACGGGATTCACTGCCGGCCTCAAGGACGACCTCAATATCGCCGAATCCCTGGCCGCGCTCTACGAGTTCGTCAGGGGCGTCAACGTGCTTCTCGCCCAGGGCCGCCTCGGGCGCTCCGACACAGACCTCGTCCTATCCTTCCTCGGGACCCTCGACGCCGTCCTGGGGATCCTGCCCTACACTAGGATCAGCGCCCCGAAGGGCATTAATAGCGCCGAAGCAATAGGTATTCCTGGCGTTTATCATAAAAACCTCGCCGGGGAAGCAGGCTCGGAGGACGATCTCGGCGAAGAGGTCTTAAAGAAGATTGAAGAACGGCAGAAGGCCCGGGCCGAGAAGGATTTCAACCTCGCCGACGAGATCCGGAAAGAGCTCTTAAGCCGGGGCATCCTCCTCGAGGACACCAAGGACGGCGTCCGCTGGAAAAAAATCGTCCCCCCGCTTACTTGAATTTTCGAAGGAGTCGTTCAAGGACCGTGACGGACGGCAAGCGCAGCACTCAGGCCCTGGGTCTACGGGGCGAAGAGATCGCCTGCGCCTACCTGGAGAAGAAAAAATACGCTATCGTCACCCGGCGTTTCCGCATGTTCCACGGCGAGATCGACATCGTCGCCCGTGACGGAACGACGCTCGTCTTCGTCGAGGTTAAGGCCCGGGCAGATGAATCCTTCGGCCGTCCGGAGGAATCGGTGACTCCCGGCAAACAGAGGCAGATCCGGAAAATCGCCCGGGGTTACCTGGTGGAGAATCCCCTCGGCGACGCCGCCTGCCGTTTCGACGTCATCTCCATCCTGTTCGGCGAAGGGAACGGCTACCGGCTTGAGCACTTCGTCGACGCATTCTGAGTCCGACGACTCCTCAACGCACCTCTAACGCCGCGTCTAGAACGCGTAGACGAACCCGAGGCGCAGGTTCCTCCCCGGTTCGACCATGGCCTCGGAATCCGCCCTGGCGACGTAGGCCGCGTTGAAAATGTTCCCGAGAGTGACATAGAAATTCAAGCCGCGCCAGAGATAGGTCGCCTTGAGGTTGACGAGTTCCGATGAGGCGACATCGATCTCCGCCGGTCCCGGATTTGACTTGGCCAGGCGGAACGTCGCGTTGAGCTCCGCCGACAACTTCCCCTTCCAAACCCTCGTCCCCGTGTAGATCTGGACAGGGGGGATGTCGTTCAGGGGGACGCCGGTCTCCAGACTCCTGCCGCGGATCGCGGCGACGTTCCCAAAGACCTTCCATCCGGGAAGGAGGAACGCCTCGGCCTCGAACTCGAGTCCCTGCAGCCGGCCCTTTTCGATGTTGCCGTAGGTATAAGTCGAAGGGTCGAGCCGATAGCGCTCGATCATGTCGTCGATCTGATAGCGGAAGGCGTAGAGCCCGAAGAAAAGACGCCGGCCGAGGAGCTTCAGCCCGCCGTCGAGGTTGAGGCTGCTCTCGGGCCGAAGGTCCGGGTTTCCGACGATGAAGCCGCGGCCGCTGATCCCGGTGTAGAAGCGCTCGTTGATGCTGGCCAGGCGGTAGGCGTGGGACAGGTTGACGAAAGCGGTCAAGTTTTTCACGAGCTTGTAGGAGACGGCCAGGAAGCCGGTGGCCTGCTCATCGTTGGTCACGATGGGGGCCTCCTCTCCCAAGGGCAGGGCCTTCATCCGGAGAAGATCATAGCGCACGCCCCCCAGGATATCTAACCGCCTGATCCCCGAATAGTCCGCGGACAGGAAAAAGCCGAGGTCGCCCCGGCTGCCGTCGACGTAGGGAAATTCCTCGACGACCTCGGTCACGGCGCCGAATTCGTCATAGGACGTGTATTCATTGTAGGCGTCGGCCGTGCCCCGCCCGAAGGAATCGACGCCGCCCTCGAGCCTGAAGGAAGGCACGATTTTCTTGGCGTAGGACAGCTGGGCCCCGAACTCGGTGCTGTCGGTCTTGGCGAAGGATTCCTTGGTCAGGAAGACATCGTAGGTATCGGTCAGGGTTTCGAGGAAATTGGGGTTGACGAAAACGTGGAAGAGGAGTTCCCCGTCTTTCCCGACATTTTTTTCCTTCCAATGGAGCTGCAGGAGGTTCTGGTTTTCCCTTGGGTACCAGGTCGGCTTGGTCGCGGCCGTAGTGTTCGGCTTGCCGATGTCCATCCCCCGGGCGCCGAGGAAACCGACGTCGATCTCCCTTTTCTCGGTCCGGTGGGCGACCTTGGCCAGAAAGCTTCCCTGCGTGTATTGAGATTGAAGGATTTTCATTCCCCCCGGCGCCCGGTATTCGTCGGCGTCCGAATATTGGTAGGAAAGAGAGAACGCCCACGACTTGACCGAACCCTCCAGAGAGAGGCCGACCCCAGTCTCTCCGTTGACCGTCGCGTATCCCGTCAGCAGGCGGCCGTGGATACCCCCGTCGAAGCGGGGCATCCTGGTCAGAAGGTGAATGACGCCTCCGATGGCGTCGGAGCCGTAGAAGACTGAGGAGGAGCTTCTAAGGACCTCGATCCGTTCGATGTCCTCAGGGCTGACGAACGAGGCGTTGGGCCCCGTCCGGCGGTCGCTTTCGAGCCGGGCGCCGTCGATCAGAAAGAGGACCCTGCGGCGGGCCAGGCCCCGCACAGACGGGACGAGGGAGAACCCGGCCGAGCCAAGAGCGCCCACACCCGGGACGTCCTGCAGGGCCTCGGTGAGGTTGGCGGCCATCTTTTCGGACAGCGTTTCGCCCGATACGACCGTGCTGGCCGCCGGGACGTTGACCGACGGCTCGGGATAGCGCAACGCCGTGACGACGACCTCTTCGTTCTGGCGGATGAGAGGGACAAGGACGAGCAGGACCTTCTTGCCGAGGGTCTTGCGTTCGATCAGGAATTCGCGCTCATAGTAATCGGGGTGAACGACCTCGAGCCGGATGCGGTCGGCCTCAGGCACGTCCAGGACGAAGCCGCCATCGGCGTCGGTTTCAGTCTTGGCCCCGCTCGCCCGATGGAGGACGACCGCTCCACCGACGGGGTTCTGGACGGGGCTGACCACTTTGCCCCGAATCTCCATGGCCTGAGCCGCGACGCTCAGCATAGCGCCTATCAAGATGATGATGACGTTCCTTTTATGCATACGACTCTCCTCTTTCTGTTTTGGACACACGAAGGGGCCGGATTCTTCCATCCGCGCGGCCCGATCTCTCGACGGTGGCCCTAAAGGTTGGCAAGTTCCGGCCCTCAGGTGCGCCTGCGTTTCTGGGCGATGACCCGCGCGGGGTCGGAAGATGACAAAGCCAGCTCCCGGATGGTCTTGCCCAGGACGGGATGGCGGATTTCGGGAGCGATTTCGCACAAAGGAACCAGGACGAAATTCCTTTGGGCCAGCCGCGGATGCGGGATGACCAACTCCGGGGTGTCTAGGACGGTATCGCCGGCGAAAAGGATGTCGATGTCGATCGTCCGGGGACCCTTGGCCACCGTCGGGACGCGTTTCATCCGGGCCTCGATCGATTTCGCGAGCTTGAGCATGGCATGCGGGTCAAGGGAGGAGCGGACCTCGAGGGCCTGGTTCGCGAACCAAGGCTGATCGCGGTTATCGACGGGTTCCGTCAGGTAGATGGACGACGCCGCCAGGACTTCCACTCCGCTCTCGCGGAGGAGCCGCCCGGCCCGGGCCAGGTTTCTTGTCTTGTTTCCCAAGTTGCTGCCGAGGCTCAGAAAATAGATCATGCTCTCCCCTATTTTACCCCAACCGCCCCGCCGCGCAACTCGGGCGCTGGCGCCAAGGCCTCTGCCGCATTGCCGGACCGGCCGGGATTGAATATAATGGGTTGGCCATGACAATCGACGACATCCTCAAAACCAGGTTGAACGGGTTGGGGCACTGGATCGGCAATACCCCCCTACTGGCCATCGACTTCAGCTTCGATGGCGAGAAGCGCGTCCTCTACGCCAAGTCCGAGAACATCAACATGACGGGCAGCATCAAGGACCGGATGGCCTATCACATTCTCCGGCGCGGCTACGAGAGGGGCACCCTCAAGTTGGGAGCGACGATCATCGAGGCGACGAGCGGCAACACCGGCATCGCCTTCTCGGCCATCGGCCGCGCCCTCGGGCATCCCGTGACCATCTTCATCCCCGACTGGATGAGCCAGGAACGGAAAGACCTCATCCGCAGCCTCGGAGCCAAGGTGCGCCTCGTATCTCATGAGGAGGGCGGCTTCCTCGGCAGCATCAGGCTCTCCGAGGAATACGCCGCCTCCCTGGAGAGCTCGTTCCTCCCCCGCCAGTTCTCCAACGAGGATAACGTCGACGCCCACTTCCGGACGACCGGGCCCGAGATCTGGTGGCAGCTCCGCTGGCAGAACCTCCGGCCCGATGCCTTCATCGCCGGCGTCGGCACGGGCGGGACCATCATGGGGGCTGGCGGCTTCCTGAAGCTCAAGAATCCCGCGGTCAAACTCTATCCGCTCGAGCCGTCGAACTCCCCGACCATGTCCACCGGCCATAAAGTCGGCAAGCACCGCATCCAGGGCATCTCCGACGAGTTCATCCCACCGATCGTGGACCTCACGAAGCTCGACAAGGTCGTCGCCGTCGACGACGGGGATTCCATCCTCATGGCCCAGAAGCTCGCGGCCGAAATCGGCGTTGCCGTCGGCATCTCCTCCGGCGCGAACTTCCTGGGCGCCCTGATGGTCCAGAACGAGCTCGGCCGCGATGCCGTCGTCGTCACCGTCCTCTCGGACGACAACAAGAAATATCTCAGCACGGACTTGCTCCGCGAGGAGCCGGTCAAGGAAGGATTCCTCAGCCCCCGGGTGAAACTCCACGGCTTCCGGGCCTTCAAGAGGGTTTGTCAGACGTGTTGCGACCCGGAAACGTGCCTGACCGACCATCCCGAAGGGCTTCCCGCGGAAGAATTGAGCATGGCTCCCTGTCCGTTTCGGTATCCGGGGAAGCCACTCTGAAATTCGCGGAGTCCGAGCCGCCCTAACCTGCGGGGAAAAATCCCTCGCTCAAGCAACCGGAAGGAGGACCGAAACCATCGTCCCCTCGCCCAGCCGGCTCTTGACGGACACCGTTCCCTGATGGGCCAGGACGATGTGCTTGACGATGGACAGACCGAGGCCCGTGCCGCCGAGCTTTTTCGACCGGGACTTGTCGACGACGTAAAATCGTTCGAAAATATGGGGCAAGTGGCCGGAATCGATGCCGATGCCGGTATCCTCAACCTCGATCGCCAGCCGGCCTTCTCGCGCCGCGAGGCGGACGGTTACGGACCCCTTGTCGGTATACTTTACGGCGTTATCGACGAGGTTGAGGAGTAGGCCTTCGACCTGGAGAGGATCGGCCCGCAGGGCGGGCAGGTCGGTAGGCGCCTCGAGGACAAGGGCGAGGCCCTTTTCGAGGGCACGTTTCTCGAATATCCTGAGGATATTTTCGGCCAGCGGCCGGACGTGGACTTCGCTTTTCTCGATCTTCATCCCCCGCTCCTCGAGCTGGGAAAGCGTGAGGAGGTCCTCGACGATGGCGATCATCCGGTCGGTATTCCGCCGGATGATCTCGAGGTAAGGCCGGTTTTCCTCTTCGGCCCGGGGAACGATCGTCTCGACGAAACCCTTGATGGCCGTCAGCGGCGTTTTGAGCTCGTGGGAAACGTTGATGACGAAGTCCTTCTTGGTCTTCTCGAGGGCCCGGAACTCGGTGATATCGTGGAGCGTCACGACCAGCCGGTCGCCCTCGGCGAGATGGGCGACACTGCAGAAATAAGACCGTTCGCCGAGTTCGACCTCTTCCGTCGCCTCGGCCCGCGTCTCCCGGACTCTCCGCACGACCTCCGCCAGGCTCGAGCTCCGCACGACCTCCCAGAAATGCCGGCCCTCCGGGGCATCGTTTCGGACGATGCGGCGGAAGCTCGAGTTGCACAGGACCACCCGGGCGTCCCCGTCAAGCACGCACAGGCCCTCACGGATGGAGGCCAGGATGCCGTTGATCTCCTCGTTCTTCATCCGGATCTCGCTGAACATAGTCTTGAGCTTTCCGGTCATCGTGTTGAAGCTCTGACCGAAGTTTTTAAACTCTCCGCTCCGCCGCGTCGATACCGCGACCTCGAAATCCCCGGCAGCCACTCGGGAGGACGCGTCGATGACCTCGCGGACGGGACCGGAAACGGACCGACTGAGGAAAAAGGCGATGAGCAGGGCGACCAGGGTCACCAGCCCGACGATTTTCAGGAGCTCGCCGCGCAGGGTGGCGAGGAGCGCCTCGATATGCTTCATGAACAAGCTCAGGCGGAGGGCACCGACGACCCGCCCCGAGACCATGAGCGGGACGCTCATGTACATCATCTCCTGCTTCAGGGTCGAGCTCGGACGGATGGACATCCGTTTCTCGCCCTGCAGGGAAGCCTGGATCTCCGGACGGTAAAGATGGTTCTCCATGTCCCGGGCTTCCTTCTCCGAGTCGGCCAGGACGTTTCCGGCCGCGTCGATCACGGTGATCCGCGTCTCCGTCTGCCGGCTAACGGCAGCCACGATCCCGCGCAGGTCCCCCGCCCCCGAGCCCGTGAGATAGGGAATGACCTGGGCTTCCAGGAGAAGGGCCATGTGCTCCAAAGCCGAGGCCCGCTCCTCGATGTCGTGCTTCCGCATCAGGGGCGGAGCGAACAGCGTCACCGCCGCGGCCAGAAGGACGATGACTGCCGCGTAGCCTGAAAAAACCCTGAGAAACAGCGTCTTTTTCATTCTTCGAGCTTGTACCCCACGCCACGGATATTCTTGATGAGCGCGGCCGCCTCGCCCAGCTTCTCCCTCAGGTTGCGGATGTGGACGTCGACGGTCCTGTCGATAACGGCTTTTTCGCTGCCCCAGAGGAAGTCGAGGATCTGGTCCCGGCTGAACACCCTCCCTTTGCGCGAGGCCAGGAGCTGGAGAATCTTGAACTCCGTCGCCGTCAGATCGACCTTCGCTCCCTCGGCCGTGACCTCGAATTTGTCGACGTCGATGACCAAGGTGCCCAAAGCGATCCGGCGGACGGCCTCCCCTCCCCCGGGCCGTCGGAGGACGGCGTGGATCCGGGCGACGAGCTCCTTGACGGAGAAAGGCTTGGTCACGTAATCGTCGGCGCCGAGCTCGAGTCCGACGACCTTGTCGGATTCGTCGCCTCGGGCCGTCAGCATGATGATGGGGATGGCGGCCAGACCCTCGGATCTCCGGATATGCCGGCAGACTTCGAGCCCGTCGGTGTCCGGGAGCATCAGGTCGAGGAGGATGAGGCTAGGCTTTTCCCGGGCGAGGTAGCGGAAGAGGTCGTCCGCCTCCTGGAATCCCTCGAACCGGTAGCCGGCCTTCTGGAGGTTGACCCTCAGGAGCTCGAGGATATCGGGCTCGTCATCGAGAGCGGCGATCACGGGAGCCATGACCTTATCTCACTCTCCTCTCATGATGCGGTATTATAAACAAAACCCCGCTCTTTGGCACCGTTTTTTTTATCATATCTTAACAATTCCCTGCTCTAATGGTCCCGAGAGACCAAACGCCCATGACCATGATAACGGCAACACTCTCCCTGATCCTCTCGGTCGCTCTTGCCGCCTGGTGCTTCTCCGGAATCGTCCGTCGCTACCGGAAAATATCCGGGTTCCCGTGGCTTTTTTCATTCGGTTTTGCGGCCGCCGCGACGGCCGCCGTCTTTGCCCTTCACGCCCTCGTATCCCGCCTAGGCCTGTATTGAAGCTTTAGCTCAAGAGTTCATCGCGCCTCCGACTGGGGGCTTGCCCCGGCTCTCCCACGGATATATAATAATATTAAAAGAGCATGGAGGGACACATCATGATTAAGCTCCTCTTGGCTATTTGTCTCCTGGCCCTGGGTTTCGCCGGCTTAGCCGCCGCCCAGCGGAAATTCGAGAAAGACGTCATTTCGACATCGAAGGGCAACCTCGAGATCACTTTTCTCGGCCACGGCACCCTGATGATGGCCTTCGGCGGGAAAACGATCCATATCGACCCTTACGGCGAAGTCGCGGATTACAGCTCGCTCCCCAAAGCCGACCTTGTCTTCATCACGCACGAGCATTTCGACCATCTGGACCCGGCGGCGCTCAAGGCTATCATGAAGCCGGAAACGACGGTCGTCGCCACCAAGGCCTGCGTTGGCGAGCTGCCGAAGGCGATCATCATGGCCAACGGCGAGATCCGGACCGTCCTCGGCCTGTCCATCGAAGCGGTGCCCGCCTACAACATCGTCAACAAGAGACCCGACGGAGCGGCGTTTCACCCCAAGGGCAGCGGCAACGGCTACATCGTCACCTTCGGGGACAAGCGGGTCTACATCGCCGGCGACACCGAGAACACACCGGAGATGAAGGCTTTGAAGTACGTCGACGTCGCCTTTCTGCCCATGAACCTCCCCTACACGATGACTCCGGAGATGGTCGCCGACGCAGCCCGGGCCTTCCGGCCGAAGATCCTCTACCCCTACCATTTTGGAGAGACGGACACGTCAAAATTGGTCAAGCTTCTTCAGGGAGAAAAAGAGATCGAGGTCCGGATCCGAAAGCTTAGCTGACGCGGCCGGCTTCCGACCGACCGCCCTATTCGTCAACGGCGCAGGTCTTGCGGAGCGCCTCCCGTCCTTCTTCGGCGTGGTGCTTGATGGTCCTACCTTTGATCATGAAGATGACATCCTCGCCGATATTCGTCGCGTGGTCGGCGATCCGCTCCAGGTGGCGGCCGACGAGGATCAGGTCCACCGCCCGGGGGATGGTGGCCGTGTCGGCCATCATGAACGTCAGGAGCTCCCGAAAGATCTGGATGTTGAGCTTGTCCACCTGGTCGTCACGCTCGCAGACCTGTTTGGCCAGCACGGCGTCGCCGTTGATGAAGGCGTTGAGGGCGTCCCGGACCATTTCCTGGGCCAGTTCGGCCATGCGCGGGATATCGATGAGCGGTTTGAGCTGGGGGTGCTTCAGAAGGTCCATGGTCCGTTCGGCGATGTTGACGGCCAGGTCGCCAATCCGCTCGAGGTCGCTCCCTATCCTCATGGCCGAGGTGATGAAGCGCAAATCGGTGGCCATCGGCTGCCGGAGGGCCAGGAGCCTCATGGACATCTCGTCGATCTCGATGTCGAGGAGGTTGATGGCCTCCTCCCTATCGAGGACCTGGCAGGCCAATTTCTCTTCGCGGTCCTTGAGGCCGCGGATAGCCAAGGCGATCTGCTCCTCGGCCCGGGAAGCCATCTCCAGGAGCTTCTCCTTGAGCAGTTTCAGTTCCTCATCGAACGGACGTTCCAATTTAGACATCGCTTCTCCTCCGGAGTCCGGCGCGGCCCGTTTTATCCGAACCGTCCCGTGATGTAGTCTTCGGTGAGCTTGTTCGCCGGATTCGTGAAGATCTTCTCCGTGACGTCGAACTCGACGAGCTCCCCGAGCATCATGAAGGCCGTGTAGTCGGACACGCGGGCCGCTTGCTGCATATTGTGCGTCACGATGACGACAGTGTAGCTTTTTTTAAGGGTTTCAATCAAGTCCTCGACCTTGGCCGTGGCGATGGGGTCGATGGCCGAGCAGGGCTCGTCGAAGAGGATGACGTCGGGTTCGACGGCCAAAGCCCGGGCGATGCAGAGGCGCTGCTGCTGCCCTCCCGACAGAGAGAAAGCGTTTTCGTCCAGCCGGTCCTTGACCTCATCCCAGAGCGCTGACCTCCGGAGGCTCTTCTCGACGACCTCCTCCAATTTCCGTCGGTCCCTCAGGCCATTGATCCTAAGGCCGTAGGCGATGTTGTCGAAGATCGACTTCGGGAACGGGTTGGGCTTCTGGAAGACCATGCCGACGCGGCGGCGCAGTTCCACAACATCGACGTCCGAGGCATGGATATCGTGCCCGTCGATGAGGATCTTCCCCTCGGTCCGCGTCCCGGGGATGACGTCGTTCATCCGGTTGAGGGTCCGGATGAACGTCGATTTGCCGCATCCCGATGGACCGATGATGGCCGTCACCCGGTTCTTGTAACAGGAAACGTTGACGCGCTTCAGCGCCCGGGTAGGTCCATAGTAGAAGTCGAGGTCTCTCGTTTCGATCTTGGCGATGCCTGTCTCGACGTTCATCTTCGTTTCCTTCTCAGCCTGTAGCGGATAACCACGGCCGTCATGTTCATGCCCAGGACCAGGACGATCAAGACCAGGGCTGTCCCGTAGGCGATCGGCCGGACCTGCTCGATCTGATGATGTTGAGTGGCCATGATGTAGAGATGGTACGGGAGCGCCATGAACTGGTCTCCCAGGGATTTCGGAAGATAGGGCAGGAAGAAGGCCGCCCCCGTGAAGAGGATGGGCGCCGTCTCCCCGGCCGCCCTGGCCAGACCGAGAACGGTCCCCGTCAGCATGCCGGGAACGGCATAGGGCAGGACGTTGGTTCGGATCGACTGCCATTTGGTCGCGCCGAGCGCCAGGGCGCCCTCGCGGTAGGAATTGGGGACGGTTTTCAGGGCCTCCTCGCTGGCCGTGATGGTCCAGGGGAGCGTCATGAGTCCAAGGGTGAGGCCGGCCGAGAGGACGGACGTTCCGAAGTGCATGATGTTGACGAACAGGATGACTCCGAAAAGCCCGTAGACGATGGACGGCACGCCGGACAAGTTCCGGATGGACAGCCGGATGAGGCGGGTCAGGCGACCCTGCCTGGCGTATTCGTTGAGGTAGATCGCGGCGCACATGCCCAGGGGCACGGCCAGGATAGCCGTTATGAGAGTTACGAGGAAGGTCCCGAAAATGGCCGGAAATATCCCGCCCTGCGTCATTCCTTTCCGCGGGGCCTGGGTCAGGAACTCCCAGCTGATCGCGCCGCCGCCCTTCCGCCCTATGTCGTAGAGGAAAAGGAGAAGGACGGCCAGGACGATGGTGAGGCAGGCGCGGAGCAGGAAAAAACCAAGGAACTGGGCGATTTTTTTCTGCGTGGCCTGCTTCATTGTTCTCGCTCCTGGTATTTTCTGAGGATGACGTCGGCGACCAGGTTGACGAGGAAGGTCATGACGAACAGGACGAGGCCGATGGCGAAAAGGGCGTAATAATGCGTCGTATAGTAGGGGACTTCCCCTAGCTCGATGGCGACATTTGCGGTCATGGTCCGGACGGAGCTCAGGAAGCCGTGGGGAAAGGCCCGGGCGTTGCCCGTGGCCATGAGGACGGTCATGGTTTCGCCGATGGCCCGGCCCATGCCCAGCATGCATGCGGCGATGATGCCCGACAGGGCGGCGGGGATTTTCACCCGGAAGAGCGTCTGCCACCGGGATGCGCCGAGAGCCAGGGACGCTTCGCCGTAGGCCTGGGGTACGGCGTTCAATGAGTCCTCGGAGATGCTGATGATCGTCGGCAACGACATGATCGCCAGCAGGACACTCCCGTTGACGGCGTTCAGGCCATTGCCGATGTGGAAGATCTTGGCGATGGCCGGGCCGAATAATACGATACCCAGAAAGCCGACGACGACCGAGGGGATGCCGGCCAGGATCTCGACGACCGGCTTGACGATCTCCCGGACACGCCAATGGGCGACATCCGAGAGATAAGCGGCGACGCCGATGCCGATGGGGACAGCCAGGAGGAGGGCACCGCCCGTCACCATGAGGGTGCTGACGATCATGGATAGAATCCCGTACTCCGCCTTTTCCGGGGAGGTTGGGTCCCAGTTCTTCTTCAACAGGAATTCGGAAAGATGGATCTCTTTAAACGCGGGAACGGCCGTGTAGAGAAGAGTTACGAAGATACCGACAAGGACCAGAACGGCCAGGATGCCGCAGGTAAGGAAGAAGGCCCTGATCGCGGACTCCTTGAGGTTTGTCCACTTCCTCTTTTTCATCCTGCAACCAGGGCCTTTCTCCAGTGCTCTAATCTGTACGAATAACTCAGATCCCGTCAAATCACTTGAAGTTCTTGTCGTTCTGGGCCTTGTGGGCCGGGCTGATGGCGAAAAAGCCCTCGCGCTCGACGATCGCCTGCCCCTCCGGGCCCGTTTCCCAGGCGAGGAACCGGGCGATCTCCGCGTTCGGCTTTCCATTGGTGGCCTGGAAAAGCGGTCGGGAGATCGGGTACTTCCCGGAGTCGATAGCGGCCTTGTCCGTCGGTGCATAGGCTTCGCCGTCAGGCGTCTTGGAGATGTTCAGGACCTTGAGGCCCTTACGGATCTTCCCGGTCTGGTCGTAGAGGTAGCCGACTCCAACGTAGCCGACCGCACCCTCATCCTGGAGGATGCTCTCGATGATCTGGGCGTTGCCGTTCATTTCTTTCGTATCCATCGAAAAGTTCTTGTTCCCGAGGACGAATTCCTGCATGAACGTGTAGGTGCCGGAATTGGACTGCCGGCCATAAAGGGAAACGGCCTTGTCGTACGGGCCCAGCGTCCTCCAGCCCTTGATCTCGCCCCGGTAGAGGGCGCCGACCTGGGCCATGGTGAGTTTCTCGATGGGATTTTTCTCGTTGACGACGATGCTCAGGCCGTCGACGGCGATGATGAAAAACCGCGGCGTGACGCCCTTTTCCCAGGCCTGGTCGATCTCCTTCGGTTTCCAGTCCCGGGAGCTGTCGGCTATGTCGCAGGTCTGGTTGATGAGGCCGGTGATGCCCGTGCCGGAGCCGCCGCCCAGCACGGCGATGGCCGCGCCGGGGGTCTTGCCCATGTACTCCTCGGCCAGGATCTGGACGAGGTTGACCATGGTGTCGGAGCCCTTGACCTGGATCATCTTCTTGGCCGGGGCGGCCAGGAGGAGACTCCCCAGGAGGGCCAGCGTTGCGATGACGATAACGGTGATCTTTTTCATCGGTTTTCTCCTTAAGATAGTCTTCGCTACGCCTCGCTTTTGAACGACAGGAAGAACGTCATATTGAAGACGATGTCGCTGTTCTTCGTAGCGTTGGCGTTGTATCGGACTCCGTTGGTGTAGTTGGTAAACCAGATGTTCGGTTGGAGCCTCCAGCTGGCATGATACGGCGCCCATTCGAAACCGGCGATAACCAGGCTCATGTCGAGGTCCCGGTCGAGGCTGTTCGGCACGTAGCTGTCGTAGCGGGCGAAGAGAGTGAACTTGTCCGCTTTTACGACGTAGCGGCCGAAGGCGGACCAACCGCCCACATCATACTTCTCGCCCGCCGTCTGGTAGAGGTCATTCTTGTATATAAACCACTCGCCGGCGATGACCAGGTTCTTGACCATTTCGAAGAAGGCGTCGACCTTGTAGGTTTGGCCAACGGGCTTCGTTTCGAGGGGAAGAGACGCAACGGGCAGCTTCTGCTCATAGTCATAGTAGCCGACGATAGAGAGCCCGGCGAAGGGCGTGATCTGGGTCTGGATCTCGATTTCCTTGTACTGGTCGTTTTCGGCGTGGGTGTAGTGGGATCCGTTATAGTAGCCGGCGGCGACGCGGAAATACTTCGCGAAGGAATATTTCAGGGTCGCGCCGATGTCGGCGCTCGAGGCGTAGATCTCTTTCTTGGTGATGTCCTTGTAGCCGTCCACGAGGGTCTTGGCGACGCTGCGGAGTCCCCAGCGTTCTTCGGCCGGCTTGAAGGTCAGGGTCTCGATCATGCCGACGTTCAGGACCATCTTGGGGATGAGGAAATTCGAATACTCGAGGTAGAGGTGCTTCATGAAAGGACGCAGTTTGTCGTCCTTCGCCGTGGTTACACCAGTCACCGGCGAGCCTGTCAGAGTGACGCCCGTAATGTTAGCGGTGTTATCGGCGTCCAGGCGGAAGCGGAACTTAAGGTTGTCGTTGATCTTGTTCTCGTAAGTGAAATAGGCCCGGCGGAAGATAAACTGGTTGCTGAGGTAGGCCGTCGTCGGGCTGCTGGGCTTGAGCGTGATGGGTCCGGCGTTGTTCAGGAAATACCTGTAATCAAGGTAGATCGTGGCGGAAAACGTCTGCGGCGGCGGCGTTGTCGTCTGGGCCAGCAAGCTCGCCAAGGGAATGACCAGCATGCTCAGGACGATGGCCAGGATGAGATTCCGTGTTGTTCTCACTCGTTTGTCTCCTTTCTGACTCCTAAGAACTTGGATATCGTTCGCCAAGGATCGGTGCACCTTGACCTCCCTTGACTTGGCCTTCTGGGGAGGGAACACCTAGTATCCGCACATAATATAGGGGGGGAAAATCAAGAAACGATTAAGGATGGGACAAATTTGGGTTAATTGAGGGAGCCCCGAGAAAGAGGTTTTTCGCCGGGCGAATACGGGCCTTGTGCCTGTTGGGCGTCCTATTTGATGGACGTGTTGATGACGCCGTAGAGAGCCGTCTCGGGGATGATGGCGCTGCTTCCGCCGTAGAGGATGAAATAGACCC
>Ga0105152_10000237_pt1 | contig 14833 bp, 13 predicted proteins | sample LakBais05cmmetaG_FD_81534 | JGI IMG/M metagenome (GOLD analysis project Ga0105152, IMG submission 81534) | Lake sediment microbial communities from Lake Baikal, Russia to study Microbial Dark Matter (Phase II) - Lake Baikal sediment 0-5 cm | ecosystem: Environmental > Aquatic > Freshwater >...
AAAAAGGTTTCCTTCTTGATGATGCGCACGCCCCGCGCCGTGTCCTCGTCGAAGCCGCAGACCCTGGCCAGAATATCCGCCGGACGGACCATGCCCGCCGGCTCGCAGGCGACGCAAAGTTCGATCCGGCGCTGCTTCGGATCGAGCCGCAGGTCCTCAACCAGCGGGCGGATATCCTTCACAACGGTCTTATCCTTGGTTTTGCGCGTAATCATGAACGTCGCGGAAGCGAGAAATTGCTCCAGTTTCGACGCGATGGCCGCATCCCTGTCCGGTCCGACCGCTTCCGGCAGGCAGAGGTGATATTGGAAGCCCCGGATTTCCTCGGAAAGGGACGGACGGTACGACGGGAGCTCGCGGAGGTTTTTGACCGCAATGCCTTCCGGTAAAAAGGCGTTCATTTGCCGCAGGGCCATGTCGTCTGAAATTGCGTTTCTGATCTGAATGTCCGCGAATTCTCCAAGACTTTCCATTCCCACGGCCGTAGCAAAGGCAAATGAGATCTTCGGCAGAGGGTGAAATCCTTCGGAATAGACAAAGTCCAGGCCGCTCTGGTGGATAGCCCGGATCAGCGCCGCGGACAGCTCCAGATGGGACAGGAAGCGCGCGGGGCCCAGCTTGGTGAATTCGATCCGCAGGCGTTTTTCCGGGGCCGATTTCTGAAAACGGTCCCCGGCGCCGATCTGCCGGTGTGGAGCCGTCAGGCCGTCTGCCGGAATGGCTCTCGGTTCGCCGGAGGCGGCTATGCCCGCAGACGAACCGCCGGTTGAAGCAACCCCGTCCATCGGAAGCGGCAGGTCATCCGCTGCGCTGATCATTTTGACGGTTTGATGGTCGCAGGCGCCGCAGAGATGGCATTGTTCCGTGCGGCAATCATGCGTCAATTCGCCCTGCGTCGATTTGCGCCACTCACGGATCAGAAAATCCCGGCTGAGTCCGCAGTCGATCCGATCCCAGGGAAACGAATCCGTAAGGCGCCTTTCCTGGAGTTCCGCTTCCGGTCGGATCGCCAGATCGGTCATGGCCTGCTCCCACAGATCGAAGCGGAACAGATCGGACCAGCCGTCAAAGCGGCAGCCGGCCTGAAAGGCCCGTTCGATCAGCAGGCCGAGCGTCTCGTCGCCGCGCGAGAAAAGGCCCTCTAACAGGCTCATGCGGGCGTCGTGCCACTTGACTTGAAGATTTGGGCTGCGCAGGCGCCGCTTGATATGATCCTGTTTTTCGCGGGTTTCCGCGATGCCGATCTGTCTTGCCCACTGGAAGGGCGTATGGGGCTTCGGCACGAAGGTCGAAAGGCTTACGGTCACCTGGCCGCGACGCTTTGCCTCCCTCCGGACCTGGTGGGCCAGGTCCGCGATGCCTTCCATGTCCGCCTGCGTTTCACCGGGCAGTCCGATCATGAAATAGAGTTTGACCGATTTCCAGCCGGCGGCGAAGACCTGCTCGATCGTTGCCAGCAGGTCCGCCTCGGAGTTGCCCTTGTTGATCGCGTCCCGCAAGCGCTGCGTGCCGGCCTCGGGGGCCAGCGTGAAACTCGTCTTGCGGACCCGTTTGATTTCTTCCATCAGAGACCGGGTCAGGGTTTCCACGCGCAGGGACGGAAGACCCAAGGCAACGCGCCGCCCGTGGTAGCGGTCCATCAGGGCGGCAAGCAGGGGCTCGATCCGGCTGTAATCCCCGGTGCTCAACGACAGCAGCGACAGCTCGCGATGACCCGTCGAACAGAGCATTTCCTCCGCCATCCGCTCGATGCCCGCCGGATGCCGTTCGCGCACGGGCCGCCAGACCATGCCCGCCTGGCAGAAACGACAGCCCCGCGTGCAGCCCCGTGCAATCTCGATGGTCGCCCGGTTGTGGATCGTCTGCATGAGTGGGACGACAGGCCGCAGGGGCAGAGGCCATGCGTTGATATCGGGAATTACGCGTTTTTTTATGAGGTCCTGTGCGGTGTGGACGGCCGGGCAATAAACGCCCGCTATGCCGGCCAGGCGCACCAGCGTCTCCGAACGCCTGCGCCCGCTTAGTTTGTCGTCCAGGACGGACAGGGCGATTTCCGAGATAACCTCTTCCCCCTCGCCGATGACGAAGGCGTCGATAAAACGGGCCATCGGGGACGGATGAAAGGCGCAGGGGCCGCCGGCAATGACGAGAGGATGGCCGTCGTTGCGGTCTGCCGCCCGCAGTGGGATGCCCCCCAGGTCGAGCATGTTGAGTACATTCGTATAGCTGAGTTCATACTGCAAAGAGAAGCCGACGATATCGAAGCGGTTCAGCGGCGTCTGCGACTCCAGCGACGCCAGCGCAAGGCCGTGGCGCCGCATCTGCCCTTCCATGTCCGGCCAGGGGGCGTAGCACCGCTCGGCCAGGATGCGGGGGTGTTGATTGAGGATGGCGTAGAGAATCTGGAGGCCCAGATGCGACATACCAACTTCGTATGTATCCGGAAAAGCCAGCGCGACGCTTAATTCACAGGCCCCGCGGTCCTTTTTGACGGCGTTGACTTCCCCGCCGGTGTAGCGGCTGGGCTTCTCCACGGCAAGCAGGATGTCTTCCCAGTTCATGCAGACACCGTCGAATTGTCCTGCCGCTGACGGTACTTGTAAGGATTCTGCAGAATTTCCCGGTATTTGGATTCGGCAAAACGGGTGCGGAATTTGAGGCTCGCCAGGTAGGGCAGCGAAGCCTGCTTGAAGGTCGAAAGCAGCGTCCGGAAAACGTCGTCCTTTTGTTCGCTCGTCACAAAGCTTCGTTCCAGGCGGTGTTCGAAAACAATCTCTTCTCCGAAGACGGCGCGCGTCTGTTCAAACCGGGACGGATCGGCAAAATCATCCGGGCGCAGCGCCACCGGGATCCTAATGATCATCTCCACCTTGACGGTATTCGCCGCGATGAGCCGGGACAGATCATGGACCTCGACCGTCAGGCCGTTGGGCAGCTGGATTTGTTCGTGAAGTTTCATCATGGGCTGACCTTGTATCATCTTTGATCTTGACCTGCAACCGCGTTTCGCAATAGGGTAAATGGTGATAGAATTAAATTCTGTCCCCATTTACCCCGGCGGAAGGGGATGAAGGGGAGGGGGGCCGTTATAAACGACGAATTCATCCATCTGTGCCAGCCCGACGCGGGCAAGTCCTGTGGAGCCTGCTGCGGCCTCTATAACTACGCCGACAGCACGCGGGCATCGCTCGTCAGCCGGCTGCGCACGCGCACGGCCCGCTTCCATGCAGTCGTCCGCGGGATCGAAGACCTGCCTGTTTTTTCCGGGCAGACCCTGCAGGCGGAAGAGCAGGCCAAGCGCTATGAAGTGATCTACTGCTGCGAGTATATCGGTTTTCTTGACCCTGAAGAAAAACGCGTGGGCTGCCTGCTGCATCCGCTTCAGCATGACGGAGCCGACCTGCGGGGCGTCTCTTTCTATGGCCGGGAACTCTGCGACGGGCACTTCTGCCCCAGCTATCATTACATTTCGCGCCAGGAGAAGCTGGCGCTGCTGCGTATCTTCGACGACTGGTATCTCTACGGCCTGTGCCTGACGGATATCGATCTCGTCAAAACCTATTTCCGCCTGATCAGCGACGGTGTCGGCGAGGCGCCCGCACCGGAGCGGTTTCAGAGCGGCCCGCTGCGACAGGCGGCGCGGCGGTTCTTTGCATTCAAGCTGACTTGGCCGTTCCGATCGCCCGCCGTCAACCGGCTGGGAAAATACTACTTTGACGGCTCCCAGTATATGATCAACCATATTGACTATGAAAGTCTGGGCTGCGAACCTTCTCGGTTCGACAGGATCTTCTTAAGCCTGTCTTCGGAGTTCACGAGCCGGAAAGACATGGTTGCCGCGGAGCACCTGATTCAGGCCGGCATTGACGAATTCATCGAAAAATGGTGAGCTTTGCATAACCGGTGAAAAATGCTTCACGAGCGGCAAAGCCATTTTTCGCCGGTCTCAATTGGTGAGGGGCCGAATGGCGGCGCCCGGTTTCAATTTTTCTTGACAGGCCATTGCCGCTCCGTTACATGGTCAAATCGCATACAGGAGGAGCAGGGGGACATGACGCAGTCGTGTCCCCCCAAGGAGATCCATGAACAGGGAAGTGCTTTTTTCGAGAGAAGTGATCGACCGGCGCGTCCGGGAGCTGGCCGATGAGATATCCCGCGACTATGCCGGTCGGGAACTCATCGCTGTTGGGGTCCTCAAAGGCGCCTTTGTCTTCATGGCCGATTTGATCCGTGCCCTGAATGTTCCCTGCAAAATCGATTTTACACAACTGGCCAGTTACGGCAGCGGGACCGACAGTTCCGGGGACGTGGTCATCAAGAAAGATATCGGCCTTGCCCTTGCCGACCGGGACGTGCTCATCGTGGAGGATATTGTGGATACAGGCCTGACGCTGTCTTTTCTCGTGGAGACACTCAAGGCAAGGGGACCCCGATCGCTGAAGGTCTGCGTCCTTCTGGACAAGAAGATGCGTCGCAAGGTTCCGTTTACGGCGGATTACACGGGATTCGACATCGCGGACCGTTTCGTGATCGGCTATGGCCTGGATTTCGACGAGCAGGGCCGGGATCTGCCCGATATCTGCGTCATCAATTAATTGAGGAGAGCAAGCATGATCATCCAATGCAGCCAGTGTTCGGCCAAATTCCGCTTTGACGATGCGCTCATGCGCGAAGAAGGCGTATGGGTCCGCTGCGGCCTCTGTCGGTACGAATTTTTCCAGGGCCCCCCCTTCGCATCGCCGGTCGCCCCTCAGGCCGATGCGCCTGACGCCGAGCAGATTCACGTCGGCCGCGAAGCGGACATCCCCGATGCGCAGCCGGAGGAAGACGTCGATCGAGAACCGCTCATCAAGGACGACGTTGAGGACATGGAGGACGTTGTTGAAACGCCAAAGAAGCGCTTTGCGCCCGGCAGGTTGAGGATATTGGCCTTTGCGCTGGCGCTGCTGCTTGTCCTGGCCGGCGCCGGGTTTCTGGCCTTTCCGGAGTTTGCACAGCAGGCAATCAGCGAATGGTCGGCTTATCTGCCGTGGATTGGAAAGGAACCGCCGCCGCGGCCATCCATCGGCGACGGCATCCGCATCGAAGCGGTAAAGCAGCGCTTTGTCGCCAATATGTTCGCGGGCAATCTGCGCGTGGTGGAAGGGTTTGCCGTCAATGAGTCCGGCCAGTCCCTGGGCCGGCTGCAGGTGAAGGCTACTCTCGTGGATGCGCAGAACAACTGGCTCGGGGAAAAGCGGGCCTATGCGGGCAATGTGCTGTCCGACGCCGAATTGACAGCCCTGAACGAGGAAGAAATGAACCGCAGGCTGGCCGCTGCCGAGGGAAGCACGACGCCCAACAGCAGGATCATGGCCGGCGGCCGGATTCCCTTCATGATCGTCTGGGCCGCCGAACCGCCCGGCGCCGCGAAAACATTCGTGACCGTGGCCGCCGTCGAACGCCTTCCGCAGTAGGTCTGCCTATTTTCCTGTGTTGTAGAGCGAGCCATTTTGCACCGGCTATGCAGCCTCTCAGGTGGCGCTATGCGTTCTCAAGCGCTTTCTGAATGTTCAGGCGGGTGATCGCCCCTTCCCGCAGGCAGACGGGGGGGATCCGTGGTGATGTCGAGGTAAGGTTGATTCTTTGCCGGCCCGGCGGATCAGTGCAGTTTGAGATTTAAGAAGTTTATTTCAAGTATTTGCGGCATTCAGGCTGGCCTGCTTTCGCTCAACGTCCTGGGCCATATTTTGAATGTAAGTATTTAGTTTTACTCGGAGATTTTCGTCGGCAAGGGCCAGGATCCGCACGGCCATCAGTGCGGCGTTTTTTGCGCCGGCCTTCCCGATTGCCATGGTGGCCACGGGAATGCCGCCGGGCATCTGCACGGTGGCCAGCAGCGCATCCAGCCCCTTTAGCGAAGTCGCGTCGATGGGAACGCCGATAACCGGCAGCAGCGTCTGCGAAGCAATGACGCCGGCAAGATGTGCCGCAGCGCCGGCGCCGGCGATGATCACGCGGACGCCCCGCTTGGCCGCGTCTTTGGCGAAGGCCGACGTTCTTTCCGGCGCACGGTGGGCAGACGTCAGTACTACTTCGCAGGGAATCTGGAATTCCTTCAGGATCTTCACGGACTCTTCCATGACGCCAAGATCGGAGTCGCTGCCCATCACCACGCTTACAAGGCATTTATCGGATGTTTCCATAGGGAGGATCCTTCCAATCATTCGCCGTTTGCGAATCATTCTTCAGCGATGATACGAATCTTAATCTGGAGCCGATGCGCGGATTTGAACCGCGGACCTACTGATTACGAATCAGTTGCTCTACCGGCTGAGCTACATCGGCCAAAAAAAATCTCTGTTCCCCGATCGGGTGCGTGTTATTATCTTAACAGACCCGCCTTGTCAAGAATTTATGACATCGGGTCATTTCTCCTATCTGCTCCCCGATACCTTCTCCCCTTAGTCCTCTCCCTTTTGACGGGAAAGAATCATGGTGGGGGTGATAAGCAGGGAAGGGGGAGGGAAGGTGGAAAATTCGTTCATCCTGATTGACAAGAGGACTTTTTTCCATTATAGGTAGCGCCGTTTACGTTGCATCCGAGGAGGTAAAAGTGAAAGATATCTCATTCATTGCCATTGGCGCCCTGGGGGGACAGTTTCAAAACAGCCTGCTGAATATGGTTCTCAATGCCGGGCTGATGGTTCAGTTTGTCCTGTTGCTGCTGCTTTTGTTTTCCGTGATTTCCTGGGCCATCATCCTGATGAAATACAGAGTCTTCCGCCAGGTGCAAAAGGAAAACGACGCTTTCCTTGGCGCTTACATGAAGGGGACGAAGCTTTCGGAAATATTTCCGGAATCAAAAAAGTACGGCAACGCCCCCCTTGCCGAGATCTTCCGTTCCGGATACACTGAGCTGGTCAAGGTCACGAAGGTCGTCAAGGAGTCGCCGGCCGGGAGGGAGCAGGAGGGATCGGACCGGTTTTCTCTTGATATGAGCCGGATCGACAATGTGGAGAGGGCCCTGAACCGCGCCCGCGATTCCGAAAGCGCGAAGCTGGAAGGCACGCTCGGCTTTCTCGCCACGACGGGCAGCGCCAGCCCTTTTATCGGTCTCTTCGGAACCGTGTGGGGCATCATGAACACCTTCAAGGACATCGGGGCCAGGGGGTCGGCGACCCTTGCCGTTGTGGCGCCGGGGATCTCCGAAGCGCTGATTGCGACCGCCGCCGGTCTGGCCGCGGCCATTCCAGCCGTCATTTTCTATAATTACTATCTGAGCCGGATCAAGACCATGACCCAGGAAATGGATAATTTTTCCTCGGAGTTGCTCAACATCATCGAACGTTATTACGTGATCAAATAGACCGCCATGAAAACCTTTCGCCGTCGCAATCATTCCGAGAACAGGCCCATGGCAGACATCAATGTGACGCCCCTGGTGGACGTCGTTCTGGTGCTGCTGATCATCTTCATGGTCACGGCGCCGATGCTGCAGATGGGCATCGACGTGAACCTGCCGCGTGTGAAGGCAAAAAGCATCGATGTGGCGGAAGAAAAACTTATCCTGACCATTACGCCGGCCAAAGAGATCTTCATCAACAAAAACAAGATTCCGATGCGCGATCTCCGGACAAAGTTAGAGAGCATTTTTACCAGCCGGACCGACAGGGAAGTTTTCATGCGGGCGGACAAGACAATCCCCTACGGATTTGTCGTCGAGGTCATGTCGGAGATCAGGAAAGCCGGCGTTGACAAACTGGGCATGATCACCGAGCCGCCCGAGGAAGAAAGATGATCTCCTCCCGGTTCCACAGGGCAGGCCCTGACGGCGGCGCCCGTTTCGGCCGCATGCTCGGCTTTTCTGTGTTCATCCATCTTATCCTGCTGTCTTTATTTGTATTTTCAACAAACGTGCCTGCGCCAAAGTGGACCTTCGGACCTGTTCATACCGTTCAACTGGTCAGCCTCTCCGACCGGATGTTGAAGGGGACGGCCGTTTCCTCGCTGTCGCGGGAGATCCTGCAGCCGCAACCGGCGCCATCCGCGATTATCCTCAGGAAGCCGGTGGAAACGACGGCTGCGGTTCCGCTCAAGAGAGAAGAGGTTCTGAAAAAACCGGCTGGCAGCATTGAAAAGGCCCTGGCCGCCATAAGGGACAGTGTCAAATCGACGCCAAAACCGCCGCCGGTGGCCGACAAGCAGGTGGCGCAGGCGGAAGGGCAGGCCGGCCAGGCCGATGTCGGCCAGAGGATGGACCCCTATTATGCGGAAATCTGGGCAAGGATCCGGGGACAGTGGTCAATGCCGCAGGGAATTCTCCCCAAAGGCGATGTGGAAACCATTATCAATGTAAGGATCCTGCGCAACGGCGCGGTCGTGGATATCGGCTTTGAAAAAAAGTCGGGCAACCGGTACTTTGACGATTCCGCCGTCCGGGCCCTTAAAAAGGCCAGCCCGTTACCGCCCCTGCCTTCGTGGATCCGGGGCAATGACATCGAAATCGGCTTCCGGTTCCGTTCCGATGAGTTGCGCTGATCCGCCGGCTTGAGAAAATAATGCATATCTATATAAAATTATTTATAAAGTCCATTATAATGAGAAAAGCCGGGATGGTCCTGTGGTTGCTCCCGCTCCTGTTTTTTACCGGGGGACAGGGCGTGGGTTTTGCGGAGAAGGTCTATATCGATATCGACTCGCCGGCTTTTCAGCGCTTTCCTGTCGCCATTGTCGATTTCGAGGATTTGGGTTCCGATGCGGCGAAGAACGATTTATCGACCGGATTCTCCGATGTGTTGAGCCGCTACCTGGATATGACCGGCTATATGCGGATGATTCCACGAGGGGCTTTTCTGGAAGACCAGAAACGGTTTCCCTATAGCGCAGGCAAGGTCAGTTTCCCCGACTGGACGGTCATTGGCGCCGAGTATCTCGTAAAAGGCGGATTCAGCCGTAAGGGGCAGAATCTCAATGCGGAGGTCAGCCTCTATGATGCGGTCAGGGGCGACCGGATTCTTGAAAAACGATACACAGGCCGGCTGGAGGAACAAAAAGAGCTGGTGCGCAGGATGGCCCGCGATATTACCCAGATTCTGACCGGGGATGGCAGCGTTTTTGATACGAAGATCGCATTCGTCGTGAAACAGGGCCGGTCATCGGAGATCCACACCATCAATTTCGACGGGTCCGGCCTGACCAAAGTGACCAACTACGGATCGACCACCCTTTCCCCCCGGTGGTCTCCGGACGGCGGGACTATCGGCTTCACCTCCTATAAGGACGGAAATCCGGATCTCTATTTTCGCCGCCTCAAAGATTACAGCACCCGGAAAATATCCGAGTTCAGGGGGCTCAATCTTTTGGGGGGCTGGTCGCCCGACGGGCAAAAAGTGCTTTTGACCCTGAGCAAGGATGGGAATGAAGAAATCTATCAACTGGATCTTGTCGGCGGTCAGTTGAAACGGCTGACCCATGAATTTTCCATTGACGTATCTCCTGTATGGTCGCCCGACAGCCGCCGGATTGCCTTTGTGTCCAATCGTTCCGGATCGCCGCAGATCTTCGTGATGGACAGCGACGGCGCCCGTGTGAGGCGATTGACCTTTGAAGGCAACTACAACACCTCCCCCGCCTGGTCGCCCGACGGCCGCCGGATCGCCTATGAAGGCTCGAAAAACGGCCGTTTCAAGGTATTTTCCATCAGCGAGGACGGAGGCAGTCTGATGCAGGTCGGCCCTGAGACGGGCGACAACGAGTCGCCGTCCTGGTCCCCGGACGGCCGGTATGTGGCCTTCAGCCAGAGGGGCCATGGGGCCGGCAAGATTGCCGTCATGAATGCAAACGGCACAAATATCAGGGTATTATACGAAAATCCCGCCGGATGCATAAGCCCTGCCTGGTCGCCCCGCCTGAAGCCGTGAAAAAAATCAAATTTTTATATTGACGTTGGCGGACGGGTTGTGTTTTAATGCTTTTGTAAGAAGAAGGCAGACGTATCATAATCGGTTTAAAAAACGGAGAGAGGGGAGGATTATTTAAAATGAAAAGAAGCGCTACAGTTGTCGGAATCGCAATGTTGATTTTTTGTGTTTTCCTGATGTTTATGACGGGTTGTGCAAAGAAAGCAGTTTCGAAAGACGAGGGCCTGGTCGCGGGTGACAAGAAAGTTGCCTCTGCGGAAGCCAAGCCTGCCCTGACGCCCGAACAGGCCGCGCAGCGCGATGCAAAAGAGCTGGCCCTGAAGCGGGACGCCGCTGCCGCCGCGGAAAAAGCAGAAAAAAGCGATTTTGAAGACATCCGTTTTGACTTCGACAAGTCAACCATCGAGCCCGCAGCAAGAATTACACTGAAGAAGCTCGCCGACTGGCTCATGAAAAACAAGAATTATGCGCTGGCGATCGCAGGCCATTGCGATGAGCGGGGGACCGTGGAATACAACCTGGCCCTCGGACAGCGGCGCGCCGATGCGGCCATGAAGTATCTCGTTGACCTCGGCGTCAACAAGGCGGATATTGCCACCATCAGTTACGGAAAGGAACGTCCGCTTGATCCCGCTCAAAACGATGAAGCCTGGGCCAAAAACAGGAGGGCCAATTTTATGGTCAAGATGAAGAAGTAGCGGCGTGACCCGGAAGACACATGCCTAACATCCAAAAAACAATATGCCTGTTTGTTTGCCTGCTGCTTTTGGCGGGTTGCGCGAGCAGGCAGGATTTGAAACGGGTTCAGGATGATCTCGGCCGGATGGTCTCTGTCCAGGCCAATGACATCGAAGCCCTGAAACAGGAAAATGCGGCCCTGCGCAAGGCGCTGGAAGGCTCTCAGGAAGCGATCGAAGCCCTGAGAAAGACGCAGGCGGAAAGCAATGCCGACATGACGGGGCCGAAGGAGCGCATTCAGCAGCTCAACGGCCGGACGGAAGAGCTGCAGAAGGACCTGGCGGCTCTGCGCAAGACAACCCAGAGCAAGGACGAAGACATAGCGGAAAAGCTGAGCCGCGCCACATTCAAGATCAACTTCGTAGAGAACTTTCTCGGCATCGGGAAAAAGGATGCAGCCGTGGAAGCCGCCGAGAAGGGCAATCGATCCGCCAACGGCCGGCATAAGGATGTCCTGAACGAGAAGTCCGAAAGAGAGTCGCTCTACGCGGCTGCCTACGAAACATTCAAAGAGGGAAAGTACGAGAAGGCCAGAACAGAGTTTCAGAACTTTCTGAAATTGCATCCGCGCATGGAATATTCCGGCAATGCCCAGTTCTGGATCGGGGAGTGCTATTACAACGAGCAGCAATATGAAAAGGCCATCCTCGAATACGAAAAGGTGGTGACAAACTTTCCGGAGGGGAACAAGGTTCCCTATGCCCTGCTCAAGCAGGGTCTTTCCTTCCAGCAACTGGGGGACAAGACCAGCGCCCGGCTGTTTTTGCAGCAGGTTATCCGGGACTATCCCAACACGAATCAGGCGAGGGTCGCCCGGGCGAAACTGCTGGAGATCAAATAGGGCGAAAAGAAGCAGAGGCCGGAAGTCTCAAGGAAATATGAAGGAAAAAAGAAGGGCAGGCGGTTGTTCGGACCGCCTGCCCTTTATTACGTTATTCCAATTCTAAATCAAAGCGCTATCTTTGTTGGCGTCGTCGTCTTCCTCGACGTATGTACAATACGCCTCGTCGCCTCCTCCTTGCCGCCCCGATATCATCTTTGATTTAGAAATGGAATTTCAGACCCTAATCGAGATAGACGGGTTCGACGCCCGGCGGCGTTTCGAGATCGAATAACACCGGATCGACGTCTTTGAGGAGTTGGATGTCCGTGTACCGGATGCTCACGGAGACGCCGTCAATGCCTTCGGAAACAAAGGTGATCTTCTGCGGCAGCACCGTTCCCTCCACATGGAACGGCTCTTCGAAATGCACCCGGTACAGGCGCTGCTCTCCCCCGTAAGTCTCGAAGCGCTCGAGAAAGCCGTCCGTCATCCGCACCCACAGGGTCCGGCGTTTTGTCGGTTCCAAGATGTCGATCCGGTAATGGTCGCCTTCCGGGCGGCCCTGCAGAAGCGTGTCCGGCCCCGTCGGTGCAAAGCAGGTTCCTGTCAGCAGGGCGATCAGGTCTTCGGGGCCCATTTTCAGCGGCAGATAGCGTCCCACGTTGTCCTGGGTGGCGCGACCGATATAAAAAGAGCTGGTTTGGGCCAGAAAGACCTTGAGCGTCCGGTCGTGAACGGAAAGAAAAAAGGCGGGGGGGCCGAAGAGCGGGATGGCTTCCACCCGCAGCGACGAGGGCTTTTTCAGCAGCACGGCCAGTTTGAGTGGATAAGCCCCCTCCCTCGCCTGCGTGGCCACCCGGACATCGGCCATGGCCAGCAGTGCGGCGTCCGCCGGGAGCCGGGCGGCAAGATGTTCCAGAGCGGCTTCCGCCGAGGCGACGTCCAGGCGGGCCGTCATTTTCGGCGCGGCCGCGCACCCGCAGAAAACGAGCAGCAGCAGACACAGGGCAGGGATATTTTTTCGCGTCTCGGTCATTTTTTCAATAGATCGCTGATTTTCCCGGGGAGTGTTTTGCTGTCGGGGTTCAGCTTCAGAACTTTTTTATAGATCTCGAGGGCTTCCTTGAATTGCCCGTTCCGGACGTACGCGTCGCCGAGGTGTTCGCTGATGGCGACGTCGTCGGGCTGCAGGCGGACCGCCTCCATCAGTAGCTCGATGGCCCTCTCCAGCTTGTTTTGCCGAAAATTAACCCAGCCGAGGCTGTCGACGATGTAGGCGTTGCCGGGCTTGAGCTGCATGGCTTTTTTGATCAGCTCCTCCGCTTCGTCCAGGCGGATGTTCCGGTCCGCATAACTGTAGCCGATGAAATTCAGTGCGTCGGCATGATCGGGATCGATCGCAAGGATCTGCCGCATATGCTTGATGCCGTCTTCGAAGCGGCCCGTCTTTTCGTAAAGCAGCCCGATGCTGTAAAGGATTTCAACGCTTTTGGGCAAAACGTCCAGCCCATCCCGCAGCACCTTTTCGGCGTGGGTATAATCCTTATTTCCATCATACAGGGAGGATAGGAACACGTACAATCCGGGCGCGTCTGTTTTGACGGCAATGGCCTCCCGGATGGCCTTCACCGCTTCGTCCGGCTTGCCCTCCTTTTTGAGGATCGTTGCGGCATGGGTTCGGGCGTTGACATAGAAATCCGAGTCAGGCGTGATCCGTGCAAACATTTCGAGGGCCTGCGGGTTCTGGGATTTTTCACTGTAGGCCGCAGCCAGCAAATAACGGATTTTCTGATCGTCCGGATAGGACGCATGCAGTTTTTCGAACAGGTCAATGGCCCGATCGGGGCGTTCCCGTTCAAGGTAGATCAGGCCGATGGTCAGCGCAATCTCCTTGTTGGACGCTTGCTGCCGCAGTATCTCGCCGAAGACCTGATCCGCTTCAGCATTCCGTTTCTCACGCAACAGCAGGTCCCCCATCCGGATCCTGACTCTCACGCGGCTCGGGTTCGTTTTCGTGATATCGTCGTAAATCAAGATGGCCAGGGCGTATTTTTTCTGTTTTTCGTAGAGAGCCCCCAGATCCGCCATGGCGGACTCAAAGGACGGTCTGATGTCAATGGCTTTCTTGAACTCTTTTTCCGCCTCGTCGTCCTGTTTGAGTTCCGTCAAAATCTTGGCCAGATAATAGCGGCCGATGACGTGATCGGGATCGATGGCCAGCAGCTTTCTGATCATATCGAGGGCATTCTGAAAGTCCTTTTGTTCGGCATAGGCGGTGCCGAGATACAGATGCGCCGATATGTGTTTCGGATCCAGCGCGATGACGGACTGATACGCATGGACGGTATTGGTGTGGTCCTTAATGTTGGCATATAACCCGGCGCGAAGAAAGTGCATCTCCACGTCCCCGGGATGCGATTTCAAGGCATCGTTCAGAAGCGCCAGCGCTTTTTCAAAAGATCCCCTTTCGCCGTACAAAATCGCCAGCTCGGCGGCCAGGAGCTGGGATTCGGGGTCGAACTGGCGGGCCCTTTCATATTCGCTGATGGCTTCCGCGCTGTTTTCGTTAAGCAGGTTCAGCACGCCGAGGGAATAGTGATACGCCGCCAGCATGGACCTGTTCAGCGAGGCGTCCCGGTCCGGGAACTGCGCAGGGCCGGGTGGCTGGAACAGCAGGCAGCCCTGCAGCAGGCCAATCACAGCAAGGCACGCCAGTTTATGAAAAAAGCAGTTGCGCATACGGTCAGCTTCCAACGGTTTTCTGGAAGATATCCCAGCTTTTTAGAATATCGATCGCGCCTTTGAGCTGACTGTCGAGCGCCAGATCTTCCGCGTCCTTTTTGGCCGTTTCTTCCGGTTTCTGCCCGTTTTCCTCCGGCGATTTGATATGGCCCTTGAGGTCCCGCTCCCGGAGGCGATCCTCCGCGCCCTCTTTTTCCTGGGCGGGCCGCTGATACTTGATGACAATGTCCGGGGCGATGCCTTCGGCCTGAATGGAGTGCCCGCTGGGGGTATAGTATTTGGCCGTGGTCAATTTCAGCGCCGACCCGTCTTCAAGGGGGATCACCGTCTGCACGGACCCCTTGCCGAAGGTCCTGGCGCCGACAATGATCGCACGCCGGTTGTCCCGCAGCGCGCCGGAAACGATTTCCGCGGCGCTGGCGGTGCCCTCGTTGACGAGAACCACAATAGGACAGGCGGGTTCATCGCCGTTGTCCCTCGCGGAAAAGGTATTTTCGAGATCCTTGGTCTTCCCCTTAGTTGAAACAATGACGCCTGATTTGAGAAAGCAATCGGAAATTTCAACGGCCTGATTCAGCAGACCGCCCGGATTGTTGCGCATGTCTAAAACGAGGCCCTTGAGGGACTG
>Ga0105152_10000238_pt1 | contig 14816 bp, 22 predicted proteins | sample LakBais05cmmetaG_FD_81534 | JGI IMG/M metagenome (GOLD analysis project Ga0105152, IMG submission 81534) | Lake sediment microbial communities from Lake Baikal, Russia to study Microbial Dark Matter (Phase II) - Lake Baikal sediment 0-5 cm | ecosystem: Environmental > Aquatic > Freshwater >...
CAGTTGCACTTGTGAGTTGAATCTACGATAATTATTAATTGATTTTTTATATTTTTCACTTGGTATTTTGACTTAGTAACCACAGCAAGGCTAACAAGGTATCTTTAGGTTATCGCACGATTTCAAGCGGCACATCGCCGCCCCCACTGTTACGTCGATGTTGCAGGAATAATTGAGCGAAGAAAAGCGGTAGCTAACCTGGTATAAGGAAGTGTCATTTTTTATTATTGTCCAATTTAAATTGGATTTTTGATAACTTTTCACTTACAAAGTTAAGGCTGTTATCACGTTCTGATATCCTTATTTTTTCGTCCAAAATTTCTACAATTGCTTTTTCGATGATCTCGAAATACTCTAAACATTCATCTTCTTTAAGATCATGTATGCCTTTGCTTAGGATGCCATACAATAATGGGTTCCCGACAAGAAAACTGGGCAGTCTATCTGAAAGATCTGATATCATGTCTTCGAAACTTCTTTTATTTCTTCGCCACTTAGCAAAGTCCCAATCAGACTGTTCTGCATATTTTATCTTGGCTGTATCAGAAACCACTTTTTCGAGAACGCGACGCAGGTAGGTGAATGATCCTATTCCAACGTTGTGGGAATAAAGATTAACTGCCATTCGTAGTTCAGGATAAGAATCCCCCAAGTCTTTTTCATATTTCCTTAATGTTGGATAGAGCCTATCAGACAGAGAGGGATATTCTCCGATTTTCATAAAGTAATTGCCAACTAATAAAAATGTAAAATAAGCTGCATGAGTTAAATCACGAGTACATCCAAATCTAGCTAAAAAACTCTGGAATCTTCCTCTTCTTGATGAACAAAAGGTACTCCTACAAAACTGGGGGTAGGTATTCTAGCCCTTATCTTATTTGGAGTGTCATCTAATCTTTTAAAGACACTATCGCGTTTACAACAAAGACAAAAGAAATCAAGGGTCCCATCAAAGTTCTCTACATTATGCACATATTCCTTCGGGAATTTCTTGTACAGAACCGCTTTAAGAAAATAGTCTTGGGTTTGCATTTTCACGATGCTTTTTGAATTACTCGTACCCATATTTTTATCCTCAAAGTAGTTATCTTTTCTATAAAGGACTAATCAATTTATTATGCTTATTCTTGATATATTGCAATTATGCCACAAATTCAAAAAAATTCTCTACTAATGGATAATACTTAATTTATGACTCAAATGGTTTTATTCAATTAACTTAATACTTGTCTATACTTGCGCCATAGGCGTAGTTCCGTGTACCCATCCATATCCTGAAAGGGGGCAGACGCTCATGTCGTGCTCGTCACAGATCCACACTTGTGATATTGTTTCGAGCAGCCTTTTACGAATACAATCCATCCATCTTCCTTGCTTCATCCGCAATCTGGCTGCGTAAATCGGCCACGGAAACGACCCACCGGGCAGGGATGAACTCACCAGCCTCCAGTTCCACGCCGCTGGCTCTGCCATTTTTCACCCGGCTGCGACGGACACGTTTTCCGAGATGCACTTCCCCACCCTTTTCGTGGATGAAGCGCATAAAGGTATTGGTGAAGGCTTGCATCCCGCCTGCCGGCACCCATTTTTTGAGGGTAAATCCGATATTGACCAAATAGTAGTAATCAGGATAACGATCTGATGATGATCACTTATTACTACATTTTTTCTTTATCAATAGAGAAAAAATGATATACACAACTTGTGACCTCAATGATTAAAGGTCGGCGGGCATTGAGCTCCTATTAAGAAAAGTACTTCAAGCGGTTCATAAAATACGGTAAGGTTAATCGCTTACAATAAAAATATGATCGTAAAAGAAGTACAACCCAAAACCATTTTATCCATATCGAAAGTCTATCCTTATGTCATTAATCCATACACGGGTTGTCAGCATAACTGTTCGTATTGCTACGCCCGTTTTATGAAAAGATTTACCGGGCACCGGGAACCCTGGGGCCAGTTTGTCGATGTTAAGGTGAATGCGCCTGATCTATTAAAGCTGGAAGTTACCAAGAAAAAAACAGGAAGGGTTTGGATAAGTGGCGTATGTGATCCATACCAACCGCTGGAAGCAAAATACAAGCTTACCCGCCAATGTCTGGAAATACTGGCACAAAATAATTGGCCGGTTGTAGTCCAAACACGATCTCCGTTAGTTCTGCGTGATATTGATATTCTTAAAACAGGAAAGGATTTTGAGGTCGGTTTTAGCATCACCACAGCTGATGATAGTATCAGGAGCCTGTTTGAACCAGATGCACCCCCAATAGAAGAGAGGATTCGAGCTCTTGATGAAATCCATCGGGCCGGGATAAGGACTTACGTCATGATTGCACCGATCCTTCCCGGGGCAGAAAATCTCGCGGAAATCCTTACGGGAAAAGTTGACCATATTATTTTTGACAGGATGAACTATCACTATGCTGATTGGGTGTACCGGAAATACGGTCTGGAGGATAAATTGACCGATGATTATTTTTACCAGACGGAACAGACACTATCTTCGACATTCACGAAATTGGGAATTGGTTGTTAATAATAAATATTTGCTTTATTATCGCAGCACAATCTGCTGCGCTCCAAATTTAACCGATTTAAACTTGCGCTCCTCACCCCTTCGGGTGTTCTGACATCTGTCCTGGCGGACATGTTTCAGGAAGAGGATCGGGCGCGTGAATTTATGGGTTTTACTTCACTCAATCCATCCCAAATAATAATCCAACTTTAGACAGCTTTATTGGTAGGGAGTTTGGACTTCTGTTGTTCCTTTATCTTTTCCAGCTTTTCCTTTTTTTGCTTTTTAGCCTTATTCTTATCCTTCTTACTACCTTTTTCTCCCATTACACATCTCCTAATCGATGATTGTATAGTCAAGTAGAGAGGTCACCAGGCACCACCTCGATAAAAACCATTATCTCACGATTTCAAGCGGCAAGCCGCTGCCCTCATTTAAACGAAGCGAAGTGGACGCTGCAGCCGGTGTTAGGCGCTCTTTATTTGCTGAGCAACAGCGTATTGTAGTAAGCAAAAAGTAAACCGATTTTATGCAAACCGATTTGCGCAAAGGGGCGATTCATTGAACCGGGTGTGATACTCCCATACCATGTAAAGAAATAGACATCTCCTTTCCCACCTTCCTCATATTGCCAAGAAGCCTGCAGTTGTTCAAAATCAGGAATAGCTGCCCTGATATATTTCATCGCTTTCGATTTCAAAACTTCCAAAGGCAATATTTGTGCGTTGGGAGATATGTTCCTTAATAATGTTCGAGCATCAATTTCTACAACCTGGTTGGTTTCAGGGCTGACAGAATATTTTCGTCCATCGCTATCTTGATAGATGGCGACCTCCAAATCACCACTGGGTGAGTTTATCATCCCTGTTTTTTCAATGAACTCTAATGGCATTTCTGGTAGCTCAAGGTCGGTGCGAATTTTTGCGATGGCACTTATTAGCGAAGGAATTGTGGGCGGAATACGTGTCGCGGATGAAATTGGCTCAGGCGTGAATGTAGATGGAATGGGCGATGATGTAACTGTTGGTGAGGTAAGGCTTGAAGTAACAGTAGGCGCGCATCCGCTAATAAATGTCGTTAAAAATACAAGCGCAAGAAATAGTGATGCTATCGATTTTTTCATGCTTTTATCTTTATTGATTTCATTGTGCAAGACAACACCCAACGGTATGGCTTGCGAAGCACACCCGAAGGGTGCACCAGTGCCGCGTTGTTGGCGGCGCACGTAGTACGCCCGAAGGGTGCACCTGCCGTCGTTATAACAAAACTCTAAATAATGATAGCATGATACTTTACAAAGCGCATCTGTCTACCCCCTTTTGGGGGGCCTGACCCGTTTTGGGGGTGTATATACAACTCAGTCGCCCTGTGGGGATACCCCTGCGGGGCACTTTGCTAGCGCGATCTGCGCGGGGTGTGTATGGGTTGCAATCTAACGGCTGGCGTGTGCTGCACTGCTTAGCGCAGCGAAGTGGTGCATGTCGGCTGTAACCTGGTCTTAGCCTGCGCCACTTGTCTTGAGTGTAACCCTCCAATTTATTTCTCAACAGGAACTCCGATAAGTGTGCTCCATTCTGCCCATGAACCATCATACAATCGGGCTTTGGGGTAGCCGAGTAGATAAGTCAAAACAAACCAGGTATGGTTGGATCGCCCCCCAACGATACAGTACGAGATTGCCTCCTTATCTGAAGTAACACCGTTGTTGGTATATAAGATTTGCAGTTCTTCAACCGATTTGAATGTTCCATCCTCCTTGAGCGTCATGTCCCAAGGAATATTGACAGCGCCGGGGATATGACCACCGCGCTGGCTGGCTTCTGCTTGATATTTCCACGAATCCCACAACTGACCATGATATTCTTCTGGCGTGCGCACATCCACTAAAATGCACTCCGGTTTGCCAATGGAATCGAGAACCCAGTCACGCAATGCACGAATACTCCAATCTGGTTCTCTCGCAATGTAAACAGACGGTGTGAGAGTCGGTATTTCTATCGTCAGTGGACTACCTTCAGCAATCCACTTCTCGCGATTTCCATTCATAACACGCACATCACTATGACCATAGATCTTCAAGAGCCATAAGGCAAACGTCGCGTACCCATTACGGCGAGTACCATAAACGAGGATGGTCGTATCGTTTTCGATTCCCGAGCGGGCCAGCAACTCCTCCATTCCCACCTTGTCCGGTAAATCCTTGCGGATGGGATGTTGGAAGTCAGTACTCCAGCCCCATCCAACTGCACCGGGGATATGTCCGGAATTGTAATCACTCAGGTCATAGTTCACTTCAATAATACAGACTTTGGGTACACCAATGTGCCTGGCGACCCATTGCGTGTCTACAAGGACTTCAGGATGAGCATAATCTAACATACGCACCAGCAAGCTCCCACACTTGACTTTTTAAGGCCTCATAGCTGAAACTCATGGGTTATCAGTCGGATTCAGTTGCCCGGCAGGTATCACCAGACTCGCCCGGTTGAGATGCCATAGCCGCGCCCACCTCGCCGCCGTGGCTGGTATAACTCAAAAAACAATGATAGCACTAAAACTTACCAATCACGCAGTGAATAGTAACGCCGGCTGCGAAAAGTTCCCGAAACGCAGCGAAGGAGAAAGCAGAAAGGTGAAGCAAGTGTTGGGCAGACCGGCTCAGGTAACCACATTAACACTTGATTCGTTCAATTGCTGCGGTTTCAGCCCCCAAAAGAAGACGACTCAGCTCTTCCCTACTTTTTGCTACAGGAGGCATAATAAAGTTTGTTTCTGGTTGTTCGGGTATTTCAATGCTATTTGTGCCTATTCTTACTCTGTCGCGCTCGATAATACATATATGCAAATGTCGGCTAATCCCAGGCACAGACACTTTATTGAGAACTGATGAGACAGAAGCCATAAGACCTATTCCTGCGCCGCCAGTCATTCCCATATCAAGTTTAAACATATCATAATCGTCAGTGAGGGTATGCAAAGCCTCAATATACGGTTTTACACTTGCGCCTGATCCAATAGAAACTATTTCAGCATTACTTGCTTGTATTGGTTCAAATTCGGGTGAGAAGAAACGATATGCATAGCATTTCGCCCAGGGCATCGGCCCTTCATTTTCCGTGGGGTCTACAGCTAATAGCATCAATTCACACCCAAGCGATTTTTGTTGATCAGGAAAGGATTTAAAGAGATTTTTTGTACCAATTGGAAATAATTCAGCTATCTTTTGGGGATGCCATGCTCCTTTTCCCTCAGGTACAAATAATGAGGCACTTATTTGATTAACAATTTCAAATCCGATATTAACTGACCCTGCGAACCCCAATACCATTTGCGAGCCAATCTTATATAGTTTCTGTAAACAATCACGTTCTTTGCCATCGGGTAGAGTAACTCTAATGTCTGATATACCAACTGCATATCCAAAAGGCACGGCGCGTCCAATTACCCATGTCATCTCATCAATCCTTAATGAAATTTCATGTGTGGTTCACAAAGGTAAACTATCAAACGGTAAGACTCAACAGCAGCGGTATGAAGGGCGAGACTTTCTAACCTTATCGCGTCGTTACTAAAAACACACCCTGGTCCCTTAGCTGCGAAGCTGTTATCATCAGGAGCCAGTGTTAGCCCACCGATAGACATATTTATCATGGGGGCTTCGGACGGGAACTTAGATGATAACAATTTGCTTTAGACAGAATTGACTTACGAAGCTCTTTATCCAAATGAAGCCGCTGAAGATCGGAGGTCAGACCATCAGATGGTGTCTTACCAACATTGTAATAAAGATTTAGCATAGCGGTAATTGATCTGCGCGCATAGTCTCTCATAACCTCAAAAGCATATTCTCGAGTACCATTATCCAGGTTGGTTGCAGTGGAGCCTGCAATTTTAGCAATTTCAAGAATGCAGTCTTCCCAAGTTTCTGTAGTGCTCGGTTCTCCATGAACATTTGAATTGCGAATATTGTACATTTTTGAAACGTTATCGAATATCTCTTTCGCCTCCTCGGCATTTGTACCAAGTATATTCGAGGCTGCCAGCGCTAGCGGCATTCTTCCACCCCGCTTGTCGGGCGTGAGAATAGATTCCATAATAATAACGAGATCTACAACAGCCGATTCCCAGTATCCCTTATCAAATGTATCCACGAATCGAGAAATTGTCGAAGTAAATCGGCGTCTTATTGCACTACCGTCATTCAGGTTGTTTTTATCATCTTCTTGTAATCTCTTTAGGTGACGATAGATCCTTGTAAACCTCAACCAACTACAACCATCTAAGTGGAATTTCGGTTCATTAAATCTTTCCCTATCTTCTGGAGAACTAATTGCCCTAACACCATCAACCGGGAAAGCCGGATTACATATAGGGATCCAGGGTCCAACTATTAAACGCCCGAATGTGGACAATCTCAGCGCATTTACAAGCAGCAACATTCGATCAATGCATTCATGTGAATATTTCCCGTACTCAAGCGTATTTCGATCAGCAGGGCAAGAGAACTCAACTTGGATTGCGCCAGGAATCATGTGCAGCGGCAGACCAGTGGAAGGGAAAGGGTTTGGAAGAGGTACATGTATTGAATTTCTAAGAGCCCCAGCTAAGGACAATTTGTCGTAAAAGAATATTTTCGTTTCGTTATCAAGGCGATATTCGGCTTTATCTGAGTCGAAATTAGATAAACCGATGTAGAGTTTTATTGGAACAGTTTTAGCATCAATAAAATTTAGAAATTGCTTCCACCAATATTTAAACGCTTTATCAACAAATAAAGGGTTTGGTAGCGTATTTATAATAATTTCCAAGAAAGCGTCTACGGGTTTTATTAATAAGTCTTCACTGTATTTCTCATTAATTGAGGGGACTTTACTAAGTTCTATTATTGTTGTTTTGTAGGAAGGAAGCTCTTTAATATCCCAAAAGTTATAATGGAAACCAATCTTCGGGGGATATTGCGCCCAATCTCGTTTCCAGCTCGATTTAATATGATTAACGAGCTCTCTAGAAAGGGCTAAGAGCGAAGCTTTAAATTCGGGGTATTTATCTATAGATAATGCCATTTGCTTTACTTATTTACTTTTTCCATCGGGAAGGAATAAACACGATGGTATAACGGTGGCGTTTCTGCCAAACGGCTTGCGTTCGCAGTGGGCGGGCGATGGTGGATTCGCTCTCTAGATCAGGATACTGTCGAGGTTTCGAAAATGCCGTAAAACAAAGCAGAATCCCGTCTGTTCGCTGCACGCTTTTCTAGGCAAATTTATGAACACAAAACCTTCCTTGTAACAAAAATGCAATTAGCCATTCCGTTCGAATAGTGGATGGTTAGCATTAAGCTGTAGTAAGTCCCATAAATTTCCATATAAATCTTCAAATACAGCAACGAGTCCATACGATTCTTCTTTTGGAACTCTTACAAACTTTATGCCTTTAGAAATCATCTCGTTATAATCTCTCCAAAAATCATCTGTGTTGAGAAAGAGAAATACTCTTCCACCTGCTTGATTGCCTATAAAAGGTTGCTGTTCTAGCTTTGATGCCTTAGCTAGAAGCAGTGTTGTTCCAATAGAGTTGGGAGGAGAAACTACAACCCAGCGTTTATCTTGTTCTGGCTGATAGGTATCTTCAACAAGTGTAAAATGAAGTTTCTCAGTATAGAAAGCAATGGCTTCGTCGTAATCTCTGACAACAATTGCGATGTGTATAATTGACTGTCTCATTCATTATCCCTTCGAACATCTCTTATGGCATGAATCGAATATGCTACAGTTTTATCTTGCTTCCTTCTCATGTAATCGGAACCATTTTTCTGCGGCGTAAAGCACATCCAAGGCGAAGCGACCATCGAAAAACAGGTAATGGAAAACATCCGCATATAAAGCTAATTAATATCACAACCAGGGCATATTCGCTAACTGACTACACCGATTTTATAGTTTGATTAGAGGGTTTCACCTAATTAAGTATGCTCATCTCCTCCTTCCCCGCAACATAAAAAGAGCTCTCGTTTTAGAGAGCGCTTAATCATTTCAATCAATGGCGTGTGTAAAAAACCTACCTCAACATCGGCCTGAACTTACGATCGAAGGGAGCACAAGTCTATAGGTTGTTTTAATCAATGCAGGCTTACGCTCATATAAATCTATTACCTCAAGACAGGTCTAAACTTATACCCGTACATCCGACTCGGTCCGCGTGGGGGATGCTAACGCAATCCGCGCGGTGTGGGTGAGGGTGGTCATCTAACGGCAAGAGTATGTAGCAAGGGCGGGGTTGGAAGAAAAAACTTAAGGTAGAAACCACTTTCGGGAGCTACATCCTTTATGAGTGGGCGCGGCTCCACCTGTCAGGTGCAGACGGTGTTAGTCGCCGATGGTTGGTCATACTATCTTTTTAGATGCTGCTCGCATCGGGAGAACAAGTCCTGCGAGCCCAAGGGCTGCTATAAAGGCTGCAACATAAACCACATGTGAGTTAGGCGTCAAGAATTCCACTATGCCTAAAGGTGGCAAAGTGGATGCAAATGACATTTCCATAGCGGTTGCGAAAGTCACAGCGAGACCAACCAGTAAGAACACCGCCGAAACCAACTTACTTCTGTTGACCCAAAAGATCACATACCATGTCAATAGTAGTAATGCAATGGCTAAAAGGAGATTTGCCACACCTGTTTGCCACAGAAATGATGAGATATTGAAAGTTCCTGTCATCTCTGCCCGCAGCGATTCAACCCAGCGATCACAGCCATAGGCTAGAACGAATGTGATTACCAACCCCGAAAATGATACAATCTGCGACATCCTGCACTCCTTTCGATTTTCTTGGTCTTCACCTGAGCTATAGCGATCAGCAGTAATTATGGACTTGTCGTAGAGTTCTCGCCAACTAAGAAGGTGATATTCAATGTGTGTGGATTCACCAGAATCTAATACTTTCTCTTGTTCAAGAAGGCGGCGAGTATTTGATGCCAAAGCCATAGTTGATCCTCGCTTCGAAGATATATCTCTCGTATATTTTGTCAGACATATTCGTGTCGAGGGGTTGTTGTTAAGATCCAAGTATGCTGCCCAATTATTGATTATATGACAATATATAATATTATTATATATGCAAAACAAAAAAGCGCCCTCCAAATTGAGGGCGCTATATTCTTATTTTTATTGGCGAGTTATTACCTTAACACAGGCCTGAATTTGCGCCCCTTCGGGCGCGCTGAAGAGCGTACCCATAAACACCCCTGCGGGGTGCAGGCGATCATGCCGCGTTCGTGGTCGGTCCTGGCGGATGCGGCGGGTGCAAGCGATCATGCTGCGCTCAATGCTATCTGCGAGCCGATTTGTAAAACCATTTATAATGCGATCATTAAATATTAATTTAAATACCGATTAGAACGGGTTCTCATTAATCCAAGTAGCAGCAGCGTATGAAAAATCAGCAAATGGAAGCTCATTAGTTATCCAATTAAGCTTTTCACAAAGAATTGGTAAGGCCATTTGAAATGCCTTATATCGTTGAAAGATCATGTCACCACCCGGCATGATAATTGTTCGAGGATCCAATTCGAGGCTAAGCCAGTTCCTCACAATCTCGACTACCTTCTTCTCTTCACCACGGTGAGCAAAAACATCCTGGCCTGATATATCGGAGATAAATTTTTGATAACGAAAAGGTTCAATATCCAGAATGAGACTGACTTTTTCTAGCTGCTGAGATGTACCGAATCTCTTGCAACCCAAATCAAGTCCTAGCTCTAAAGGCATGTTAAAGCGTGGAAGTCCGGTGATAGCATCAAGTTCAGTTCGTGAGATATCATGTATGCTGTATTTGCACTCAGATATTATATCCAAAATTTTATTAAGCCTGAATTGACCCGCATTACTGGCCTCAAGTGCACAACGAGGTCTAAAACCGATATCATGGACAGTAAAAACTATTGCATTGAACAGGTATATATAATTACCATCAAAAGGGCAGTTGATAAATATGTTCTTAGAGAAATCAACCGATATTTTGGGCATTCAGTTTATGAGGAAATCTACCCGACAATTAGATAGTATCTTGTACGAAGCATTGTTTGTAAATTATATGAGCACCCTCACGACCCACCTAGAAATCTGTCTTTATTTTCTTTAATAACCTCTCTAATAGCTTTCCTTATTTCTTGCTTACTGGTTTTACTTCCTGAAGTTGGATACAATACTTCACGTGGTGACTTTGGGGGTTGTGGGTCATGACTATAGCTATCCCTTTCGCGAATTCGACCATCGCGAGCATGTATTACGAGCTCGCCGTTAACGCTTTGGGCTATTTTTCTCGCAACATCAATAGCAGTACGCTGAGTATCGTGAACTGATGTCACTTTCTTGTAGCTTTCACCTCTTACTACCCACCTATCATTATGCGGTATCACATGTATATATATAGTGTGTTTATTTTCCATTCCTAATTCCTGTGTGTTTTTACAAAGTCCTATGGATTATTTATTATTCATTATTAGATTATACACGTACTTCAAATTTAAAGCCCTGTTGGCATAAATATATTTGCAATTATATTATTAACACATTGGTTGTAGGTCTACTTATCAATAATATAGACCCTTTATATTCGGTTCATATTCTACATAAACAAAAAATGCCCTCTGGAATAGGAGGGCATTTTATTAATACATTAAATAACGCGTTTGAAACACGCCCTACCGAAGAACCGGTCTAAACTTATATCCATACACGATCATGCCGCGCTCGTCGCCGTCCTGGCGGATGCGACGGGTGACCATCTCGACATGCATGACGATCGTGATTATAGAATCATTAAGGTTTTTCACTTTCATGGTATTAACTTCATCGCGGATTTGAATAATTATCTGGATAAAATTCATTGCAAGTAATAGTTAAATGATTACCATTTAATGCATATCTTGGTTGCCTGTACTCTAATCTATAAACTCCAAGTCCTGTTCCAATAAAAATAGGAAAAGAATAACCATCGCAATAAAACACATGAGCATATTTGGGCCACTTTTCCATATGCCTTGTTCGATACGCAAACCAAAACACATGATGGTACCTTAGTCCAAACCCATGTAATCCCAAGATATCGTTTGGAATATTTACCATGTCGTCCAAGTGAAGATTGAATTGGAATTCAGTCGTTATTCCTTGTTGTGGCACCGCAAAAAACACTAGGATAAACGGATTAAGATCCTCATTAGCTTCCAAACAATAATCACTATCTCGATTAAAAAGAGGCGAGGTAGCTGGTTCATATTTTGGTTCTTTCATGAAAACTGTAAAGAGATGACGTACGCCAATAAGTCCTTCGCTTTTGTTAAGTAAGTGATTCCCCTTTACTATTAATCTATGCCCGTTTTGAATTTTATTTGGTCTTACCGTTACCATGCCTGAACCATGGAAGCTTATTTTTCCTTCACCTATATCATTAGTTGTGTTTATTTGCAGACCGTTCTCTTTAATACTGACGCTCAATATTTTTGCATCATTAAAGTCTGGGGAGGCACAATAAATGCTTCCGTCGGGCGTTTGACTGAAACTAAATAGTTGGCAGACTCTATCTTTCGCCCTAATAAAGATCCTTCTTTTGGTAGTAATCTTCTTCTCAGTCATGCGTGATAGATTTCCTATTAGACTATCTAAAACAATTTAGATATCGTGAGGTTAAATTATATTCTTTTTTCCCTTGCTATACTATATTAATCTATCTTACAAAAAAGCGCCCTCCATGCGAAGAGAGCCTCTTCATATCATTTCATTAATTGGTAAGTATGAAACTCACCCTACCTTAATACCGGTTTAAGCTTACCCCGTAGGCGCGCAGACGCGTACCCATCTGTGCCCCTACGGGGTGCGGGCGATCAATCCGCGCTCGTCACCATCCCGCTGGGATTATGCTTTTCCCAATTCACAAGTGGATCCCGCCACTCCAACCAAGGCTCGAGTGATCGATCGAAACCGTCTGTGGTCAGGAGGTAAAGCTGCTTACGATCGCTTAATGCGGTTCCCCCAAAATTTGCCAGCCGCGTTCCAGGGCAACCGAATACAGGCAGCGATCAGGATAGACAGCGACGGGATGATCCGCCGCCTCGAGCAGGGGGATGTCCATGGCGGTATCCCCGTAGGCATAACCGATACGGGTGACTTTAAGCCGGTTGAGCACTTCGTTGATCTTTCGCTCGCTGGAAAGCAGGTTTTTTGCCAGGCGGACGCGCCCGTTTTCAATTGTGACCGGTGAGCCAATGGCTTCAACCCCAAAGCGTCTGGCGAAGGCGCGGGTGATGGGCTCGACCACACTGCTGGCGATGTAGACCTGTGCGCCGCCCCGGACATGCTCGACCAGGCGGGATATGACGTCCTCCCGGCGTTTCTGCCACAGGTTGTGCTCAACTACCCACTCGGAGACCTGATCGAACTTTTCAGGGGTGGCGTCGTTCACCCAGCCAAGGCTCTGGATCATCAGTTTCTGCCCCCAGCTCTGTTGATCGATGAAGCCGCCCTTCATGAGCAGGTAGCCCGGCATTATGGCAGCCATGCGCCAGCGCGCCTGCGATTGGCTCTGATTGTGGCGCACCCAATCCACGATGCCCAGGATTGGAGAACCGGTGGTAAGCGTGCCCATCATATCGGAAATGACGATCATGGAGACTCCTGTCGTTCAAAGATTGTACCCGATATTATTATCTGCGGTTCTCGGAAGCCGTCCAATAGCTATTCTGGATGATCTAGCCTGTTAAAATGCAATCGTAAGATTAAAGAAAGCCGCCCGTCGATTGCCCGTACATTATCCATTGCGCGCTTCTTTCTTTAATGTTGATCGTTTGTCCTGCCACTTTTATTTGATCGCTGATAGTACCAGCTCCCAGTATCCCACATCGATCCATCTATTTTGCTTGTATCCGACCTCGGTGAAATGAGCGGCTTTTTCGAATCCGTATTTCTCGTGCAGCCGTATGCTTTTATCATTCGGTAACGCGATGACAGCCATTAAAACATGAATGTTTCTTGTCTTAATATCATCCAGTAATGCTTTCAAAAGTTTGCTTCCGATTCCTTTGCCGAGATGATCTTTATCTGTGTAGACGGTAACTTCGGCCGTAAATCGATACGCTGATCGTTCCTTCCACTTGCTGGCGCAGGCGTAGCCCAACAGGTCTCCATTCGTTTCATAAACAAGGAAAGGGTATGCCGGCGTACTTGCAGCAATCCTTTTCTCAATTTCTTCCACGGATACGGGGACTTCTTCAAACGAAATGCAGGTATTCTGCACATAGTGATTATAGATCTCGCAGATCCTTTTGCCATCTTCTTCTCCAACCGCTCGAATCATTTCCTCGTTCACAAAGCATCCTCGATTGTATTATGCATGTTATCACCCATCCGGCTGTCATCGGTCTCTTCGGCGAAATGAGTCACCGAAAACAACCTCTTCCCCATTATCGCACGATTTTTAATGGCTGATCTTCAGTTTTTTACTGTGCGTGTTTTGATCATCCTTCAATCTTCCGAGGTAATGATCTCTTCACACCAGGCTGCATACGGGCGGATATTTTCGTAATTCCTGTCAAATCGAAGCTTTGGGTTGATCTGTTTTAGAAATTCCTGAACCGGTCGATGATAGGCCTTTTTACATACTTCCCGTGTATCCAGACCCAATTTTTGACATGCTTCCAAAGTTGGGCATGGATTCCACCAGCGCATGACCATTCTTTTTTCAGAGCGTTCCACGATCTCGCCATCCTCAGGCATCGATAACCTCAAATATCCTTCATAAAAACATTGGTACGCGCCCATTACCGCATCACTACTGGCAATGACCTCCCCCTGGTTGGCTTTCAGCCAAACCAGTCTTTTTTCGATGACGCATTGCTCCAGATAGGCCAGGGCTTGATCCATCCCGATCTCGTGTGAAGCACGGACGATCAGGGTGAACAATTCGGTGGAATCGCTGTGGTTGTTTTGGTATTGCTGTTTTATGAGCTGGAAATAATTCGGCATGGATCACCTCATATGAACCCTAATACTATTTCTCCATCCAGCCACCGCGGCTCATAAGACGAAAGGTGTTATCGAAAACAACACTTTTATTGTTCGATGAATGGTTCCGTCTTCCAAACTTGTTTGGATAATTCAAAAAGCATTTTATTTCGGTCATCAATTGAGGATTTATTCCAATTTGAAAAGCTTTAAAAATACTTATTAATACGGTTGACAGAAGTATCTTTCCCAACATAGTCAAGCGATGCCAATGATTTAGTTAAATAAAATGATGACTTTGCGTA
>Ga0105152_10000239_pt1 | contig 14811 bp, 12 predicted proteins | sample LakBais05cmmetaG_FD_81534 | JGI IMG/M metagenome (GOLD analysis project Ga0105152, IMG submission 81534) | Lake sediment microbial communities from Lake Baikal, Russia to study Microbial Dark Matter (Phase II) - Lake Baikal sediment 0-5 cm | ecosystem: Environmental > Aquatic > Freshwater >...
GAAAAGGATGAGTGAAATTGAATCAAAAGGCTGGACTCCTGAAGGGGCTCAAAATCGAATGACTTCACAAGAACTCAGAATCGGAACCCGTGGGAGCCAACTTGCCCTTTATCAGGCGAATTGGGTAAAAGAGAAATTGGTTCAGGCCCATCCCCATCTCAAGGTGACTTTGATCAAAATTAAGACGACGGGTGATAAAATACAAGACGCTCCCCTGGCGAAAATTGGGGGAAAAGGCCTCTTTGTCAAAGAGATTGAAGGGGCGTTGATGCAAAGAGGAATTGACCTTGCCGTCCATAGTATCAAAGATGTCCCTGCTGAATTGCCCAAAGGTCTCCATCTTTCTGCCATTACAAAGAGGGAGGATCCACGAGATGTCTTTATCTCTAAAGATGGGACCCTGTTAAAGAATCTTCCTCAAGGGGCAAAGATCGGGACGAGCAGCTTAAGGCGGCAGGCCCAACTCCTCCATTTCAGAGATGATTTTGAGATGATCCCTTTGAGGGGAAATTTAGATACTCGATTGAAAAAGTTGAAAACGATGAACTTGGATGGAATTATCCTGGCCTATGCAGGTGTGAAGAGGTTGGGTCTTGAGGAGAGGATTACGGAAATCATACCCACTGAAATCTCCCTTCCTGCTATCGGGCAGGGGGCATTGGGAATTGAGACAAGAATGGAAGACGAGGAAGTTGAAGAAAAAATTCGATTCCTTAATGACCCACCCTCGGCGATTGCAATTTCATCCGAGAGGGCATTTCTAAAGAAATTGGGAGGAGGATGTCAGGTTCCAATTGCAGCCTTTGGTCAAATAGTCGGTTCCACCCTTCAAATCGATGGGATGGTGGGAACGATTGATGGAAAAAGGCTCGTCAGACACCATTTGGAAGGGCCGGTAGAGGAAGCTGAATCTCTGGGATTTAAGTTGGCTGAGGTTCTTTTGAGCAAAGGAGCAGAAGAGATCCTTGAAGAGGTTTACCAAAGATCAGGGTCCGGCATTCAGATATGAAACCAAATAATAAAAATAACTTCCCCTCACCCTTCCCCTCTCCCCATGGGGGAGAGGGTGGGGTGAGGGGGAAAAAAATCCTGACCACCCGGGCCCGTGACCAGTCTTCTGAATTTGCGACGAGACTCAGGAATCTTGGAGCAGAGGTCATCGAATATCCTACCATTGAAATCTTACCCCCGCATAACTGGAAGGAACTCGACCGGGCTATCCATGGATTGAAATCTTACGACTGGATCATCTTCACCAGTGCAAACGGAGTCAATTTTTTCTGGCAGAGATTGATCGATAAAGGAAAGAACAATCGCCCCCTCTCTTCCTTAAAGATCTGTGCAATCGGGCCAGCCACAGCCAAAAAATTGAAGGAGAAGGACATTCGGGTTGCCTATACGCCAAAAGAGTTTGTGGCTGAAGGAATTCTCAAGGGATTTGAAAAGATGATGATTAAGGGGAATCGAATCCTATTGGCTCGTGCCAAAAAGGCCAGGGATATTCTTCCAAAGGGTCTGAGGAAGATGGGGGCAGAGGTTGATGTCGTTGAAGCCTACCGAACAGTCAAGCCACGAGGAGGAACAAAGCGGCTGAAACAACTCCTAACAGATGGTAAAATTGATGTTATCACCTTCACCTCCTCTTCCACTGTCAATCATTTTGCTGAACTCCTTAAAGAAGACGATCTTAAGAAACTTTTGAGAGGCATCGCTATCGCCTGCATTGGACCGATCACTGCGCAGACCGCAAAGAGATGGGGAATGAGAGTTCAGATTCAGCCCAAGCAGTATACGATTCCTGGTTTGACCCAGGCGATCGTTGAATATTTTGCCACCTCTCACCTTTCCCAAAAGGGATTAAAAATGTAGCGGCGGCATTTACTGCCGCCGTTTTTAATTCGCCCCCAGTAAATGGGGGCGCTACATTTTTTAATAATATTTCTGACGGGATTCAAATGAGTCAATCTCCCATTGAAGTCATCCTTTTCGATCTGGGTAATGTGATCCTCCCCTTCACCCATTATCAGATTGCAGAGAAACTTTCTCAATTTTCCCAAAGAAAAGAATTTCAAGATCCCCAAAGGATATTTTCCTATCTCTTCGATTTTGAAAAAGGGGCTGTCAATGGTTATGAAGTGGGAAAAGTATCCTCTATTCAATTTTTTAAATCCCTAAAGAAATATCTTCACCTCTCCCTCTCCTTCAAAAAATTCATCCCCATCTGGAATGATATCTTTACCGAAGATCAAGGGGTCTCCGAGATCATCCCTTCTTTGAAGGGGAAAAAGAAACTCGGACTGATTTCAAATACCAATCCTTTTCATTTCGATTACATCCTTTCAAAATTTCCTGTCATCCGAATTTTTGATAAGTGGATTCTATCTCATGAGGTTGGATTTAAAAAACCTGCCGTTGAAATCTTTCAAAAGGCAATCGAATGGGCTTCTGTCGAACCGGGAAAGATCCTATTGATCGACGATATGAAGAAACATGTGGATGTAGCAGTTTCCTTGGGTATGCAGGGCATTCATTTTTTTTCAGCCCAACAATTGAGAGAAGAATTATACATCAAACTAAACCTGTCGAATCGGGACTGACTCAAATGTTACCATAGAGGAGATTATTTATGAGAAAGATAACTCTCATTCAAAAATTTTCCCTTTTGTGCCTTGCAGTGTTAGTTCTTTTCGGTATTGTTTTTGGATGGATCATCACCACCTCTTTAGAATGCAATATACTTGATAGGTCAAAAAAAGTAACTGCGAGCATTGTCTCTCAAGAAGTGCAGCACGAATTTACGGCTGTTGATCTTATCACGCCAAAGGTAGGCTCCGAATTTGATGCCTTTGCTGAGAGGGTGAAACATCTTAGTCTTGGACCAGACATCCTACGAATAAAGATTTGGAATAAGGATCAGGTTATCGTATGGTCAGATGAAAAACGACTGGTTGGGCAACGCTTTCCAGACAACGAAGAGTTAAAGGGAGCCTTAAATGGTGAAGTCACTTCAGAAATCAGCACGCTTAAGAAGTCTGAGCAGAAGTTTGAACGCCAGTTTAAAAGGCTTTTGGAGCTATATGTCCCCATACGATTCAAGGGTAAAACAGATATCGAGACTGTGTTTGAAATATACCAAAACCTCGACCACCTCTACGCCGACATTTCACACCTAAAATTGATTGTTTGGACTTCGGTAATTTCGGGCTTCGTTTTTTTGTATTTGATTCTTTTTGGAATCGTGTGGCGTGCTTCGAGACATATTGAGGCCCAAACCAAAGAAATCGTGCAGTCCGAAGAGAGATACCGCAGCCTGGTGCGATCCGCTCACGACGGCATTGTCGCTATTGACCGGAAAGGGAAAGTGATTCTTTTCAATGAAGCCGCGGTGAAAATGTTCGGTTACTCACCTGAGGAAGTAATAGGGCAGCCTCTCACAATGCTCTTGCCCGAACAGTATATAACAAAGCATATCGGAGGGGTCAGCCGTTTTTTCGAGACTGGTGAAACCACTTTAATAGGGAAAACAATTGAAATGGAAGGCTCTCGCAGGGATGGGCAGGCCTTTCCGGTAGAGCTTTCACTTTCAGCATCCGGAGTTGAAGATAGCCTCATTGTGACTGAGATTATCAGGGATATCTCCGAACGTAAGGCAATCCAAGAACAACTGATCAATGCAGAAAAACAGGCTTCCGTATCGATAATAGCAGGTAGCATCGGACATGAACTAAATAATGTCATTTCTGCGCTGATGGGATATGCTCAGCTTCTGATGAGAAAATCAGACGACAAGAAGTTGGCTAAGGAGAGTGCTGAAGTATTCAGCACGCAAACCCAGCGCCTCAAGATTCATGCCAGTAATCTTCTTTCCTTGAGCAAACCCCAAGAGCCCGAAATGAAGCCGATGGTCCTTAATTCTCTACTCGATAAGGTCACAGACCTGCTTTTTGTGAGTGGCCTGCTTAAGCAGTATACGATTGTTAAGGAGTATTCAGAGGATCTCCCGCTGGTTTTGGGGGATGAAATGTTGCTTGAGCAAGTCGTACGGAATTTAGAGATTAATGCAGCACACGCAATGGATAATCAGGGAATTTTGACTGTCAATACGAAGTTCTCCGAGGACAATTCTCATGTTGAATTCTCTATTACAGATACTGGTCATGGAATCCCTAACGACAGACGTCACCAGATATTTCTTCCTTTCTATACCACCAAAGAGAAAGGAAAAGGTACGGGCTTGGGCATGTATATTGTCAAACAAATAGTTGAGCAGCACAAAGGCTATATCCAACTGAAGAGCGAAGTAGGAGTCGGCACGACTGTAACCATTGGACTTCCTATTATGAAAGGATAGTTAGGGTCTCTAAAGGAATCTTTAATAATTATAAATGGAACCGCCTAACGCTTCATCCAAACACGTCTCACCGGCTTCAGTTATTAAAAATTCCTTTTAATGCAACCTGAACTTAGGGTGGGGTGCTGACTTACTCCACCACCTCTACTTTGATGAGGTTGGTGGTTCCTGGAATGCTGATGGGAACCCCAGCGATGATAACGATCCTATCTCCCATTGAGGCCATCCCTAACTCTTTTGGGATCTTTTTCGACCTCTCCAACATATCATCCGTATTCTTCCAGTTCTGGACGAGAATGGGTTGAACCCCCCAGCAGAGATTGAGACTTCTTACTGTGGAGAGATGGCGACTCAAAGCGAGGATCGGTTGCCGAGGACGAAGCCTCGATACCCAACGTGCTGTACTACCGGACTCGGTAGGAACGATAATGACCACTGCTTCTACCTTTTCAGCCAAAAAAGAGGCTACATGACTGATCGCCTGCGGAATTTCCGTATTTCCTTCCACGTCTCGCCTCAAGAATTGTTCAAAGGGAAACTCCTCTTCAGCAGCTTGGGCAATCTTTGCCATCATCTGAACAGCATCGACTGGAAATCGACCATCGGCAGTCTCTTCGGAAAGCATGACCGCATCCGTCCCATCGTAGATCGCATTGACCACATCGGTCACTTCCGCTCGGGTGGGTTGGGTATGGTCAACCATTGATCTAAGCATCTGGGTCGCAGTAATCACAGGTTTTCCCAAGGCATTGGCCTTCCGGATCAGCATCTTCTGAACATTGGGGATCTTTTCAAGAGGAGTCTCCATACCCAAATCTCCACGGGCAACCATGATTCCATCAGAGGCCAACAGGATCTCATCGATCTTCTCCAGCGCCTCTTTTCTTTCAATCTTGGCAATCACAGGAATATCGGCTGACTCCTTTTTCAAAAACCTTTTGACAGCTTCGATGTCACCGGCCTCCTTCACATAGGAGAGACCGACCAGATCCACTCCCTTTTGAATGCCGAAGAGAAGGTCCTCATGATCCTTCTCTGTGAAGGCTGCCGCCAGAATGGTTCCGGTTGGAAAGTTGATCCCTTTGTGTGAAGTGAGTATTCCGCCTACCACGACACGACATTCGATATCTTGGCCATCACTCCCCAAGACCTGGAGTTCAATCGTTCCGTCTGCGAGAAGAATCCTATCCCCTGTCTTCACCTCCCTCGGAAGAGAGGGATAGGTCATCGATGCCCCTTTCTCATCACCCATGACCTGCCGATTGGTCAGGAGAAATTCCTCTCCCCGTCTTAACTCAACCCCTCCTTCTCTCACCTTGCCGATCCGGATTTTAGGACCGGCCAAATCCTGAAGGATGGCGACGGGCTGTTTCAATCTCTCAGCAATTTGACGAATGGCGACAATCTTTCTTAAATGCTCTTCATGGGTACCATGAGAAAAGTTGAGTCTTGCCACATTCATCCCGGCTGTGATCAAGGTTTCTATGATCTGGGGAGACTCGCTGGCCGGCCCAATGGTGCAAACAATCTTTGTCTTTCGTTGCCTTGTTTCAGCCATTGGTACTATCTCCTCTTTTCTCCAATAGAAATGCGACCTCTCCTCCCAAAAGGAGAATAGCCGAGGAGTAGTAAATCCATAAGAAAAAAATGGCCAGTGTACTTAGAGAGCCATAGACCATCGAAAATCTTCCCAGGTGCTGGACGTACCATCCAAACAATTGCTTTGACACCTCCCACAAAAGACTGGTGAAGAGAGCTGCCTGGAGAGCTGTCTTGAAATAGATTTTCCTATTGGGAATGATTTTGTAAATCAAAAAGCACATCCAAAAAGTGAAGAAGAAGGGAATGATGTATTTCAGGATAAATCGAAGACTCGGTCCCAAAGACAGAAAAGGACCAAAACGGTAACTTTGAATGAAGGTTATTCCGGATGTTAAGATCATACTCATGAGTAAGAAGATTCCTGCCAAAAGAATCATTAAAAGATCGATCGCCTTCCCTCGGAGGATGCCTCGATCCCTTTCGACCTGAAAGATCATGTTAAGGGCCGTCCTTAAGGAACTGAAAACCCATGTGGAAGTCCAGATTAATCCTCCGATGCCCAATATCCCGACGATCTTGCGATCCCGGATGATCCTCAAGATGTTCCTCATAATTCTCGGATCTAAGGTGGGAACAGCGTTCTCAAAATAACGACGGATATGATTTAACACTTCTCGATCACTGTAAAGGTAGATGCCCACCAACGCCAATAGTAATAAAATGAGCGGAACCAAACAGATGAGGAGGTTGAAAGTGATTCCAGAGGATAGGAAAAAACCATGGTCATCATCGAATTTTTTTAAGGCACTCCAGAAAAGACCAAATTTGCTCAGGATCCACTTTTTCAAATCCATTGGTTCTCTTCCGCCTGTCCAAAGGTAATGGCTAAGTCGAAGATATTTCCTTATTTACATTTTTCCTCCGAATGGAAGCCCGGATGGCTCTGGGGATCCAGAAGAGGAGGGTGATGAGGATTCCTAAAACAATCGATCCTAAGATGGTATAGATCAGAGAAGTCTCAAATTTCCAAAAGAGGAATTTTATCACCACTGCAGGAGCATTCGAATTTTGTACAGCAAAGATGGCAATACTGATAGCGATTAAAAAGACTGCCCAGATAAAGATTTGCATGGTTTTTCCCTCCTCACATTTTTAAGAGAGCTCTGAAAAACGACTTTTCGCTCTCTGATTAGAGATTTCTGGACTTCTTCAGAAATCTCTTTGATAAGGATCGGAAAAGAAGGCATCGAAAATATCGGTCAAGATTTCGTTGACGGTCTGTTCAACCTTCTCCGGTGCCAACTTGAAAACTGTCATCTCCTTTTCAACCGTCACATTTTTTGTAAAAACCTTCCCCTCCTTCTTCACCCCCAAATGAATGACAAAGTGAATGGACGTCTTTACATTGGTCTTGAAGGTAACAGCCCTTCCCTCTGTCCAAAATCTCTTGATCTCGATCAGCAAGACAGAATCCGTCTCCATGGTCTTCAAAGATTCTGGTTCACCATCCCAATTGGAGACAGGAATTGTTTTCACACCTTGGCGGGAAAGAACCTCTACGAGAGACTCCATGATCGCCTTTTCCAAAGGAAAGGGATCACTTTTGAAATAACTGGAGATTCCCTGAAAGGGGGTATGAATTCCAATATATAATGTATCCAGCCGTTCATCTTTAAAAGGGGTAATGCCAAGGGTAGAACCGATCTTCTGTTGAAGAGAAGGAAATTCTTTACTGGGTTGATATCGAAGATAGAGCGAATAAGTTCTTGCCTTTGCACAACTGAATATGAAGAAACTTAAAAATAGAATCATGAGCCAGCGATAGGTTTTCATAGATCAACCTCCTAATCTAATTATTTAAACTATTCTATCACACTTAGGAATCGGCTTGAAATAAAATCTCAGACATGTGTGGAGATTCGTACATTCTTCAAGTCTATAAATTTAAAAAACGATAAACATTAATTATTCCTCATTTGGCAAATGGAGAGAAGGGCAGATTAGATTATTTCTCTCCTTCTTCACTTTTTAAGAATAAAACACCGAGGGGAGGTAAGGTTAGGGAAAGGGAGTGATACTTTCCATGGGATGGGACTGGAGTGGCTTCAACACCTCCGAAGTTTCCATGACCACTGCCACCATATATCTTTGCATCACTGTTCAGAACCTCTCTCCAGAAGCCTCCTCGGGGAACCCCTATCCGGTAATTGTGTCTCGGAACAGGTGTGAAGTTGCAGATCACGAGGAGGATATCATCGGTGCTCTTCCCCTTTCTTAAAAAACTGATGATGCTTCCTTCCCAGTCACGAAAGTCTACCCACTCAAACCCTTCCTTCCTAAAATCGAGCTCATACAATGCTGGCTCAGTCTGGTAAAGATGATTCAAGTCTTTCACCCATCTTTGAACTTCCTGATGGGATGGATAGTGAAGAACATGCCATTCCAAACTCTCCTCGTGATACCACTCCCTCCACTGTGCAAATTCCCCTCCCATGAACAGGAGCTTTTTGCCAGGATGGCCATACATGTACCCGAATAAAAGCCTGAGATTAGCATTTTTTTGCCACTCATCCCCTGGCATCTTTCCAATGAGTGCACCTTTTCCATAGGTGACTTCATCGTGAGAAAGAGGAAGGACGAAATTCTCAAAGAAGGCATACCAGATGCTGAAGGTCAGCTGATGATGGTGATACTTCTTGTAAAAAGAATCTTTGGAAAAGTACTCCAGGGTGTCGTGCATCCAACCCATGTTCCACTTCATGCCAAACCCAAGTCCACCCACATAGGTGGGTCTCGAAACCATAGGCCATGCGGTCGATTCTTCGGCAATGGTCTGAGCATCTGGATGGGCTCTATATACCGCCTCGTTAAATCTTTCAATGAAAGTGATCGCTTTGATATTTTCCCTTCCTCCATGCTCATTTGGAATCCACTCCCCGTCCTTTCTTCCGTAATCGAGGTAGAGCATGGAGGCTACCGCATCGACCCTGAGACCATCCACATGATATTTTTCGAGCCAGAAAAGTCCACTGCTGGTGAGAAAGGCCCTCACCTCGTTTCTGCCGTGATTAAAAATATAGCTCTTCCAGTCTGGATGATATCCCTTCTTGGGATCTGCATGCTCATAAAGGTAGGTACCATCAAAGTAGGCCAGACCATGTTCGTCGTCTGGAAAGTGCGAAGGCACCCAATCGAGAATCACACCGATTCCATTCTGGTGGAGATAATTGATTAAATACATGAAATCCTGGGGCGTGCCATACCTGGCCGTTGGCGCAAAGTACCCAATTGTCTGATAACCCCAGGAACCGTAGAAGGGATGTTCCATGACGGGTAAAAATTCAACATGAGTGAATCCCATCTCCTTGACGTATTCTGCAAGATATGGAGCTATTTCCCGATAGGTCAGGAAACGATTTCCCTCTTCAGGAACTCGTCTCCATGAACCTAAATGAACCTCATAAATTGCAAAGGGGGCATCGAGCCCATTGAATCGATGCCTGTTTTTCATCCATTCACTATCTCCCCATTCGTAATGGAGATCCCAAACCATAGAAGCTGTCTTAGGGGGACACTCCCACCGAAAGGCATACGGATCGCCTTTGTCTACTCTGTAATGGTTATACCTTGAGACTAAATGATATTTATAGGTGGCTCCATGAGAAATGCCTGGAATAAATCCTTCCCATATCCCTGAACCATCTCCTCTCACTTTCAGGAGATGTCCATCTTTGTTCCACTGATTAAAATCTCCCATTACGGAAACTCTTTCCGCATTCGGAGCCCACACGGCGAAGTATGTGCCTTCAATACCTTCCACAGAGAGGATATGAGAGCCAAGTTTATTATAAAGATTGAAATGACTCCCTTCCTTGAAGAGGTAAATATCATGTTCTGTAAAAAGAGTTACCCCGTATCTCACGCCCCCTTTTTTTGAAAGGTTACCAGCCATTATTCATCCTCTATCAGATTTTTTATTCCTTTCAATGGGATGGTCACCCATTCAGGACGATTGCTCAGTTCGTACCCGAGTTCGTACACCGCCTTCTCCCTTGTAACATTATATAACTAAATTAACCAATCATCCCATGGAATGTCAAAATTAGTCTTATAGACATTTGGCTTGAAATGTAGTAAAAATATATGTATCTACTAATTTTTACAACACTCCTATAGTTAAGGGCAAAGGCTTTAAAAGGAGATCAAAATGAGGTTTCCCCAATATCGACCAAGAAGATTGCGAAAGGATGAGATATTTCGAAGAATGATCCGTGAAACTCATCTCAGCCCGGATGACATGATCCTTCCCCTCTTCGTTCGGCCTGGAAAGGGAGTGAAACAACCCATCTCCTCTATGCCTGGCCATTTCCAGCTTTCCATCGATTCCCTGACCAAGGAAGTGGAAGAAGCAAAGTCTTTAGGGATTCTCGGCGTGATCCTCTTCGGCATCCCTGACAAGAAGGATGAAATGGGATCGGAAGCCTACGCGGAGGATGGGATCATCCAAAGGGCGATAAGGGCGATCAAAGAGAAAGTGGAGGGAATCCTTATCATCACCGATGTCTGCCTCTGCGAATATACTAGCCACGGACATTGTGGAGTGGTAAAGGACGGGAGAATCGTGAATGATGAAACCCTCGATCTCCTTGCACGACAGGCCCTCTCTCATGTTAGGGCAGGAGCAGACATGGTGGCACCTTCTGATATGATGGACGGAAGAGTAGGGGCTATTCGAGAGATCCTTGATGAAAACCAATTTGAGGATATTCCCATCATGGCTTATTCTGCAAAATATGCTTCAAGTTTCTACGGACCCTTTCGGGTAGCTGCAGAATCGAAGCCCCAATTCGGCGATCGGAAATCTTATCAGATGGACCCAGCCAATGGAGATGAGGCCCTGAGAGAGGTTCGACTCGATATCGAAGAGGGCGCCGATATAGTCATGGTCAAACCCGCTCTTCCCTACTTGGATATCATCTATCGGGTGAAGCAGACCTTCAATATACCGGTAGCAGCTTATCATGTCAGCGGCGAATTTGCTTTGGTGAAGGCCGCTTCGCAACTGGGTTGGGTCGATGGGGAACAGGTGATGATGGAATCACTGATTGCCATTAAAAGGGCAGGCGCCGATCTTATCCTGACCTACTTTGCCAAAGAGGCAGCGCAAAAATTAGTTAAGAGTTAAGAGTTATGAGTTATGGGTTAAGAGTAAACCCCGTTAGAAATTCCAGCGGGGCATTAAACCCCTCCGGAATTGTTCTAAAATGTAACCCCGCTGCAGAGCAGTGGGGCATTATTTCTAACAGGGTAAAGAATCAAAAACTGAAAACTCCGAACTCCGAACTCCGAACTGACAACTATCCTTTAAGGATGGTAGCGTGGGAGTTGACCCGTGGCTGCAATCTCTCCTGTGTCCACTGCCGCGCCTCTGCGGAGCGTGGTCCTTACCCGGGAGAACTTTCAACAAAAGAATGCCTCAGGGTGATGAATGAGATCGCCTCCATTAGCAAACCCGTTATTATCCTGACCGGAGGGGAACCTCTCCTCCGAACCGATATCTTCGATCTGGCCCGATATGGATCGAGTAAAGGTTTTCGAATGGTGATGGCTACAAATGGCACATTGATCACAGAAGAAACGATTCGGGAGATGAAGACTTCAGGGATTCAAAGGATCAGCATCAGCCTCGATGGCCCCAATGCAGAAACCCACGATGCCTTCCGAAAGGTGAGTGGCGCCTTTGAGGGTTCGCTTCGGGGGATCGAGATGGCAAAAAAGGGGGGGCTCGAATTTCAGATCAATACGACCATTACACGGGCCAATCTCCACTTGATTGCTGAGATCCTCCGTCTTGCCGTCGCTCTCGGTGCAGCGGCTCATCACATCTTCCTTCTTGTCCCTACAGGAAGGGGAAAGGAGCTTAAAGATCAGGGGATATCTGCCCTGGATTATGAAAAAACTCTTCACTGGTTTTATGAGCAGAGGGATCAGGTTCCTCTCCAACTCAAGGCCACCTGTGCCCCTCACTACTACCGCATCCTACGACAACGGGCTAAAAAGGAGGGGAAAAAGATTCTTCACCAGAGGGAGGGATTGGATGCCACAACTCGGGGGTGTCTGGGAGGTATCTCCTTCTGCTTCATCTCTCATATCGGTCAGGTTCAACCCTGTGGCTATCTCGAAGTGAATTGCGGAAATGTAAAAGAAAAACCTTTCCAGGAAATCTGGGCCATCTCCGAAATCTTCCAGAATCTTCGGAATACCGATGGCTACCAGGGAAAATGTGGAAAATGTGAGTTCAGAAAGATCTGTGGAGGCTGTCGGGCCAGGGCCTATGAAAGCCTCGGAGATTATATGGCAGAGGAACCTTACTGCATCTATGAGCCCGTTTAAATCCTTTTTCCGATTTCGAATCAGCCTGACACTCAAATTCTTGATGGCGATGATCTGTATCGCCGTGGTGGGATCATCAGCATTTGGATATCTCTTTATAGCAAGGGAGATGACCTTTCATCGAAGCCGCCTGGAATCTCATGGGAAATCGATAGTCAATACCTTCCGCTCTCTTATCGAACATAGGATTGACCTATCGGATCGGTCCTTTCTACAACGCATTGCAGAGAGCATCATCGAAGATGAGGATGTCGCTCTATGTTCCTTCTCAGACCCTTCTGGAGAGAGATTGGCCCATGCAGTGAAGAAGGGGGTTCTTCCTGATCCCAATCTTATGTATGAACTCACTCAGCCTATCCAATCCGAAGATGGCCAGTCCATTGGGACCCTCCAAATCGGACTTTCTCTCTCTCCATTAACGAACAGGATACTTAAAATGAGAAGGGATGTCATCTTTATCAGCCTCTGGCTGATCGGTATTGGAATTTTATTCACTCTTATCCTCACACGGATTCTGTTCCGGCCAATTAAAAAGTTGGCGACGGCCGCGGAGAGAGTGGCAAGAGGAGAATCGGCTCAGACGGTCGATATTCGATCAAGAGATGAGATCGGAGATCTGGCCAAGGCCTTCAACCAGATGACCCTCCAGTTTAAAAAATCGAGAGAGGATCTCGAAAAAAAAGCGGATGAACGAACCCGTCTTTTCGAGGAAACCCTTGAGGAATTGAACCGGACGAAGACATCGACCCAAAAGATCCTGAAGGATCTCGAATCCACCAAGAAAGAACTGGACACGGTGAACCGTAGGTTAAAGGATGTGGATGTAACCAAATTGATATTCATCGGCATCGCCTCCCATGAGCTGAAGACCCCTCTCACGATCATCAAAGCTAACACTAACTTCATCCTTTCTGAGAAGGGAGGAAAACTCCCCGAATACTTAAAATCCTACCTCCTCTCCATCCAGAGGAATACCAACCGAATCCAAACGAGAATGGATCGGATGTTGGATCTGACCCGGCTCAGATCGGGCCGTCTCCACTTCTCTCGAGAGCCTATCAATGTCTTTGAAGTCGTTAGAGGTTATATCAATGAAGTCAGGCCTACGGATAAGCATATCTTCTTCCAACTCGACATGCCCAAAGACCTCTACGTCTTCGCCGACAAGAATGGGTTCCATGATATCTTCTTCAACATCCTCTCCAACGCCGTCAAATTTACTTCGGATGGAGGTCAGATCAAGATCATCGCCCACCGAAAGGATGATTATGTCCTCCATGAGATTCGGGACACTGGAATTGGTATTCCGAAGGATAAAATTGAAAAGATCTTTGACGAATTCTACCAGGTCGAAGAGGGCAAACACGGTGGGACAGGTTTAGGGCTGGCCATCACCAAACGGCTGGTTGAAGAACACGGCGGCAAGATATGGGTGGAATCCCAATTGGGGAAGGGAACCACCTTCTATTTCACCATCCCTCACTCTATGGAGAATAAAAATGGAAGCGTCCTCCGTTCATAAAGGTACGAAAGGAAAGGTCCTCATCGTCGATGATGAACCCGATACTTTGGAAATCCTCCAGGCCCTGCTCAGCATTGAGGGATACAATATCATCATTGCCTCGACGGGTGAAGATGGGGTGAAGGAGGCGCAAAAGGAAAAGCCGGAAGTCATCCTGATGGATATTAATCTCCCTGGAATCGATGGGAACGAAGCCTTGAGAAGGATTCGGCAGAACAACCCTCTCCAAAGCGTGATCATGCTCACCGCCTTTGCGACGGTGGACAATGCCATCCAGGCTCTCAAGGAAGGGGCAACAGACTTCGTTAAGAAGCCTTTTGAGAATGAGCATTTGATCCATATCGTCAATCAAGTCTTAGAAAAGTCCCGTACCCTGATGGAGAAAGAGAAACTGGAGGAAGAAGTCAGACGGCTTTCCATCACCGATGATCTGACTGGTCTCTACAACTACCGCCATTTCTTCAAGACCTTAGAATCGGAACTGGTTCGCATGAAGCGTCAGAAGACCACCCTCTCCCTATTGATGTTTGATCTCGACCATTTCAAACGATACAACGATCTCTATGGTCATTTGGAGGGGGACAAAGTCTTGAAAAAGGTTGGCGAGATCGTAAGAAATTCAATCCGGAACAATGTCGATTCCGGCTATCGCTATGGAGGGGATGAATTCGCCGCCCTTCTCATCGGTGCCTCCCTCGATCAAACCTTGGCCATTGCAGAACGGATCCGTTCTTCCATCGAACAGGCTGGATTTCAAGACGTTACGGTTAGCATCGGCTTAGTGGAGTTCCAGGATCGCTTCAGCCTGGAGAGGCTTGTCAAATCCGCTGACGATGCGATGTATGTCGCCAAGCAATCCGGTGGCAATCGAGTCTATACGAATATCCCATGAACCCTTAATAACGAATCGCATGGCGCATAGCGCAAAGCGCAGAGGGTAAATAATTTTAACGCTATGCTCTATGCTCTCTGCTCTATGCTGCGAGGTATATGTCTGATCGCC
>Ga0105152_10000240_pt1 | contig 14785 bp, 20 predicted proteins | sample LakBais05cmmetaG_FD_81534 | JGI IMG/M metagenome (GOLD analysis project Ga0105152, IMG submission 81534) | Lake sediment microbial communities from Lake Baikal, Russia to study Microbial Dark Matter (Phase II) - Lake Baikal sediment 0-5 cm | ecosystem: Environmental > Aquatic > Freshwater >...
CATCTACAGGACCTGACCCGGTCCATTTTTTTAAAAAATCAAAAACGTCAAAAAAAATATTACGCTGCGTTCGGGGCACTCTTGCCTTCGAGCGCCGCCTTAATCTGCGCCTGCAGCTGCTCGAATTTGCCCTGCAGCATTTTCTCCTGTTTCTCAAGAGACTTGATCCGCAGCTCGAGCGTCTCTACCTTCTCGGAAAGCTTTGAGTATACAACGTCCTTTTTCTTCTGGACGATTACGCTCCCTACACTCATATACATGGGAGCGTCCTCGGCAAGATCCTTGATCTCTTCCTGTGCCCGCTTTGCCTCGCGTGCTGCCATCTCGTACTGCGCCTTCTGGGAAAGGATCGTCTGGAGCTGCTGCTGCACCTGCTGGAGCATCGCAACCTGGTTCTGGACTTTGGGTGAGATATTGTTCATTATGAAACACTCCTTGTTGATGTAATATTCAGGTTACCCGTGTTTAATTCTCCGGGTATGGTAGATTCTGCCCTTTTGTGATATAGTGTACGGTTCCGAGGTAAAAATAAGTAATCCCCCCCTTGCTCATAGTGAGCGTAGTAAAGGGGATGCTGATGTTGGATTTATACGAGACCCTGCATCTCATCTGCCACGCTGATGAGCCGGAGGTACATATTGAGCGCAGCCCGCAACGCGAAAGTATCTTCTGCGGCAACCCAAAGGATGAGCAGGTTGTCGCCAACAAGTTCGGCCCGTGCCGCTGACCGCGGGTTCACCTCATCGGCAAGTTCCGGAAGAAGCGCCTGATAGATCTTCGGGGCATTGGCGGTAAAAAACCGGAACACCACCTCATGCGGCATATGAGACATAATCAATCACATTGAATGATCTAAAAAAGACGGGTAAAAAAGTATTGGGTTGTAATGGTCGTAAAAATGATAGAGGCGGAAACGTTACCGCGCCTTGAGCTCTTTGATCGCGGCGCCGCGTTCCTTGAAGAGGATGCGGTGACCGCAATAGGGACAGCGGACGTTTATGTCGATCTCGACCTTCTGTTTGCACCTAGCGCACTTGTATGAGCTTGCCATTCCTGATCCGGCTTATGTCCCGTTTTTGTTCTGTTCAAGCGTCCGGTCCATCGTGCGCATTGCGATGCGCAGCGCCGGTGTCTGTGGTTGGTAAGCGCCGCCGGCGAATTTGTAACTGCACTTCCGGCACTCCCAGATGCCGGTACCTTTTCGCTGCACCGCCACTGTATCGCAGTGCGGGCAGGGGTGGAGGGAGCGCGATACTTTCTCAACGTCTGCCACACGCTTACGGGTGAACCTGCCGTACCTGCAGCCAAAACGCCCCGCACTTCCGGTAACTTTTCCTTTCGCTGTCTGCTTTGATCTTGGCATATGGATAACCACCAGTATGTCTTATTTTCTTTGTCGTGTCGATTAATATACTTGATTGAGAATCTTTACAACCCCTTCGCCTTTCGTGATCTTGTTGATGAGGTCGTAGAATTCACCCTGGATGCCGGCAGGGATCCGAACAACGCAGATCCATGAACCGTCCTTCTGCCACTCATCTTTTTCCATGGTAGCTGCTGCGGCAATATCACCGAACGCACGTCCTGCATAATCGGCAGGGATCTTCACCGCAAGCCGGATCTCCTCGAACCGGATCGGGAGGATCGGGCGCAGTGCCTTAACCGTCTCTTTCACCATTTCATCAAGGTGCTTGAAGGGGTCGATGTTCACCCGTGCCTCCTCCATCGCCATCTCGATGCGCTGAGGGGGATGCGGGTGCCCTGTCTGGGGGTTGACCGCGTTCCTTGAGATAAACGTGATCACCTGCCTGCGCTTGTCCTCGATCATGTGCCGGCGCTGCTCAGCGGTGAGGTGGATCTCGCCCTTCTCGATGATCCGGTGGGCAACTGCGGGGAAATCAGTGGTGTGGAAGACTTTTGTTAAGGACTCGTCAGATGCCCGCGTGCCTCGCGAGGCATTGGAGAAGACATTGAGGGCAGCAACGACGTCCTCGATATCGATTTTTTCGCCCTGCCTGACCTTCGCCGCCTGATTGGGATCAACGAGGAGTTCAAAACGCTCCCCGAAGCTTTCCAGCCGAGCAATCACTGCCTTTTCCAGCGGGATCATAGCCGGTCACTGCTTGAACTGCTCGACGAACGCTGCGACTTCCTCTTTGGTCATCTTGCGGAATACTGGCTTTTCCTTCCCGATGACACCAATCTCGACCGTGTCGACATCAAACTTGCCTTCGGTGGCTGAGTGCAGCGCTTTAAGACCCAGCATAATTGCATCCTTGATCTCCACTTCCGGGGTGTATTCATCCTCAAAAACCTTCATGGCGGCAGGGCGGCCAATCCCGATGCCCGTCGCCTTATATTCGAGGAGGGTGCCAGACGGATCAGTCTCGAAGAGCCGGGATTCGCCATCAGAGACCCCGGCGATTAAAAGCGCCGTGCCGTACGGGCGGATGCCGCCGTACTGGGTGAGCGTCTGCATGTGGTCGCATAGCTTTTTTGCAAGCGCTTCGACCTCAATCGGTTCATCATAGGAAACGCGGTTGATCTGGCATTCGATTCTTGCCCTGTCAACGAGCGCACGTGCGTCGCCCACGAGCCCCGAGGACGCAACGCCAATGTGTTCGTCGATCTTGAAAATTTTTTCGATCGACACGGGTTCGAGCAGCTTTGAGCTGACACGCTTGTCGACAATCAGGACGACACCGTTCTTTGCCTTGATCCCGACCGCGGTCGTCCCCCTTTTTACCGCCTCCCGCGCGTATTCCACTTGGTAGAGCCTGCCATCAGGCGAAAAGACAGTGATTGCCCGGTCGTATCCCATCTGATATTGTGGTTGCATTACTGGTCCTCCAAATCCTCTGTTGTCAAAAAGAATCGTGTTGTATTTTTAAATCCCTTTTCAATTACATCAACCTTCTGACCTGCACAATGGCAGACCATGAATAATCGTCCGTCAATCATGCACTCTGCGGGCCCACCTGAGGATGGCGGTCTGGATCTGTGCACCGATGCAACGCGCTCCCGCAGGCTTTCAATCGTCCCTGATGTTGCACAGGTACGCAGGGCGATCCGCTGACCTCCACAGGAAGTCACGGTCGAGAGAGCGATCGCAAGTTCGCGTTCCATCCCCCGACGGCAACGCACGATTGCACACCCGTTTTCAACAGCGACAACGGCCGGATGGATCAGGGAAGCCACGGCATCTCCCCACAGCACTGTCGCCGCATCGTGAACAGCGAGATACAGCTCCTTGGGGTCAGGGATACACCCCGCAGGTGCAATCCGGACAAGCACGTAGCGCCGCTTCTCCCGCAGGGTGGGGGGGCGTACTGTCATTGGATCACCCGTACCGCGGGTTCCGGAGAACACAGCCTGCCGGCATTCCCCAGTGCCTGCTTAACATCCCCGACATCAAGTCCGACCAGCGAGGCAAGCGCGCTGATCTCCCGCACCGAGCGCATCTCAAGAACTGAACGCGCATGGGTGGAGAGAACAAGCGGGAACTCAAACCGGCGCTGCAGCATTACGATGTCAAGATACCGGTCCAGCGCCCGCTGGCGCGTGGCACCGCGCTCATGGATAATGGGTGCGAGGCTTATATCGATGGCAATCCCACTATCAGCCGCTATCTTTGCTGCGACGTGATCAAACCCGTACCGGTCGGTCAGGTGAACCCCGCACAGGACATGAACTCCGCGCATTGCCAGCACTGCCCGGTTGAACCCGCTGTCTCCCGCTTCCACTATGACAACGGTATCAGTACCCTTGCATCGCTTCACCCGTGGTAGTATTTCCTGTGCAAAAGCACCGCGGACCAAAACACCGCTCATCACCGACACGCCTGCATATTCACAGGTTGGCGCATCGATGGCGACAAGGCTGTCAAACCCCAGTTCGTGGGCTTCCAGCGCCATCCGCCGCACCGAAGAATCTCCCCGGGGACGCGGACAGATACACGCATCGGTGATCATCATCACCTAGTGTTCAACGAAAAAAGGATAAGATTATTTGCCCTGGTTTGCATGCGAGCGGATGGACGGGCGGGTCTTTTCGGTGCCGATGCCCCGTGTTCCCATCCCCCTGCCCCTGCGCCCTGCAGCGGTCTTGCCACGTTCGGCGCGTCCGCGGTGGGTGCTGTTGCCCACCCACGCAAGTTTCCGGTCGCTTTTAATTGCCGGGTGATGACCGTCCACGAGGATAACCTCGTAGTATTTCAACTTGCCGTCCTGGCCTACCCAGTAGGAGTTCAGGACTTCCATATTCGGGAAACGGCGCGATGCGCGCTCCTCGGCAATGCGCTGGATGCTCTTTGCGGACGTGAGCCGGTTCTTACCCATGCGGGCGGACCGCCGGGCGCGGACGTATCGCGAGCGCCGGCGACCGCCCCTGCGCACCTTCACGCGGGCAACGGCGATGCCCTGCTTTGCACGGAACCCGAGCGACCGTGCGCGGTCGATGCGGGTCGGATGCTCGATCCGGACGACACTCCCCTCACGGCGCCAGACCTGCATCCGGTCCCAGAGGAGCGCCTTAACAGCACTCTTGTCAGGATTGTTCCATGCCTCCCTGACGAAGGCATACATCGATTTGACCATGTACTATCACCTTGAAGGTTCAGCCCGAAACGGGCCACATTCCTTTACGGGACGGATCCCGTATTCCTAAATACGTTGACGGGCAGGCTATAAAAGTGCTCGTGTCGTCTGCCACATCATCTGCCCTTGTGTTTCTCAAGGACGCGGATATCCGAGATCCGGGTGACGGGATACTGCCCGTCCTTATCCTTCTCTGCCGACTTCACCATGTCCCAGATGGTGAGCAGCGCGACCGAGACGCCGGTGAGCGCTTCCATTTCGACGCCGGTCTTCCCGGTAGACTTTACCTGGACGGTCACCTCGATGCACCCGTCCGGTTCCGAAAAATCAACCGTGATCGCGCTGATCGGGATCGGGTGGCACATGGGGATCAGCCGGGATGTGTCCTTGACAGCGACTGTCGCCGCCACCCGCGCGGTCGCAAGGACGTTGCCCTTCACCACGGTCCCCTCGCGGATCGCCCGCAGCGTCCCGGCACCCAGAAATATTTTTCCGCTTGCCACCGCCACGCGTGCAACGTCGGCTTTTGCTGTCACGTCCACCATCTGGGCACGGTCATTCTTGATATGCGAGAACTCAGCCACGGAGATCACCGTCCCTGAATAGTTCGGCTGGGATGCGGTCGACCAGATCAGAGGCAAGCATCCCCACGCCACGCTCCTGTTCTACCGCCATGCCCGCCCTGCCATTCACGTATGCAGCGATGCACGCTGCCTCAAACGCGGGCAAGTGGCAGAGCAGGGCGCCACAAACGCCGGCAAGCACATCACCGGTGCCCCCGACAGTCATCGCAGCGCAGCCCGTCCGGTTGAAACGCACCCGCACGCCGTCAGTGATCACATCGACCTGCCCTTTAAGGAGCACCGTGCCCGCGAGCTTCGCGTCCCGCGCCGCATGCGCCCGCGCAAGGGGATCACTGTCCAGGGTGGTTCCGGTAATTCTCGCGAATTCTCCGGCATGCGGAGTGTACACGGTCTCGTGCTGCCCGGTGGGCAGAGGGAGCCGCAGGGCATCGGCATCAAAGACCGCCTTTTTGCAGTGTGGTGCGACAGCACAGACAACCTCGTGGCTGTCAGCGCCCAGACCGTTGCCGCAGACCACCACATCCGCTTTTTTTGCAAGTTCGCTGAGCAGTTTGATATGCTCGGTGCCGATTTTTTGCGCACCGATCGGTTCGTAGATCAGGTCAGGGATAGGTTCGAATATTGGCGATGCGATACGCACGATGTCGGCACCCGCACGCAGGGCGCCGAGTCCGGCGAGGTAAGGGGCACCCTGGTACGGCCCCCCGCCGATCACGAGCACCTCGCCACCTGCCCCTTTGTGGGCATCGCGGTGGCGCACCGGCAGCATTGTAAGGTCACCTGGTCCGACGCTGCACTCCGCTTCAACCGGAATGCCGATGTCCACCACCATGGAGCCCCCAACCTTGGCGCGGTGGAATGCACAGATCCGGTCAGCCCGCATACCGGGTGTCGGCAGGTCGGCTGCAATGACCTTTGCCTTTGACGCGTTGGCGAGTTCAACGCAAGCGGCGACCGGTTCCTGCAGGGCTCCTGAAGCCCCGATACCAAGCAGCGCATCGATGATAACATCTGCATCCTCAAACAGCCGGCGCACTCCCAGCACATCATCGCGGCACTGTACCGGAACGAGCGCGACGCGGCAGTGGGAGAGAGCAAGCAGCTGGTGTTCGCATGCCGGCGTGCGGCGCGGCGGGCTGTTGATATAACAGACATCGGTGGCAACCCCATACTGGAGATGGCGCGCAGCCACCATCCCGTCTCCGCCATTGTTGCCCCTCCCGCAGAGAACGAGCACTCGCTCCGGGTGCTCACGCAGGGCGCACTCCGCGAGCGCCTTCCCGGCGCTCTCCATGAGCTGGAGCTCGTTTACTCCCAGCGCAATTGCGTTTTTGTCCACAACCCGCATGCGGGCGGGGCTGATCAGACCCCGTTCGAGAAACGCTTCAATGCCTTCACGCCTCATTGCCAGTACAATTCATGTGTATGAACGTCCCTAATAATATGCAGGATGGGTTTTTGCGATGATGTACAGGCTGCTGCGGAGACGATTTCAGCGGCAGGAAACATAACCATCATCTCCCATATCGATGCCGATGGCATCGCAAGCGAGACAATTCTCTCACAGGCTGTTGCCCGCGCTGAAATCCCCCACCGTTCTGTCTTTGTCCGGCAGCTGGAACCACTCACCATGCCGCAGGTGCCGGATGACGATTCATTCAAGATCTTTACCGATCTTGGCGCCGGTCAGCAGAACCTGCTGGAAGAACGGGGGCTTTCCGAAAGGGATGTGCTGATCGTCGATCACCATATAAGCCAGCCGTGCAGGCGGCAGTACCTCCAGGTAAACTGCCTGCCCTATGGTCATATGCGGATGAGCGCCGCAGGTATCGCGTACCTGATCGCAAAGTCGATGGATGCCGCAAATACTGACCTTGCCAAGACTGCGATCATCGGCAACGTGGGGGACATGATGGCACGGGAAACGTGCGGCCTTGTCGGGCTCGCACGCGATGTGATTGTACGGGACGGCGTGCGGCACCGGAATGTGGAGGTGCGCAAACGTGATCTCAACTGCTACGGTACCGCGACCCGCCCGCTCTATCTCTCGCTTGCCTACAACGATGACCCCTTTATCAGGGGGATCAGCAACAATCCCGAGGGCGCAAAGCAGTTCCTGCGCCAGCTCGGGATCCGACAGCAGACTGCTGACGGGCGCTGGCTTGTCTGGGACGAGATCCCCCAGAAAGACCGGCGCACGGTCATTTCCGCGCTCGCTGAGCAGCTGATAGCCCTTGGTGAACCCGTTAACCGTCTCCTCGCTGAAACCTACCATTTCCCCGATGAGCCCGCCCGAACTCCGCTGCGCAATGCACAGGAGTTCGCGACGCTCCTGAACGCCTGCGGCAGGTGGGCGCGTCCGCAGGTCGGAGGTGCGATACTCAGGGGCGACCGGGGCAGCTCCTACCGCGAGGCGGAACGCATGCTGGCAAACCACCGTGCGATCATCCGCGACCTGCTCGGGTACATTCTGGATACCGGTGTGACGCAGCTCGAATGGGTCCAGTATCTCCATGTCGGAGCCAGATATCCTGATACTATCGTGGGCATTGGAGCAGGCATGGCGCTCTCGAAACTTGACAGTGCAAAACCGATCCTCATCATGTGCTCGGTACCCGAAGACCCCAACCTGACCAAAGTCTCGATGCGCACGACCGACCGTGTCGTGGGTCGTGGTGTCGATCTCCAGCAGGCGCTCAGCGCTGCTTCAGCAGAGTACGGTGGCGGGGGCGGGGGGCATAAAATTGCTGCGGGCGCGTATATCCCCAGAGAAGCGGAACAGGAGTTTGTGGTCCGTGTCAACAAAATACTCGGAGAACAGTTTGGTGCGGCGGGTCCAGACCATCGCTGACTATCAGTTCGGCGGTCTGGTCGGAACAGGACTCTTTCCCGACGGATGCGAGTTCATCCTCTCCACGACAGGGCGCATCCGCCAGATCCTCTTTGAGGGGCGGCGTCTTGCAACCGTGCGGGCGCAGGACGGCAGGCTCACGCTGGGCATCGAGGGAGCCCGGCGCCTGCACGCGATCCTCCCCGCACCGCACTACCGCGTTGTGATCCGCGATGATGTGGCGGAATTCGTATCAGGAGGAAAAAACACTTTTGCAAAACATGTCATTGCTGTCGATCCCGCAATCCGCGCCGGAGACGAGGTGCTGGTAGTCGCGGGCGGTGATCAGCTGGTCGCATGCGGTGTCGCCATACTCTCGGGAGATGAGATGCTGGCATTTAATTACGGTGGAGCAGTAAAAGTACGGCAGGGGAGTGCGTAACATGTTACCAGGAAACGTGAACCCGCGGCAGATGAAGGCGATGATGAAGAAGCTCGGCATGAGTGTCGAACAGATCGAGGACGTGAAGGAAATCGTCATCAAAACCGCAAAAGGCAACTACATCTTTTGCGGAGCGGAGGTGACCGCCATGACGATGCAGGGCGTTACGACATACCAGATCGTGGGGGAACCTCGCTTTGAAGAGCCAGTACCCGAGATCCCTGTCGACGATGTCATGATGGTCGCGTCACAGGCAGGTGTTGCAGAAGATGCAGCGAAAGCCGCTCTTGTGGCAACCCGCGGGGATATTGCAGAAGCGATCCTGCGCCTCTCGAAGCATGATTGAGCACAACGACCGCGTTCTCCTCGTGGGAGAAGGACGGGAATATTATATACGGGCTGGTGCGGGAATACTCTCCACGGACAAAGGGCAGGTCGACCTTGCGCTCCTCGTTGGTGCACATGCGGGAGACACTATCGAGAGCCACAATGGTGCACGGTTCATGGTGCGGATTCCCCGGCCGACCGATTTCTTTATGCACGCAAAGCGCTCCGGTGCCCCGATGCTTCCCAAGGACATCGGGTTTGTGATTTCATCTACCGGTATGAACCGGAATGATGCGGTGCTTGATGCGGGAACCGGCAATGGCATCGCCGCCATCTATTTTGGAGGGGTCGCCCGCACGGTCACCAGTTTCGAGATCCGTGAAGAATTCGCCGCGCTCGCACAAAAAAACATTCGGGATGCCCGTCTCGAAAATGTCGAGGTGGTAGCCGCTGATATGCTCACCGCCAAAGGCAGGTACGATATCGTAAACCTTGATATGCAGATCGAAGCCGCCCATATAGAGAATGCATACAGTCTGCTATGCGTTGGCGGCTATCTTGCCTGCTATACCCCATTTCTCGAGCAGATGGCGGTGGTGGTGGACAGTGCACAGGATCGTTTTTCCGAAGTTCATACCCATGAGCTGATCGAACGTGAGATGACCCGGTCGAAACGTGGCACGCGCCCGTCAACCAGCGTCTGCCACTCCGGCTACGTCACGATCGCACGAAAATAGTATTCAGGCAATCGGGTGGCTGTTCCTGTCACCCCGCCCAATCCCTTTGTAGATAAAACCCAGCGAAATGAACTCATCGGGGTCAATCATGTTGCGTCCATCAATAATAACCGGGTGCTCATAATTTGACAGCGATTTAATTCGTTCCGGATCGAGGTTACGGTACGCTTTGTGTGCGGTGAAGAGTGCAATCGCATTCGCGTCCCTGATCACATCGTCAATGTCAGAAAAAACCTGTACATCGGGATCGCTGGTTACGCAGGGATCGTGTACCACAATGTCAGCACCCGCTTCAAGAAGGAGCGTGCGGTACACTCCAGACGGGGTGTTGCGGGCATCATCAGATTCAGCAAGAAATGCCCAGCCAAGGAGCGCGATCTTCGCACCTCTCGGGCCCTTGTGGATCCGTTTCAACCCATCGACCGTGAGGTGGAACATGTGGGTTGGCATGAAGTCATTGATCGTCCGTGCCAGAACAAAGAGTGAGCGTTCATTTGGCGGATAATCAAGGGTTCCTTTTCCCAGCACCTGTGCGCCCCGTTCGAGATGGTAGGTATCCTTGGTCAGGCAATGCCCCCCGACACCGGCTCCCGGGTACAGCAGGGCCCGGGTGATGCCCTCTCCTTTCAGGGTGTCGATGCCGGCCCTTACATCATATACATTGACACCCATCGCCTCACAGTACAGCGCAAGTTCATTGATCGCAGCAATCTGGAGATCCCGCAAGGCATTTTCCGCCGTCTTGGTAACCTCCGCAGCCCGTGCGGTCATCGTAATGATCTTTCCGGTGGTGAGAACCGGCGTGTAGAGCTCAGCCGCCCTCCGTGTGCTTGCCTCATCAATCCCTCCGATGATCCGGTCGTGCTCGCGGATGTTTTTTATCAGCCTGCCCGCCATCACCCGCTCCGGTGCGTGGGCAAGGGCAAAATCCTGACCGGCGACAAGTCCTGATTCCTGTTCAAGGATTCCGCGGGCGAATCCCTCTGTTGTCCCCGGGGTGACCGTAGACTCCAGCACAACGAGTGTGCCATGGGTGATATACCTGCCGACCTGGGAGAGTGCTTCTGCAAGCGCGGTAAAATCCGGGAGCAGGTCATCCCTGTTTTGAAACGGGGTCTGGATCGCGAGGGTGACCGCATCGAGCATGGCAATCTTTGAGAAGTCAGTTGTGCAGGTGAATTTACCCATGGAAACGACCTTCCTGAGAAGGTCCGCAAGGCCCGGCTCATCACCCTTCATCGGGGACTCACCTCTGTTCAGCATCGCGATCTTATAACCTGACGAGGAGGATTCGCGCTGGAACCCGTACACACAATCAAACCGCGGCGATGCAGCAAAAAGGGCAGCAGCGGGGATGCCGACATACCCCATACCAACAACACCGATTTTTTTGATCGGTCCCCTCTGCCTGAAAAGAGAAAGCAGTGTCATAGAACGCTCACCAACAGATTAACAGAATCCTGACCGGATTGCCTCGCAGACCTCGAGATTGCGGATCGCCTGTCCGGGGGTGATCGGGAAGGGGCGCCCGGACATCGCGCACTCAACAAAGGTCGCCAGTTCGAGTTTCAAGGGCTCAAGCTTGTTCACCATCACCTTCTCGATGATGTTCTCCTGCACATACCGCTGCTCCTCCACTTGGTACTGTTCCGGCTTGCGGTATATTGTTATTTCCTGCGTCATGAAATCGCCCTCGATTGTGAACTCTTCCTGCTCGATATAGATCAGCCGGATTTTTTTTGAGGATTTCCTGCTTGCGGAGAGCGCAACCGGGATACGTCCGCACTTCAAAAGCACGCTGCAGACATCTGCATTGCCGACAGTAAATATATCGCAGGGAATGGTTTTGAATAAGATGTTCTGGAGGATGTCGATGTCATGGATCATCAGGTCTTCAACCACAGTACTGCCCTTCACCCGGGCCGAAGCGGGGTTGTGTCGTTTCATTTCGACATACAAGGGTTGATCGACAATCTTTTTGATCTCCCCCACAATCGGGTTGAACCGCTCGATATGCCCGACACCGACCGTAATGCCATCCGGCGCCTTTTTCACCAGCTCCTTTGCTTCGTCTGATGTGGCGCAGATCGGTTTTTCGATAAGGACCGCACACCGCGCTGCAAACGCCTTCTCTGCAATCCCGGCATGGAGCCGTGTCGGCACACAGATGCTTATGGCATCCACATGGGTCAGCAGTTCGTCAACGGAGCGATAGACATTCGCACCAAGCCGTCCACCGACATCTTCGGCGGCTTTCCGGTCGACATCAAATACAGCAACCGAATCGACGCTCTTTAACTCAGAATAGACCCTGACATGATTTCTCCCCATCGTCCCGACACCGATCACACCGACGTCCATCTATCCCACCCTGTTTATCGTTTCGCAGATATAGGCAAGTTCCTTCCCGTCAAGCATCGGGTGCACGGGCAGGGACAGTACGCAGGAGCTCAGTTTTGTCGACACAGGACAGGGATCTGGATCGTTCTGGAGAGCGTACATCGGCTGGCGGTGGATGGGCAGGGGATAATGCACTGCAGTTCCGATCCCCTTTGCTTTCAGTTCGTCGATGAACTCGGTGCGTTTCATCGGAAATTCTTCCGAGAGCCTGATGACATACTGGTGAAACACATGGAAAACGCCGTTTGTCACAGCAGGGGGAATGATACCCTTGCACCGGATATTCGCCGTCAGGTAATCGGCATTCTTGCGCCTTCGTGCGTTGAACTTGTCCAGCTTTTTAAGTTGCACGAGCCCGATCGCCGCAGCTATATTGGTCATGCGGTAGTTGTAGCCAAGGCGGGTGTGGAGGTATTTCTCGCTCTGCCCGTGGTTGATGATCTGTCGGAGGCGCTCTGCGAATGCCTTTTCATTCGTTGTTACCATGCCGCCTTCGCCAGTGATCATGTTCTTGGTCGCATAAAATGAGAAACACCCGAAATGCCCAAAACCTCCCACCCGCTCACCGTTGGAGTGCGCCCCGTGTGCCTGTGCCGCGTCCTCGATAAGTGTCAGGTTGTGCCTCTCGCAAACCCGCTGCACCCCTGTCACATCGAAAGGCTGACCGAAAAGGTGGACACCGATCACCGCCTTTGTCTTCGGCGTGACCCGCTCTTCGATTTGTGTGGGGTTGATATTGAATGTCTGTTCATCCACATCGCAGAAGACCGGGGTGGCGCCGCACATGGATACGCTGCTTGCAGTGGCAATAAACGAGAATGCCGGCACGATCACTTCGTCCCCGTTCCCGATACCCGCCGCGAGCAGGGCTGCATGGAGTGCAGACGTGCCATTGTTGGTGGCAACTGCATGGGTCGTCTGGCAGAGATCAGCAAACGCCTGTTCGAACTCAGCAACCTTCTCACCCTGTGCGATCATACCGGACTTGAGCACTTCACTGACGGCAGTAATCTCGTCATAACCAATGACCGGTCTCGCGATAGGAATATGCACGGATTTTCCCTCTTGGTTTAAGGATAATGTACATAAACGTGTTCCCGATGGGATAATATCATTCCTGTCAGCAGAACGGGTGGCAGGAGGCACCCGAAAGCTAGGTAATATCGCACGCGCTAACTATGTACAACAGAGGGGATCATGGAGGAATGGTGACGCGGCACATTATATCGATCGGGGACTTTGACCGGAGGCAGATCGACCGGCTGCTGGACAACGCAAAGCGCATCGATGCCCAGAAATACGATAAAAACGCGCTCTATGGAAAGATCCTTGCGACGCTCTTTTTTGAGCCCAGCACAAGGACGCGGATGAGCTTCGAGGCAGCGATGGCGCGGTTTGGGGGCACGTCGATTTCGGTGGGCAGTGTGGAGGCGTGCTCGATGGCAAAAGGGGAGACGCTTGCCGACACCATCCGGGTAGTGAGCGGGTATGCCGATGCGATCGTGATCCGGCATCCCAAGGAAGGGGCGGCGCGCCTTGCCGCGCAGTTTGCAAGCGTACCGGTGATCAATGCAGGCGATGGTGCGGGGCAGCACCCGTCCCAGACGCTTCTTGACCTCTACACGATCCGCCAGTCAATGAAACTCGATGGGATCAGCATCGCACTCATCGGGGATCTCAGGTACGGCAGGACAGCGCACTCCCTTGCCTCTGCACTCTCGCTCTACCACGCAAAGCTCCACACCATCTCGCCCAAAGGTCTGGAACTCCCCACATCCCTGCATACCGAACTTTCCGAAAAGGGGATGGAGGTAACCGAACACGAGGATATCAGGGATGTCATAAAAGAGGTTGATGTAATCTACGTAACAAGGATCCAGCGTGAACGGTTCCCTGACTCAGCGTCATACTTCAACGTCGCTTCAAGCTACCGGATCACACCTGAACTCCTCGCGGGTGCAAAAAAACACGCGATCGTCCTGCACCCCCTGCCAAGGGTGGACGAAATTGACCCCCGGGTGGACCAGCTTCCCCATGCAAAGTACTTTGAACAATCGAAAAACGGCGTCCCTGTACGGATGGCAATGCTGCTGCAGGTGATGCAATGAAAAAACAGGAGAACCCGGACGAGGGACTCCTTGTCAGGAGGATCCAGAACGGCACGGTGATCGACCATATCGATCCCGGTGAAGCGCTCAACGTCGTGAAAATTCTGGGGATCACGGGCACCACCCTGGAATCGCTCTCGATTGCCACCAATGTCCCCAGTGGGCAGATGGGTAAAAAGGACATCGTGAAGCTCTCCAACCGCGAACTCTCAAAAGAGGAAGTGAACCGGATCGCGCTCATCTCACCGCGGGCGACGATCAACATCATCCGGAGCTACAAGGTCTGCGAGAAGAAAGGCGTTGAGATACCCGACATGATCGAGGGGCTCGTCCGCTGTCCCAATCCGGGCTGCATCTCCAACACGAACGAGCCGATCAGGAGCCGGTTCCTCGTCACCCCAAAAGGGCTTCACTGCACGTACTGCGACTGGGTGATTGGACGGGATATCACCAGTTATATCATCTGATCAACCTTCCGTGCACATCAATCTCGCCCCGATAAATACGGGTGGAGGATATCCAGTGCCCGTCCTCGGCAAGTACGCACGTGATCTGGTGGATGTCAACCTTTTTTTTACCTATATCCCGTCGCAGTTTGTTGATTTCCACGGCAACGGGGAGCGTCTCCTCAGACACAACAATCGCATCAAAGTTCGCATCCAGCGCCGAACCGAACCGGTCATTCAGGGGTTCAACGATCCAGTCCGCGGGAAAGTGCTGGCTTAAAATATAATCGACTAGATCTTTTTTACGGGTGTTAAA
>Ga0105152_10000241_pt1 | contig 14761 bp, 7 predicted proteins | sample LakBais05cmmetaG_FD_81534 | JGI IMG/M metagenome (GOLD analysis project Ga0105152, IMG submission 81534) | Lake sediment microbial communities from Lake Baikal, Russia to study Microbial Dark Matter (Phase II) - Lake Baikal sediment 0-5 cm | ecosystem: Environmental > Aquatic > Freshwater > Lake...
GGGTTGAGTGGGTTGGCGCGGGTGATATCGAAAATATCTCCCCGACCAAAATCCCCTTCAGAATACGCATGCACATCCATATTCGCCAGTGCAAACCGGTTCGCATTCCAGGCATAATAATCCTCGCCGAAAGCGTCCTCATACCAACCCGCCTCGCAGGTATTGAAGGCTCCACGCACCGATGCCAGGATATCCAATTGTTCATAGCGCTCGAGTAATTCTGGCCGTATTTGTGAATTATGTTGCATCTGGTGACGGTATATTGCATTGGGTTCGCCATCCAGCGCCGCCTCAATTGCATTAAGGGTAATCTCGATCCCGGCATCCCCCATGACGTGGAACGCAGCCCGGTAACCGCGATCCTGGATCTCCCGGATGACTTCGGTGAGTTTTTCTTCTGTCAGATATAGATCACCATAAGGTGTTCCGCAGGTTTCCTCGATGCCTGGCCAGTAATCGGTGATATTCTCGGGCCATTGAAAAGATCTATAGGCGCATCCGCGGTCGGGTGTTCCAGCTCCGTCGACAAAAATCTTGACACCCGGGACTCGTACCATATGTGTGGGGTCAAGAATGGGATCATTGTCGCGATACCATGTGACACATTCAATTGATTTTCCTTTATCATCCAGAAAGCCACAGTTATATTCCCCGAAAATATGCATGCGAACATCAATTTCACCGTTTCGTTCGGCCTCCAACATGGCATTAATATAGTCATCTGTGGAATGCATCTCGGCGATGCTGGTCAATCCAAATGCCAGCATATTCTGCATCATGGTTTCCAATGGGACGCCATCTCCCCATCCATTGCGTGTGTAATGGGTATGCCCTTCCACAAATCCCGGCATGAGGGTTTTGCCCTGCAGATCAATGATTGTTATCTCGTCTCCCTGATATCCCATTATTTCACTATCCGAACCGACCGCCTGGATCAGGTTGCCACGGATGGCGACTGCCTGTGCCAGAGGTTGGTCTTTTTCTATGGTGATGATATTGCCATTGTGAAAAATGATATCGGCTTGTTCGGCCGTTTGGGTGGGCTCGGAAATTTGAGTTTGACCATCACCATGGGTGGTAGCTTCAACCGTTGTAAGCGGGATTTCATCCTGTGGCGAGGAACAAGCCGGGAGAAGACTTACACTGATGACCAATACAACAATAAGCCAGATTTTTGCTATTCTCATGCTTCCTCCTACTTCTAAACACTGTCAATCGGATCACGATTATTATAAAAAATCCTTAAAATCATATTAACATACTCTTCTATTGACATACATTATTGCACGAAGAATTTCTTTTTTCAATTCAATTGATGGGTAATCCCGAAGTGAATGGGTAGTTCCAGTCACTTCACCTGATATCCAAGTGAAGCCTGCCCTGCTCTTACTTTCTTTTGCTAAGCAAGGCAGGAGCGTATAAGAATTAATAGACGTTACTTCTGCGCAAAAGCGACGGTCAGCGTGTAGAGTTGCTGCTCCGGAGTGAGGTTGCAGGCACCAATCGGCTGGTCGTTGGGGCAATTGGCATCTGAAGATGGCTCCCAGGTAACGCTCACAATTGCAGTCTGGTTCCCACTGGAATACTCGCGGGCTGTACCTGTTGGTCCATCTGCGCCGTTGGCTACTGTCCAACCAAGTGAGACGAAAACGCTGTCGAGGGCATTAGCAGTATCCATAAAGTTACTGAAATCCAGCCCATTTCCAGCACCATGCACCTGGCAAGCCGTGCCGACATTGCCTTCCATGTCATTGAAATCGACCACTTCCTGCACCAAGGTGACCGGAACCGCAAGCTGCAACGTGGTCAGCCATGCTGCACACTGATCTACGGATAATGGTATATAGGTGACAACCTGGGCAATATCGAAGGTTATTTCGATAAGTTTCTGCTCGGGTGTCAAGACACAGGCACTGATGGGCTGGTTCGAAGGGCACAAGTCGCGTGACGAGGGTTGCCATGTTACGCTCAGGAGACCTAACGTGCCACCCTTGCGATAACCTTCCATCATACCTGTCGGACCGGCAGCTCCATAATTACTATCCCAACTCCATCCTTGCCCGCTCAGGAAGGTATCCAACGTGGTGAAAGCTCCCATGCTTAATGTCGTCCCATTGCCGGAAGCGTGGACGCGGCAGGCCGTTCCCGTTCCACCCGTTACGCGGTCACTGAAAGAAGCTGTTTCGATTACCATGGGTACGCCGACTGCCTGTTCAAAGTCGGACCGAACCTGCTCACATTGGCCAGCCGCATAAGGGGTGCAAGAACCTTGTGTCAATACTTGCGCCGGCTCAGAAGTTGGCAGAAGTGTTGGAACTGTCATTTCCGTAGCACTCACTGATTGAGTAATCTCTGTTTGCGGGGTCAGCGCCTGGAAGGTGGCGGCGACGCTTGTCTCTACTTCACCCACTGAGGAGGTCGGGGAAGCACTTCCACAAGCGGTTAGCAATCCCGAAAAAATGATAAGACAAAGGGTAAAATTTGCGCGTTTATTATGCATATTTGTTTTCCTCCCTTTATTCAGTAATAAATAGAAAAACTTATATCATTGTTCATCGCTGGCCATCGACAGGATCTTGTTCAGCCCGGGGTGAAGGTCGTTATGAAAAGGAGATCAGGAATGCCCGGAGATCAGCCATAGTCTAATGGTCACCGGAAGGAATAAGCGTCCATTATACGACCAACGGGGGCTATTCCCTCCGGTTTGGCCATGATACAATTTTCCTAACCTTTTAGATCCACCCAAGGAAACCAACATGATCCATCGCCTGATCAATTCCTTATCGCTCCTATGCATACTCCTGACATTTACTGCCTGTATACCAACCCGTCAATATAATGATATTAACGAAGTGGTGACTCCTCCGGTATCCTCCTCAACCAGGCCTGTGATATACAATATGGCACCCTTGGGGCAAGGGCCGGCAGATGATGTCGCCTGGTCACCGGATGGCGAGACTCTTGCAGTAACAAGCCCCGGCGGGGTATATCTCTATGAGACGCAAACATGGAAGCTGATCGACTCCATCCCAAGTTGGACAATTTCGGAGGGACCATTCGATGAATTGGCTTTTTCACCCGATGGATCGTATTTAATATTGAATATATCCTACAATGAGCCTCTAGGGGACTATTACTGGCAATATGATATTCAAAGTAAGAAGGCTACGTTATGGTTTGAAAATGAGATATTCCGGCCAAAGTCGGCACCTGTTTTCTCACCGGATGGAAAGACTTTTGCCTTACTTCCCGATAACTATCAACAGATGAACGACGACGGCGTATCATCATCTTCCTATTTGGAGATCCGGGATACAGAAAGCGGTGAATTGCTTATCAAAATCCAACAGCAGAGTTCTGATAGATATTATCTCATCAATTCCATAATATTTAGCCCGGATGGGAGCCAACTGGCCACAGCCAGCGATGACCACTTCGCGCGAGTATGGGATATAACCAGCGGGAATCTCCTCTATCAATTCCCTCACGACAGTTATGTCACAGCGGTCAGCTTCAGTCCGGATGGCCGGGTATTGGCTTCTGCCGGCGAGGACGCAGCCGTACGTTTTTGGGATCTGCAAACCGGCGAGAGCCTGTATACCCTGCGCGGCTTCACGCATGGGATCGAATATGTGACCTATCTGGAAAATGGTGTGAGTCTCCTGGTAGGTCACTTACCAGATAATGTATTTCGGGAATACGCGCTGGATGAACGCTATCTGCTAACCGGAACCCCGGATATTTTAAGCGAGTTTGGCGAAGAATCAGACAATAATCCCTATTATCTAGCAGCCCATACGAGATTAGTGCATATCAGTCCAGATTTTAGCAATTTGGCTGTCCTGGATGGAAATACGGTTCAAATATGGGATTTGGAAACTGGGTCCCCCACCCTGACCCTGCCAGGATATTCCGGGTATATTCATCACCTGGCTTTCAGCCCGACCGGAGAGACTCTTGCATTAGCTGATCAGGATATCCAACTCTGGGATATATCCAGTCTGGAATGGAAGGCGACACTCCCTGTTGATGCCACCGAAATTAGTGATATGGTTTTTCATCCCGACGGCCAGCAAATCGCTTTTGTAAACGATAACGGTAATTTCCAGGTATGGAATGCAATCACTCAACAAATCGTTTTTGATAACAAAGACGAAGTAACAACGGATTATTTTCAGGATTATTCTTTTCAGATCGCCTATTCACCGGATGGTAGCTCTCTGGCAAAGGCAGGATTGGGTAGTGTCAGTATTTGGGACACTGAAACAGGCAGACTCCTACAAAAAAACGAGGTGGACTGGAATCATCCTCTGGAGCTTTCTTATACCTCGAACGGGAGTGAATTGATATACATTGATCGAGAAAGATTATGGAAGTGGGACGTGTCGACGAGTAGTCCCCTCTGTTCCATTGATTTGTCTGGTTATCATGCTTATTCTTCATGGCAGGTAGCGCTGAGCCAGAACCTGGTGCTGGTGATGGATGATGATACTGGTCAATTGGCCTACTTCGATCCGGCAACCTGTCAACACTTGTATGATTTGCCCTACGACAGCGAATCAAGATCTTTTGTGCTGCACCCTGATGGGCACTTATTGGCGTTTTCAGTTTCCAGTGGACTCCAATTGGTTGGGGCTATCTCGAGAAAAGCAATGGGCACGATCGATTCCGTTACAGGCAATTTTGCTCAATTCAGCCCGGATGGCAAGTACCTGGTAACAAATTCTTCAGATGGAATCACCCACTTCTGGGATATCTCTTTAGTGGCACAGTATGCTGCCGATACCGATCTTGTAGCCGCCACGCCAATACCAACGAAGCTCCCGACGCAGACTGCCATACCCGAGAAAGTCGAACAACTCGAAATTTCCCCTGTCGATCCACCCGTATTGGCATCCGATGCGATCCGTCCGGGAAATATCGATCAAATTGAAAAACTTACCGAACTGGGTTTTGGGACAGCGGAAGATGCAGCCTGGTCACCTAATGGCAAAACCCTGGCAGTGGGTAGTTACTCAGGTGTCTATACCTTTAAATACGGAGAGACAAACCCCTCTCACTTTTTCTCGACTGATCCATATTACCCCACACCAATCTTCAGTACGGATGGCGCTCTGCTGGCGGCGAAAACCTATGATAAGTTCCAGGTCTGGGATATCCGATCTGAAAAAAGCCTGGATAGCCTGGAGTCCTTCGACTGCTTTGATCATGAAATGATATTCAGCCGCAATGAGAATACGTATTCGATCAAATGTAAATATGATGTTTCAGCCTGGGATCCATCCACAGAAAAGTATCTTTCCAACGGGGATTACAACGTTGACATCAGTCCCGATGGCCGTCTGGCAGTCGTCACAGGTGGATACGATTCGGCGTCATTAATTAAGCTCAGCAATGGTGAGATCAACGACACTTTTTATGAACCGGGGATGTTCCCCTATGATGCAAAATTCAGCCCGGATGGAAGAACCCTGGCGATCGTATATTACAAAGAAGTAGTTGTTGATGACAAATATCAGCAACAAAGATATGTTCAACTCTGGAGTATCAGAGCGAGTCAAACGCCCGAGCTCAGTACCACTCTTTCAACAGGAAAATTTGAACGTGACTATAGCGTAAAAAATAGTTATCGAGATCTTATATTCTCTCCCGACAGCCGGCGGATTTTCATGGGTGACGGTGACGGGCAGTTGCAAATTTGGGATGCGAATTCTGGCGTTTTGCAAGAAACCATGCCGGTTGGTACCAAGATCTCCCTTTCTCCGGATGGCACACGGCTTGTTTCGCTGGGAAATCAAGTCCAGATACGGGATGTTACGGCCGGAAGATCCCCTGAGATTGTCTGGGAAATTCCAGGATTCATAACCCAGCCGGACCAATTGATGTTTACGGGTGATGGGCAACAATTGGCATCGACGTCTAATGGGATCTATCGGTTTTGGATGATGGACGCAGATGAATTTACCGGCCAAACCTCTGTTATTACAACAAACGGAATAACGACGTATGCCATGCAAATCAGCCCTGATGGAAAACTGTTGGCTTACAGCGCCCAGTCCGAGCTGGTCCTCGGGAAGAATAATCCGCAGGATCCCGACTGGCAGACCCTAAAGAAATATCCCGACCAAAATTATGGAATAAGTTCAGCACCTCTGGTATTTTCACCCGATAGCTCCCTGTTAGCCGCGGAGGACCCAGAAAATAAAGTGTTGCTCTGGAGACTCGACAAACCGGGATCACAGCCGATGGAACTGGGATCGGATTTGTATATCATCAAACTGTTGTTTAGCCCAGATGGGACATATTTATTGGGTTCCGGCTATCAAGATTCAGCTGCATCTTATTTCCTTTGGGATACCCAGACAGGAAAATTACTACGAACATGGGAAGCAGGGAACACTATTCATAACTCACTGGAAGTGCTTCCCGATGGCGTGACAGTGGTGGTGTTGAATGATAAAGGTGATGTATACCTGTATGATTTACGTACCTGGAGTCTCTTACGCATATTGGTTGAAAATAAATATGCCAACGACATTTCAGTGAATCCAGATGGCAGCCTGTTAATTATTCAGGATAACCGTAATGCAGAAATATGGGAAGTATCCAGCGGGAGTTTACTGAAAAAAATTGGCGGCGATTTTTACGAAGTCGCTTTCTCGCCGGATGGAAAATTCCTGGCTCTCAGCTCGGCAGATGGGAAAATTCAGATCTGGGGATTGCCAGGTAGTGGGAATTAATCCTAAGATATGCAACTTAATAATTTTCACCTTGAAGGGTTGAAGTCATTACGGAGATCACCAACACATGAAGAGTGTCACCATTCCATATCGTCAGGAAAATCACGGCGACTTCGATGCCGAGTGGCCCATCCAACGTAAAGTCTCCAGCTGGTGGTACATCACCGGGCACACGATCCTTTAATCCTCGGGGAGAACATACTCCCACATATCACCGAGTGCGTAACCGCTGAAGCCACCATATAGTATGAAGCTGTTCCTGATAGGATCAAAAAACATCACATGATCATCACGCTTACTCGGTATTAGTTCCGGATTTAATTCCACCCATGTTCCTCCATCTAGAAGCCACGTGTCATTTAATTGAACGCCATCATGAGTACCACCAAACAAAAGAGTTTTCCCACTGATCGGGTCTGAGGCTATTGGCGTAGCATATCGAGATGGGGGTTGTGTCTCCGGGAATGATTCATCCCAGTATCCATCCGACCATATCGATAACTTGTTAATATCGTAAACGATCGTTTGTTGTTGAACAGGGTCGTATGCTACCGCAGTGTTTCTAATATCAAACTCCTTGATATCACTGAAGAGAAGACGCCAGTTTTTTCCATCCCATTCCCAAGTATCTGCATACATATTGGCCTCTTCATCGGGGTAGGTAAACCCACCAGCCAGGATAATTTTACTTTTTTGAGGATCATAAAATAATTGGGCACCACGTCGTTCCGGTGGATCGGTTTTGGGGAAGACCTGGGTCCAATCATTACCATCCCAAATCCAGGTATCATCCAGCGCGTTACCATTTATATCCTGGCCGCCAAACAGGAGGATGACACCACGTTTTGCATCATAAGCCATGGCATGATAAGCTCTTGGGCTGGGAATATGCTCTGGGGTCATTTTTTGCCAGTCGGTTCCATCCCATTCCCATGTGTCATTATTGTATAAATAGGAACCACCATGTGATTTAATACCGAGGAAGTCAGAGAGTCCCCCAAAGAGGATCGCTCTCCCTCTCGCAGTATCATAAGCAATCGCGGTGTCCGCCCGTATGCCAGGCGAATGTTCCGGTTCGACCAATTGCCATCCGCCTTGACTTTGAGGCCATATCACTTGAAAACATAACGTACCAATAAGGATAAAACCCCACAGGATCAAAAAAGCCCGTCGCAACCAGACCAGCCACCTGACGGGTTTTCGGTTTTCCTCCACTTTCGGCTGCATGAGGAATATAGCGAGGATGATTCCGACAATCAGGGCAGGAATTACAGCTGCAGTGACCACTTGCCAGCTGGTAATGTTGGCATTTACACCAGACAGCTCTGAGATCATCCAGAAAGTGCTATGGCTTAAGTGTCCGATACTGACCACCAGCCACAGCACCAGGGCAATTGAACGGGTAAATACATTCAGTGCTAACCAGAGGACTGCCACATAAACCAGACTGATGGCAATATACAAGAAGACGCTGGTCGACAGCATGTTTTTTATCAGCGGGAAGCTGCTTTCAGCCCGACTAGGCGTGATCCAATAATCTGGCGGTTGGCCGATAAGGACAACTAATATATCCGTAAGGACCAGAAAAAGAGCAATCCAGATCAATTCCGAAGGGAGATAGGGATATGAGCATGCCTGAACACTTTTCGTTTCAAACCATTTTCTCAATTTTTCGTTTAGTCTATGCATGATTACTTTTCTCCGGGTAGTACCAGTTCCCACATGTCGCCATAAATCCTTCCCATTATCTCACCGCCATAGATGACCATGCTATGACGAACTTCATCGTAGAAAGCCATACTGCCAGAACGCTGTGGTGGGGCAGTCGGAGTATCCAACTGCTCCCATGTTTCGCCATCGAAAATCCAGGTATCATTTAGCCAGGATTTATAAGTTGCAGCACCCGCTACTGTATCATCGACAGCCCCCCCAAATAAAATGCTTTTAGTTGTCTCAGGATTATAAACCAGTATGGCATTGCGACGTAAAGGCGGTTCGAGCTCCAACTCCAACCGGCTCCAGGAATCCCCTTCCCAGATCCAGGTCCCTCCCCAGGTATCTTTCATAAAACTGAGGGCACGCTGGCGTGACTCGTCGTATACCAAAGGGGATGCAAGCAAAGCGGGATGGGAGGTTGAAAACGAGAGACCATACCAACTATCTCCGTTCCATGCCCAAGTACCTGCCAAGGCCTTTTCATCGTCCGATCCGCCATAAACAACAATTTGCTCCCGGCCTGGATCATAGAATATCACGTGAGAATAACGGCCGGCAGGATTACATACCGAACATAACTGGCGCCAGTTAGAGCCGTCAAATTCCCAAAAATCACCAAGAACGCCGCTCGAATTTTTACCACCGAATAGGAATATGACATTACGTATTTCATCGTAAGCCATTCCAGCTTCAACGCGTCCAGGTGGAGATATTTCTGTCTTGATCTCCTGCCAGTCATATCCATCCCATTCCCAGGTTGTGTTATCGTAAGTTGTGTTATCGTAAATGGTATCCGTATCAGCCCATTGTTGGACTCCCCCAAACAATATCGCCCGCTGGCGCGTTGTATCATAAGCGATCGCACTCAGGTAACGCGGACCTGGTGAATGCTGTGGTGCGATCACCCACCAGTCGGATTGAGGTGGGAAAACAGCACGGAAAAGACCATACCCCAACAAGAACAACCAGGCGATCGATAAGAACAAAGCGATTCGTTTCCCCCAAATGATCATCCGTTCCGGCAGGTGAAACAACAGCAAGAAAAAGAATAAAATGATATATATGAGCACCTCACCATCTTGAAAGGCGGTGCATACTGATCCAGTTGAAATTTCACAGATCGGATAAAACCCACAATAACTGGACCAGGAAAGTATCAGGAGGTGAATGATGGATAACCAACAGGCCAGGAAAAAAGCAGCTGTTCTTTTCAGGGTTTTGAGCAGTAAGCCTGCGATAACAATATAGATCAAGGTGCCTAAGATAAATACCCAAGGACCGCGCTCGAGCAGAAATGAAAGGGGCAAGTTGGTGGACACATACTGAGGATCAAGCCAGTACGCGGTCGGCTGGTTCATCAATAAGGTACAGACCTGCGCGATGATGAGCAGCAGGACCAAAACCACTACGCTACCCGGGATACTGGTAGGTGTAGCAAGATACCGTCGCAGGCTGGCAGCAAACCTTTGCATCATGGCAGTACTAGTTCCCACATATCATTGAGTCTGGGCTCCCCTCCTCCACCAAATAAAACAATCGCGTTTCTAACCTGATCATAAAAAAGAACGTGTCCATTCCTTTCAGGGGGTAAATCGGTACTTACCAGCTCCTTCCAGTCAGTCCCATCGAAAAACCACGTGTCATTGAAACTCACATCATCTTTATAACCGCCAAACAAGACCATTTGCTGAGTGAATGGATCGTAGGCCATCCTGCTACCCCACCGTCCAGCAGGTGCATTTTGAAAGGAAGGCTGATGCCATTTCGGAATATCCCAAAACCATATCCCTTGCCCATCCATCATTATGGGCATTTGCAATGGCGTGAAGTAAACCATCGTAGAGATTCCGGTGGTTGGGGATTCCTCAACTACGACTTCCCTCCATACTTCTCCGTCCCATTCCCAGGTATCATTGTAAAATGTCACTTCTTTGTTTCCTTGATTTTGTACATACCCGCCATGGATAACCACTTTATGGCGAACCGGATCGTAATACATATTCATTAATGCTCTTGCCGGAGGATGGAATTTTGGTTTTTGCTCGATCCAATTTGCCCCATCCCATTCCCAAGTTTCATCAAAAAACTCAGAGGTTTCAGAACCAATGTCATTCACGCCCCCAAAAAGAAGGGCAACGTTGCGCGCTTCATCAAAGACCATCCCGGCAGCCCTTCGTGGTGAAGGACTGGCAGCAGGGAAGAGTTGCGTCCAATCACTGCCATCCCATTCCCAGGTGTCACCCAAGGAATTCCATCCCTCACTTTCTGTCCATTGGGATGTGCCACCAAACAGGACAGCCTTCATTCGCCCAGTATCATAAGTCGAGGCAGCCACCGTCCGTGCGGGGGGTGTATGGGCAGGTGTGATCTCCTGCCACACAGGTCCGGATGGATATGCGTGAAAAAGAATTCCTATAACCAATAAAGCCATCCAGGCAAATGAACCGTATTTGATTCCTTTTCGCAGTTTATATCCGGCACCTGATCCCCCATCCCCCTTTCCTAATTTCAAGGGAATACCCCAGAGGATAGATGCAGCTGTTAGGACAGATGCACCGAGCAGTCCCCCTACGAAGATTCCAAATGCCTCCCATTGAGAACAATTATTTTCGTTAATAAATGAAAAATTTAAAGAGGACCCTTCACATTTGAAAGGAGTAGCAATACCCTCTATGAACGCATAACCCAGGATGATCCAGAGAGCAAATACCAGTTTAGAGTTGATAACACTCAGTAAAAGACTCATCAGGAGCATGCAAACCACAAACACCAATAAGACAGCCAATAGCGCTACTGGAATTCCGAAAACATGGGGCCCAAACCAGGATTCTTCCGGCATTCCCAATAGATCCAGTGCAATCAAGGTCGCGAATAAAGCCATCAGGATCCAAATCAGTTCTGAAGGAAAATACGGGGGATGAAAGATCCAACCCACTAATCGAACAAAAAACCGTCGCAAACGGTTCTCTTCACCAGAGGCGAACTCATCTCCCCCCTTTTGGGATGGGGTATCAATGGATGCGGGGGGTAGTTGATCTTGTACCATAATCTACGAAGAAGTTAAATTCGTATCAATATTCGATGCTAATTAACCCGACCAGGATATAGTATAGGTTTAAAGTATGCTTTGGTCAAGTGACCCATGATGAAACAACCGGGTGTTTTACATCCTTGACCCTTCAGGGATGTCGATTGGAGAGAAATTCATCAAGGTCAGCTTACCAGACATTTCCCATACCCATTAGGCGCAACGTAAACAAACTCACCATCTTCAGAAAAAGAAATCTTGGAAGGCATGGTGATTGGTTGCGTTTGCTCCAATGTCAGGATTTTACTTTTTTCTGTAACGTCCCATATTTCGACTGTCAAGCCATTGTGAAGCACTTCCACAAGCGGTTAGCAATCCCGAAAAAATGATAAGACAAAGGGTAAAATTTGCGCGTTTATTATGCATATTTGTTTTCCTTTCGATGTAATGCATATACAAGACCCTCACACGACAACCTGGAGATTCCTTTATTATAAAACGTTAATATGGAAATTCCCGGCGATTACCAGGAATTATCTTGCATTATTACTCTCTGTTATACAACGTCCCTAAGGAGACTGCTCAGAGGACACTATGTTGAAAAGCATACCCTTCCAGGTGCTCCTGTTATGCTTCATGAAAAGAAAAACCCACCAAGACTGGTGGGCTCTATTTATGCACTACGAGGTAGTGCCCCCAAGGAGACTCGAACTCCTGTTATGGCCTTGAAAGGGCCGTGTCCTAACCACTAGACCATGGGGGCAGTGGGGAAGATTTTACCATAAAGTCAGGGGGGGTCAATGCCGCGCGACAACCAAAATCACACTGCCAGTGAGGCAGGCTCCAAATCAGCCCGCCAAAGGGGCGATGCACTCGGGCGCATCCACGTCAGGTTTATTGACGAGTCTTGCCACCGGGTGGCAGGCCATTTCACCCGCTGTGTAAGGCACCAACCAGCTCTGCAATTCCGGGATGCGGGCGTCAGTGTCCAACCACAACCAGCGAACATCCGCCGGCAGGATGACCGGCATGCGCTCATGGTATGGCTTGAGCATATCATTCGCAGCGCAGGTGATGATCGTGCAGGTCCTGAGCGGATCACCCTCGGGTGGTTTCCACTCTTCCCACAAGCCTGCAAACGTGAACGGTTTGTGATCCTTCATATAAAAAAATAGGGTGTCTTGCCACTCGCTGCGACGTCAGCCTGAGACCACTCGTAGAACCCATCCGCCAGGATCAAACAGCGGCGGTGGGCGAATGGTGTCCGGAAGGAAGGTTTCTCGGCAATCGTCTCGGAGCGGGCATTGATCATTTTGTAGCCGATGCTGACGTCTTTGGCCCAGGACGGGACGAGCCCCCATTGAAACAGCTCCACCGAACGGGCAACGCCATCTCTCACGATAGCCACCGGCTGGGAGGGCGCTATGTTGTAGCGGGGAGTTAATACTACCGAACTGATATTCAGGTTAAGTTCTTCCTGAAGATCACCGGGATCAAGTGTGAGCGTAAATCGACCGCACATGGGTTCTTCCTCCTGGATTGTAGCACGTTCCGACCAGAGGAAATCTCCGGGTTTATCGGTATAATTGGGCTAACCCATTCCACCGGAGAACACATGCCCAATCCATTGATCGAGTGCATCCCCAATTTTTCTGAAGCTCGCCGCCCCGAGGTGGTTGAAGAGATCATCCGAGCCATTACCGCTGTAGCCGGCATCACTCTGCTCGACCGTCATTCCGACCTGGACCACAACCGTACGGTGTTGACCTATCTTGGTGCTCCGGCTGCGGTGGAAGAGGCAGCCTTCGCAGCCATTGCAACCGCCGGCAAACTGATCGATCTTGATCATCACACCGGCGAGCACCCGCGCATTGGTGCCACCGACGTCGTCCCCTTCGTACCGATTTCGGGTGTTACCATGCAGGAATGTGTCGAGATCGCCCGCCGGTTGGGGAAACGGGTAGGTGAAGAATTGGGTATCCCGGTATATTTATATGAAGAAGCCGCCACACGTCCCGAGCGGCAAAACCTCGAAAACATCCGCCGCGGCCAGTATGAAGGCTTGAAAGCCGAGATCGCCACCAACCCGGAGCGGAAACCCGATTTCGGACCCAGCCAGCTTCCACCTGCCGGAGCGACCGTTATCGGGGCACGCTTCCCTTTGATCGCCTACAACGTCTATCTCACCACCGATGATGTTTCCATCGCAAAAAAGATCGCCAAAATCATCCGCTTCTCAAGCGGCGGATTGCGCTACGTCAAAGGCATGGGCGTTCTGGTCGATGGACGCGCCCAGGTATCGATGAACCTGACCAACTACCTCGGCACGCCCATTCCTCAGGCAGTCGAAATGGTGCGGAACGAGGCTGCCCGTTACGGGGTTGCCGTCCATCACTGTGAACTGGTCGGGCTGGTACCCCAGGAGGCGCTGGTCAATGCAGCCGTCTGGTATCTGCAACTGGATGGTTTCGAAAGCCACCAGATCCTTGAATCGCAACTCTCTACTGGAAGTATGCCTACCACCCCTCCACGTGATGTCTTCCTGGAGGAGTTGGCTGCCGGAAAACCCACACCGGGTGGCGGCTCAGCCTCTGCTTACACGATTGCCCTGGCAGCGGCGCTGACAGCCATGGTTGCGCGTCTTACAATCGGCAAGAAGAAGTACGCCGAGGTCGAAAACCGCATGAAGGCCTTACGCGACCAGGCAGATAAGCTGCGCAAAGAGCTGAACGGGGATGTCGAACGCGATGCAGCCGCCTTTGACCAGCTCATGCAGGCAACCAAAATGCCCAAAGACACGGATGAAGAAAAAGACAGGCGGGCAGATGCGATATGGTCAGCCACCTTCACCGCAGCCGAGGTACCGCTGGAGGTCAGTCACAAAGCGCTTGAAGTGCTCAAACTGACGTTGGAAGCTGCTGAATCAGGTAACCTGAATGCCATCTCGGATGCCGGTAGCGCCTCAGCCCTGGCTCGAGCCGGTTTGACCGGTGCCGGTTATAACGTGCGCATCAATCTGACAGGCATGCCGGACGACCCCAGGGCAAAGAAATTGATCAGTGAACTGGTTACGATCGAAACCCAGGCAGATGAGCTCATCACCCGCGTAAAACAGACCCTCATCAGTCGCGGGGGCCTGTCGTTGTAATAAAATACTCAATACTGTGAAACTCTACGTCTCAATACTGCTTATACTGCTCGTTATCGGATCACTGGCTGGGTGCGGATCCCTCGCTCCAACCTCGACTCCATCCGGATTATCTGTAGATTCTCTGAC
>Ga0105152_10000242_pt1 | contig 14741 bp, 15 predicted proteins | sample LakBais05cmmetaG_FD_81534 | JGI IMG/M metagenome (GOLD analysis project Ga0105152, IMG submission 81534) | Lake sediment microbial communities from Lake Baikal, Russia to study Microbial Dark Matter (Phase II) - Lake Baikal sediment 0-5 cm | ecosystem: Environmental > Aquatic > Freshwater >...
ATGGACGGGCGCAGCAGCGGCAGCGTGACGCGGTTAAGGACCCGAGGCGGGTCCGCACCCAGAGTCCGGGCGGCCTGCTCCAGGCGCGGGTCGAGGTGCGAGAGAGCATTCCCGACCAGCCGGATGACAATGGTTGTATTATAAAAAACGTGTGCCAGCAGGATCACACCGAGCGTCCCGACGATGGAGATGGGCGCAGCTTGAAGGTGGAATAGGTCCATCAAACCAAGGTTGACCCAGCCGCGCGGACCGAGCAGGGCGTTGAAACCTGCCGCAACCACCACTGTCGGCAGCATGAAGGGGATGGCCGTCAGGGCACGCAGGAGGGACTTCCCGTGGAAGGCATAGCGGGCAAACAGGAAGGCAGCGGGCAGGCCAAGAACAAGGGTGAGGATGGTAGATAGGGCAGCCTGGTAAAAAGTAAAAAGCAACGAGTGGAAAGCAAGAAGGTGGGAGGCGAGGTCGAGAGTTTTGAGCGCAGCGGGGTTCAGTCCCAGCCAGAGGATGCGGGCGAGGGGATAGAAGAAGAACAGGCCCAGGAAAATGGAGACACCCAGCCAGGGTAAAATAGGTCTTAACCACGCTGACACAAAGACTCTGAACTTCGTGGTTCTTTTTGTCTGTGTGCCTTCTTGCCCCCGTACTTTGGGGGCGTGGTAGATGGACATGGTTAGACGGTCTTCTCTTCTTCAGAGTTAATGTAACACCGCCGCAGTCCAGTCGGCAATCCATTGATCGCGGTTGGCAGCAATCACTGTCGGATCAAGAGTGGCAGGCTGAGGAGCAGTCTGGGCATACTGGGTGAATTCCTGCGGCAGGCTCGCATCCGTATTGACCGGGTACATGAACATCTGTAGAGGAATGTCCTCTTGGAACTGCTGGCTAAGCATAAAGTCCACGAATTTTTGGGCCAGGTCGAGGTGCCTGGTCCCTTTCAGGATGCCGACGAACTCGATTTGACGGAAGCAGGTATCCGGTCCAAGAATGGAGGCGGTGGGAGCGTCCGTTAGCGGCGAACTGGCATAGATCACTTCCGCCGCCGGGCTGGACCCGTACGTGACCACCAGCGGCTGCGGACCGTGACCGGATGAAGCGCTGAAGTTGGTGTAGTAAGCCGTTTCCCAGCCGTCCACCACCACCACGCCGTTAGCGCGCAGGGAGCGCCAGTAGTCGAGGTAACTCGTTTCACCAAAGTGAGCAACGGTTGCCAGCAGGAAGGCCAGGCCGGGCGAGGAGGTGGCCGGGTTTTCAACCACCAGCAGGCCATTGTATTCGGGCTTGATCAGGTCTTCGAGCGAGGTCGGGACCGGGAGATTGTACGCCGCGAAATAAGCCTTATCGTAATTAACGCAGATATCGCCATAATCTACCGGCAGGGCACGGTTCTGCGGGTCGAATTGGAACTCGGCAGGGATTTTCGCCAGGAGCGGCGAGACATACGGTTCATAAATCCCGGCATCGAGGGCGCGGGAGAGGAAGGTGTTGTCCACCCCGTAGAACACATCGGCCAGCGGGGCATCCTTGCTGAGAGAATGGCCTTGTTGAGCGCCGCCCCGGCATCGCCGCTTTTCAGAAAGACAACTTTGACATTGTTGGCTTGCTCGAAAGCAGTGATAACCGACTCGCTGGCGGCGAAGGAGTCGTGAGTCATGACGGTCAGCGTGACGGGGCCTTTGGGAGAGCACGCAGGAAGCAGTGTGGTAGTAAGCAGGAAGACAATAAGCAGGATACGTTTCATAGGAACCTCCAACAGTTTAAGATTGCCGATTGCGGCTGTGAACGACGAGCAGTAAACCGGATTTCTGGGAGACGGATGCCGTCTCGCCGAGTAACTCATTGCTGATGCCGCGTGTCTGGTACGGATAGAGCGTCTCGCCCCGCAGCGGCCAGCGCAGCCCGTCGGTGACAACGCCAGTGACTTCCCCGCCCCACGGGATCAGCGAGACAAGATCACCTGGGCGTCCCTCGACCCGGGCCTGTGCGCGGACAAAATAGGCTCGCTCCACCCCGTCGTCCACCCGGACGTCCAATCCAACCAGGAACGGGGCGGTCAGCAGGGCGAGGCTTCCCAGGGTCTGGTCCAGGCGGTCCCCCAGCGCGGCGACAATGAGGATTTCGCGGTATCCGGCATCGACGGCATAATGCAGAGCCAGTTCGAAATCGGTCTCGTTTTTGTCGCGGGGAAAGCGGCGGATTTCGGTACCGGCGGCATCCAGCTTGCGGCGGTCATCGTCGTTCAGCGAATCCAGGTCGCCGATGACGATGGAGGGAGTCAGTCCGAGCGCCAGGGCATGACGCGTGCCGCCGTCGGCGGCAAGGAGTGTATCGCCGGGCCGGGTCAACCGGCGGACCAGTTCGAGGTCCGGGATGTGGCCGTTCACAAAAATGACAGCGCGTGACATAAAACAACCATCCTCGCCGGGGAGGATGGTTGTTTACAAGCTAAAGTCCCTCCGCCGGTATGATCCGGATCAGGTTCTGCGGGTCGAGGCTCTTGGCCTCCTCTCAGCCCGGAACACGGGCTCCCCGTTCAATTGTTGAAGTGAGTATACGGCGGCGCAGGCCGCCTGTCAAGACTAAAATTCGCTATACGGTTTTTTCGCGTCGGAAGTCCACGAAACGGTAGCCGACGCCGCGCTCGGTCAGGATGTACATGGGGTCGGCAGGATCCTTTTCCAATTTTTGGCGGAGGTAGTTGATGTAAAGCCGGACATAGTGCGGCTCGTCGCGGTACTCATAGCCCCAGACTTTGGAGAGCAACTGGTCATGGGAAATAACCCACCCGGCGTTCTGCACCAGGTGGTAAAGCAGGCGATATTCTGTGGGCCGCAATTTGACAATTTTACCTTCCAGCCAGATTTCGCGGCGGTCAAAATCTATCTTCAGGCGTTCGTCAATTTCGATTAGTCCATGCATCCCGCCGCTGGCTCCTTCGGTGCGGCGCAGGACAGCCTTGATGCGGCTGACCAGTTCGCGCGGGCTGAACGGCTTGGTAATGTAATCGTCGGCACCCTTCTCCAGGCCATGGACACGGTCGTCTTCTTCGCCTTTGGCGGTCAGCATGATGACCGGCACACTGCTGATCTCGCGGATCATCTCCAACACTTCGAAACCGTTCAGGTCCGGCATCATCACGTCGAGCAGGATCAGGTCAGGGGTTGCATCGCGCAGGCGCTGAAGAGCCAGTTTTCCATTGAAAGCTTCGATTACGACAAAGCCATCGTGTTCCAGGTTCAGGCGGATGAAGCGCACCATGCGCTCTTCATCATCTACCACTAATATCTTGCGCCGTTTCAGGGAATCCTCATCCATACTTATTCTCTCACAAAGCCAATGATACGTTCTTCGCCCTCGCTGGGCATTACTTCAATAAAAGAAATTTGATTGATGGGCCAGATGATCGTGATAACATCGTCGGACAAAAAGTGGACATCTTTGCCGTCACGGCGACGAGGGTTGTGAACGGTTACAACAGTATCGCCTGCTGCAGGAAGTTGATCCAATTCACCGCAAATAGGATCATCGTTTGAAATATGGATGATAACCGTATGGGCCATTCGAACCAGCCTTTTCTACTCAATCAGCACTTGAATTTTAAGTTTGCCCAGATAAACAACATCCCCATGAACCACCGGCGTTTCAACATAGGGCGGTAGCCGACTTCCGTTCAAATAAGTACCGTTGGAAGAACCCAAGTCCATGATAACAATTTGTTCTTGGATCAATTTCAGGACCGCGTGGAGGCGCGAGACGCCATTGGCATAAGCATTTTGCGGCGAGAGGTCCACATCCGGGACAATGGGCTGGCCTTCCGCCGAACGTCCCAAGGTAAACTCAGTACGGTCAGCCAGAGGCAGGATTTGACCGCTTTCAATCATATACAGGGAAATCCAGGATTGCAAATGCGCAGGTGGGGGTGGCTGGGTCCGGCCGGCGTCGCGCTGGGCTACCTGACGAGCTTCAGCAGTGTGAATTTTATGGGTCGCAATGGTCATATCTATCAGCTGTGCTCCGCATTTGCTGCAATAGATGGCGCCGCTCATCTCTTTGTGCTGACAATTCGGACAAATGATCATAGGTCTTCAGTACTCCTCCCTGATGTCAACAGGGCACGTGTCCCATATTTTATCTCTTTTCGGCCTTGTTGTGAAAAGGACTTATTCTGCTGAATGTGCTCTGCCTCCAATAGTGCTGTACGCGCCAGGCCGCGCTCGCCCTGGGAAAGCAGATGCGTCGCCAGACGATGCAAATGCTCTGAAGCCTGGTCATAATCGCCAGCCGTGACTTCCAAACGCGCCTGCTCCTGGAGACGATAAAGCTTCAAGCGCGAAAGCGCCTCCACGATCTCTGCGGATGGGATATCCGTGCTTGCTTCGTCAGCAAAAGGACGAATCAGGCGGATGGGAATCGGTCTTGTAGGAGAGTGTTCATCCGTCAGTGTAACCGACATTTTTCCGTCAAAAAGTGTAAATGCCTTTTGCTGAACGGTCTGAGGCTGAACCACAAACTCCATCAGGACCCTGAGACTGGTCTCACGGACAATCGGTCCCAGCATCATCGGGCTTTCAAAAGAGAGCACACCAGCCTCCGGTTGAATACGAAAAGCGTAGCGTAACTCAATTCCTTCCGGGATTTTAAAATCCAAGCGGGTTTCGTCTGCATAGGCACTGCCAAGCCGGGTGAATTTGTCGAGCAGGGTCTTCTGTATGTCTTCGGGGCGAGAGACATACATGCTGCTGCCTCCAGTACAAGAAGCCAGGTCATCCAAAAAATTATCATTCCATTCAGAACCAATACCCAGACCGCTAATTCCAACGCCTTGTTCTGAAGCACGGTGTGCAAGGTTAATGCATTTATCTTCGTCACCGTAAGTACGCCCGTCGGTAAGTAAAATGATATGGTTAACCTGGGCATGATGTGCGTTTCGGATAATTTCATTGTACCCCATTTCGAGGCCGGAGAAAATCTCCGTCCCACCGGAAGGTTGCAGCATATGTATGCGGGCTTCCAGTTTGCTCAGTTCTGTGCTGCGGCTGGCCGGAATGATCTCCTCTGCCCGGTCGCTGAAGGCAACCACCGAGAAAATATCCTGTGGCTTCATCTTGCGCATTATCTGGATGGCCGTGGCCTTGACCACATCCATGTTGAGACCCCCCATAGAAGTCGAGCGGTCGAGCACCAGGCATAAGTTCAGGGAGGGTGCAGGAGGAGTCTGTAAATCGGCCGGATGGGAAAACTCCATAAAGACATATATCAGTTGCGGTTCCGCCATACGAATCAAACTCTGGCGACTGAAAAGCACGCGCTGATCCAACAGATTATCAGCCGGTTTCTCGGGCGGCAAAGTCGAATCATACTTGACACGTTTTTTGGGATTCGAAAGAACTTCGTACGCTTCCTGGTTATCGAGGAAGATTTCCGTATCACCCGGGACGGTGTTTTTGTCGGGGTGAAGACGCCGCGCAGCTTCGAAATATGCATTGCGAATATCTTCCGCGGAGGCGTTACGCTCCAATCCAAGAAGTGTGTAGAAGTCCTGTTTTTTTGACATTTATCCGATCAATTGTACCAAAACGGCGCTAATGTTATCCGGTCCCCCTGAATCGTTAGCAGCGGCGATCAGGTCCTGGCACGCGCTATGAAGATTGGGTGCAGCGATAACAAGGTTGCAAAGGTTATCATCGGGAAGCACACTCCACAATCCATCACTGCACAGGAGCAAATATCCCGGCTGCGGGAAGGGAGTCGTAAAGATATCCGGTTCAAGCACTTCCCCCTGACCGAGAGCGCGATAGAGGACATTTCGCTGCGGGTGGGCGGCTGATTCTTCAGAAGAGATTTGGCCAAGTTCCTCCAGGCGTTTGACCAAGGAGTGATCACGCGTCAAAACCTCAACGCGTCCATCCATGCGGAGGGCGTAGGCGCGGCTGTCGCCGACATGGCCGATGGTCATCTGCTGGCCAAGCACCAGCGCGGCCGTCAGAGTAGTACCGCTGCCAGGAGCGGCCTGGGTTACAGCCCGCTGTGCTTCGGTGATGGCAGCACGCATCATTTCCTGGAGCGGTTCTTCCATCCCTTCAGAGGGATTGATCAGGTAGGTATGAAAACGCTTCAGCAGGTAATTAGCCATTGTCCGTACAGCTGCAGAACTGGCTACTTCGCCGTATTGATGCCCCCCCATACCGTCCGCTACAATAAACAGTCCCAGCGGGGCACTATTGGCTTCGCCACCCGTTGTGGCTGAAAAGGCGAACAGACAATCTTCGTTATGCTCACGCTGTTTGCCGATTGACTGTCCGCAACCAGAGATTAATTGCTGTGGCTCAACACGCGAACTGCGTATGGAAACCATCCCAAGTTGCTCGCCCGACAGGGGAAAAGTATTCACATTAGCTAGTGCAGCAAGAGGTTTGGTTTTTTTGCCACGTAACCGATCAAAAAAGGATTTCACGATATTCTCCTTGAACAAACGCCTTTATGCAAGTAAAGTGTATAGAAAGTGGTCAGTAGAGCCGATGTAAACAATATCATCATAAACCAGGGGGGAGCCGGTGATCGGGCCTTTTGTGGCAAATTTCCAGCGCAAGCGACCGGTACGGGCTTCGAGGCAGTAGATGTTCCCGTCCGCCGATCCACAGTAGAGGGCGTCTTTGTAAACGACAGGCGAACTGCTCACCTGATGTTCCGTCTTGAAACGCCAGACTTCTTTAGAGGTATGAGCATCAATAGCATAGATATTTCCGTCGGCAGAGCCAATGAAAACCAGTCCTTCCGCTGTATAAGGCGAAGCGATGGAACCCTTGCCCATGCGGAACCGCCAGATGACCCAACCCGCGCGTGCATCCAGAGCATAAAAACTGCTGTCAAGTGAACCGAAATAAACCACGCCATCCGCTTCACATGGGGAGGATGTTACAGCCATTTTGGCTTTGTAATGCCACTTCATCTCGCCGCGGAAATCCACACAATAAAAATCGCCGTTCTCAGAGCCGGCAAAGACAGTATCATGCGCCACAAAAGGAGTGGAACGCACCGGTGCGGCTGTTTCGAAACGCCATGCGGCTCGTCCGCTCAACAGATTAACAGCGTGAATGTGCTGGTCATCAGAACCGAAGAAAACATGCCCTTCCGCAATGCGCGGCGATGAATGTACCCGGCCTTCAGTGTAATATGTCCAGTTCACTTTGCCGGTGCGGGCGCTGATAACATGCAAACGCTGATCTTCAGAGCCGATGAAAATATCGCCCTCAAAAGCCGCCGGGCGGGTCACAACTCCGCCATCGGTGGCATACTTCCAATTCAATTTACCATCGGCAGCATTCAGGGAATAGAGATTATTATCGTAAGACCCAATATAGACAGCACCATTATGGTACAGCGGTGCGCCACGGACCTCATCCTCGCACTGAAAAACCCACAAGGGTTTAATCCCGACCGATGATTGGACGCTGGCAGTCGCGCCGCTGGTGCGATTCAAGATCCCGGTCTTGCGTCCCGCAGCCAGGAGGGCCTCTTTCATCGCTTCGGCGCTATGGAACCGGTCGTCAGGGTTATATTGGAGCGCAGAATTGATGACGGCTTCCAATTCCGCAGAGATGGCCGGGTTAATCTTGCGCAGGGGACGTTCGCCGAAGGAAAACGGCGGCTCCAGGCGCGGGTCACGGCGGGAGAGGGCGTGGTGAATGGTAGCACCCAGGGCATAGATGTCGGCCAGAGGTCCGGCCTCGCCCCGATATTGCTCGGGCGGAGAATACCCCTCCGTGCCAATCATCGTCCCTTTTTGCCCGACCTGGAATGGTTTGGCAATCCCGAAATCCACCAGGATGATGTGGTCAGTCGGATTCACCATAACATTGGATGGCTTCATATCCCGGAAAATAATTGGGTCGGGCTTGTGGGTATGGAGGAAAGAGAGCACGTCGCACAGCTCAATGGCCCAGACCAGGACGCGTTCCTCCGTCAGGAAGCCGCCCGTTTCGCTGATAATGGCTTCCAGGTCTTTGCCATGGATGAATTCCAGGACCAGGTAAGAACGATTGCCCTCGCTAAAATAATCATAAATCCGGGGAATGGAAAGGTGGTTGAGGGTTGCCAGGATATTGGCTTCACGCTCGAAGTTCTGGACAATGGTTTTTCTGACCAGCGGGTCAGAGGCGCGGTTAATCATCTCTTTCACCGCTACTAGTTTGACCACGCTTGGGAAATGCAGGTCACGGGCGCGATAAACCGAACCCATGCCTCCCACGCCGATAACGTCCTGGATCACATAGCGGCTAACGAGCGTATTTCCCGAAGCCAGTTGTACGTTTAATTCGCCTTCTCGCGACTCGTTCCCAATTGCCTTTGTGATCTTATGGGTCTCCAGAGCAACCTCCTGAGAATTGTTGAACTGAATGAATTATAGCCATCCCTGTCAGGATTGGCAACCTATCTGGCCCGGTTCCCTGGGAATCGCCGTGGTGATGGGGGTGTTGGGTGGGCGTAGCCCGTCTAATACCCCCTATCTTGTCCCTCTGGCGCGGGAATTCCCAAAAACCTTCTGGCCTTGCGCGGAATTAAACTTTAGGGCACAATACGGCTGGAGTAGCCCCTTGAAAATATTGGCCGTTAGTGATGTGGTGGTTGACCGTCTGTACTCTGCACAGACTGCAGAGCATTTCCGCGACGTAGACATTATACTCGGCTGCGGCGACCTGCCATATGAGTATCTGGAATTTCTGATCTCAGTGCTGAATGTGCCTCTGCTTTACGTCCCCGGTAATCACGACCCGCAATATGACAAGCAAAACCCGGCCGCCCGGGCGGACGGCTGTGATATTCTCGATCAGCACGTGACACGGGTCAAGGGGCTGAACCTGGCCGGGCTGGGCGGGAGCATCCGCTACAAACCCGTCCCCCCCAACCAGTATACCCAGACAGAGATGTACTTACGCGTCATTTCGTTCCTGCCCAGTCTTCTAAGGCAGCGGGTTCAAACTGGTGGTGTTTTGGACATCATGATTGCCCATTCGCCGCCGCGCGGCATCCACGATGACAACGATCCGGCCCATGTCGGTTTTTTGGCTTTTCGGGATTTCATCCGGGTTTTCAAGCCGCGCTATTTTCTGCATGGACACACTCTGGTTTACAAGAGTAATCTCTTGCCTCCGGTGACACAGATGGGGGTCACGACCGTTATCAATGTATACCCTTACAGACTGCTTGAGGTGAAACCGCATGTTCGATGATATTGCTGGCCGCGTGAAGACCGATTTTGCCCATGCCCGTTTCAAAGCCTTTTGGAACCGCATCCTCAGCATCGTGGGCGGACAGCCGACTACGTTGCTTTCTTACGATGAAGTCAAAGAGAAATTACACATCGGCGGGCCAATTTACCGCGGCGTTCAGTCGGTAGAAGTAAAGAAAATCGTCGGCAGTCTGAACCGCTACCACCAGTTCGACCGCGCCTTTTTACCCCTCGAAGACCAGATTGCTAACCGCTGGCAAAGCATTGACCGCGCCTTCTATCAGGATGTCAACCTTCCACCGGTTGCCCTGTATAAAGTCGGTGAGGTATATTTTGTGGTAGATGGTCATCACCGCGTCTCGGTGGCGCGCGAACAGGGGCAGATGGACATTGATGCCGAAGTACGTGAGTGCTCAACCAAAGTCAATATTTCCACCGACCTCAAGCCAGAAGACTTGGAAATCCTCGGTGAAAAAGTGGACTTCCTTGAACGCACCGGGCTGGACCGCATCCGTCCGAAAGCCAAAATCAAACTGACCATTCCAGACGGGTTCGCCCGCATGCTCGAGCACATTGCCGTCCACCGTTACTTCATGGGACTGGATTTACAACGAGAAATTTCGGATGAAGAGGCCGTGGCGCACTGGTACGATAAAGTTTATAAGCCCATCGTCAGCAACATCCGGCGCAGTGGCATCCTGAAAGAGTTCCCCGGCAAGACCGAAGGCGACCTGTACCTGTGGGTGCTCGACCGCCAGCGCTACCTGCACGCCAAGGGACAAAAACTCGTCTCACCCCAGAAGGCCGCAAAAGATTTCCTCGAAGAGGTCAAATAATGCATCCCCTGGCTGGTGTGTTTACTGCGGCTGTCACCCCATTAAAAGCGGACTTTTCTCCAGACCTGGATGCTGTTCCTTCCCTGCTGGGCTTCCTCGCCGGGCGCGGCTGCCACGGCATTTTGCTGTTGGGAACGACCGGCGAAGGGCCGTCCTTTTCGCCGGAGGAACGCCTCGGGATTTTCCGCGCCGCACTACAGGTCCGCGAAATGCACCGGACGGTTCAAGGCGGGACCTTTAAACTGCTCGCCGGGACCGGGACGCCCAGTCTCACCGAAACCATCTCGCTGACCCATTCCGCTTTCGACCTGGGCTACGATGGCGTCGTTGTCCTGCCCCCCTATTACTTCCGCAAAGCCACGGATGAAGGCCTGTTCCGCTACTTCCGCGAACTCATCCTCAAGGCTGTCCCCGCGGACGGGTTCCTGCTCGGCTACCACTTCCCCGGTGTGGCCGGGATCGGCTTCTCACCCGACCTGTTGGCCCGGCTCAAAGACGCCTTCCCGCATCAATTCGCAGGTATTAAGGATTCCTCGCATGATGCCGATTTCGCTCGCTGGCTGGGAAAACGTTTCGGCTCTGACTTGCTGGTGCTGACCGGTACCGATTCTTACCTGCAACTGGCGCTGGAGAACCAGGCCGGGGGTTGTATCACCGCTCCGGCCAATCTAATTTCACTTGATCTACGCCGGATCTGGGACGCCTTCCAGCGCGGTGAGGAGGTGTCTGCACTCCAGGCGCGTGTTACTGAAATCCGCAATATTCTGGAGAAATACCCGCCGTTCCCGCCCACGCTGAAAGCGCTGCTGGCGAGACAGCATGGCTTCCCGCGCTGGCCCGTCCGCCCGCCGCTGGAGGCGTCTCTGCCCGAGACTGTGGAAAAGGTGATAGAAGAATTCATGGCAGCGTCCGGATGTTAGATATTTGGCGTCTGCTGCTTTCCCCTCCCGCCCGCGGCGCATGGAACATGGCCGTGGACGAAGCCATCCTCGAAGCCGTGGGCCGCGGCGGCTCGCTCCCGACCCTGCGCCTGTACGCCTGGGAACCGGCCTGTCTCTCGCTTGGCTACGCCCAGCCCCTTACCGACGTGGACATTCCCTGCCTGCAAGCGCGCGGCTGGGAGATGGTGCGCCGTCCCACCGGCGGTCGGGCCGTACTCCACGTCGACGAAATTACTTACTCTGTTATCGCTCCACTCAATGAGCCACGTGTGGCCGGGACATTGCTCGAATCCTACAGCCGTCTGGCAGCGGCTTTGGTGGAGGCATTGCGCCTGCTCAGCCTGCCGGTGGAGGTACAGGAACGTGTCGAAACGAGCAGCAAGACTCCCAATCCGGTCTGTTTCGAAGTCCCGTCTACATCTGAAATTACCACCGGAGGAAAGAAACTGGTCGGCTCGGCACAGGCCCGTCACAAGGAGGGCGTACTCCAACACGGTTCCTTGCCGCTGACTGGTGACCTGACGCGCATTCTCCAGGTTCTGGCCTTCCCCGACGAAGAGGCCCGCACCCGCGCCGCCAGCCATCTGCTGGAGCGGGCAACAACAGTGGAGACTGCCCTGGGGCGCGTTGTCTCCTGGAACGAGGCGGCGCAGGCCTATACCGCCGCTTTCCGGTCTGTGTTCGCCCTGGACCTCCAGCCGGGCGAACTCAGTCTGCAAGAAAAAGCACGCACCGGGCAACTGGTTGCCGCCAAATACAGTCACCCCGACTGGAACCGAAAACAAAAAAGTTGAAGGCGATGAGCCTTCAACTTTTTCAGTCTGAATAATTTGCTACTTACGGCGTGGGCAGTACAAAGTTAATCTGCTTATATCCCAGGGTTTCGAAGAACCAGCGCAAATAGGTCTGGGTGTTGGTGGTCGCCTGGTCGAGGATCCCTTCTTCGGTGGCGGCCTTGAGGATCTCCTGCTCGGCCACTTGCCGGACCTGGGTTTCGAGGGTCGGGTCACCTTGGGTGAACAGGCCCGTCTCCCGATCGTAAACGTACGACTTGTTGTTGTCGAGCGTCGCCACCAGCACTTCCGTTTTCGGCAGGCGGACATTGAGCACCTCGCCCTCGAGCCACAAGTCTTCCGGTTTGATCTTGCTCATGTCGATCCCGGCGATGACATACCCGTGCGCGACGAACAGCAACCGGTCGCCGAAAAGTGGCCCCAGCACACCCTGGTTGACTTCCGCCCTGACCACCTTCTCGACCGTATAGCGGATCGTCTCCAGCCGGGCAAGCGATTGAACTTCATTGATAATTGTTACCGGGTCCGGAATGATCGTGGGTGTGGGGTGCAACAGGTTGGCAACCTGGGTGCCCAGTTCATGGTTCATCTGTTGTAAAGGATCAAGGGTGTTGTTGATTCTGTTGTTGACCAGACTCACCAGGAACCAGATGGCTGCAATACCCACTAGGATCAGGATGATCTTGGCGATTGATTTGGAAGAATTCGAAGGGTTTATATTGGACATGTCATGATTATACCGGAATTATGAGGCCTGTCACTTGCCATATTTGTTAATTCGAGATATTATCAGGCGGTCGTTGGGGAAAGTCCCCAAAACCTTATTCCCATGAGAGGAGAAGAAATATGAAGAAAGTTTTTGTGTTTGTTTCCTTACTGGTTGCGGCCGTCATGCTGCTGATCGCCTGCGCGCCGAAGAAGGCTGCCTTGGGCACAGCGGATAACCCGCTCGTCATGGCCCTGGCACCCTCTGCCAATACCCAGGAACTGATGACCGGTGGTGAGGCCATTGCCGCCAAGCTGACTGAGTTGACCGGCTACGTTATCACCACCACCGTACCGACCAACTATGCCGCTCTGATCGAGGCCATGGGTTCCGGCAATGCCCAAATCGGCTGGCTGCCGACCGTTCCTTACATCGTGGCCTATGAGAAGGGTTATGCCACCGTTGGTCTGGTGACGCTGCGCAATGGCGCCGATCACTATAACTTCGAGTTCATCGTCAACGCCAACAAGATCGCGGATGGCACCTTCAAATCCTACTACGATACGGCCACGAGTGCCAATACTGCGGATGCCGCCACTGCCCTGGCGCAGTTTGCCGGCAAGCGCCCGTGCTACACCGACCCGCTGTCCTCCTCCGGCTATCTCGTCCCGGCCGGCTTCCTGAAATCCAGCGGCATCAGCACCTTGGCAGGCGCCTGGGTCCAGGGTCATCCGACCGTTGTCAAGTCGGTCTACCTGAGCCCGAATGGTGAGATCTACGACTTCGGCACCGTCTACGTGGATGCCCGCACGGCCGTCACTGACTTCACGGATGTCAACGACAAGGTCGTGATTGTCTGGGTCTCTGATCCGATCATTCCAAACGACACTGTCTCCTTCGCTGCCAATATGGATCCGGCCATGCGCCAGAAGCTGGTGGATGCCCTGTTGCAGATCGCCTCGACCCCAGATGGCCTGACCCTGCTCAAGAACGGTGGCTACAGCATCGGCGGTTTGAAGGCAGTGGATGACTCCTTCTTCGATCAATACCGCGTCTACCTGGAGTCCATCAACTTCGACATCAACTCGTACAAATAAACATCTTTCTACCTGAGGGAGGGCACATGCCCTCCCTCTTTTTTAACTCGATGTGGTGAATTATGCTTCGTGTCCAACACCTTACTAAAGTTTATCCAAACGGTACGGAAGCCCTCAAGGATGTCAGTTTTGAAGTCCAGGATGGGGAATTCCTTGTCGTCATCGGCCTCTCGGGGTCAGGTAAATCCACCCTGCTGCGCTGCATCAACCGGCTCATCGAACCAACTTCGGGTAAGATTTTTTGGAACGACACGGATATTACCACCGCCTCCCCGGGGGAATTACTCCACATCCGCCGTAATATCGGGATGGTCTTCCAGCAGTTCAACCTGGTCAGGCGTTCCAGCGTAATGACCAACGTTTTGAACGGACGGCTGGGATATGCCAATCCCTGGCTGTCGCTGCTGGGCATCTGGACGCCTGCCGATAAGCAGCGAGCGGTAAAAGCCCTCGAACGGGTGGGGATCGCGGACAAAGCCATGAGCCGCGCCGATGCCCTTTCGGGCGGTCAGCAACAGCGGGTCGGGATTGCGCGCGCCCTGATGCAGGAACCATGCATTATCCTGGCAGATGAACCCGTTGCCAGCCTGGATCCGGTCCTTTCCCATTCCATTCTCCAGTATCTCGAACAACTAAACAAAGATAGCATGACCGTGATTTGCAGCCTGCATTTCCTGGACCTTGTCCATCGCTATGCTACCCGCGTCATTGCTCTCAAAGATGGCGTTAATGTTTTCGAAGGATTACCTTCGGCCATTGACCGCGCCAAGTTCAAGGAAGTTTATGGCGAGGAAGCACAGGAGGTACGCGCCACCTCGTTCGAGGCTCCGGGATGAAAGAGAAACAAATTGCGAAACGTTCCCCGATTCTCGCCTGGGCGCTTTCGACTCTGATTCCCGGCCTTGGACAGGCCTACTTGCGCCAATGGTATCGCGGTGTAGCGATTCTGCTTTCCGTGCTGGTTGTCACCGGCATGGTGGCTTGGCATGGCGAAATACAGTGGTATTTTGCCCCGGCCGGCCTCTGGCTATGGAATATATGGGATGCTGTCAGCCTGACCGGCGGAAGGCGGCGCTCGATCCTTATCCCGGTCTTGTTCGGTCTGGCTGCTGCCTACGGCATCGGCTGGCAAATGGTTGGG
>Ga0105152_10000243_pt1 | contig 14737 bp, 7 predicted proteins | sample LakBais05cmmetaG_FD_81534 | JGI IMG/M metagenome (GOLD analysis project Ga0105152, IMG submission 81534) | Lake sediment microbial communities from Lake Baikal, Russia to study Microbial Dark Matter (Phase II) - Lake Baikal sediment 0-5 cm | ecosystem: Environmental > Aquatic > Freshwater > Lake...
ATGATTCTATCTCCTCATCCGTTGCACTAAATATCTGACGCCTCAATATAATATCTCCTTTATCCTGTCTCTAGGTACAGATGGCTGACATCTATTTAGAGATCCCAATGTTCTGGCGATCTAGAATTGGATGAACATTGTCAATATGCCTCTGGTATTCCTCCATACCCCATCCATCGTTTGAAATCATTTAATGCCCTTTCTGCCATCAGCGCATGTTTCTCGCGCTTTCCGGTATGCTTTTCGGTCGGTTCCAGATCTGGCAACAAGCCAAAATTGGCTTTCATGGGCTGGAAAGTTGCGGGGTCAGCTTGCGTAATGTAATGGCACAGAGCTCCGAGCATGGTCGTGCGCGGCAGGCTGACAGCTGTTTGCCCTCCGGCGAGGCGCGCGGCATTAATGCCTGCCAGGGCACCGGTGGCAGCATTGCCGAGGTACCCTTCCACCCCGGTGATCTGCCCGGCGAACAACAGCTCCGGGCGCGAACGGAAACACAACGTTTCATCCAGCAGCCTGGGTGAGGCAATAAACGTGTTGCGGTGCATTTGCCCGTAACGGACGAACTTCGCCTTGCCAAGGCCCGGGGCCATGCGGAATACACGCTGTTGTTCCGGGAAGGTCAGGTTGGTCTGGAAACCGACCAAATTGTACAGGCTGCCCGAGAGATTGTCCTGGCGCAGCTGGATGACGGCATATGGGCGGTAACCGTTATGCGGGTCACGCAAGCCGATCGGGCGCATAGGACCAAATGCCAGCGAATTCTCGCCACGCCCTGCCAGGACTTCCACCGGCAGGCAACCTTCGAAATACCTTTCCGACCCGGCGGTTACACCCCGGTCGATCTGACCCTCGAAAGGTTTCAACTCGATCCGTTCAGCCGCGAGCAGGGCAGCGACAAAGGTCTCATACTCGTCGACCGTAAACGGGCAATTGATATAATCGCCGTCTTCCGATACTCCGCGGTCGTAGCGCGACGCGCGGAAGGTAATGCCCATATCGATCGAGTCAGCCGAAACCACGGGCGCGATGGCATCATAGAAGTACAGGCTGTCCTCGCCGGTCAACTTGCGCAAGGCTTGCGAAAGCTGCGGTGATGTCAGCGGTCCCGAGGCAATGATCGTCAGTCCGGAGGGAATTGCAGTCACCTCCTGGCGGTGAAGGGTGATATTGGGATGTTGACTGATCTTAGCGGTGACTGCCTCAGAAAACCGGGCGCGGTCCACTGCCAGGGCGCTCCCGGCCGGCAGGGCAGCATTATCGGCGCATTCAAGGATGAGCGAGCCCAGCAGACGCAGTTCATCCATCAACAGCCCGGATGGGCGGTCCCGCAGCGCGGAACCGAGCGAGTTGGAACACACCAGTTCAGCCAGGTCGCCGCCGGTATGCGCCGGGGTCATCACCGCCGGTCTCATTTCATATAAATGGACTTTCAGACCACGGGTGGCAGCCTGCCAGGCGGCTTCACAGCCCGCCAGTCCACCACCGATCACGGTCAGCGCACCCTTCCCGGTGCTATTCGATGATTTCATCGTGTAAATTGTACCATCCGGGGATTGGTATATTTCTTCAATAGCTGGCACAATACTTGCAACAATAGGGCATAGCGACTACAATAGAAGGAAGGTGCACCATGTTACAAACCCACAGACAATCCATGCGACCTTTGACGACCGCTCACCTGGCTCAGACCATGACCCTGTTAAGCCTGTCAGCCGATGAGCTGAAGCAGCAAATCGAATCTGAACTTGCATCCAATCCCGCGCTTGAAATGACCGATGAGCGCCGCTGCCCGAACTGCCAGCGCCCACTGCCAGGCAACAATCCCTGCCCGTCCTGTTCGAGTGCCTCGCCAACCGCACCGGATGAAGCCATTGTTTTCATCTCCCCGAGGGATGATTTTCATCCCTCGCGCGGACTGTCGTCGGATGATGACCGCCCGGATGATAATATTGCGCCGGTCACGGAAGACCTGCCAACATACGTCTTCCGCCAGATTGCGCCGGATGTGGACCCCCAGAAACGCACCATTGCTGCCTACCTGCTCACACACCTGGACGAGGACGGCCTGTTGACCATTGCGCCGGTTGAAATCGCCCAGTATCATCACGTCCCGCTGGATGTGGTCGAGTCCGTGCGCAGCATGATCCAACACGCCGAACCCCTTGGTGTGGGATCGCGCACTCCCCAGGAAGCGATGCTGGTTCAGCTCGATCAGCTGTCAGAAACGCGGGTCGTTCCACCCATGACCCGTGAAGCGATCGAAAAAGGAATGAACCTGTTGAGCCGGCGCCAGTACAGCGAACTCGCCCATCTACTGGGGATCAGCCTGCGAGAAGCGCGCGAAGTGGCGCTCTTCATCACTGAGAACCTCAACCCCTTCCCGGGTCGCTCTCACTGGGGTGACGTGCATGAAGGTGGGAATGCTCCCCTCGCAGTTTATCGCTCGCCGGATATCATCATCAGTCATATCAACGAAGATCCGACCAAACCGTTGATGGTGGAGATTATCATGCCGCTGGCCGGAACGCTGCGGGTCAATCCGCTATTTCGTAATGCCCTGCGCCAGACCTCCGAGTACCGCGAGGAGTGGAAGAACGACCTCGAACGCGCTGCCCTGTTCGTGAAATGCCTGCAGCAGCGTAACCACACCATGCGGCGGCTGATGCAGCGGCTGGTTTCAATCCAGAAGGAATTCATCCTGCATGGAGAGGTATGCCTTATACCATTGACGCGCGCCTCGCTCTCCATCGAGCTTGAGGTGCATGAATCGACCATTTCCCGCGCGGTATCCTCCAAAACCGTGCAGCTCCCCAACCGGCGCATCATCCCGATGTCCAAATTCTTTGACCGCAGCTTGAACCTGCGTACGATCCTGAAAAATATCATCGTGCAGGAAGGCCGACCGCTGAGCGATTCCGAGCTGGTGAAACTGCTGGATGCGCGTGGCTTCAAGATCGCCCGCCGTACGGTTGCCAAGTACCGCGCCATGGAAGGCATCCTGCCTGCCCATCTGCGACACGCATGAGGTCTGATCAGCCGCCATGGATGAACTGAAACCATTCCACTCGATCCTGCCTGAAGCATGGCGGCATAAGAAACAATCCATCCTGGACGACCTCGAACAGGTCCTGAATTATATTGATGCCCCGGTCCTGGTGCTTTCTGAGACAGGCGTCATCCTGTATACCAATAACGCACTGCTCAACCTCACCTCCCACAACCTTGAGGACCTGATCGGGGCAGGCGTCGAATGCATCCTGCCGGAATATCCCTTTGGGGATGAAGACTCCGACCTGATCCAGACCACGCTGACGCGCCAGTTCCGCAATCCGCTCGGCGTCAAACTGCATCATATAACCTTTGAAAAGCAACGCGATATCGACCTGCTGGTTCTGAACACCCCCGGAGCCGATCTGGGTGTACTCGAACAACCGCTGATCAATCCTGAAGTGTTCACTGCCTTCCTCGAACTGGGCAGGCTCAGTCTGTTACCGGATATCAATGCATCCATATCAGCCGCGATCCATATCTCCCAGGTGTTGCTGGATACGCACATGGTCTGCCTGTACACTGCGGAAGGCCGCCAGCCGGTTTTCAAACGGATTGCCGGGTCGATCGACAAAGAGGATGCGACCCTGCCGTTGACGATTGAACCCGGCGATATCCCTGCATTAAAGCTACCTTTCCTGTGGAGACCGGGGAAGAAGACCGGCACCTCGCTGCATAAACATGCCAAAAACGGAGGGCTGAGTTACCTGGCCAGCGTGCCGCTGGGCGAGGAAAACAGCTGGTCGGGACTGCTGGTTTGCGGGGATCGCCAGGCAGACCCCTCCGACACGCTTTTACGGGTTTTGGAGATCATCGCCCAGGCCTTGTGGTCTGCCATCAGCCATCACGTAACGCTTGGCAATATCAACCTGTCATCCATCAACACCGCCAAATCGTTGCTGATCCGTAATGCCATCTCTGAGAATGCCCAGGAAGGCGTTTTGCTGCTCAACCCGAATCTGACGATCGTCGAACTCAATCCTTCGGCCGAGCTGATCCTGGGCTACGCCAGCCACGAGGTCAATGGCCTGGCAGTCGAAGACGTCCTGATCGGCACCGACAGCCTGACATCCGCCTACAACACTGCCCTGCAGGGCATCCCCATTTCCAACCTGGGAAGTATCAAGCTTCACCGTCGCAATGGGACGTCCTTCCCGGCGGAGATCCAGATCAACCCGATCGAAAGCCAGGGGGCGGTCCAGGGCATCATCATCTTTATCCGCGATATCACCGAGAACGAGCAGATCCGGGTGAAGACCCAACAGCTCGAGCAGCGCGCGGTGCTGGGCGAGGTCTCTGCGATTTTCGCGCATGAAGTGCGCAACCCGATCAACAATATCAGCATGGGTTTGCAACTGTTGAACAGCAAGTTCGCCGAGGACGATCCGAACCGGGAGATGATCGCGCGGTTACAGACCGATTGCACCCGTCTGACCCATTTGATGGAATCGGTGCTGTCTTTCTCGCGCCCGATGGAATTTAAAATGGAGCCAACGGAGCTTTCGGTGTTGCTGCAACGCATTCTCGATCGCTGGCGCCCGCGCCTGTCGCGTGCCAATGTTGAGCTTTTTTTTCAGCCGGGAGAGAATACGCCCGAGATCATGGGTGACCCGCGCACCCTGGAACAGGTCTTCACCAACTTGATCAGCAATGCCGTCCAGGCCATGGGCACCACCGGCGGCGGAACGCTGGGCATTAAAACCCAACCCTACCGGGGACCTGATTTCCTGATGGCCGAGGTGACGATCTCAGACAGCGGTCCCGGCATCCCGCCCGAGATCCACGAACACATCTTTGAACCTTTCGTGACCACCAACCCCCAGGGCACCGGGCTGGGTCTGGCGATCACGCGCCGCATTGTTAGCGCCCACCACGGGTCGATCCATGTCGAGAGTTTCCCCGGTGGTACAATATTCCACGTACGCATCCCCGTATTATCAGAAGGAACATCATGACCGCTACAGTTCTTGTTGTTGACGACGAAGAAAATGCCCGCCTGTTCATCGGTGATTTTCTGACCCAGAAAGGTTATGAGGTCAAGGAAGCCGCCACATTAAGCGACGCACGCGCCAAAGTCAAGGAGGGTTTTGCGGATATCATCGTGCTGGACGTGACGCTGAAGGATGGTTTCGGCACCGACCTGCTGCGCGAAACCGCCAGCATGCCCCTGCGCCCACCCATCATCATCGTCACCGCCCACGGCGATATCGAAATGGCGGTCGAGTCGATGAAGAACGGAGCCCACGATTTCATCCAGAAGCCCATCCAACTGGAGCAGCTGGAGAAATCGGTGCAGCGCGCCGGCGAACTGGTGAACATGCGGCGTGAATTAAACCACCTGCGCCAATCCCAGCGCGGCAAGATCGATTTTGTCATCGGGCAGACGCCTGGCATGATTTCAGTGGTGGCACAGGCCGAGCGGGCGGCAACAGTTTCCGCCTCGGTATTGATTACCGGTGAAACCGGCACGGGCAAGGATATCCTGGCGCGCTTCATCCACCAGCATGGACCGCGCGCTAACAAGCCCTACGTCGCCATCAACTGCGCCGCCATCCAGAGCACCGTTTTGGAAAGCGAATTGTTTGGCTATGAACCGGGAGCCTATACCAGCGCCGAAAAACGTAAGGAAGGGCTGATGGAAGTGGCTGACGGCGGCATCCTGTTCCTGGATGAGATCTCCGCCATGACGGTGGATACCCAGGCAAAATTGTTGCGCGCCGTGGAGGAACAGGCATTCCGCCGGGTAGGCGGAACCAGCCTGATCAAGGTCGACTTCCAACTCATCGCCGCCTCCAACCGCGACCTGCCGGCATTGATCAAGGAAGGCTTGTTCCGCGAGGACCTGTACTACCGCCTTAAAGTGGTAGACCTTCACCTGCCCCCCCTGCGCGATCGTAAGGCAGATATCCCCGAGCTGGTCGGTCTGATCATGCGCCAGCTCAACCCACGCATGGGCTTGAACATCCAGGATATTGACCCACAGGCCATGGCCGCACTGGCAGCCTATGACTGGCCGGGCAACATCCGCCAACTGGCACATACGCTCGAACGTGCCATGCTGTTCTGCGATGAAGCCAGTTTGGGGTTACCACACCTCCCACCCGAAATAAGTTCAAAGAAGAAAAAGTAGCTGGCATATATCTTGCAATGATACCTCCTGAGGATTCAAGTTCAGGAGGTTTTTTCATGTTTACGAATATAGATGAAGCATTCATGTGGATGGCGACCATCGTTTTTTTCATCGGTGTGATTGTCTTGTTGGTTGGCATCATCATCCTGGCGGTCCAGGCTTCAGGGCGCAACGTCAAGACGGTATCTGATTCAGTCTCCAAACTGGCGCAGCGCGGCATTGCCGAGGATGTGGCCGGTCTGGTCGGGAACGCTTCCTCCCTGTTAAGCAGCATGAATGAGATGGTGCGATCTTCAGCCGGTATCGGCATCACTTTGATCATTACCGGCATGCTCCTGATGGCGTCTGCATATTTCCTCTTCACGCAATTAGGCTAGGCGATAGTTCATCGGAGCAATCATGACGAGCGCCGGGTTCCTGAAACAACTCAGAAAACTCCTGCAGGAAGGTGACTGGCAGCCGGTTCTGTCGGCATTGCGTCTGGACCCCCTGGTGTGGGACACCCTGCAGGACGAGGAGTTCTGCCAGCGTGCGCTTGAATCCTGCGCCTCCGACCCCGAAGAGTGGAACCCTGCCCGACTAGGCTTGCTGAAACTCGGAGCCTCCCTAGATTTTCGCTCGCTACGTAAAAAACCGGTCAGCCAGCTCGACCCTGACCTGGCTGCACAGTTGCTCACCCTTTCCACCGCCCCGCTGGAACCTTCCGGTGATCTGGGCACTGCCCTGTTGACAGCCTTACTGGCGCTAGAGAAATATTACCAATCCGGCCAGTGGCAGCGCGCCCTGGCAGATATCTTCGACCAACAGGCAATCCTTGCACCCAGCGTGCTGGCATGCCTAATACCTATTGTCCCCGATCCAGTCGTTCTGCTGTCTTCATTCCTGTCGGGGAATTTATTCCCGAAACCGGCCGAACGGCGCAGTCTCCTGACCCATGCCATCCTTGCCAACCCATTGAATGCCGAACAACAGATCGACCTGCTCGTTCGCGTCCTCACCACCGTGCCGGAAGTCGAGCAACTGGATACCCTGGCATGGCTCAAGCAGAACAACCTCGCCAGACTTGCCAGCCTGACGGCTGAACGTCTTCTGGGTAAAGGGAAAAGTCAAAATCGAATCGCTGACAAAGACGAACCGCAACCCGAAGAAAAGCTCGCCGACTTCGATACGGTCTACACCCAGGCCATGCTGCAAAAACTCAGCGGCAAGCTGGATGAAAGCAAGCTGACGCTCACACGCGGCCTCGATCTGCTCAAAACGCGCCAGGAAAAACTTCTGGACGCCCTGGAGCTGATCGACAAACCCGCCGCACCGGCAGTACCGGCCGCGCAGGCTGGGACGACCCCATCTGCCGGGAACACAGACAACGAGCAGCCGATCGTGGATGCCCAGCAGATGGTGAACAACATCAGCCTGCAGATCCAGGCAGGTGAATACGAAAAAGCGGACAGCCTGCTCTCCCGCGCGCAGCAACTCTTCCCCAGTGACCCCGAGATCTCCCGGCTGCGGGCTGAGCTTTCACGCCATAATGGCAGATCGACCGAAGCCATCGACGCCCTGCAAACGGCGGTCATGCTCAAACCGGACGACATGTCGCTACGTAAGACCCTGGCGGCAACCTATGAAGAGCGCGGTGCCTGGCAGGACGCCCTGGACGAACGCATGAGTTACCTGAAGTATTTCCCCACCCCGCCGGAGCAGGAATTGCTGTCTGTGGCTGCCACCGCCATCCGCGCCAACCAGCTCGGCGTGGCTGAAACTGCCTGCCACACAATCCTGGAGCTCCAACCCGAAAACGGCCAGGCGAATGCGATCTACGGCGAGCTGCTGCATGCCAAAGGCGAAGACGAAAAGGCGTTGCTGCACCTGACGCGTGCCACGACACTCTCGCCGGACCTGCCGGCACCCTGGCTGGTCATCAGCCGCATCTACCGCGACCAGGGCAACGACACCTTTTCAAACGACACGTTGAAAGCCGCCGCCCAGGTGCTGCCCGACTCGCCCGAGATCCAGTTCGCATTGGGCGAGAATTGCCTTGCCAACAGCTCCCCTTCTGAAGCGCTGGTCTACCTCAGAAAAGCCTATAAATACGATCCCTCCTCGCCGGCCATCTCGCTCCGTCTGGGAGAAAACCTGACCGCGTTGGGATTGTTTGATGAGGCGGACCGCATCCTTGCGGATGCCAGGCAGACTCGTGCCACAGACCCCGAGCTGGCGCTCGTCCATTCCAAAGCCCTGTTGGGGCTGGGTGAAGCGGACCAGGCACTGGATACCATAACCATCGCGCTGGAGGCGGAACCTCAAAATACCTCCATCCTCTCCACCCTGTCAGAGATCTTCGAAAGCGCGATCAATGAATATAAAAACCTTGCGCAGGTACTGGCTGCGCATCCGAAATTAAATGGATTGATCGGGCACGTGCTGTCATTCCTTGAAACAGCGATCAGCGCTCATCCTGCATCTCTCGACCTTCAAATGCTGGCAGCCGACCTGCTGGCAGAGACCGGCTCGCCCGAGCAGGCAATCAGCCTGTATCAAAACCTGCTGCAGAAGCTGCCCTATAAACACGAAGCGCAGTGGCGCGCGCAGTTCGGCCTGGGCAGGATCGCCCTGCGCCTGGGTCAACTGGATACAGCGCTGGTGGCGCTCAAGGAAGCTTCGCAATTGGTGCCCGACCGCAGCGACATCCTGAAATCGCTGGCCGAAACCTACCGCGCCGCCAACCTGCCGCGCGAGGCGCTGGAAACCTCCCATGCCGTCGTCGAGCTTGGAACGGGGGATGCGGATGGCTACCTGTGGCAGGCGGATCTGTGCCTGAAACTCGGCGATGCCGCCGAAGCCGCCACGGCAATCGAGAAAGCCCTGGCGCTGGACCCCGGGCGCCCTGAGCTGGTGCTCAAGCACGCCCAGGCGCTGCAGGCATCCGGCAGCCCAGAACCTGCCCTCGCCCGCCTGGATGAACTTTCTGCACGCCAGGATCTCGACCCCGGCAATCTCAAAGCCGCAGCGGATCTCTACTCTCAACTTGGCAACCGTGCCAAATCGCGCGCCTGCCTGCAGAAGGCAGTCGGCAAATCTGAGAACCCGGATGCCGGCCTGCTGGCCAACCTGGCAGACGCTTATGCCGGCGAGGACCAGCCTGAAGAGGCGCTGCAAACCCTCGACCAGGCACTTGCGGTCGACCCGGATAATGAAGAGTTGGTCATTCAGCGCTGCAAACTGCTCGAAAAGCTGGGCAGGTCAGCCGATGCGCGTGAATACCTCCTGACGATCCTTGAATCACCTCGTGCGGCAGCCTGGTCAAACGAACCTATCAGCCGGATGCATGCCCGGTTGGCGGAATTGCTGCGTGAAGGCGGCGATCCCGACGGGGCATTAAAATTTGCAACTCAGGCGCTGGCACTCGATCCCGATAACCAATCCATCCGGCATCTACTGCTGCAGCTTCAGCGCGCCTGGCTGCTGCTCAGCGAGGAGACGCTCCAGGCACTGGTGCAACAGGTTCTTCAGCAACCGGTCATCGACCTCGATTATCCGCTGACGCTGGCAGAAGCCGCGCTGGACTGCAACCTGATCGACGAAGCCATGCGATTATCCGACCTGTTCAGCGATGCAGCCGATCCGCTGCGCCTGGCAAGCGTGAAGGCGCGGTTGGATGCGCTGGCGGGCGAAACCCTGGACGCATTCGAGCATTTCCAGGCAGCCCAGGTGATACCGGATGAAGCGGTCGGTTTTAGCCTCAAATTGGCACGTCTGACCGGTCTTGCACAGACCGCGCTCGCCCTGAAACAATGGAATACAGCCTGCGAACGCAGCCGGTCAGCCATGGAATTGGCGCCGGATGAACCACTGGCGGTCCTATTGACCCTCAAAGCAATCATTTTTGAAGCAGAAGAGAATGAACTCTGTGATCGATTAAAGATCCGGCAGCACCGCCCGGAGCGAAGCGGTGCGAGCGTGGAGGATTATCAGGAGCTGCTGGCTGTATTGCCGCAAGCCAAAGATAACGCTCTTATCCGCTATTGGAAAGCGCGCAGCGACAGCATGTTCGGATTGGAAGCTGATAAAAAGGCTCTGCTTTCCCCGCCCGCCCTGCTTGCAAATGAGCTGGCAGGCAGCCTATTCGCCCTGATCGCAGCCCGCCAGCTTAAGGAAGCAGACCGGCTGCTTGAAGCCAACCCGCAAAACGCGGAGATGATCAAGCTGCATGCAGCCGCGCTGTTGGAAAGCGACCCTGAAACAAGCGCTGCCGATGCGACGCGACTGCTGGAGATCGACCCCGCTGATCCGGTCGCGCTGGCATTGAAAGCCTACGCCAGCCAGGACGACCCCTTTGCAGCTTTCGAAGCGATTGAGAAAGCGCTGGATACCTGGAACAACGAGCCCGACTGGCACGCTCTGGCTGCCAGCCTCAGCCAGGCGCTGGGCAACCCGCAGGGCAGGATCAACCACACCCTGGAACTGATCAAGCTCTTCCCCGACTCAAGCGAGCAGCAGATCTCGGCCGGCAGCGCCTACCTTGATTCCGGTCAGGCAGACGGGGCGATCCATTGCTTGAAACGCGCCACGCTGCTCGATCCGGCAGACAAGACTGCCTGGATGTTGCTCGGGCAGTCCTACCACCAGGCCGGTAACAACGATGAAGCGCTCAGCGCCCTGGTTAAAGCCATCGCCATTGATCCAGATGACATCGAACCACTGCTGTTGTCAGGCAGGATCGCGCTGGCATCGGACGCATTTGATGTAGCACAGGCAAGCGCCCGCCAGGTGATGGTGCTCAACCCGGAGGAACCGCGCGGATTGCTGCTGCTCACCGGGATCCTTGCAAAACAGGGCAAACAGCAGGAGGCGCTCAAAGCCATCGAAGCCGCCGCGCCTGCCTTGCGCAAGACCCTGCCCGTGCAGGTTGAACAGCTCATGCTGACCCAGGCGCTCAAGGGACCCAAAGCCATCCTCGATCAGCTCGAGACGCTAGGCGCCCGCAACCGCGAGGATCCCCAGGTGCTGAAGGCGCTGGCGGAATGTTACAGTGCCATCGGTCACAACGATGAAGCCGAGCAGGCAGCCATGGATGCCCTCAAACTAGTCGCCAACGATGGCGGTCTGCATTACCTGGCAGGCAAGCTGCAGCGGGCAAAAGGTCAGCTCGATCAATCCATTGACCACCTGGCCGAAGCCATTCGACTCGAACCCGCCAACATCGAAGCCTATCTGGAACTGGCGCTCGCTTACGAAGACCACCGGCAGTACGACCAGGCCGTGCGTATCTACCAGCAGGCGATCATCGTTGCGCCAAACGATTACCGGTCGTATTACCAGGCAGGGCTTTTATTAAAGGATGGCAAGGATTTTGCCCCCGCCGAGGTCATGTTCAAGCATGCGGCCGACCTGGCACCGGGAGACCTGAACATCCGCAGCCAGCTCGGCGCACTGATGGCGCTTAATTTCGTCCACCACACGCAGGAGGCACTAACGAGGTCATAATGGAACACTCCTTGAATAATTTCGATTACTCAAAACCAATCCAGCGTGAGATGCTCCTGCAACTGCTCTCCACCGCGTTAAATCAACGCGAATTCCGTTTTGTACGGCAGGCAGCCCTGATGTGGCTGGCGGCTTACCCGGGCGATTACAGGATCAATTTTATGCTGGCGCGGGCGTTGCTGCTGGAAAGCAAGACCAGCCAGAGCCTGCCGATCCTGAAAAAGATCAATGCCACCGATCCGGAGTACCTGCCGGCAGTCACTGCACTGGCCGAACACCCGAATGCCGACACCCCGACCATCGCCACTGCGCGCACGGACCTCTACATTCTCAACGATACAAAGCAGACCGATGCGAGCTACCCGGCCTGGGCAAATTCCGCCAAGGAAGCCCGTAAGCTGCTACTGGCGGGCGATCACGCCCAAGCGGAAGTCGTCATACAATCCGCGCTGATCCAGAACGTCCCATCGGCGCTACCCGCCATCTATCACCTGCAAATATTCCACCTCAAGCAGGATTATCCTGCACTGCAGACACTTTCCGAGCTTTATTCGCAGCGCCACCCCGATTGCGTCGCGATAAAGCTCTACCTGGCCGAAGCCTGCATGAACAACGGCCTGGACGCACGGGCGGTCTCCGTCCTGCATCAATGTGTCTCGCTGGATGCTGCCGCCGAGGTGGCTCTACGCATCTGGGGCGTGAACTTCCCCTATCGCCCGCTGTGGCCTGCCACCCTGGAAATGCCGTTCGATCTGCCCATCCCAGCGGCAGTTGCCACCAGTATGGGTTGGAATGCGATCGACGCCGGCAGGCTTTGCGGCGAGACCACCCAGCCTGTGGAATCAACAACGGTTGAGAGCGGCGATACGCAACCCGTTACCGTCCAGACGCCGGTCGATACCACCGACCCGTATATCTACACCGAAACAGGCACTGCAACTGAAAAGCAGGTGGTTGTTCCTGCCGCCACCCGTACCCCCGGCTCTGTCAAGGACCTGGACGGCGTGCGCGAGACGTTTGACAGGCTGGCTCACAAGATGAAAAAACCGGTCGTCAGCCGCTATGACGGGCGCTTCCCGATGTACATCATCCTCACCACACGCCAGGGGCTCGAAAAACAATACGGTCCCCAGACCGCGCGCGTGATCGAAGGTCTGCTGGGCGAGCTGTCGCAGGCAGTCTCCAGGCGCCCCGGGTGGGGCTCGTTGGTGCTGGTGGCCGACCAGCCTACCTCCGCGGCAGCATACGGGTTGAACCCCGCCACACCCGGCGACGCCAACCAGATCAAGCTGGCGGTTTCTGATCTTGACCGTGCCCTTTCCAAGCGCGGGCAGATGATCGGTTCGCTGCTGATCGTCGGCAGCGAGCAGGTTGTGCCCCTGCACCACCTGCCCAACCCGACCGAGGACAGCGACACTTTCGTCGCATCGGATAACCCCTACGCCTGCATCGATGAGAATTATTTCGTACCCGAATGGCCGGTTGGCCGCCTGACCGGCGGCAGCGGTTCAGATTCCAGTTTGCTGGTCAGGCAGATCCGCGCGCTGGTGAGCCATTACACTGAGGAACACCTCAAAGGTCAATGGTGGAGCCGCCTCCCGCTGGTCAATTCGCTTTTTGGATATTTTCTCTCCAACGAGTACATGAACGGCCTCAGGACCAGCTTCGGCTACACCGCCCAGATCTGGAAGGGTTCCTCCACCTCCGTTTATAAACCGATCGGCACAGAGCGTTCCATACTGGTCTCGCCGCCGGTCGTGACCGGCACAGTCTGGTATTCCGGTCTGCTGCCCGCCAAAATGGCGTATTACAATCTGCACGGTCTGGATGATTCGTGCGAGTGGTACGGACAGAAAAGCACGACCGGACCCAACAGCCTGCCGGATTACCCGGTGGCGCTCAGTGAACGCGATTTCTCGAACAACCACAAGCCGCCGCGCATTATCTTCAGCGAAGCCTGTTACGGCGCATCGATCGAGAACAAGAACGAGCACGAATCTCTGGCGCTGAAATTCATGTCGCGCGGCACTGTTGCACTGGTCGGCTCAACCTGCATCGCCTACGGCAGCGTCGCCAACCCGATGACCGCCGCCGACCTGCTGGGGAACGCCTTCTGGCAGAACGTCAAATCCGATCAACCTGTCGGCTTTGCCCTGATGAACGCCAAGATCAGCCTGGCGAAACTGATGCACACGCGCCAGGGTTACCTGGATGGCGAAGATCAGAAGACCTTGCTCTCTTTCATCTTATTGGGAGACCCGCTGGCAGGCTATGCCGAAAATCCGACCTTGCCGAAGCACATGATCCGCCTTGAAGAGATGGAAGCCATGAAGACCATCACTGACCACGAAGCCGAACCTGCCACCATGGAAGGCGTCCCGGCCGAAATGGTGCAGCAGGTCAAGCGCTTGGTCAGTAAGTACCTGCCTGGCCTGTCGGATGCGGAGCTTAGCGTACGCCAGGGTCAATGGGAAGGCAGATCCGCCTCCAAGCTTTCCGGAACCCCCGGGCGCGACCCTCGCTACGTTGTGACCCTGACCAAACAGGTGAAGGTCGCCAAATACCTTCACCAGCACTACGCACGTTTCACGTTCGATACCAACGGCAAGATCATCAAAGCCTCGGCATCTCGTTAACGCAGTCTGCGCCCACCATTCAATGGTGCAGGCACGGAAAAAAGAGCGGACCAACCGATCCGCTCTTTTGATTTAATGGGTTTCGTTATTCGAAGGTGGCTTTACGTAAGCAAGTAGGTTGGGTTGAGCCTTCGGCGAAACCCAACAACATCGAAAATGAATACCGTCTTTTTCCCTCATCCCTCCCCGAAAGCACCCGGGGCTACATGCTTCTCCCTCTGTTAGAGGGAGAAGGTAGAATCAAAACTGAGTGAATAGCAATAATCAACAATATTTTAATTTAGAATCCAGCCTTTTGCATAACGATCTTGATCAATTATGTGTGTGATTCATAGACATCATTTCAAGATATGATGTATCGATGGACAGAGAAATCAGACAAAGACAGGTTTGGGTACAATTATTCGAAAAGACCCACAATGCGGGTTATGTTTGCCGG
>Ga0105152_10000245_pt1 | contig 14720 bp, 11 predicted proteins | sample LakBais05cmmetaG_FD_81534 | JGI IMG/M metagenome (GOLD analysis project Ga0105152, IMG submission 81534) | Lake sediment microbial communities from Lake Baikal, Russia to study Microbial Dark Matter (Phase II) - Lake Baikal sediment 0-5 cm | ecosystem: Environmental > Aquatic > Freshwater >...
CCGTCTCTTTTACGACGTGGACAACACCCTCGGCGACCTCTCGGCCCAGTTGCAGGAGAACGTGTCGGGGGCCCAGGTGGTGCGCGCCTTCGCCCGTGAGCCGCACGAGATTGACCGTTTCGATCAGATCAACCGTTCCTATTTCAAGGCACGCGTCAAAGTCATTGGCGAATGGTCGAAGGTAATGCCCACCACCAACCTGCTCATCACCATGGGCACCATCCTGATCTTGATGGTCGGCGGCCCGCTGGTATTGCAGGGGAAGATGACGGTGGGCGAACTGGTGGCCTTCAACGCCTACTTGCTAATGCTTTCGGGACCGGTGCAGCAGTTGGCCTGGCTGGTCAACGCGCTGGGAGAGTCCGAAGCCGGGGCACAACGGGTGCTGGAAATTTTGGACCACGAGCCGGAGATCCAATCCCCGGCGGGAGCCGCAGTGCTCGGGACCCTGAGCGGCCGCGTGGAATTCCGCGGCGTTTCCCTGCGCTACCAGGACGAAAAGATTGACGCTCTTTCCGGCATTGACCTGTCCGTCAAGCCGAACCAGCTCATTGCCTTGATCGGTCAGACTGGCTCCGGTAAGACTTCGCTGGTGAACCTGATCCCGCGCTTCTACGACGTAAGCGAGGGCGCCGTTTTGGTGGATGGCGTGGATGTGCGCCAGGCCGACCTTGTGTCCCTGCGGCGGCAGATCGGCATCGTGCTCCAGACCTCGCTGCTGTTCTCCGACACCATCCGCGAGAATATCTGCTATGGCCGGCCGGATGCCGCAGATGAAGAAATCATTGCCGCCGCGAAAGCCGCCCAGGCGCACGATTTCATTGTCAAATTTGCGGAGGGCTACGAGACACTGGTCGGCGAGCGCGGCGTGACGCTCTCTGGCGGCCAGAGACAACGTATAGCAATCGCCCGCGCCCTGCTGATGGACCCGCGCATCCTCATCCTGGACGACTCGACCTCCAGCGTGGATACCCAAACCGAGAAACTCATCCAGGAGGCGCTCGACCGTCTGATGGAAGGCCGCACCACGTTCGTGATCGCGCACCGGCTGGCAACCGTCCGCCGCGCCGACCTGATCCTGGTTATGGCCGATGGCCGCATCGTCCAGCGCGGCAGGCACGACGAGTTGCTGTCCCAGGGCGGGTTGTACAAGGAAATCCACGACTTGCAGTTGAGCCAGCAAAACCGGTTCATCGAGGAGACGGAAGTGGGTGAAGAATTTTTCGTCCACGAACGGGAACGCGAGACCGTCAAAGGCCGTCGGTCGTCGGACCGGTCGTTATCGTAATTTGAGTAAAACAACTATGGCTATCACTACCATTACCCCACCCACCTACGTTACCCAGTCCGAAGAACTGTACGACAAGGGCGTTAACCCGCAGACTGCGAAACGGCTGATTGCATTCACCCGTCCCTACATGTGGCGGCTGATCCTGTCCGCTTTGCTTATGCTCATCGCCTCCGCCGCATCTGTGGCGGGACCTTACTTTGTCAAAATTGCCATTGACAGCGGTCTCAACGCCGGCAACGCCGTTATCTTGCGCTACACTATTCTGGCCTATTTGGCGTTCTCTGTAATCCAATGGATCGGCACCTACTACCGGGTCAACATCATGGCCTGGATCGGGCAGTCAATCATCTATGATTTGCGCAAGAAGGTTTTCACCCATCTCCAGGAACTTTCGCTCGGCTTCTACAGCCGCTACTCCGTCGGACGTGTCATCACGCGGGCCATCAACGATGTGGAGACACTGCGGGACTTTCTGACCTGGGCTGTGCTCGCTATTGCCCGAGATGTCTTCACCCTGGCCCTGATCATCTTCGTGATGCTGGATATGAACGTGCGCCTGGCATTGCTCACCTTCAGCGTCCTGCCCATCATGGTACTCATTTCCATCCTCTTCCGGCGTGCCTCACGCGCCGCCTACCGTAAAGTACGCGCCGCCATCTCTTGGGTGAACTCGGTACTGGCCGAGAACGTGAACGGCGTACGCGTTGTCCAGGCCTTCTCCCGGCAGAAGCAGAACTACGAACACTTCCGGGATTACGTCAACCGTTACCACCTCGGGCGGGCGATTGCCACGGCGCGCATCTCGTCTGTGTTCAGCCCCAGCGTGGATGTTCTCGGGGCAATTGCCACTGGTCTGGTAGTCTGGCTGGGCGGGGCGGCAGTCCTCGGCGAGACCATCACCGCGGGTGTGCTGGTGGCTTTCATCCTGTACATTGACCGCTTCTTCGAGCCTATCCGCGACCTGAGCCGCCGTTACGACACGCTCCAGTCCACAATGATCGGCTGGGAACGCATCATGGGGCTTTTGGATACGCCGGTCGAGGTCCAGGACGCTCCGGAAGCCGGGGAGTTACCGGTCATCCAGGGCGAGGTGGCCTTCGAGCACGTTTCGTTCCATTACTCGGATGACCCGGCACCCATCCTGACCGATATTGACCTGTACATCCGCCCGGGCGAGACTGTGGCCCTGGTCGGCGAGACTGGGGCAGGCAAGACGACCATGGTCAAACTGCTCTCCCGCTTCCACGACCCGACCGAAGGCAGGATCCTGGTAGACGGTCATGATCTGTGTTCGGTGACGCAGGCTTCCCTGCGGCGGCAGATGGGCGTGGTGCTCCAGGACCCTTTCCTGTTTAATGGGACGGTAGCAGAGAATATCCGCTTTGGGCGGCTGGCAGCCACAGATGCCGAGGTAGAAACCGCGGCGAAAGCGGTTGGGGCGCACGACTTCATCGTCAATTTGCGAAAAGGTTACGAGACTTCGGTCGAGGAGGGGGGCGTGATGCTCTCCTTGGGTCAGCGGCAACTGCTTTCTTTTGCGCGCGCCTTGCTGGCCGACCCGCGTATTCTCATCCTCGATGAGGCCACCTCCTCAGTAGATACACAGACCGAGCAGATCATTCAAAAAGCCCTGGCGCGGCTGCTGAAAGGGCGCACGTCTATTGTCATTGCGCATCGCCTGTCCACGATCATCAATGCCGACCGGATTGTGGTCATCCATGACGGCAGAATTATCGAGCAGGGCTCGCATGCTGAGTTGCTGACGAAACAAGGGATGTATTACGACCTTTATCGGACGGGATTTCAGGAATAATAATAGAGCGGCCAAAGCGGCCGCTCTATTATATGGGTAGCTTATTGTTCTATTACGGTTGCACTACCGTCCAACTTGCCTGACCGGTCATGGCATTCGGGCTGGTGGTAACCACCTTCACTACATAACTACCGCAGTCACGTTTATAGGCATCCGACTCATACGCCTGCGAACCCGCCGCAGCAAAGACCATCGGCTGGTCTGCGGTGGAGTTGAGCCACGTGCCGCCAGCATCGTAAATTTCAAAATGCCAAAGCACTGTCACCGGGCCGTTGGTCGTGATGATGGCATTGAAAGTGGTTGCGTTTGGTCCACGGCAGTAGCCATGGACGACAGGCGGAGTCGTGACAGCCACGGAGGTGACCAGGCCGGTGGGAATGGGCACAATCGGTACAAGCGAGAGATCGCCAAATGTGTTGGTTACAGCCGCGGATACCCAGCAAAAGGTCCCGGGGTTTTGCGGACTTTCGATCTGCCACCAGGATTGACCGGCAATGGTGGCATGGATGGGAACCGTGCTGCCGACATTCAGCCCGCCCACCGAAGAAAATCCAGTCCCTGGACCAAAGCGGCAGTTGGCGGCATCCGCTTTTGGCGTAACCATTGGCGTGGCCGAAGTAGGGCTGGGTACCGTCGTCGGCGTATCCGAGGGGACCAAAGGAGGAGGAGTGGAAGTATCAGAGGGGACAAAAGGAGGAGGAGTGGGAGTATCAGAGGGAATGAAGTCCATGACCGGGGCCATGAACAGGCTGAAGGAAGTCGGCAGGTCCGGGTTCGAAGCGACCGGGACGGGGTAGGTGAGTGCCGGATATGAACCGGAGAATATCCAGCCAGCCTTGGCAACCGAGACCTGGCAGGTGCCTTCCGGCAGGTCGGTGAAGTTGAACAACCCGTCCGCAGCCGTTACCTGGGTCTGGTTCGGACCGCAGTCGGCTAAGGTCACTTCCGCCCCTTCCAGTAAACCTTCTCCCGGGTCAATGGCACCGCTGCCGTTCAAGTCACCATAGACGGCTCCCTGCACGATTCCGCCAATGGCAGGGGTAGCAGGCACACAGGAGGCCAGGGCAAATCCCGCGATGGCCGTTGCACAAAGCAAGCGAATTGATAATTCTTTCTTTGACATAGTTTCCTCTCTTTGGCTAAAGATAACAGGATTCTATATCATAGTAGTCCCAATATCTATCACTCTTAAGGGGAGTAATAGGAGGTCTATTCCCATATCATTCAACTCAATATATACTATCGCATGATCTCCATCCGAAGGAGGAAAACATGTCCAATTTAGGACGCCGTAGTTTCTGGCTTTTCAACAAACTATTCATGGTCCCGATGTTCCGTCTCGGTTTCGGACCGTTCATGGGAAACCGTATTACCGGTTATATCATGGTCTTGAAAACGGTCGGCAGAAAGACCGGCAAAGTTCGTTATGCGTCGGTCAATTACGCTATCCATAAGGGAAATGTCTACTGCATGGCCGGCTGGGGGCACCTCTCGGACTGGTATCGCAACCTGATCGCCACGCGGGAGATCGAAGTCATCCTTCCCGGCGGCCCCCTCTTTGGGGCGATCGAGAATGTTACCGATTTGGATGAAAGAAGGATCGTCCTGCGCAAAATCCTGCAGAATGCCGGTTTTGCCGGTTTTTTCGAGGGCTTTAACCCCTTTACCACAACGGATGAAGAACTGCTGCGTAGAACGGCTGATTTGCATCTCCTACGTATCCGCCCGGTCGGGGTCGGGAACGGCGCATCGTACCCCGACAGCTTGTCCTGGGTGTGGACACCCGTCTCCATCATCCTGATTATCCTGATCGTTATCGCCATGACTAGATAAACCTATCAGGATTTTATGCTCACGGCAGGGCAAAGCCCCGCTGAAAGCAGGAATTCTTTAAACCGATGACCGACATTGCCATTCAAACCCATAACCTGACCAAACGCTACGGCAACTTGACCGCCGTGGACGGTCTCACCCTGCAAGTCCGGCGTGGCGAGGTCTTCGGCTTGCTTGGCCCAAACGGAGCCGGCAAGACTACCTCCATCAATATGCTGTGCGGCCTGCTTCCACCGGATTCGGGCGAGGTGGTGTTGGACGGGAAACCGGCCCGTGGCCGGGAATCCCGTCTGAGGGTGGGCGTCTGCCCGCAAAACATCGTCCTGTGGGGCACGCTGACTTGCATCGAGCAGATGGAGTTCGTCGGCGAGATGTACGATATCCCCCGCAAAACCGCCCACAGGCGCGGCGAAGCCCTGCTGGATGTCATGGGTCTGGCCGACAAGCGGAATAAACTCGCCCGCACGCTCTCGGGCGGGATGCAGCGCCGCCTGAACCTGGTCATGGCCCTGGTCCACGACCCGGAGATCCTGGTGCTGGACGAGCCCGAAGCCGGTCTGGACCCCCAGAGCCGCGTCCTAGTCCGGGAGTACATCCGCTCGCTGGCGCGTCAGAAGACGGTCATCCTGACCACCCACAACATGGATGAGGCTGAGCGCATGGCTGACCGGGTGGCAATCATTGACCACGGCCGCCTGCTGACAGTGGATACACCCGAGGCGCTCAAACGGACCGTCGGGGAGGGCGATGTGCTGGAGGTAGAGGTGACCGGGCTCCCGGTCGAGACGGCGCTGCGGACGATAGCGGACTTTGCGCCGGGCATCTCGTTCACCGACCATACCCTCATCGTCCGCGTCCGTGGCGTGGCTGACCTCCTGCCGTCCATTCTGGAGGCGTTGAAACAGGCCGGTTGCACCATCGGGGAGGTGCGCCTGCGGGCCAATTCGCTGGAGGATGTTTTCATCTCGTTGACCGGAAGGAAACTGCGCGAATGAAAACCTTGAAGCGGTTGTTGAGCGTCTTGCGCAAGTGCGCCCGCGAGCAGAAGCGTGACCTTTGGGTGCTGGGCTTGTCGCTGGCCTTCGCCCCACTGTTCGTCCTGCTCTACTACCTGATGACCGGGGGGACCGGTTCCACCTCCTATGCCGTTTTCGTCATCAACCAGGATGTGCCCGTGACGATGGAGAACGGCGTCCGCCTTGCCGCCGGGGAAGAAGTCGTGAGCGGCCTGCAGGCCATGACGTACGAAAACGGCAATCCGCTGCTGCGTGTGATCCCGGTCTCTAACCGGGCCGAGGCTGAGACCCGCCTGCGGAACCGCGACGCGGCCCTGCTGCTGGTCATCCCGCCCGACTTTTCGGCTGCCGTCGCCGCTTACCGTCGGGGGGATGCCTCCGCCCAGTCCGCGCTGACCTTCGTCGGCGACCTGACCAACCCCACCTACACCGTGGCGGCCGTCATGGTCATGACGGTGAGCGACAATTACATTTCCACTGCCACGGGAGCCGAGCGCCCCATCCAACTGGTGGAAGAACCGCTGGGTAATTCGGCGGCCCGCACCGAGTTCGAGAACTACGTTCCGGCCCTGTTCATCTTTGCTGTCATCCTGGTCATCTTCCAGGCCGCCATGACCCCCGCGCGGGAAGTCGAATCGGGCACCCTGCGGCGGCTGCGCCTGACGCGGGTGAACTCCTTCGAACTGCTAGGCGGCATCACTGCCTGGCTGGTGCTGGTTGCCCTGCTGGAGGTGGCGCTCACCTTCGTAGTGGCGCTGGCGTGCGGCTTTCGCAGCCAGGGATCGCTCTGGTTGGCAATCCTAGTAATAGCCATCACCAGCCTGTCGGTGATCGGGGCCGGGATGATCGTGGCGGCTTTCTCGAAGACCGTCTCGCAGGCGTTCGTGATTGCCAACTTCCCGCTCGGGCTGTTTATGTTTATGAGTGGTGTCATCTACCCGCTGCCGCGCACGCCGCTTTTCACGCTCTTCGGTCACGCGGTAGCCATCTACGACGTTCTGCCGACCACCCATGCCGTGCTGGCGCTCAACAAGATCTTCACGCTTGGACTGGGATTCAAAGATATTCTCTTCGAACTCTCGGCGCTGACCTTGCTTTCGGTGATTTACTTCGCCGTTGGGGTGTGGATCTTCCAGAAGAGACAGATGAAGGTGGATTAGGGGCCGGTATATTAAACGCAGTAAAATGGCTTCTCATTCTTGATAGCATAAACCTTTATTGTTCATTGGACCAACGAAAGGAATTATTTTGGCGCAAACTTTTAACTGTACGGGTTGCGGCGCGGCGCTGGAATATACCCTTGGCCCGGAGCACACGCTGCGCTGCCAGTATTGCGGCATCAGCATGCCTGTGCCGGAAGAGTTCTGGCGGGAGGCTGAAGTAAAACAAACGATGAGTAAATGGGGGAAGTATTTGATCATTTTCCTGGTTATCACCATTGGGATTCCCACCTGCCTTGGGTTGGTTGGAACTCTTCTAGGCATCGGCGGGTCAATTATTGGGATCATCATCGGGTTCCTTGCCCAGATTTTCGGTCGCTAGTTCAGGTTTGGGGAATCAGACTGTGAGCCGCCGGCCTGCTGTTGATCCAGCCCACGCGGCACAACCTGTGCATTTGAATGAGGCGATGAAAATCAAACAAAAATTCTTCCGAAAATGAAGGAGGTCCTATGCCAAGCCTGCGAAGCTGTCTTATAACAGTTTATTTCAGACACAAGAATATATTTACTCCTCCGTTTACCGGCGAACTGGATGTTGCCAAAGAGCGGGCGGACACCGAAGCAATGGCGAAGCAATTCAGCCCTTTCAGCGGCGCGGAATGCACGTCCGTCACGGCGGCCGGCGTGCCTGCCGAGTGGATCGTCCCGGTGGGCGTGACGACACAGAGATGTATACTCTGCCTCCATGGGGGCACGTTCTTTGCGGGTTCCATCAATACGCACCGATCCCTGGCAGCGAACATTGCCACGGCAGCGAAGGTCCGCGCCCTGCTCATTGACTACCGCCTCGCCCCCGAGCATCCCTTTCCGGCCAGCCCACAGGACGCTCTCGCCGCCTACCTATGGCTGTTGAAGCAGGGGATTCCAGCCAACTGTATCACGGTCGTTTGCGACTCGGCGGGAGGGGCCCTGGCTGTGGGACTGGCTGTCTCTCTCCGCGAGGCGGGGAAGCCAATGCCCGCCGCAATCGTCTGTCTCTCCCCGGCGCTCGACCTGACCTTCGGCGTGGAGACCTGGAAAACGAATGCAAAATCCGACGTGATGCTCGAATTCGAGAAGGAAAAAGCAGGAGTGAATCTTTATCTAAACGGCACCAACCCGCGCCACCCGCTGGCCTCGCCGCTGTATGCGGACACGAAAGGGCTACCGCCGATCCTCATCCAGGTTGGCTCGGACGAAGCGCTCCTTTCCGATTCCACGCGCTTCGCCGAGAAAGCCAAATCCGGCGGGGTGGATGTGACCCTGGAAATCTGGGAGGGGATGCAGCACGAATGGCAGTACGCGGTTGGAATATTTCCGGAGGCGCGCCGGGCGATTGTTCGAATAGGTGAGTTTGTTAGGGAGCACTGCCCATAAAGTTGATCTTGTTTGTTGCTGCCATCGATGCGGCACAACGGCAACATCCCGGAAAGATTATTCTTTCGTGTGCATTTTCTCATTTCTTGATGTACACTATAAATAATCCGAAACAGTGGATGTGCTGTTGGTTCCTGAAAAGTAGTTGCAGACAAGTTTGATATATGGCTGTTGCGCACTAGCGCAGGATCACCCTTCTTTTGTCAGACCCAAACAGGAGAAGAAACATGGCAAATTCCTCACCTTCCGCCAGGTTAACGATCAAAACCGGCCCGGGCGCGGGTCAAGTTATTATTCTTTCAGAAAAGGAACTAGTCATCGGGCGGGCGTCATCTGCTGACCTGATCATCATTTATCCAGAAGTATCTCAGCGGCACGCCCGTGTCGTTTACCAGGAGGACAAATACTTCCTGGAAGATTTGGGCAGTAGTAACGGGACTTTTATCAATGGGCAACCAACCCAGGGTCTTCAAGCACTTACCGATGGTGATGAGATTTTCCTGGGCCCCAGTGTCATGCTGGTCTTCAGCCAACAACGGGTTACCGTCCAATCTTTTGAAGAAATTCTGGCATCTGGGCCCTCTGCATCCCAAGATTCCATGTTCGCCAAGACCATGCTGGATATCGATTCTGACTTAGCGAGCGCTCCTCCGTCTGCGCCTGCTGTTCCCCCAGGTTTACTGGTCACGGTAGCCGGACAGGAACCACAGGAATACACGCTTACGGAAGACAAGATCACGCTGGGCCGAGCAGAGGATAATGACATTATTGTGCCTTCCTTGATCGTGTCTCGATACCATGCCACTCTGGATCTGACTACAATTGGATATGAGATCGAAGTTTTGCCCGGCGCGACAAACACACTTACCTGCCAGGGCCGTCCGGTGACCGGACGGAAACTGCTCGTGCATAACGATGTGATCCGCATTGACAGCGAGATCCCGGGCATGATGGTGAGCATGACGTACCAGGCACCCCTGCAGGCGGCCGCGATACTTCCATTTGTTGTACAGTTTGGCGAAAAGGAAAAGCTTACCTTCGGACGAGACCATCTAAACGATGTAGTATTGGACATGCCTAATGTCTCGCGCTTCCACGCCCAGATAACCCGGGTGGGAAGGCGGTATTTTGTCACCGACCTTCACAGCGTGAATGGCACCTTCGTCAATGACAAGCGCATGGAAGGTGATGTCTGGCTCAACCCGCAGGATACCATCCGGATCAGCACTTACAGACTGGTGATGGGCGAGGATCAATTCACCCGTTACGATGAGACAGAGGGGCTGAGGGTGGAAGCCTACCAACTGAACAAATGGGTGCGCAAGGATCTGAACCTGCTGCAGGATATCTCGTTAGTTTACCAGCCGCGTGAGTTCATCGTTGTGGTGGGACAAAGTGGCGGTGGAAAATCCACGCTCATCGATGCTGTAGCCGGCTACCGCCCAGCTACGCACGGAAAAGTGTTTGTCAACAATATTGACGTATATCAGAATTTCGATGCCATCCGCAACGAAATTGGTTACGTTCCACAAAGAGACATTATCCACATGGAACTGACAGGGTACCAGGCGCTGGATTTCGCGGCTCAGTTGCGCATGCCCAAGGACACCAGCAAGGAAGAGCGCCACAAGCGCATCATGGAAGTGCTGGACGATCTTGACCTGACTCACCGCAAAGATGTGCAGGTCAGCGGTTTGAGCGGTGGGCAGCAGAAGCGTGTCTCGATTGGTGTGGAGTTGATCACCCGCCCGGGTCTGTTCTTCCTGGATGAGCCCACCTCAGGTCTCGACCCTGGCACGGAAACGGCTTTCATGCACCTGATGCGCCGCCTGGCAGACCAGGGCCGCACCATCATCATGGTCACCCATGCCACCAAGAACGTAATGCTGGCAGACAAGGTGGTTTTCCTGGCGCGCGGCGGTTATCTGGCCTGGTTCGGACCTCCGGATGAGGCTCTGGCCTATTTCGACCAGTACCGCAGCGAGAATGAACGGCGCATCCGCCCGATGGAATTCGATCAGATTTACGCCATCCTTGATAATCCCAAGCAGGGAAAGGCCAAAGATTGGGCTGAGCGTTTCAAAGCCAGTGCCGCATATTCCAAATACATCACCGAATCGCTGAAGGGGCATGAAAAGCCACTTGAAACAGAGCCTGCCCAGCCGGTCAAGAAACAGGCGCGGACGGGTGCGCGCATTTCGTCGCTGCAACAGTTTAAGGTACTTTCCAAACGCAATGTCACTATTTTGACGCGCGACCGCTCGAGTCTGATCCTGATGCTGGTTGCCGCACCTGCAGTGGGCGCGCTGGACCTGTTCCTTGCCTCGGTGATGGGGAAGGCGCCGTTCAATTTCGTGGGGGGAAATGCTGCCAACGGTGGGATTACCCTGTACTTGCTGACCCTTTATGCCCTGCTGGTTGGGGGCATGTCGCAAATGCGCGAGTTCGTTAAAGAAGCCGACATCTATAAGCGCGAGCGGCTGGTCAACCTGCGCATACTCCCTTATGTTACGTCGAAAGTGTGGGTGGCGTTGATACTTGCCTTCTGGCATGCACTGGCCTATACCGTCCTGCACTATATTGCTTTCAAGATGCCGGGCGGATTTTTGGAGTTTGTCGAAGTATATGTAACCCTCGTGCTGGCCGTGATGACTGGGATGATGCTCGGTCTTCTGGCGTCTGCTATTGCACCCAACGCTGCGTCAGCTCCACTGACCATGATTATGTTCATGGTTCCTCTGATTGTATTGAGTGGCGCGCTGGCTCCCATTCCACCTGCAATCAACCAGATCGCATCCACCCGATGGGCTTTCCAGGGGTTGATGGGAATTGTTGGAGTAGGCTCCGATGTGGCTGCTGACCCGTGCTGGCATCTTGATAAAGACCTGCGTAACGCCATGAATCTGGATGACAAGTCCTACCAGCAGTGCCGGTGCATGGGCGTACAGATGTTTGACAAAGATACCTGTAATTTCCCGGGGATAGGGGAATATTTTGTGGATGCGATTGTTGAACAAGCCCCTACCGAACTCCCGCCTCTGCCTGACCCGCCAGCAGAACCGGATATTCCCCCTGCGCCCAACCTGCCCGAGGATAAATACGACCAGGTGAAAATGGTGCAGTACCTGAATGCTTTAAGTTCCTACCAGGATAATGTGAAAGCCATTCAGGAAAATTACCGAAACGAGATGGAGCTCTACCAGGTTATGGGAGATGTATACCAGGGCGAGATGTCCAAGTACCTGGAAGAACTGGCGCGCTACAATATTTCGCGTGTTTCGGCGGTCAAGGGCGGCGAAGGGGTCATCGAATTTGTTACAAAAAAATATGGCTGGACCTGGGTCAACAAGGCCGATCCGAAAATATTCGGACCCTGGCTGTTTACGACCTGGTTCGCCCAGGTCGAGATTGTGGTGGTGTATTTCGCCATCATCCTGGTTTTGATCAAGAGAAAGGACGTTAAATGACTCGCCAACCAAAACCCTTTCTTCCGATAGTTTCTCTGACGGTCATTCTGCTGCTCGGTGCAGCCTGTGGATTGGGCACGAAAAAGTTGGACTCCATATCGCTGACACTCACGCCGATGAGCGCATCAATCAAAGGGACTGCCACCGCCCGTGCCGAGAATGCAGGCTCAAGCGATGAACTGGCAACCGCCGTTGCGAAAGCCACCGAACAGGCCGGGATAATCTATGCTACTCAAACAGCCGTGGCTGCGCTCAATGAACCGTCCCGGCTGGCTACCGCCACTGCCATCGCACCGGTGGTAGCCGAATTACCCCGGTACGGCATAGACCCTAGCCAGGGTTATGTTGCCTGGTTGCATAACCCGGTGACTATTGATCTGCAGGGCTACCAGAAGACCGGCTACGCCAACGATTACCAGAATATCACTGCCAGCGATTTTGTCATGGCCGCCGATATTACATGGAACACGTTCAACAGCGCTTCGGGCTGCGGGTTCATGTTCCGCTCGAACGGCGATACCAACCAGCCGAGCCAGTATCTGGTGCTCGTCACGCGCGTCGCCAGCGGTCACCTGGCCTTTCTTGGCATGGCGGATGGAAAGATTGCCAACTTCCGCACCTATTTCCCAAAAGACAAGGACAGATCCTTCAGCTGGTTCAACGAAGCGACCAACCGACTGGCAGTGGTGGCGCGCGGCAAATATATCGACTTGTACACAAACGGCGTCCTGATCGGTCAGGTGGATGTCACCCAGCCGCCCTCCGCCCTGATCCCCCATCCTCCTGCGTTCGATCTTCCGTCCGGGGCTACCGATGCACAGGTGCAGGACTATAACAATCAATTGTCCCAACTCAACAGCGGGATTGACCAGTTGAATGCCCAGTTATCACAGGCGCTGAAGAATTTCACCACTTCCAATGTCGTCTTGACCGACGGTTTCTTGGGGTTCGTGGGCATGAGCCAATCCGGGAGCATGGTTTGCACATACGACAATGCCTGGCTGTTCATCATTGAGAGATAGATTCTGGATTGAAACAATCAAATTAATGGGCCCGCCATTCCTGGCGAGCCCATTGATTTTTTTTGGTTTTACTTCTCCAGCCTCCAGAATGTACTGAACCACGGCGGGCTGACCCGGGTGAAATGAGCCCAGGAACCTGGTTTGGGGTTTTCGTCCTCCCGCATCCATTCCCACAGGCCAAGCAGGATGAAGTCATTGCCTGCCAAGGTGTTGAAGATTGTGCCCAGGGTGTGGCGGAACTCGTGTGGGCTGTCGCGTTTGACGGAAGTGCCATCGAGTTGTTCTACATCCCAATGGGGGAACTGCTCGGACACGTCTTCGCCGTCCACGTAGAGACTGTTGAGCGGGTAGGCTTTCCCGTCCCATTTTTCTTCGTCGATGCCGATGGCGAAGGGATTGGCAAACTGCAGGAAATAAATGCCGCCCGGTTTCAGCACGCGACGTACCTCCCGGAAAACCGGCTCCACTGACGGAACAAAATTGATCGAATAGACCTGCCAGACGATGTCGAAATGGTTCTCGGGGTAGACCGAGAGGTCGCGCATGTCACCCTGGACGGTTTTGATCTGCAGGCCATGATGCTCGGCGGCCTGACAGTCGCGTTCGAGCTGCACGTCCGACAGGTCCAGCACGGTGACGTCAGCCCCGAGTAGCCCGAAGGCAACTGAGTCCTACCCGCCGCCGCTGGCCAGGCAGAGCACGCGTTTCCTGGCCACATCCTTCAGTATCTTGTGACGGTAGATGTTTTCAGCCGCTTGCTCAGATGTGTAATCCAGGTAGGGGCGGGACCATTCCACGTTGGCGCCCGCCAGGGCATTCCAGCGCTCACGATTGGTTTTGATGATGTTGTTCATGATTTTCTCCATCAACAGACTTCCGAAGTTTTTGAGACTTCGGAAGTCTGTTAGTTTACTTAATTACCGGCACCGCGTTCGGCACAGCCACGCTGTAGGCCTGTTCCTTCTCGTACTTGAACTGCTGGGTGTACAGGCGGTAGTAGTGGCCGCGCAGTTTGAGCAGTTCGGCGTGCGTGCCCATCTCGGCGATACGTCCCTCCTCGATGACAACGATGCGGTCGGCCCGGCGGATAGTGCTCAGGCGGTGGGCGATGATGAAGGATGTACGTCCTGCCATCAGGGCTTCCATGCCGCGCTGGATCAGGGCCTCGGTCAGCGTGTCCACGCTGGAGGTGGCCTCGTCCATGATAAAGATTTCGGGTCTTGACAGCACGGCGCGTGCCAGGCTGATAAGTTGTTTCTGCCCCACCGAGAGCAGGTTACCGCCTTCGCCCACGTTCTGGTCGTAACCTTTCTCGAAGGTCAGGATGAAGTCGTGCGCCCCGGCGATTTTCGCCGCCGCTTCGATGTCCTCTTTGCTGGCGTCAAGCCGGCCGTAGCGGATGTTCTCGCGGATAGAACCGGAGAACAGGTGCGGGGTCTGGAGCACGATTCCAATGTGAGAGTGAATCGACTGGAGCGTGTACTCGCCGTAGTCGCGCCCGTTGATGCGGATGAGGCCTTCCTTTGGCTCGTAGAAACGACACAGCAGGTTGACGATGGTCGTTTTCCCGCCGCCGGTTGGTCCGACCAGGGCAATGGTCTCGCCCGGTTTGACCTTCAACGTGAAATCAGTCAGGATCGGCTTGCGGTCTTCGTAGTAGAAGTGGACGTGGTCGAACTCGATCTCGCCGCGCATAGTCTCC
>Ga0105152_10000246_pt1 | contig 14719 bp, 14 predicted proteins | sample LakBais05cmmetaG_FD_81534 | JGI IMG/M metagenome (GOLD analysis project Ga0105152, IMG submission 81534) | Lake sediment microbial communities from Lake Baikal, Russia to study Microbial Dark Matter (Phase II) - Lake Baikal sediment 0-5 cm | ecosystem: Environmental > Aquatic > Freshwater >...
GGCTCGAGGGGCGAGACCTCGATCGGTGCTTCGGGAGCAGGAGCGGCCGGCTGCCTGGGCGGTCTCGGAGCCTCTATGACGGATTCCGGGGGGGACTCCCTCGGAAGAACCTGGGGGGGCTCTGGCGTTGCGGCTACTTCCACAAAGGAAAGATCCTCGAAGGATGAGTCGGGAATGAACTCCAGAAACTCTGGCGGCACCGAGCTTTCCGGAGCCGGTGTCGTCGCTTGCGCCTCTCCCGCGAGCGGAGCTACCTCGTCCGGCTGTGCCAGAGCGCCCGCCGGCGCCTCGACACGAGGGGAGAGTTCCAATCGCTCGGAGAGGTGCGCCACCGCCGGATGCTGTGGATCGTGCGCTCGCATACGGCGAAGAACAGCCCGGGCCTCTTCCACCATCCCTTGGGACAGGTAGAACTCCGCTTCGGCCAGATCACCCACCATGCCCTGTTCAACACCGCCTTCACCCGCTTCGAACTCGATGACCGGCGCTTCTGCTTGCGGCTCCTCGAGGAGCGCCGCAAGCTCTGAGGGCAGTTCCTCCTCTTGCACCCCGGTGTCTTCGCCCAGGCTTGCCTCTGACGAGAGCGCCATTCCGGAAATCTCTTCTCCACCAATCCCCGGCATCTCGAATATCGGTGGCGCCTCAGGCGGCGCCATCTCCAATGCCGCCACCTCTGACATGGCCGGGGGCGCGGCCTCGGCGATCTCGATGCCCTCCGCCAAAACGGGTTCCGTATCGAAATCCGTCCTCAGTTCGCCCTGTGGGGTTGCACCAGTCGCGATTTCGACGGCCTCGGGGATCTCCAGTTCCAGCGCCCCTGACAGGGGGGCAGGAGCGGTCTCGGTCGAGATCGGTGGCGCCAGCATCGTGCCCGGTGTCACACCCGAAAGCTCGGCCAGCAAGCTCACGAGCTCCGGATGGCCCGGAGCGAGGCTCAACCCTTCCTCCACCTCCCGTTGTGCCGCCTCTGGCTGGCCGTGTGCCTGCAAGATCCTCGCAACGGCCACGATTTCTTTGCAGACCTCCTCGACCTGGGACCGCTCAAGGTACACCACCTTGAGCCGTCGGTGGACCCCAAGATGGTCCGGTGCGAGCCGAGCAACCTCGAGCAGCCGCTCACGAGCCTTCTCGGTCAACCCGTAGTTCAGGTAGACCTCCGCCTCGGCAAGCTTCTCAGCAACCTCGCCAGATTCCCCCTCCGGAGCTCCAACGACTGGTGGCGCCTCGGGGCCTGCAAGTCCTTGCGTAACCTCTTCGCCAGCGAGCAGATCGAGCCCCGGAATTTCGATCTCGTCAACGGCATCAAGCCATGCGGGTTGCACCTCGGCAGGCGCTTCCAGGGCTGCCGCTGGCGGAGCGGGGGGTTCCATCTCCCAGGCCGCGGCGGGCTCACCCGCGAATTCCAGTCCGGGGACTTCCATGAGCGCCGCCTCGGCTCCGGGCATCGGTGTCTCATCGAGCGATAGCTCGAAGGCCCACGGCTCTGTCGGTCCCGCAACGGGCGCCGCTTCCGTCTCCGCTGTGCCGAAACCAAGTTCCAACTCAGCGTCTGCACCCATGTCAATGGCCGGGCCGGTGACCTGCGCCTGTTCCTCATGCACCGCGGCGGCGCCCTCCAATACCTCAAGCCGCGCCAGTGCCTCCGCATCGGAGGGATCTCGCTCGAGAAGCTGGTGATAGACGTGAATCGCCGCTTCGATTTCGCCTCCCGCCTCATATGCCGCCGCGAGCGCCCAGGTGGCCTCCCGTGCCTCCTGGTCCCGACCCAGGTCTTGAAGCACCCGAACCAAGTACGCGTGAACCGGAGTCAGGTGCGAAGCGATCTCCAGCAGTCCACGGCACGCCGCAATGGCCTCATCGGGATTCCCCCGGCCGACTGCATCCTCGGCGATCTCTTGGCAGAGCTTGATCCCCTCGTCCGTGCGACCGTCTTGCACCAAGGCCTTGGCCAGGGTACCTCGCACCTCTGCCTCGGAGAGACCCAAGCCCATGGCTTGCTCGAGGGCAGTGATGGCCTCCGATGCCTGCCCCAATCCGACGTACGCCTCGCCCAGCAGGCGCCAGGCGCGGGCATCACTTGCATCCACTTCCGTGGCCTTGAGGAGCCGCTCCAGCGCCTCGCCGTATTTGTTTTCGCGGAGGAACTGCTCTGCCAGCGCCAGGTTCGCGTGGGGTGACTCGGGGGAGAGTTCGCGTACCTTTGCCAGCAGACGCCTGCTCTCCGCACCCTGCCCCCCCGCCTCGGCTGCCTGCGCGGCCAGTTCGTACTGGGTCACCGCCTCTTCTTTTCTCTTTTCTTTGAGCAGGAGGTCGGCGAGTTTTGTCAGCAGTCCGTAGTTGGAAGGATCGAGCCCTGCCAAGCGCTGGTACATTTCGATCACCTTGGCAGTGTCGCCGGCCTTCCCGTACTGCTCTGCGGCAGTCGCTAGTTGGACCTTGGCTTCGCCCGTGAGGCCCTGCTCCTCGTACAGATCGGCGCAGGCCAGAAGGACTTGGGTCTTGGTGGCATCCTGTTTGATGATCTTCTTATAGACGGCGATGGCCTTTACCGCTAACCCGTCGGCACGATACAACTCCCCCAACTTGAGGTACTGCTCGATGGCCTCGGTCGGCCTCCCAGCCCGGGCGTAAAGGTCGCCCAGATTGTTACAAACCGTGAGGTCATTGGGATCGGCCTTGAGAATCGTCTGGTATTCGGCAATGGCCTTGTCCCATTTCGCCTGCTGCGCGTAGGCGAGAGCGCTTTGAAGTGCTTTTCGCTTGTCGAAGGCCATTCGAAGAGAACTCCATTTCCAAGAGATTACGGCATTCCAGAGTAACAAAGCCTCCGGAGGGTGTCAAGCGCGTTTGCGCTCGGGGACTGGCCGCGCCGAAGACTCGATCTCCACGCCATATGCCCGCACAATCAGGTTGAATCCTATCGTCGCCGCCTCTCAGCCAGCTCGGGATAGCCCAATTGTCACCGCCGGTACGTCCAGGCGAGATTGCCGTACTTTCGTCCAGCCAATTGCTGCGCCACGTGACGCTCCCCAGGGGTAAGATCCCCCAGGATGCCTGAAACACCACACGCCTCGCACCACGCCGAGCCCAGGATGGCCATCAGTTCGCGGGTGCGCATAACCTTCCCCAAGATGGCGCTGAGACAGGTCACCCCGCGCGCGGGGTCGCTGCGTGGCCAGGCGGGGAATACAGCTTGGTGGAGGTGCGAATCAAATTCCACGAGGATCGAGCCGTGCTGGAGCAGTGATCGTTCCCACCGCCGTTGAGCCGACCCGATGAGCTTTCGTCCACGCACCAGGATCGCCGGCCTCTGTTGTTGAAGAAAGCAGGCACCCGTTTCTATTTCGTTGCCCGCGGCGACTGGCGATCCCCCAAGGTTGCCTGCGATTCCGAGGCGCTCAAGGCCGGCGATGAGGCCAGCGGATATCTGAGCGAAAAGCTCGACCACAGAGAGGGATTCCCAGGGATGCCATGAGGGTATGGCGACACTGTAGGTGAGTTCGTGCGCATGCAGGACGGCGCGGCCTCCCGTAATCCTGCGCACCAGGTCGATCCCATGCCGACGACACGCCTCGAGATCCACTCCCCCCGGCACACGCTGGAGATACCCCAATGACACAGCATGTGGATTCCAGGTGTAAAAACGTAATGTGGGGGGCGCCTCGCCCTGACCCACAGCCTGGGCGATGGCCTCGTCCACTGCCATGTTCCAGCAACCGTCGGCTTTGTCATGTCGGATGACGCGCCACGGGGAGGCCTGCATGGACTACCCCTCTCCTCCACTGCCGGGGGCAGGCGCGCCGACCCTGTTTGACGCAGCGAACCGGAGTGTACGAGAGAGCGGAGGGAGACCGCCGCTTTGATCGTTTCCGCCTATTCCTTCTCGCCGAACCTTGCCTCGACCAGATCCGCTAGTGCGCGCAGCAGAGAGGGGCCGTCTTCCCCCGTGGCCCGCAGGGTAAGGGTCGTCCCCTGCGCAGCCGCCAGCAAGAGTAGCCCCATGATGCTTTTCCCGTTCACGCGCTGGCGCCCAGACTCAACCGTGACCTCGGCCTGGAAACATCCTGCAGTCTTCACGAACTGCGCCGCCGCCCGGGCATGGAGTCCCAAACGATTCCTGATGACGATCTGCTGAGTGTGTGCCGTCCCCTTCACCCCCCAGCGGCCTCCCAACTTTCGATGGCCATGGTAAGCCGGAGGGCCCGCACGCCCTCAGGGCCATCCAGCGGCCAGTGCGGCAAAAGCGTAACCTGCTGCGCCACTCGCTCGTAGCCTGCCTCGGACTGGGAGATCGTCTGCACCGGGCAGCGCCACAGCGTTCCGGGTGGATCCAGGACGAGGCGGACGGCCAGCCCCAGCCATGAATCCACGATGCGAATCTCCCGCACATCCGATGTCTCGGCCACGGCAAAGAAGGAAGGATCCTCTGCGCGCTCCCCATTGATCTCGACAAAGCGATCCGGCGGCGGGCCCATGTAGAAAGCCAGGTTCAGCTCAACGCCGAATCGCGAAGGAACAGCAAGGCCGTCAAGCTCTAGCCGGTAGTCCGCCGCAAGCTCCGGCGCGGCAGGGGCAAGGCGGAGGCGCTTCTCGACCGTGAGCGCGACGCCGTCCCGTTCCACTCTGCCTCGGAGAGCCAGCACCGAGGCTCCCCGCTCCCGTTCAACCCGCGCCTGATAGGGTGCCAGGGCCAAGCCCGAATCCCCCCCCTGCCGGCTGAAATCCAACAGCGTCGCGGTCGGCGACAGCCAATGATCCAGGAAATTCCCGCGGCGATAGGCGTCATAGAGGAGAAGATCAGCCAAGCCCTCCTCCTTCGCACCTCGTTCTTCGTGGATGGTGGACGCCCCGGCACCTTCCCTTTGAACCGAGATGGCCAGTTTCCGGTGATACGCTTCGGGTCTGCGTGTGAAGGTGTTGCCCAGGTTGAAGGCCTTGCCGCACACATCCAGCTCGATCACGCCGCCGCCGCGGGCTGGCTCCACCACGAGGGCAAGGTGATCACTCGAAAGCAGCACCTCGTCCGATCCGTCCGCATCCCAGTCGGTCGTCTCGATCCGAACCGTCCTCGCACCTTTTTGGGAATCCTCCGCCACACGCTCGGCCTGGATGAGGTGATGGAAAACGGCGTGTCTCAGATGCGGGAGATAGAGTCCGCCGAAGACCCCATGCCAGTATGCATCGTTGCACTGGCCTCGCCAGAGCGCCTGGAGAGCCGCGGCGCTCTGGCGGCTCCGGCCCGGCAAGGCATGGACCTTCTCGCTCACCCGGAGCATCTTCTTGTGCAGCGTGTTGGCCTCTGGATACTTCACGAGGAAATTGCGCCAGAACCCCCCGCGGAGGAAGGGCCGCAGCTCCTCGCCGAAGGGCAGATTCTCTGCCCGTGCCCGTGCCCCTTCGAAGGCAATTCCCGTCTCCACAGGAAGGGCCCACTCCGTCATCTCGGTGTAGGAGGCCGTCGGCAGGTAGACCCGCCCGCACGGCGGATCATCCAGAACCTGGTTGAAGGTTCCGAGATCCAACCAGTCGGCGTTTTCCTGGAGCGCCTCGAGAAACCGCTTCAGCCAGCCGCGGCGATAGACCCAATCATGGGTGCCCGGCCATCCACCGAACTTCTCAGCATCGTCGGCCATCACCGCGATGCCCCCGGGAGCGAGGGCGGCCCGCTCGCGCAGATAGGCGATGGTCTCGACCGGCTCCTTGAACGGAATCAGGTATCGCAGGCGCTGGCTGATGGGAAAGAGCGCCAAACGGGCCCCCTGCTCCTCGGTGAAGAAGTATCCCGTCAGGGCCGCATCGAGAAGGCCAGCCGCGATGAAGTGATTGTCATCGAGGATCACATATTCTACGCCCGCCTCGACGATGGGTTTGGCCAGGTGAGGCTCCCACACCCGCTCCGCCAGCCACATCCCCCGGGGTCGCACCCCGAAGCGCGAGGTGAGATAGGACGTCATGCGCTGGATCTGCCCCCCCTTGTCCACATCCGGAATAGCGGGCAGGATCGGCTCGTAGTAGGCACCTGTGAGCAGTTCCACCTGCCCCCGCGCGACGAAGTCGGCCAGTCGATCCAGGAGCTCGGGATGGGCCGACTCGAGCCAGTCAAACAGGACGCCTGAGTAATGGAGGGCGAACGGAACCCGCGGGTACTCGTGTAGCGCGTCGAGGAACGCCAGATAGGAGTGTCGGTACGCCTCCGCAAAAACCTCGGGAAAATTTCCCACAGGTTGGTGCGCGTGAATGCCCAAAATGAATCGAAATTTTCCCATGGGCCTCGTCCTCCCCGACAAGGCGTCTCCCCGTCCGGAACCAGAGACTACCGCTGCGGATCCACAGACTTCCCTTGCTTGGCCAAGAATTCGCTGGCCACCAGGATGTTCCGTTGCCCGTACTTGGCTAGCTTGTCCGCGAGAGCCCGCAGGTCGCGTTCCTCTCGAACCGAGGGAAGCTTCATCAACATCGGAAGATTGACACCGGTGACCACCTCGAGTCGGCCCGCTTCCAGGTAGGACAGGACGAGGTTGGACGGGGTCCCCCCGAAAAGGTCGGTGAGGATCAGCACACCGCTTCCATCATCGACCCGCTGAAGAACGGTCTCGATCTTCTTTCGCGCCTTCTCGATCGGCTCCGACGCGTGAATGGAGACTGCCTCAATGCGGGGGAGCTTGCCCACAATCTCCTGCCCAGTTCGCAAGAGCTCCGTTCCCAGATCACCGTGGGTGACGATCACGATTCCGACCATGGCTCGCCTCACACTCGAGAGCTACGCCCTCACGCGGCGTGGTCCACATCGCGGTGACGCACAGACACCTCGTGTCCTGCCCGGCGAAGGAGTCCGGCCATTTCCTCTGCCAACACCACGGACCGATGACGCCCACCTGTGCATCCGATCGCGATGGTGAGATAGGCCTTGCCCTCCTGCACATACAGGGGAAGCGAGAACCCCAGAAAATCCTCGAGACGCGCCACGAATCCCTGTGTCTGGGGGAATCCCAGGACATACTCCCTCACCTCAAGCTCCCGCCCGGTCCGCGACTGCAGGGCCCCCACAAAATGGGGATTCGGCAAGCACCGGGCGTCGAACACCAGATCCGCGTCCACCGGCAACCCGTACTTGTACCCGAATGACACCAGGGACAGTGCCGTCTTTTGAGGAGCGGGAAGATCCAGGAAAGACGTGACCAGGAGCTTCCGGAACTCGTGGACCGTGAAAGTGGTGGTGTCAATAACCAGATCCGCCTTCCCCCTGATATGGGCGAGGAGGTCCCGCTCCGCCCGGATGCCCTCCAGCGCCGACCCCACAGGTGCCAGCGGATGCGGACGCCGGCTCTCGCTAAAGCGGCGCACCAGCACCTCGTCGCTGGCATCCAGGAATACCACCCGCACCAGATGCCCGTCTCGCCGGAGATCCGCAAGGATGTTGAACAGCCCGTGAAGAAACCGCCCCTCCCGGGCATCCACCACAAGGGCAACGCGGTCGATCCGCTTCTCGGACTGGGCGCAGAGCTCTGCAACCTTTGGAATCAGGGTGACCGGCAAGTTGTCGATGCAAAAGAACCCAAGATCCTCCAGGTAGTGGCTGGCCGCGCTCTTCCCAGCCCCCGACATCCCGGTCACCACGAAGAAATCGATCCTAATCATCGGCGCGTCACGTCGCCTCGCATGCAGACTCGTCTCCCGCCGGTTACGATCATTCGGTATCCTCTCGGCTGTGGGCGGGAAAATCAGGATCAGGAACACCCCCGGTCGTACCGGCTTCATGCCCCGACAGGCGCTCGGCAAACGTCCGCGCTGCATGGACCCCCATCAGCTTGAGGAGGTGATTCCGCGCGGCTACCTCGACCAGAATCGCGACATTACGTCCAGCCGAGATCGGGATCCTGAGCAGGGGGATTGGGACACCCAGGATGGAATGACTCTGCTCTTCCAGCCCGAGCCGGTCATACTCCTCGTCGGCGCGCCACACCTCGAGCCGGATCACCAACTCGATCCGCTTGCGATAGCGGATGGCCGCCACGCCAAACAGATCCCGGATGTTAATGATCCCCAGACCCCGAACCTCCATGTGATGGCGGATGCGGGCTGGCCCTCGGCCAATGACGATCTGGTCGCTCTCGCGGACGATCTCGACGATATCGTCGGCGACCAAGCGATGCCCTCGCGTGACGAGGTCCAGGGCGCACTCGCTCTTCCCGGTGCCACTTTCTCCCAGGAGTAGCACCCCGATCCCGTACACATCCAGCAGAACCCCGTGGAGCGTGTCCTCGGAGACGCTCCGCTCCTCCATCATGGTGCAACCTCGTTTAGTCCTCGGGTTCGATCAGCCCATAGTTGCCGTCGCGCCGCCGGTAGAGGACGTTCACCTCTTCGGTGGCGGCGTTCCGAAACACGTAGAAGTTGTGACCCAGGAGGTCCATCTGGAGAATGGCCTCGTCCACCGCAGCCGGCTTGACCGCAAAACGCTTGCTCCTGACCACCCGGGGTTCCTCCTCGGGGGCTCCCACCATGGCGCCGGTCCGGCTCCCACGGTCTGCGCCCCGGGCGCCGTGAGTCATGATCCGTTCCTTGTAGCGCAAGATCTGCCGCTCCAGTTTCTCGGCAACCAAGTCTATAGAGGAGTACAGATCGCCGCTCTCTTCCTCCGCGCGGATCGTCAGATCGCGCACGTGCAGCGTGACCTCAGCGATCTGCCGATGCTTCGCCACTGAGAGCACCACGTGCATCGTGACGATGTTCTCCAGATACCGGGTAAGTCGACTCAGCTTCTCCTGGGCGTAGGCGCGGATGGCAGGGGTGATCTCCAGATTCCGTCCCTTCACAGAGAAGTGCATCGTCGGGCTCCTTCCGATACCTACGGGCGCCCCGGCACAGGATATCCTCCCCCGTTGGTGAGGCGGGGGGCCGCCAGCGTGCCGGGGCAGTTCAACCGAGATTCCTGCGTCGTAGCTGCGTGTCGTGCTTATCCTCCGCGGTGCGGTGGAATTAAGCGGCGACTCTCAATAGCGCCGGCGTCGTCCGGAGGATGGAATCTTGAGCTGGCTCCGGTACTTGGCCACGGTCCGGCGGGCAATCTCGATCCCGTGTTTCTCGCGCAGGATCTGTACGATCTTCTGGTCGGAGAGGGGGCGGCCGCTGTCCTCAACCGTAAGCAGCTTGTGGATGAGATCCTTGACCTTCAGAGAGGACACCGCGTCGCCACTGGTGGCCGGGACGCCCCGGTGGAAGAAATACTTCAATTCGAATAGGCCCTGCGGCGTGTGGATGTACTTGTTGGTCGTCACCCGACTAACCGTGGACTCGTGCATGCCGATGTCCTCGGCCACTTCTTTTAGGGTGAGGGGGCGCAAAGCCGTGATCCCCTCCTCGAGAAATCTTTGCTGGAATTTCGCCAGGCTCTCCGCCACCTTGAACAGCGTCCGCTGCCGCTGCTCAATACTCCGGATAAGCCAAAGCGCCGACCGCATCCGGCCTTCCAGATACTCCTGCACGTCGCGTCCGTTGCCCGTCTTATTGGCGAGGATCGCGCGGTAGTATGGACTCACCCGGAGCCGGGGCATTCCGTCGTCGTTCAGTACCACCACGAACCGGTCGTCCACCTTGACGATGTTGACGTCCGGCGTGATGTATCGCGGATCTTCGGTGTCAAAGGTGCGTCCCGGTTTCGGCTCCAGGCTGGTGATGTACTCCACCGCCGCCTGAATCTCCTTAACCGGCGCGCCGAGCTTCGCTGCCAGCTTCTCCCAGTGTCGTCCCTCCAGCTCCGGGAGGTGAAACGCGATCAACTCCTTCGCCAACGGATGCGGGTCCGGACGGGCCTCCAACTGGAGCAGCAGGCACTCCTTAAGGTCACGAGCCCCCACCCCGGTGGGTTCGAAGCTCTGCACCAGACCCAAAACCTCCTCCATCCGCGAGACCTCGACACCGGCGGCGGCGGCCATGGCGTCGAGCGGTTCTTTGAGGTAGCCGGATTCGTCCACGTTGCCGACGAGGAGAGTTCCCAGCTGCAAGAGTTCGGTGTCCGAGGTACTGAGATGGAGCTGGAAAAGCAGGTGATCCATGAGGGAGCGAGACTTGGTGAGTTGCACCTCTGCGTCGAACCGCTCGACTTCCTCACGCGGGATCTTGGGTCGGTAGTCCGAGGCGTCCTGCAAATAGCTCTCCCAGTCGAAATCGTCGATCCGGTCGCTCCGTTCCTCGTCCTTTGCCTGCTCGACCTCCAGGCGCTCCCCTTCGGGTGATTCCTGCTCCTCGGCGAGTTGGGGCTCTACCGCCTCGTCCAGGGCTTCCTCCAGCACCGGATTCTGCTCGAGGTACTGGCCGAGCTCCTGCACCAGCTCCAACCGCGACAGCTGCAGCAAACTGATAGCTTGCTGCAGCATCGGCGTCATGATCATGCGCTGCGTCTGCAGCATGCGCAGTCTGGTATCGAACGCCATGGATCTCCGTTCCACTCCCCTCAGAGAGAGAACCGCTCGCCGAGGTAGACCTCCCGTGCCACCTCGTCCGCGGCGAGCTGCCCGGCCGTCCCGGACCGCAGGATCTTCCCTTCGTGAATGATATACGCCCGGTCCACGATCTGCAAGGTCTCTCGCACGTTGTGATCCGTAATCAACACGCCGATCCCGCGGTCCCTGAGCTGTCCGATCATGCCCTGGATGTCAGAGACCGCAATCGGGTCGATGCCCGCAAACGGCTCATCCAAGAGCATGAAGCGGGGCTCGGTAGCCAGCGCCCGCGTGATCTCCGCTCGCCGCCGCTCGCCCCCCGACAGCGTGTAGGCCGGACTCCTGGCAAGATGGGCGATGTTGAGCTCGTGCAAGAGCGCGCTGGCCCGATCAGCCCGTTCGCCCGCGGGAACGCCCGTGGACTCGAGGATCGCCAGGACGTTTTCCTCCACCGTCAGCTTTCGGAAAATGGACGGTTCCTGCGGCAGGAAGCCAATCCCACGACGCGCCCGCTGGTGGACGGCCAGGAAGGTGATGTCCTTGTCGTCGAGGAAAACCCACCCCGAATCTGGGCGCGTGAGCCCAAGGATCATGTAAAAGGCGGTGGTCTTGCCGGCCCCGTTGGGGCCAAGAAGCCCTACCACCTCGCCCGCATTCAGCGAGAGGCTGAGTTCGGATACCACAACCCGCTGCTTGAAGGCCTTGGTCAGTTTTTCCGTCCGCAGCCAGTGCCCCTTCACACCAGTGGTCATCTCTCTTTCAATGTCGTCGGAGGGGCCTCATCGACGCGCGGCGCCCCGCTCTCGCCCCTCTCCCCGCTTTGGGTAGAGCACCGCGTTGACGCGTTCGCCGTCGCAGCCGTCCACCTGGCTTCGGTCCTCCCGCAGGTGCAGTGTGATCCGACACCCGGTGACCACATCGCTTTCTTGCCAGACCTTGGGGTGACCAAGGAGGACGGCCCGCTCTTCCTGCGGGTAGTACTCAACCCGCTCTGCCACGCCGCGCCGCTCGCCGTAGGAGAGGCGAACGTTGCCGGTGGCGGCCGCGCGCTCAATCTCCTCCATTCGCTCGTCGAAGGAGAATTCGATCCGGTCCGCGAGGATGCTGATCCCACGACCCTGGTCGTTGGCAGCAACGTTTCCCCGGTAGATCGCCACACGGCTCTTTCGATTGACCTCAAGGCTGTCGGCCGTGATAGTGATGGGTGCCTGCTCTTCCGCAGCCAGGATGACGCCCGGCGCCAGGGAAAGCAGCGTGCAGATCAAGCGCGACCACCGACCAACTCTCATGGAGTCCTGCCCCTTCCCGCCTACCGCATTTTCGGCCCAGAAGTCCCAGCCGTTCGAGACGACAGGCGCGAGGTGATGTTCTGGAAAATCCGCACCTGTTCCAGATCCGTTTCCGCCTCTAGGCCGCGCCCTTGGCTCACCCAGCGGCCCCGACTCACTGTGACGGCCTGATCTGTGTGAAGGCGCCGAGACGCGGCATCCCATCGCAGAGCGTCCGTGCGAAGCTCGGTGCCTTGGTCCGATCGCGCGAATACCATTCCTTCTAGCCGCACATCCTTCGTCTTGAGGTCTACCGTCGCGCGGTTGGCTATGCACACGAGCTGTCCCTGCCGGGAGTACAGCGTCACCTCCACGGGACGGCTCTCACGCGAGAGGATCGTGTAGCCCTCTCGCTCGTGCACCTCGGCGTGATCTGCCCTCAGTTCCCATAGTCTGGACCCTCCCCGCGTCTCGATCATGTGAACCTGCCGGAGGGTCATCTCGGGCTGCACCTGAGTCGATGGTGCAGAACTCGCCCCGGACGTCCTGGGCTGGGCCCGAAGGATAAACGCGGCTCCAAACAGCAGAGCCACAACCGAGAGCACCCAACACGCATAGCGCCACATCAAAGCTATGCTATACCATGTGGGCGCAGGATGTAAAGCAATTCCCCGCTCTGGACCCCCCCGGCGACCCTGATGGATCATTGCAGTGCCGAGATCCCCATGATATCCCATCCCACTGCTCCCCCGCACAAGCAACAGCCACCCCGCGACCCACTTTCGAGGATCCCGTGAATTAACCCTGATCCGAGAAAAACTTGAACCGCCATGATCACCCAGCGCCAGCACTGGGTACCCGGGCCGCCAAGGATGCGATGTTCCCGATCTTTCCATCGAAGAACGCAAAACCTGTTTCTGGGGCTTTCAGAAGTTTTGTCCGTTGTCCCCCACATGACCATTTCGGTTTTGGCGATCTTGGCGCCTTGGCGGTTGATATTCTCGGATTGGGATTAACTCAACGCCGCATCCGGATAATGAGAAGGGGGCGTGCCAGCGGGGATCAGCCGAGTGAGCCACAAGTGACTTGGCAAATTGCAGGTAATCGGACTACCATACCTATGGGGTGTTCAGCCTCCACAGCAGAAAGAAAAAACCCCCGGGAAGTCCCGTGGGCAATGGGGGGATAACTTTAAGAATCGAGATACTTACTACGGGGACACCACCAACTTCTGGCGAGCTAACAGAAATACGAAATACCGCTTCAGCCAGCCTTCCTTCAGCTAGAATTCTCTCATTTTCTGGTTTAGGTTCTTCCTATAACCTCTCATAAAAACAGATCAATAAAATTCTAAACTCTTACCTTGACGAACCCCACATATATGAATGATAATAAGTGCCGCTGGGGGGTGTCGCCCCCAGCGTAAACTTGCTAAAGACTACTTCTTCTTGGCAGCCTTTTTCGTCGCCTTCTTCTTCGTCGCCACGCCCATCACCTCCCTTCAGAGTCACATTCGTGGGTACGGTCTGAGCTCACGAACTCAGACAAGGGTAATACTCGTTCTCACTTACTTCTTCCCCTTCTTGGGAGCCTTCTTCGCCGCCACCTTCTTCTTCGCCGCCATCTCTCTCACCTCCTTTCCTCATCACATTCCCTCCGCAGTCTTCACGATCTCTCAGACCACGGACGGGGTCGGACCGCCTTTCCCGTGACCTCCGCTCTTCCGATCTGCTTGATCCTCCCGCCCGGAAGCGATCATCCGACGGGCGAGTTACAGGAGCGTCAACTGGGGGTTCTTCGTCCGTGTCCACTCCACCGTCTTGTCGACAAATGCCTGGGCGTCTTTGATGGCCCCCTCGACCTCATAGCGGGATACCGGATGCCCCGGATCCTCCTGAATCGTCTGCGAGCGTCGCCGCATTCGGTCGAAGGCATTGACCAGCACTCGTGCTTCTTCGCCCAGGATAGCTCCCGCCAGCAGCACAATCGTATGCGACTGATCTCGACCGCGAGGGCGCAACCCCTCTCCCGTGATCATCGCCCGCGCCGCCCGAAGCATCCCTTGGTGCGCAATGGTGTATGCCCATTCTCGGTCAATGTTGGCGGTCGCACGCGCTGTCTCCAAATCCTTCACCGTCCGGGCGATGAGCATGCTGACCAGCGAGAAATTCGGCTTGACGTCCTCGACGAGTCCTTTCTCTCGAAGATCCTCATACGCCATCGTCGCGCCCGATGAGCAGGACGTTCCTACCGCCGAGAAGCTCGGTCACGAAAGGATCCGCCTCCGCTCGTCGCCGCTGGAATTCGCTTTCGTCGAATACCGTGTAATTGATCTCGCGGCCCAGAGATTGCTCGAGACGCGTGATCACCTCGTTCAGCGCCGTCAAATCCACCCCGCCAACGATCAGGAGAAAGATCGGTCCGACTCCTTCGCCGGGCGGATGAGAATTCGTGGAATACATCCACGCCTGGCGCAGCGCACCCAATGGCACCAGAGCCTCGTAAATCGCCGCCTGGACCCCAACCGTCTTGGCCACAATGCTCTTGATTTCCGAATAGATGGCGGCCGTCTTGTTCACCGAGTAGTATCTAAGATTTCCGACCTTCTCGCTGACTAGAAGACCAGTCTTCTCCAGATTGTCCAGTTCGCGTTTGATGCCGGAGATATCGCGGTGGACTTCCCGAGCGATCTGTCGTACGTAAAACTTCTCGTCGGAATGCATAAAGAAGAGGCGCAGTAGCGCCACGCGGGTCTGAGAGGAGAAAAGGCTTGTTAACATACGGTTTCACCATCCGTTGAGGTATATACATCAAGCGTTCCGGCCTTGTCAACACTTTTTTCAAATAAATTTCACAATCTCCTCCCGCTTGAAAAATGGTGCCATTCTAGCGCGTCACCGAAAATGGGAAAACGTTGCATATGAGCCTCTTGCAAAACCTCCCGAAGCGGGAAACGTACTATTGACGGTAGGCGAGAACGCCGTGGTTTTCAAGGCAAAAGCTCGAACA
>Ga0105152_10000247_pt1 | contig 14697 bp, 14 predicted proteins | sample LakBais05cmmetaG_FD_81534 | JGI IMG/M metagenome (GOLD analysis project Ga0105152, IMG submission 81534) | Lake sediment microbial communities from Lake Baikal, Russia to study Microbial Dark Matter (Phase II) - Lake Baikal sediment 0-5 cm | ecosystem: Environmental > Aquatic > Freshwater >...
GAACCACCACCGCCCTCTTTTTTCGGACGGGCTTCATTGACGCTGATGGTATTGCCGTCGAGCGTTCCGCCATTGAACATTTCAATGGCCGCTTTTGCCCCTTCCTCCGTAGCCATTTCCACAAAACCGAAACCTCGGGATTGGCCTGAAAATTTGTCCTTGATAACGTTTACGGTTGCAACCTCTCCGGCTTTGGCAAAATTCGCTTTCAGGTCTTCATCGGAGACGCCGGCAGATAAATTACCAACATATAGATTCTTGTTCATGTTCAGCTCCTTTCTTTTTCTCACAAGCAGTGATTGAAAACAAAAAAGGCACTCCGCTTGGGGTACGCCGGAGTGCCTCTCGATACTGCAGAGACGTTCTTACAGTACTTTCACGTTAGCCGCCGAAGGACCCTTCTGGCCCTTTTCGATGTCAAAGCTCACCCGCTGACCCTCTTGCAGAGTCTTGAAGCCGGCGCTCTGAATGGCGCTGAAATGCACAAAAACATCCTTGCCCTCATCTGCTTCGATGAAGCCAAAACCCTTTGATTCATTGAACCATTTAACTTTACCTTCTGACATGATTGCTACCTCCTTTCATAAATTTTCCAAAAGTCGGATCGCCACCATGCCGGAAAGAAAAAACCACCAAGACTCATTAAAGAATATGGTGGTTTGCCTTTTCGCTTCAAAATGTCTATACCAACTTTCTCTATTTCCTCTGCTCCGTTTCCTTTGCTGATACGGCCTTTCAGAGAAACTGGCCCCTTCTATAACTAAAAAAACAAGAAGTCAAGTCTTTTCTTAAGATAATTTCTTGTCGGCCTTTTTGTTCCCGTCCGTCTGAACATTTTTGTTTTGATAAACGTCCTATTCATTTTTTGCAAATGAATCCCGTTGAAAGATAACATAAAATCCTATAAGAAATGAAAGTACTGGTTTCACCGTCGCAAGAACAAAATAGTTTATGGATTAAGTGAATGATGGAAAAAAGCCTGACAGCGCCGAAAGGCGGGAAAATATACCGGTGCCTCTCCTGCGGCGCAACCGAAAATATGGGAAGGCGACGGTACTGTTCAACGGATTGCCGGCTGCGGCTGCGGCTGAAGCTGGACATGCGAACCGGTTTGATTCAGGCGCTCAACGCCCGTTTTGCCACTTTTTATTTTTCCGATCTGACCATCACGATGGATATGCTCCCTTACGGGTCCCGGGAAATCTACAGCTTCCTTTATCCCCGCTCGCCCGGAAAGACGCCGGCGGAGGATTTCAGTAACATGGCGGACATGCTGGGAACGACATGGTGGGAGGAAAAACGGCGGACCCGAAAAAGATACCTGGCTTCCCAGAAGGTCATGGAGGAAGCCGTCCGCAATCAGTCGCACTTGCTGTCCGTCCGTCCCGTATTGATCAATCTGCCGGCGATCCGGGACGCTTCCCTGCAGCATCTGAATTTGACAAAAGCGGATTTAATGAACCCCGAACTCAAGACGCTCGTCCGGAACGCCTATCGCCGTCAGGCGAAGCTCTCCCATCCGGATGTCGGGGGCGACGCCCCGGCATTTCGGAAAATCCATCAGGCCTATGAAGACATGCTCCATTGGGCGGAAAACCCCGTTTACGTCACGCGTCGCGGATTTCCCGATAAATGGCTTTATGATGGGAATCAAAACCGCTGGCTTCAACCCATTCCCATCCGCGCACACAGACGGTGACCAACGGATCAAAACGGATTAATTGATTTTGATCCATGGGCCGATCAGTGGTACAAGAGCGCCTGCTGAAAAAAGGGGCAACGGTCGACCTGAGCGACCCGAAATTCCAGTAGTTGTTCAAATGAACGGAAGGAGGAGAAGATGAAAGAAGCGCATAGGCAGAGGATGAAGAGATTTCTTATCATTGCGATACTGTCGGGCATGGCCCTTTTGCTGCTTCAAAGCCCCCTGGCGGCCCAGACAATTGTGGACGACTGGCAGCGCGTCGTCGCCCCCCCGGCGCCGGAACTCAAGCCGGCAAACGTGGACCCGAAAACGACCGCCCTGCTGCTGCTTGATTTCAATAAGCAGACCTGTAACGCGGAACGTCGCCCCCGTTGCATAGCCTCTATTCCAAAAGTCAAGAAGCTGCTCACGGACGCCCGCACGAAAGGCATGGTCGTCATCTACAGCCTGTCCGCAGGCGCCGTGCCGGCGGACATTGCGAGCGACCTGGCTCTTCTCGGTGGAGAAACGGTGGTCATATCCGGACCGGATAAATTCATGGGCACGGACCTTGAAAAGATTCTCAAAGAGAAAGGCATCCAGACGGTGATCGTGACGGGAACGGCGGCTCATGGCGCCGTCCTTTATACGGCCAGCGGCGCGGCCCTGAGGGGGATGCAGGTTATTTTGCCGGTTGACGGCATGTCGGCCGAAAACACCTATGCCGAGCAATATACGGCATGGCATCTCGTGAATGCCCCCAGGGTGTCCGCGAAGGTGATTTTGACAAGAATCGATCTGCTCAAATAGAAAATGGAAAAAATTACGATTGGCATCAGCTCCTGTCTGCTCGGTGAAAATGTCCGTTATGACGGCGGCCACAAACATGACCGCTTTCTTACAGATACGCTGGGGAAATATGTGACGTATCGGCCCGTCTGTCCGGAAGTGGAGTGCGGCCTCGGCGTGCCCCGGGAATCCATGCGACTGGTGGGGGACATCGAATCGCCGCGCCTGGTCACCATCCGGACCCGTCAGGATCATACCGAGCGCATGATCCGCTGGGCACGGCAACGCGTCGTGGATCTGGAGAAGGAAAAACTTTGCGGATTCATCTTCAAAAGCGACTCGCCGAGCAGCGGCATGGAGCGGGTCAAGGTCTATCCGGAAGGGGGAATGCCGGAAAAGAAAGGCGTCGGAATCTTTGCCCGGATTTTCATGGAGCATTTTCCCCTGATTCCCGTGGAAGAGGAAGGCCGCCTCCATGATCCGCTGATCCGTGAAAACTTCATTGAACGGATCTTCACACTGAAGCGATGGGTCGAGAGCGTCAAGACCGGCAGAAGCAGGGGGCGTCTCGTTGATTTCCATACGCGGCATAAGCTGCTGATCCTCTCGCACAGCGAAAAGCACGAGCGGATCATGGGCCGGATGGTCGCGCAGGGCGGCGATCGTTCGTCCCTCGACAGCGTCTATCAGCAGTACCAGGCGCTGCTTACGGAGGCCCTGCGCCTTAAAGCCACGCCGAAGAAAAATGCCAATGTGCTGCAGCACATGATGGGGTATTTCAAGCAGCAACTGTCAGCCGATGAGAAGAAGGAATCGCAGGAAATCATTGATCAATTTCGCTTGGGATATCTTCCTCTGATCGTACCGGTCACGTTGATCGGCCATTACGTCCGGAAGTATGATCAGCCGTACCTCAAGGTGCAGGTGTACCTGAATCCGCATCCTCTGGATCTGCAGATGCGGAACCATGTATAAAAAGGGCGCTCATTGTTAATTAGGGACAGATACCTATTTTTCGTAGAAAAATAGGTATCTGTCCCTAATTAACCCTAATTAACGGAAAGGAGTTCACATGTCAGGCAAAAATATCCACACCTATCTCTTCAAAACGGGCCTGTGGCGCGCCGAGGGGCTGTACTTTGATGAAGGCGGCAGCGAGTATTCCGTGGAGGGAGAATCACGCATCACGCACCGGAACGCCCTGTGGTACAATGAAAGCGAAATGAAGATTTCCGGCAGTCAGGATATTGCTTTCAGCAACTATTACGAAATCACGCCTTTTCACGAAGGTCGGGACGTTACCTTGTGGACGTCCGAAAATGACGCCCTGGGGAAATTATCGGGTCAATTTGTCCTGGTGGGCGACACCATCCTGTCTCTGTTCCGGTCAGAAAAAGCAGAGTACACGGGGACGGAATATCTGCTGCGTATCAGCGATATCGTCTATCGCAACTGGGGAACGCTCTTCTGCGGTTCTGACAAATTATCATCCTGGATGATGCGCTTGAACCGGGTATGATTCCATGGCAAAAATCAAATATATCCTGTTGATTGCGATTCCGTTTTTGCTGTTTTTCCTGATAGCGTCGACCGGGTGCGCCTGGGCGGTTGGCCCCTCTGCGGCGCACGATCTTCCGGACCTGATCCGTGTCGTCGCCCCTTTGGATTTCTGCGGCGAGCCCGTGCCGCTGCAGACCCCTGAAGTCAGGGAGCGCCTGGAACGGGAGTTGCTCATCTCCCTCGGGAACCGGCCGCAGGTCATCCTCTGGATCAAGCGCGCCAGCCGGTATCTGCCCCACATCGAAAAGGCCCTCAAGGAAAACGGCATGCCCGACGACCTCAAGCATGTGGCGATTGCCGAAAGTGCGCTGAGGGTCCACGCCCGTTCGGTCGCGGGCGCGACGGGGCTCTGGCAGTTCATGGAAGGAACGGGTCTGAGGTATCAACTCAAGGTGAATAGCGAAAGGGACGAACGTTTGAGTTTTTTTGCAGCGACGGCGTCCGCCCTGAATTATTTCAAGGAACTTTACGCCCTGTTCGGATCATGGACCCTGGCGGCAGCGGCCTACAATATGGGGGAATCCGGGTTGAAAGCGGAAATGCTGGTCCAGAAAGTCGATAACTACTACCGGCTCTATCTTCCGTTGGAGACACAGCGGTATCTTTTCAGAATCCTGTCGGTAAAGCTGATCCTGTCGAATCCGGCAAGGTATGGTTTTCACCTGAAGGCGGAAGACCTCTATGCCCATGAGCCTTTTGATCCGGTTGAAATCACCTGTCCCCAGGATACCCCCATTCAGTTGATAGCCGAGGCGGCAAAGACCGATTTCAAGGCCATCAAGGATCTGAATCCGGACATCAGGGGATATTATCTCTCCGCAGGAACCCACCGGCTTTTGCTTCCCGCAGGCAGCGCCGACGGCTTTCAGGCCCGCTTTACAACCCTTTCCAATCAATGGCTGGCGGACCGGCAAACCCATGTCTATACGGTCAGGAAGGGTGACAATCTTTCCTCCCTCGCAGAACGTTTCGGCGTGCCGCTGCAGGCCCTGCTGATCTGGAATCGCATCTCCGCGAAAGAACCTGTCAAGCCGGGAGACCGGCTGGTCATCTTCCCGAACCGCATGCCATAATATCGGAGCGCAATAACAGAGCCCGCTACGCTGCCTGAGGCCCGACAGAAATGAGCATCAGGCGATCGCCAACGTCAATGCTGTCACCGGGCTCGGCAATGATATCGGCCACTTTTCCATCCACTTCAGAAATGATGGGTGTGTGCATTTTCATGGCTTCGAGGTCTATCAGCACGTCGCCCGCAAGGACCACGTCGCCGACCGCCACCGGCACGCGGCTGACTTTTCCCTTGATGGGTGAAATGATGAAGCCCTCCCGTTTGAGGGTTTCAATCTCCGCGCGGGTGAGCGTGCGTTTGCTCTTTTTCCATTCGTCCCAGTCCTTTTTTTCCCTTGGTAACGGCGGCGCGGCCTCTGTTTTTTCATCGCCGGTCTGGAAGGTCTTAAACACGAGATCGTCAATGACGTAATAGCTGGGCTCGGGATAATTGAAGATGGCCGGATGGGTTTCCAGGTAAGCGGTGTTGAATTGCCTGGCCCGGAAATCCGGTTCGTCACAAATTGCCAGATAAAGCGGAATAGTGGTTTTTGGCCCGACAATGGTCAAATCGTTCAGGGCGCGCTTCAGGCGATGCACCGTCTGTTCCCATTCGTAACCCTTCACGATCAGTTTAACCATAAGCGAATCATAGGCGACGGGGATGCGGTAGCCCCTGTAGATAATTCCGTCCTGGCGGATGCCGGGTCCTCCCGGCGTCTGGTAAATCTCCACATATTTGCCCCCTTCCGGCAGGAACTGGTTCTTGGGGTCTTCCGCATTGACTCTGACCTCGATGGCGATATCGCCCGCAAGGCGGATCTGATGCTGCTGCAGCTCCATGCGCCTTCCCTCGGCAATCAGGATCTGCTGTCTGACGATATCCACGCCGGTAATCATTTCCGTTACCGTATGTTCCACCTGCAGCCGGGTGTTGACTTCCATGAACCAGAATTCATGGGTCTGCGGATCCAACAGAAATTCCACGGTTCCCGCATTCACGTATCCGGCTTCCCGGGCCACAGCAACCGCGGCCTGATGGATGGCTTCGGCCACCTTCTCCGGCAGATCCGCCGGGGCGATTTCTATGAGCTTCTGATAACGGCGCTGGATCGAGCAATCCCGTGTGCCCAGATGAATCACGTTGCCTTGAGAGTCCGCCAGAATCTGGACTTCAACATGGCGGGGGGATGTGATAAACTTTTCTACATAAATGCGGTCATCGTTGAACGCCGCCTGAGATTCCGAGCGTGAACTGGCCAACTGCTCCTTTAACTCCTGATTATTTTCGACCCTTCGCATGCCGCGACCGCCCCCGCCGGCCAGCGCTTTCAGGAGAACAGGGTATCCGTATTTACCAGTAAATTCTTGCACTTCTTTCAGCCCCGCGTCGCCAGGGGACAGGCTTTGCGTTCCGGGGATCAAGGGGACGTTTGCTTTTGCCGCAATGTCGCGGGCGATCACTTTATCCCCGAGATTGCGAATGACCTGGGGCGGCGGGCCGATAAAAATGATGCCGGCCTGTTCACACGCGGCGGCGAAATCGGCGTTTTCCGATAAAAAACCATAGCCGGGATGAATTGCATCTGCGCCGCATTGACGGGCGGCGGCTATGATTTTATCGATATCGAGATAATTATTCCCGGTTTCTTCTCCGAGAAGAATAGCCTCATCGGCAAATTTCAGATAATAGGCCTCACTATCGGCTTCTTCGTAGACAACAACAGCTTCAATATCGAGACTGATCAGGGATCTGATGATCCGAAGGGCGATCTCTCCACGGTTTGCGATTAATACTTTCTTGATTTTACGCAAGTCTATACACCTCCCTCAAACGTTTATAAACAGCTCCGGCGGAACCCGTGAACTCCCCGGCTAATTCCTTTATAGCACAGCATCAGAAGAAAAACCATGACGAGTTCATCGCGGAATTCACCGCCGCCAGCCAGGTGCCAATCTTTCGTTGACACAATTTACGGTTCCCACTATACTCTCACCCGACACAATGCATGCAAAGCATGCGTTGAGGCGCCTCACGGAAACGATCAACGGAAGGAATAATCCCATGATGACACGGCAAGATGATACCTTGACGGTGCGCCTTGCATCCCGGATCGCCTTTCTGCCTGTGGCCGTCCGATGCATTGAAACGGCAGCCGGCGTGTTTGGTCTGGGCCGGGATGAAGCGCTCAAGCTCAGCCTGGCCACGGAAGAAATTTTTGCCTGCCTCTGTCACGAGGTATGCCGGGGTGAACCTCTCGAAATCGAATGTCAAAATAAACTGTATTATGCACGGGTCCAGTTCAGGTTTTCTGTATCGGCCTTGAATCTGGGCGGCCTGAACATCACCTCGACCATGGCCGACGACCCGGAAACGGCTCAGGAGCACATGGGGCTCATGATTGCCGCCCGCTCCGTTGACCGCCTCAACATCATTGTCGGAAAAAACAACCAGATCTGCCTCACCATTGAAAAGGAAAAGGCTTATCCCCAGGCGCCGCAAATCGCCCTGCCTGCCCCTGATCCTGTTGGCGATATGGCGCCGACATCGCCGGATTTGGAAGGATTGAAGCAGTTTGCGATCCGTGTTGCGCAGACCCGCCCCGTTCCCTTTCGCCCCCCGTTTTTCAATTATCCCGGCAAGGTTGCAGATATGGCGGCCGGCGGCGACCACCAGGCGATCGTGGTGGAAACGCCGAAAGGAGACATCGCCGGCGGTATCCTGATGACTTTCCGGACGGACCGGATTGTCCAGATCTACGGGCCCTATGTGTTTACACCATCCGCAGAAGCGGAAATGGCAAAGATGCTGCTGGATGCCTGTATTTCCAGCATAGCACGAAGCCGGGCCATCGGACTCGTGAGCCTGAACGGCGTCCCCGTTTCACTGTCGCAGCAGTTTGAGCCGCTGGGTGCGCTGAGCTACAGTCCGGAAAATGGCGAAATGCTCCGGCAGTCTTGTTTTTACCGTCTGCTGCACGAAGATCCTGGTTCAGTCGTCTGGACCCATTCGGACCTGAAGGGTTATCTCGAACAGGAATATCGGCGCCTGGTTCTGGCCAGGGACATAAAGATGGTGCAGGATCTGGGCGAAACCCGATCCGGCGTTTCGATATTTTCCGCTGAAGTGAATGGGGAAATGTCGGCGGTCACGCTACGGCCTCTCTGGCCCGGCGCCGATTTTGCGGCCAACGTGGAACGTCATGCCCGCTTCCTGCGGGAAGAGCGGATGCGCAATATTTTTTTTGAACTGGATCTGGGCATTCCCTGGCATGCGGCCCTCGTTCCCGGACTCCTGACCAGCCGCTTCAGGCCTGAAATCATCCTGCCTTTTGCCGGACAGGCCGATCTGGTGGTGTTTCAATACTATGCGCCCCAATCTTGACAGCCTCGTTCCCGCCTATGTCCGGGAATTCGAACCCTACATCCCCAGCAAGCCCGACCCCGAGCTGAAAAAACTCTACGGCTGCAAGACGCTCTACCGCCTGAACAACAACGAAAATCCCCTCGGGCCGCCGCCCGGCGCCCAGGAGGCGATCCGGCTGTTTCCGCCGCCCGCGGGCGCCGTCTATCCCAGCGGAGATTGCTATTACCTTCGTCACGAAATCGCATCTTTCCATGGTATCCATCCCGATCAGGTCCTCGTGGGAAACGGCGCCAACGAGGTGATCACTTTCGTCATCAAGGCCTTCTGCGAAAAAGGGGACAACATCGTCACGGCGGACAGAACCTTTGCCGTGTATGAATGGGTGGCCACGTTTTCCGGCATCGAGGCCCGGCTCATCCCCCTGAAAGCGGGACGATTCGACGACGCGGGAATGCTGCGCCGCATCGACGAAAACACCAAGATTATCTTCGTGTGCAACCCCAATAATCCCACGGGCACATACTGGTCGAAGGAAACCCTGACGGCCTTTCTGGACGCCGTGAACGGAAAGCAGATCGTGGTGATCGACGAAGCGTATTTCGAATTTGTGGAAGCGGAGGATTATCCTGACGGCGCTGCGTTCCTGAAGACATATCCGAATCTCGTTATTTTCCGGACTTTTTCCAAGATGTACGGCATTGCGGGCTTGAGGATCGGCTACCTCATGGGCGATCTGAATGTGGTGGATATGACCCGGCGGACCTGCGTCGTCTATTCCGTCAACAACCTCGCTCAGGAGGCGGCCCTGGCGGCCTTGCGGGACAATACGGGTCACATCCGGCGAACTCGTGAGCTGGTCCGGCAGAGCCGGGCGTTCCTGCGCGAAGAACTGGCCCGCATGGGGCTCCCCGTCATTGCGGGAGAGGGAAATTATCTCGTTGTGAAACTTCCCGGGAGCGATACCCTGGCCTATCGCAAGCTCATGCGGGAGGGGATCATGATCCGGCCCATGACGAGTTTCCGCTATCCGAATCATATCCGGATCACTCTGGCGCAGATGGAGGCGATGGAGGCTTTTATTGCCGCATTGAAGAAAATTCTGAATGATTGATGAGCGCATAAGAAGTCAAAAAACTATCCGATTCCGACTTTCGGAAAAGACAACGGAATGATCCATGCCGAACTCGCAGGACCATGAAAAACTGTTTTCCTCCGAATTTCTTGCCCTCTGCCTGATCATTGTGGCGGCGTTCTGCAACGTCAGTGTGTTTTACAGCTTTTATCATTATCTGGGCGAAATCGGCATTCCCGTTGTGTGGCGGGGCTTTCTGCTCGGGCTGGAGCCGATGGCGGCATTTATCCTGCGCCTCTTCGTGCTTCCCTGGCTGCACGTGCGCAACGCTTTTTCCGTCATGATCGTTTCCGTTGTGCTTCTGATTGCGGTTTCCTGCTCCTATCTGTGGGTCGTGACGGTTCCGGCAATGATCATTCTGCGCATTCTTCACGGCGCCGTCTTTGTTCTGCTCACATCGGCCGTTATCGCCCTTGTCGTAAATTTCATCCCAAAAGAAAAAAGCGGCCAGGGATTCGGCGTGCTCGGCGTTGCAACGATGATTCCCTACGCCTTGGTCCCGCCGCTTTCCGAGGCATTGCTCCCCCATGTGCGAAATGAGGCCGATATTTACGCGGCCGTTTCGATCTTTTCCGTTGTTGCGATCCTGCTGCTGGTCGCACTGCGCGGGCGTATCGGACAGGCACTCCGCGGCGTGGACGGGGCGCTGATGCGCCGTCCGACCCTTCCCGAAATCCGGGAGAACTTCCGGCTGCGCGCTGTGCTGCTGCTGCTTACGGCCATCCTTTTTGTGTATGTCGCCCACGCCACGTTTTTCTACTTCATTAAGGATCTTTCAATTCAGACCGGCGTCGGCGATGTCGGTCTTTTTTTCACGATCTGCATGCTGACGATGATCGCGGTGCGCGCCCTGGGTGGAATGATTTTTGACCGCCTGAACAAGCAGCACCTGCTTCAGGCGGGGCTTGTGCTGCTGATCCTGTGCCTGTTGACACTTCCCCATGCCGGGTCCCGCGTGGCGTTCTATCTGCTTGCGGGCGTTTACGGGTTGAGCGTGGGCGTGGCGCTGCCGCTGCTCAACGCCCTGCTTTTTTCAGCGTCCCCGGCGCCGCTGCGCGGCCTCAACACCAATATGACGCTGTTTGCGCTGGATGCCGGCTATTTCCTGACACCCTACCTCGGCGGCATGCTCGTTGCGTTCGGCGCCGGATTTGACGTTTTGTTCTACATGGGAGCGGGATGTGTCGTGCTTTCGCTTATGCTCATTTCGTCGCCGGCATATCGGCAAGAAAAAACACCATGAATATCCGGACAAACCATTCCCGGAAAAGGAGGACTTGATTGATGACAAACAGTGACGACAAAGCAGCGGTGCGGGAGCAGAATTTGTTTGAGGTTGACTATTTCCGACCGGAAGACGCGGAGAGCATGGTCCGGCTGTTCCGGTCCGTATATGGAGAGGGTTATCCTATCCGGCTTTTTTACGATCCGCAGGCGATCACCGCCGCCAACGCCGAAGGCAGCTATTATTCCATCGTGGCCCGCACGCCTGCCGGGGAGGTGATCGGCGTGACCCACCTGTATCACTCCGCACCCTCCAAATCCCTCTATGAATGGGGCGTGGGGCTGGTATTGAAGGAATACCGTAACCTGGGAATCAACAATCACCTGACGGGCTTCCTGCACCATGATTTTATACCCCGGAACCCGCATATCGAAGAGGTTTTCGGCGAGGCCGTCTGCAATCACCCCCATTTACAGAAAGCGTCGATCATCCACGGGTATGTGGAAACGGCCATCGAGGTGGCCCTTATGCCCGCGGAAGCTTATAATAAGGAGAAGAGCGCCCCGGGGCGCGTGGCAACCATGGCGGCATTCCGCTGTTACAAGTCGAAACCGCACCGGATCTTCCTGCCGGCGCCCTACGAAGAGGCGCTTCGCTGGAGTTATGGAAGTCTGGACGACCGCCGCGAACTCGATGTGTCGGCACAGAAACCGCCCGCAGATCGGCTCACCAGGGCGGAAATGACCGTATTCGATTTCGCCCGGGTCGCCCGCATCGCCGTTCACGAAAACGGCGCGGACTTCCCGGATTGCCTGTCCGCTCTGGAGGCGGAGGCGCGGGGCAAAAACTGCATCGTCTTTCAGGCCTGGCTGGACCTGACCAGACCCTGGGTCGGGGACGCCGTGGACAGCCTCCGAAAAATGGGTTATTTCTTCGGCGGTGCGCTGCCGCGCTGGTTTGACGGCGACGGGTTTCTCATGCAGAAACTCCTGTGTCCGCCGGATTTCGATTCCATTGTTCTGGTTTCCGACAGGGCGAAACGGCTGCTCGAGATTATCCGGCAGGACCGGGAGCGGGCTGTATCGGGATGATATGAGGATAGAGCGGCACCTGCAAACGAGAGGACTTCTCCAAACCAGCCACTCCGCCTCCGGCGGACGGAATGAATTGCACCATTCTTAGCACACCGTTGTCCCGCCGGGCAACCAAGGTAAAATATGTTTAATGTATTTTACCCTTGACAAGCCCCCTCCTGTTGCTTATAATCAGCAAAGACTGATAAAACTGAATATACATACTTATCAGAATAACGATGGGAGGCAATAAATTATCATGGTCGATCCGAAAACATCCTGCTGTGAAACAGCAGACAGGGTAGCCAGCGGCTGCCGCATCGAATCGCTGATCAGCGTCGACGAGCGGGGGCAGATGGTGCTGCCCAAGGAACTGCGGGATAAAGCGAACATCCGCGCTGGCGACAAACTGGCCCTTGTGAGCTGGGAAAAAGACGGGGAAATCTGCTGCTTGACCCTGGTCAAGGCCGATTATCTTGCCGAACGGGTCAAGGAATTTCTTGGCCCGGTTATGATGGGCGTGGTTGCCCGTTAACAAAAAAGGAGAGAGCAATGAATCAGGAAGAAATCAAAAAAGCCGTCAGGGATCGTTACGCCGAGATCGCGACAAAATCAGGAAACTGCTGCCTGCCGTCGGCGTCGTGCTGCGGCGGTGATCAGGCCGTGGAAACAATCAGCCGGGACATCGGCTATCGCACACAAGACCTTGAGGCCGTCCCAGAAGGGGCCAATCTCGGCCTGGGATGCGGAAATCCCGTCGCGCTGGCCTCCCTGCGGGAAGGGGAAACGGTCGTTGATCTGGGAGCGGGCGCGGGGTTCGATTGTTTTCTGGCGGCAAAGGAAGTCGGAAAGAGCGGGCGGGTTATCGGTGTCGATATGACGCCGCAAATGCTCGACAAGGCAAGAGAAAACGCCAAAAAAGGCGGCTATCACAACGTGGAATTCCGCCTCGGGGAGATCGAGAATCTGCCCGTGGCCGACAACACGGCCGACATCATCATTTCCAACTGCGTGATCAACCTCTCCCCCGATAAAAGCAGGGTTTTTCAGGAGGCCTTTCGCGTCCTCAAACCGGGCGGCCGCCTGATGGTGTCGGACATCGTGCTGCTGAAGGAGCTTCCGGCGGCCCTGAAGGAATCGATCGACGCCTATGTCGGATGTATCGCGGGCGCCGTCATGAAAGACGATTATCTTGAAGCCATGAACAAGGCCGGGTTTCAGGAGGTCAGGATCATTGACGAAACGATTTTCCCGGTGAAGGATTTTATCGGTTACGCCAATGCCCTGGAGATCGTCGAATGCACGGACGCCTTGATGGAAATGGCAAGGGAACTCGGCACGGCGATTGCCAGCATAAAGGTTCACGCCGTCAAGAGGAAATAGAAAGGGTAAAACCTGGAAGAATATTAAACAGAAAGTGATCCGTGCTTGAGCGCTTTATGAACTCCACGTGAATATGGTTTTTTCAAATTCATCATTGTTTGTGCGGACAAGCTTGACCGTCCCGATTTATTATGAGAGAATGCCGTAAAGGTCTGCAAGAGACCATATGAAAAACAGATTCAACTCAGGAGGTATGATCATGCAGAAAAAGATATTTCTGATCCTTTTTCCCTGTTTCTGGCTTGTTCTCTCCGGTTGCACGGCGGAGCTGAAGGAACAGGTCGCAAGGCTTGAAAAGGAAAACCAGTTTTACCAAACGACCCTCAACGAAAGACAGGTGCAAGTCAACAAGCTTGAGTTGGACGTTTCCAGGCTTTCTTCAGGCAACGACGCCCTGCAGACCCTTCTGGATAAGAAACAGGCCGAAATCAACAGGCTGGAAGGGAAGGATGGGGAATCAACGGAAGCCCTGAAAAAGCAGATTGAAGAGCTTAAAGCGCAGAGGGATGCGATCCGGAATGAAAAGACGGCAATTGAGGAGCAAAAGGCCAAACTCCGCACGGTCCGGATCAAGGTTTTGACGGGAGACGGCAAACTGGCGTCGGCCACACAGTTGGCCGAGAATGTCACTGCCATGGGATACAAGGTCGAGAAAGTGGACACTGCGCCTACCGCCAACTTCTCACGCCATACCGTTTTTTACGCCCCGGATGCGCGGAAGGATGCTGAAAATATCACCAAACGCCTGGGGGGCAACGCCGTTGCCATGCCCCTGAGCTGGCCCTCCGTCTTCAACATCATTTTAGTGGCGGGGAAAACACCCTGAGATGCCGGATCGATATCAATTCGTTTCCTGTCTGTCAGGTTCGTCGATAAAGGGAATCGTCAGTTCGTAAGCCCCGTAAGCCAGCACGGCCTGAACGGAGAAGGGGGCTTTCTCGAAAACCTTGAGCATGGACTTGTTGTCGGCCAGGACATCCGCCGTGAATCCCTCGACGCCGTTCTCCCGGGCAACGCGAATGAGCAGGTTGAACAGGAAGGTGGCGACTCCCCGCCCCTGATAGCTTTCGTCCACGATAAAAGCCGTGTCGGCATATCGGCGGTCCTTGTCCTTCCGGCGGGCATAACGGGCTTCGGCGACAATCATTTCCCGTCCGGATTCCTCAATCACACCGACAATGGACATCACCGAACGGTAATCCACATTGACGTACTCCTGCATCCGGTCATGGGGCATGGTCTTGATGGGGCTGAAGTAGCGATAATAAACGGCCTGGTCGGAAAAGCGATAGAATAACCGGCGCATTTCATCTTCGTCCGACGGCTTGATCGCCCGAAAGTGGATGCGCAGATGATCCTTGAAGGTATGGGTGCAGGCAATATTTTCCGGGTAGAGGCGCCCCGATTCCGCAAAATAGATCTGGTCGGCATAGA
>Ga0105152_10000249_pt1 | contig 14663 bp, 11 predicted proteins | sample LakBais05cmmetaG_FD_81534 | JGI IMG/M metagenome (GOLD analysis project Ga0105152, IMG submission 81534) | Lake sediment microbial communities from Lake Baikal, Russia to study Microbial Dark Matter (Phase II) - Lake Baikal sediment 0-5 cm | ecosystem: Environmental > Aquatic > Freshwater >...
CAAATCGCATCTTCCGGATCTCCTGTAGCATCTCTGTCCGTCTCATCCGTCACCTCCATAGGTGACCATAACAAACCGGACAGTTTACGTGCTACAAACCGGACATATCATTTGCTACTGACATAAATATTATGTCGTTGAATGAAATTATATCGGGTGTCGTTTTGACAAATCAACTCACCCTCCTGACCTGTTCACTCATCAGTAGAGCCTTTTCGGGTGTAGTCTAGGGAGATGACAGAAATCGTCATTGCCCAGCAAAAGCCCGGATAATAATTGTCAAAGTCAAGTTTTTTTAATAACAGGAAGCAATGTTGACGCTATAATTTTCCGGTGAAAATTTATGGTCAGGTCCCTACCGTCGTAATCGAAACCTTTCCTTGAGATAGATCGAGGGGAGCCTACCTGATGATGCCTTTCATGTCCATCCCTTTAGCAGTAAGCCTCTTGTAATATGTCGGGTCTCCGTCAAGAGTCGAATCATGATATTTTTGCTTATCTCTTTCAATCAATCTGCTATAGGAGTTTATAAGTTTTGATAGCGAATCAAACTTGTCCGCACTCCAATCCTGCCTGTACGTCTTCAAATGGTTTTGGACAAATTGGATCAAAAACTAAGAGAGTGTTTCAGGGCTCATATAAACCTTTCCTGCCTTTTCAGCAAGTCTGAAAGTACGCTTCTGCTTCCTTCGTAAAAGCATCGTTTTTTGTTTAATCTGCCAACGTCGTTCCAGGACTTCAAGGTCACGTCCATAGTACACATCCACTGGCGTAACATTCTTCAATGCCTCGTAATACCGATCGTGGTTGTAATAATCCACAAATATGCGGATCTGATCTTCAAGCTCTGATGGACTGTAATCATGATTCATTCTACATGAAGCCAGGCGAGGACAGGGGACGGCACCAGCAGAGATGCTATCCCCGTATCCCCCGAAGCCGCCATACCCTCGTCGGGTTAATGGCGCCGCTACAGACAAGATTATCCGGAAGGGGCAGCGAATCGCAAAAGAATAACCTATTCCATAACCTGCTTTTTCCTTGGAACAGTCCGTTTCAGATAATGTTTATAGTCCTCCTTATGATGCGTGAGAACAGCTTCCAGGTAGCCCATATTTCTCTCGATCGCCATAATGTAGAGATTCTCGTCTATATCCCAGCGATGGCGGAAATGAGCCCGGGCATATTCATAGACATCCCCCAGTTCACGGGAAAGTCTCTGTTTCGTCATATCGTAGAATCCAAATGTTTTTTCAAGAAGGTCCAGTTGGTCGGCAAAGTTTTTGATGCCCGCCTCGACGAATTCATCATAAAGTTCAGGCAGCTTTTCGAGATAATACCGGTCCGACATCTGCCCCAATAGGTCGGCCGAACCCAGCATCTTCCCCAGAAGTTCGATGGCACGCGTCGGGAAAACGATTTTGCCGACATTCGTATACAGACCCGTACAGTTGAGGATGTCCCGGAAGAACGGCATTTTCCCTTTGAATTCCGGATCATTCCTGAAGTGCTTTTCCACAAATTCGATGCTGCGGCTGATATGAGTCACGGTATATTTTGCTCCGGTACCATCCTGATCGTCCATCTTTTGAATATAACCCGTATCGTGCATGAGAGCGCTGATGATAGCGAGATTCAACTCCTCCCGGGTGAAGCGCACACCTTCCACGAAAGCGCCATGAATCAGCCTCACCAGCGCCAGCGACACATGCATGGTATGCGCCAGATCGTGGTAGGAGGTATTGGACCCACGATAGCCGGAGTAGCGTCCGTCGAAGAGCCGGACGACATCGCCGTATGCCTGTTCGCAGGGAAGGAAGTCGTTGTCCGACTCCATCAGCAGGGCGATTTCTTTCAGTTCCCCGAAAACATCGCCAGAGTCCTCCATGTAAACGAGGTTTGCCAACTGATTCATAGTCCCTTCCATTGATAACCCCCTATCGACGTTACATATCCGTTCTCATAAAGGCCGAAGTTCATCCCCATCGCCGTCCGCGACTAGGCCATGACCTGTTCTATAAATACGCCGTCACAATAAAAAATTCGGGCACCCTCTCAACCATTGTCGTGATTTTATAGCGTATAAAAGCCGTTGTGCAGATAGCCGCAGTCAAGATACCGGTAAATGACTTACTGAAGATAGGGACGGTAGAACTCGTACTGACGTCCAAACCGTTGATTATAGACCCTGACAAAGACTTCAAAATGGACCTACACGCACCAGTAATAACAATTATTGCTTGGCACCCGTCCAATTTCCGGTAGCCGCACTACCACAGCTACCACCGCCATACGAACCGCTAATGCTATTGCCACTGATAGTCCCTGGTGCATTTAGTTGGCATGGTTTGCCTGTGCAGCCAAAAGCATTCACAACACAAGATACACGGTTGTCTGAAATAGTGCAAGTTACGGCAATAGAACCACTATAACTGGTCCAGATACCGGGACAGGAACATCTTGAGCAAGTCATGACCCAGTTGCCTCTATCTGAACCTCCACATACTGTTCCTGAAAACATGCCGCTCCATATTCCGTCCGTATTGCTGCAAGGTGTGGGAGTCGGTGTCGGTGTCGGTGTTGGTGTTGATGTTGTAGTGCCCCCGCCACCCCCGCTGCTACCATTGATAAGACATTGCTTTTGACGGCTCGGAGTATAGAGGGGGGATTTTTGCCTGTCAAGAAATAATGTTCATCGAAAAACGGGGGACGGTGATGCGGTTGGGCGGGGTATGTGGATTGGCGGCGGTCCTTCTGGCGCCATCGGCTCTCTTTCTGGACGGCTTGCCCGTCAGGTAGGCATTTTGAAGCGCTTTTCGGGCAGACCTTTCCGGCACGCCTCTTTTACGATGTATTCACTTATTGATAACGGATTGAAGTCCGCCATTTTCTTCAAGGTTGGCGTTTTACTGATTGCAGGAAGACACAAATACCACGTCGCCTTGAAAAAATCATGCTCAAAAATATGCACGTTTCAACCAGTTATCATTGATCCGGACCGACCACCCAACCTCTCGCTTTGTTTTTGCTATCAGTAAGGTTGATCTTGTTTAAATTCAAGACCACATCCTAAATATCTGCTTGAAATTTCAGCGAAAATATACATAAAAAAGAAGGGGTCAATTTTTTTCGGCAAATCCTGTTACCTTTGAATCCGGGCTGGATGTTAGGGGAGGAGCAATGAAAGCATCAGGAAATAGGCCACTTCTACAAATAGGATGTTATTGCTCCTCAAGCGCCCGAGGTTGTGCGGAAGCCGGAACGGCAGGGCGACGTCTGCGTCGCCTCTTTCTCCGTCGTTTTGCCGGGGCGTCATCGGTGGGCGGTTCTGAACTGATTGCGGAAGGGACCCCTGAAAGGAAGGCGTCCCACCATTCCAGAACGGCTCGATTTTTCCCTCTCGCCTCCGCTGCGAGACGCAGGTATGCCAAAGCGTCTGCAAACTCAGGTCTGTTGACCAGGCGTGAGGGCCTTCGCGGCGGCCTTCTGTGCAGTGAGGGCTGCATGGCGAGGATGCCGCGCAGTTGATTGCCGACCCGTCCGGGGATGCTCACTGTCTTGCAGACCTCCTCCATGGAAACGGTGTACGCGGCATCCAGTGCCTGCTGGTGGGGGATGCCGTCCCGGTGGCGCGCAAGCACCGCTTCTTCCAGGCTGGGACCGAAGAATGCGGTGAAGAAGAGCGATGGGGATGGCGGGTTTCCGCTTTGGCATCGCCGATCGAGGCATTCAAGATTTGTGTGCATGATGGTCAGGTGATGGCTGCTTCCACTCAGCCAATGACTGAGCCCGGGGAAAAGGGCGGCAAGGAGTCCGCTTGTGTCCAGGAGGCCGAAAACCGGTCGCGCGGCGCCAAGCAGGAAGAGTTTCAGGACCTCTTCGTAGAGCCTTCCCGGTGAAGCGCGGGAAATAGTGGAAGACAGCTCACAGAGGACCTCCCACGTGGCAGGTTCGATGACGAAGTCATGGGATGCGGCAAAACGAACGGCGCGGAGCATGCGCACCGGGTCTTCCGTAAACCGTACATAAGGGTCGCCGATGGGACGAATGAGCCGCTCGTGGAGGTCGCTCAGTCCGGTCGAGTAGTCAATCACCGAATAATCTGCAATATTGTAGGCAAGGGCATTGATCGTGAAGTCACGGCGGAGGGCATCCTCTTCCGGTGTGCCAAAGACGTTGTCACGAAGAACCATTCCGTCCCAGTCCTTGAGGTGACGGGGGGGACCGTTATTTGGATTTGGCTCTTGTGTGTCCGCTTCATCGGAAGGGGCGGCAGCCCGGAACGTGGAAACTTCCAGGATTTCGTCCTGGAAGTGGAGATGGGCCAACCTGAAACGGCGACCGATGAGACGGCAGTTGCGAAAGAGCCTTTTGATCTGACCGGGTGAGGCGTCTGTGGCGATGTCGAAGTCCTTGGGGGTTCGCTCCAGGAGCAGGTCGCGGACACACCCCCCGACCAGATAAGCAATGAAGCCGTTGTCACGGAGTCGGTAGAGCGTGCGCAGGACATTCGGGCTTACCTGCTTTCGGGAGATTCGGTGTTCCTTCCGGGGAATGATTCGCGGTTGCATGGCCTTCCCCATAGCATACCCGGGCGAAAAAGCAAAATTCCGTCAGCAGCGAAGAAGATGATTGGAAAGCCCTGTTCGGGAAGACAGGATTAGAGGGGTCGGAATTACACAAAAAGCGGTACGGGTTCAAATCGGTTGACATCCACGAGGCCCCGGTCCGTGATCTTCAGATCGGGGATCACGGGCAACGCCAGAAAAGAAAGGACCATAAATGGCTCCCTTAAGCGACATCCCAGCTTTCCGGCCGCCTGCCTCATTTCCTGCCAGCCGGCAGCGACCTCGGCCAGCGGCCGCTCCGACATGAGTCCACCGATGGGAAGCGGCAGCGCGGCAAGGACTTTTCCATCTTTCACGGCGGCAAGTCCGCCTTTCATGGATTCGACGGCCTTGACCGCCGCGTACATATCCCGGTCGCGGCATCCCACACAGATAATATTGTGGGAATCATGCGCCACCGACGAGGCCAGCGCCCCCTCTTGCAATCCAAACCCCTGCACGAGCCCCAGACCGATATTGCCCGTGGCCCGATGGCGCTCCACCACTGCGATTTTGATGAGATCGCGATCCGGGTCGGCGACGACCAGGCCCTCCCGAACGGGCGCATCCATCACAATCTGTCGGGTCATAATCTGGTCGGGGATCAGGCCGATGACGCGGATTTTTTCCCCGACCGCGCGGATCATGAAGGAATCCTCCTGATAAGGGGCAATGTTCATCGGGCTGTATGACCCGGACGGAGACAAGGGCTTGATTTCAGCCAACAGATTTCCTCCGTCGTAAACACGCCGGCCCCTTTTGAAAACGGTCGTCACCCCGACAGGATCGAGGGAGGACAGAATCAGCACGTCCGCCTGATAACCCGGGGCAATGGCACCGCAATCTTTCAGACCAAAATACCGGGCCGTGTTGATGGTCGCCATCTGGATCGCCATGACCGGATCAAGCCCCTGAGTGACGGCAAGATCAATGAGATGGTTCAGGTGCCCCTTCTGCATCAGGTCATGCGGATGGAGGTCATCCGTCACGAGCGAACAGTGGGCGGCGGTGGCCGGAGAAACCAGGGGAAGCAGGGCGCTGAGGTTCTTCGCCTGCGTCCCCTCCCGGATCATGACATGCATCCCGAGCCTGATTTTTTCCTGCGCTTCCTCAAGCTGCGTACACTCATGGTCGGAACCGATGCCTGCCGTGATGTAGGCGTTGAGATCCCGGCCGGCCAAAAGCGGCGCATGGCCGTCCCGCACGAACCCGTCAAAGGCGCTGATCTTTTCCAACACCGGCTCCAGGCACGCCAGAACCCCCGGGTAGTTCATCATCTCGGCAAGGCCGAGCGCACGCGTCTCGTCCCTGAACAGCAGCAGGTCTTCCATCGTGAGCCGGGCGCCGGCGGTTTCCATATGCGTCGCCGGGACACAGGAGGGAAGCATGATAAAAAAATCAACGGGCAAGCCTTGGCTTGCGGCGAGCATGAAGCGGATACCCTGCGTTCCCAGGACGTTCGCGATCTCATGCGGATCGGCGACAATCGCCGTGGTGCCGTGACGTAACACCGCCCGCGCCAGCTCCGGCGGTGACAGCATGCTGCTCTCAATATGCATGTGGCCGTCAATGAAGCCGGGCGCGATGAACTGCCCGCTGACATTCAGGCGTCGAGGGCCGTCATAATCGCCCACGCCGACGATGATCCCGTCATGGATCGCCACATCCGCCGTGATGATCTCGCCTGTAAACACATTGACGACCCGGCCGCCCTTCAGGACGAGATCCGGCGCGATGACTCCCCTGGCCGCCCGGATTCTCCGTTTCAGCCGCTCGATCGCCGTCATCGCTTTATCTTCAATCAATGGCATGCTCCATATAGTATCGATAAAAAGCCGCGATGACAAGGGCATGCGTGATGACGCCCTCCCGGATGAGGCGCGGAATGTCCGGAAGCGGAACCAGAACCACCTGGATGTCTTCCTTTTCATCCTGCTGCTGGCCGCCTGCCGGTACGCAATCTTGCGCCAGAAAGGTATAGCAGCGGTTGTTCTGAATGGCCGGGTTCGGGTGAACATAGCCCAGGGGTATGGCGGACGCGGCAGTATAACCCGTTTCCTCGCGGAGTTCGCGCAGCGCCGCCGCTTCAGGATCATCCTGATGTTCCACAAGCCCCCCGGGAATTTCCAGCGTAATTTCACGCGTACCGTGGCGGTACTGCCGGACCATCACCACCTCCTCTTTCGGTGTCAGCGGGATAATATTCACCCAGGATGACGACTCCATCACAAAGAAGTCATGAGGCTGGCCGGTGCGCGGCGAGCGGGCGTGGTCGGTGCGCAGGTTAAAAACCCGGTAGGATTTGTCGAGGTTACTGGCAAGAATGGTCCAGGGTTTCGGCTTCATGGTTTATCGTCCTTATAATGATTCCTTGCACGGAAACAGGCGGGGCATGGTCCGGTCGTCCGACGCCTCATTGTCTCTATCGCCGTGCCCATTCTTCATAAACGAGGATGAGTCTCTTGACAAGAATTTTTTAAATGTGTAGAAAAGGCTTCATAGTGAAAAATATTATTTTCCCGGAGTGTTACGACCAGGAGGAGAAAGCCATGCACACGATTCAAATTCGATTTGGCGAGGATCCCGGAAGGCCGGACAGCGATCCGCGCAGGATCATCGATGAGATGTTCAATCTGATCAATCCCAGATACAACGCCTGTCACCGGATCTGGCGGCCGCAGATGGATATCTACGAATCCCCCGGCGAAATCATCCTCGTCGTCGAGATTGCAGGGGCAAAACGGGAAGATCTGCATGTGGAAATCGGCCGCAAGACGGTGAAAATGTCGGGGCGGCGGCGCGTCCGGCCGCTTTCCGAAGACGCCCGCTACCGGCTCGTGGAAATCCCCTACGGGTATTTTGAGCGCAGCCTCATCCTGCCGGCGCCCATCGACGCGGATCAGGTGGATGCCACGTATATCGACGGCCTGCTGCAGATCCGCATGGGCAAATTGCCGCTCGACAAGATACGCAAAATCCAAATTCAGAACGGTTAAGTCATTCCGAGGAGGTTCAGATGCCGGACCAGCCCGCCCCCGAAGAACTGAAAATTATTAAAATTCCTGAAATCCTGCCGATTCTTCCGCTGTTTAACGTTCTCGTTTTTCCGAAGATGATGTTTCCCATGGAAATTTTCGGCGATCAGGCCATGACGCTTGTGGATGAAGCCATGGCAAAAGACCGCCTGATGGGGCTGGTCATGTCGAAAAAATCCCCCCTCGAAACGACACATACAACGACGGATTTTCACACAATCGGCACCAGTTGCGTCATTCTGAAAATGGCGAAGCTATCTGACAACAAGGCGCAATTGCTCGTGCAGGGCATCAACCGCTTACGCATCACGTCGTTCGTGGAGGGCAAACCTTACATCCAGGCCCGCATCGCAAATCTCGATGACGAGGAAATCAGGGACCTCGAAGTCGAAGCGCTGATGGCCAATCTGGTCAGCCTCTTTGACCGGATCGTCAAACTATCGCCCTTTCTGCCCCAGGAATTCGGGGCCATGGCCAAATCCATCACGCTGCCCGGAACGCTGGCCGATATGATTGCCTCCATCATCAACGCTACAGTGGAGGAAAAGCAGCGGATATTGGAAACCCTGAATGTCAAGGACCGTCTCAAGGAAGCGACGAAGCTCGTCAATCATCAGGTGGAAATCCTGGAACTGGGCAGCAAGATCCAGTCCCAGGTCAAGAACGACATGGACAAGAGCCAGCGGGAATATTATCTGCGCCGACAGCTCAAGGCCATCCAGCAGGAATTGGGCGAAGCCGATGAATCCAAGGTGGAAATCGACGAGTATCGCGAAAAAATTGAAAAAAGGAATCTGCCGGAAGAAGCGAAAAAGGAAGCCGCCCGGGAACTGGACCGGCTCGCCCGGATGCACCCTTCGTCTGCCGAGTATACCGTCGCATCCACCTATCTGGACTGGATCACGACGCTTCCCTGGCAGCAGAGCACCGAAGACAACCTGGACACCAAAAAGGCCAGAAAGGTCCTCGATGAAGACCACTACGGCCTGGAAAAGGCCAAGAAGCGCATCATCGAGTATCTGGCCGTCCGTAAGCTGAAACCCGATTCCAAGGGCCCCATCCTCTGTTTTGTAGGCCCCCCCGGAACAGGGAAAACCTCCCTGGGCCATTCCATCGCACGGGCGCTGGGACGAAAATTCATCCGCATCGCACTGGGAGGCGTCCGCGACGAGGCGGAAATCCGCGGGCACCGCCGCACATACATCGGGGCGCTGCCGGGCCGGATCATCCAAAGCATCCGGCGAGCCGAATCCAACAACCCCGTTTTCATGCTGGACGAAATCGACAAGCTGGGCAGTGATTTCCGGGGTGATCCCTCCTCGGCGCTGCTGGAAGTGCTCGATCCGGAGCAGAACTTCTCCTTTACGGATCATTACCTGGATGTCCCCTTCGACTTGTCGCACGTGATGTTCATCACCACGGCCAACATGCTGGAAACCATTCCCCCCGCCCTGAGGGACCGCCTCGAAGTGATCGAGCTTCTGGGCTACACCCTCGATGAAAAGCTTAAAATCGCCGGACGCTATCTGATTCCCAGGCAGACCGATATGAACGGGCTTAAAGCCGATCAGATTCAATTTACCCGTGCTGCCCTGATGACGATCATCACGGGTTACACGCGTGAAGCGGGCGTGAGAAACCTGGAGCGTGAAATCGCCACGATCTGCCGCGGCGTGGCCAGCCAGGTCGCCGAAGGAACGATCTCGTCCGCCGCGATCAAAATCAGGGATCTTCACAAGTATCTCGGCCCGGTGCGCATGAACTCCGAAGCCGCCGCCCGGACTTCCAAACCGGGGGTCGTTATGGGGCTGGCCTGGACGCCGACGGGCGGCGATCTGCTCTTCATCGAAGCGACGGCCATGAAGGGAAAAGGGGGGCTGACGCTGACGGGGCAACTGGGCGACGTCATGAAGGAATCCGCCACGGCAGCGTTGAGCTTCATCCGGGCGAACGCGGAAACGATCGGGATCTCCAAAGACTTTTTTGAGGATGTGGACCTCCATATTCACGTGCCCTCAGGCGCCATTCCCAAGGATGGCCCGTCGGCCGGCGTCACCATTCTGACCGCCCTCGTCTCCCTGCTGACGAACAGAATTGTTAAAAAAGACCTGGCCATGACCGGCGAAATTACCCTGAGGGGGACGGTCCTGCCCATCGGGGGCGTCAAGGAAAAAGTGCTGGCCGCACACCGGGCGGGCATCAAAACGATCATCCTTCCCCAATGGAATAAAAAAGACCTGGTGGACATTCCGCAGAAAGTTCAGAAAGACATCGAATTTCATTTTGTGGATGAAATGCTGGACGTTCTGAAAATCGCCATTGAAAAGACATAACTAAAAACATGAACCCGTCGCCCATTTATCAGGAGGAGTCGCATTAATGAAAGCAAGCACAGGAACATGTCGCTGGATCGGGCTGATGCTGGTATTTCTTATTATGGCGCCGGGGGTATCGGCCGCAGAGAAGGTATTTACTCTCGATGAGAGCATCGAGACGGCCCTGAAACAGAGCGTCCTGATTCGCGCCGCACAGGAAGGCGTGCTCGGGGCGGAGGCTCAGAAAAAAGAGGCATTTACGGGATTTCTGCCCAAGCTCAGCACTTCCTACAGTTACACATGGCTCAACAAGGCGCCCTATATGCAGATTCCTCCCACTCCGAAAATCACCCTCGGCACACAGGACAATTACAGTTGGGCGGTGGAGGCAAAGCAGCCCCTGTTTGCCGGCGGCGGCATCGCCGCCAGTTACGAAGTCGGCAAAATCGGCTTTGAGATCTCACAGATGGAAAAGGACGCCGTTACGCAGGACATCGTTCAGGAGGTCAAGGTGGCCTATTTCAATATCCTGAAGGCGGAAAAGCTGCTGGGCGTGGCCCGTCAGTCCCTGGAGCAATTGCAGGGCCATCGCAACGTGGCTCAGAATTTCTTCGATGTGGGGCTGATCCCGCGCAATGATCTCCTCCAGTCCGAGGTCCAGGTGGCCAACGGCGAGCAGTCTCTCATCCGGGCTGAAAACGGCGTGGCGCTGACCAAAGCGAAATTCAACACGATCCTGCGGCGCAACATCAACGACCCCGTGCAGGTCGAGGATATTCTGGCCTATCGGCCTTCTGATCTGAAAGTGGAGGACTGCATCAAGGCATCCATGGAGAACCGCCCGGAAATCAAAAGCCAGACGTTGAAGGTGGATCAGGCAAAGTCGCTCGTGAAAGTGGCCAAAAGCGACTTTTTCCCGACACTGAGCGCGGTGGGACATTATGAGCGGGTGGGAGACACGCCGGGCGTTGCCGGGACACCCTTCAAGGACTCTGAGAACTGGTATGTGATGGGAGTGGCCAGTTGGACCTTCTGGGAGTGGGGAAAGACGAAATACCGTGTGGATGCAAGCCGCAGCCGGGAGAACCAGAGCATTGACTTGCTGAACAACACCCGGGACCAGGTCGCGCTGGATGTCAAAAACGCCTATCTTGTCATGCGGGAATCGGAAAAGCAGGTCATGGTAACCAAAAAGACAATTGAACAGGCCCAAGAGAATTTCCGGATTAATGAGGAGCGTTACCGGGAACAGGTGGCCACCTCCACGGATGTGCTCGATGCACAAACGCTCCTGACACGCGCGAAGTCGGACTATGCCAATGCCCTGAGCGAATATAACATCAGCCACGCCCGGCTCGAACGGTCGATGGGCGTCATCTATGCGAAATAATAACCCTGCAAGTCCATTTTTCTCCCCTTGCAGGAAATGTGGAAGGAGATATTTGCATAATCCCTGAAAAAAATGGTTCGCAAGCGGCGAAGCATTTTTTCAAAGATTTGCGGAAGAGGTGTTTCATGAAAAAACGCATCATCATTGTTGTTTTCCTCGCCCTTTTCATTGGCGTCGGTTTGCTTGTCTATTTCGGGCAGCAGACAGTGCAGAAGGGGGAGCTCTATTACTCCGGCACGATCGAGGCCACGCAGGCCAACCTTGCCTTCCAGACCTCCGGCCGGGTGCAGGCCGTCCTGGTCAGGGAAGGTCAAGCCGTCGTCAAGGATCAGATCCTGGCCGAGCTTGACGGCGCCGAGTTGGCGTCCCGGCTGGAGCAGGCCCGCGCCAATCTCGACAAATCCATCAAGAATCAGCAGCAACTGGAAACGATGCTGGAGGTCTATCAGCGCACGCTGCCCGCCGAGGTGGCCCGTGCCGAGGCCGGTGTGGCCTCCGCCCGTTTTGTCCTCGAGGATACCCGAAAAAACGATCAGCGCTACGAGCAGCTTTTTCAAAAGGGCGTCGCATCGGCAAAGGAACGAGACCTGACCAGACTCAACTATGACACCGCCGCCGCCCGCCTCGCCGAGGCCGAGGCGAATCTGAGTGCGTCCCGCAGCAATTTGAAAAAAATCGACGCAGCCCGGCAGGATGTCGCCGCCGCCCGTTCCCAGATCCAGGCGGCCAGAGCGGCCCTCGAACAGGCGGATATTCAGCTGCAGTACGCCCGGTTGAAAGCCCCGATCAGCGGGGTCATCACGAGCCGCAGTATGGAGCCGGGGGAAGTCGTTTCGCCGGGCCGCGAGGTGCTGACCCTTTCCGACCTTGCACGGGTGGATTTGAAAATCTTTGTGGATGAAACGGCCATCGGCAAGGTCAAGCCCGGGCAGAAGGCGGACGTCCGCATCGACACCTATCCCGACAAGATCTACACGGGTCATGTGGCCTTTGTCTCCCCGGAAGGTGAATTCACCCCTAAAATCATCCAGACGAAAAAGGAACGCGTGAAGCTCGTATATCTCGTGAAGGTATCCATTCCCAATCCGAATTACGAACTGAAATCCGGCATGCCCGCCGATGCCTGGCTGCGATAAATGATGACGACGCCTTTTGTATCGGTTGACAACGTATCCGTGCATTTCGGCGAAACGACCGCCGTGCGGAACGTGTCCTTCAGCGTGGAACGCGGAACTATCTTCGGCCTCGTGGGGTCCGACGGCGCCGGCAAATCCACGCTGCTGCGGATGATCGCAACGATGATCAGGCCGGCAGCGGGCGCCATTCGGATCGACGGTCTGGATGTGGTTTCCGCAAGAAGGCAGGTCAAGCGGCGGATCGGCTACATGCCTCAGCGCTTCGGGCTCTATCAGGATCTGACGGTCAATGAAAATATCGATTTTTTCATGGATATTTACGACATCCGCGGCAACGAAAGAAAGCAGCGAAAAGAACGTTATCTCGGTTTTTCCAATCTGCTTCCCTTCCTGGACCGCCAAGCAGGCAATCTGTCCGGCGGTATGAAGCAGAAACTCGGGCTGGCCTGCGTTCTGGTGCATGAACCGCAGTTGCTGATCCTCGACGAACCGACCAACGGCGTGGATCCCGTGTCGCGTACAGAGTTCTGGGATATCCTGAGCCAGATGCGCCGGGACGGCATGACCATCCTGCTCTCTACAGCCTATCTCGACGAAGGGGAAAGGTGCGACCGCCTCGGTCTGATGCATCGCGCACAATTACTGGACCAAGCGCCGCCGGCAGAGATCCGGTCAGGTTTCATCAGTCTGGAAGAGGCCGTCATCGCCCGCATTCAGGCCATCGACGAGGAACTGGTTCATGACACCTTCAAACGATGATGTCATCCTGGTGAACGACCTGGAGAAGCGTTTCGGCCCTTTCGTCGCCGTTGACAAAATTTCTTTTTCCGTGAAAAAGGGAGAAATCTTCGGTTTTCTGGGCTCCAACGGCTCCGGCAAATCCACGACCATCCGCATGCTCTGCGGCATCATTTCCCCGACCTCCGGCCGGGGCATCGTGGCTGGTCATGATATTTTCCGGGAAACCGAAGAAATCAAACAGTCCATCGGCTACATGTCCCAGAAGTTTTCCCTCTACGAAGACCTGAATTCCTATGAGAACCTGCGTTTCTATCTCGGCGTGTACAGCGTCCCGCCGGCGCAGTGGGAAGAGCGCATCGCCTGGGTCCTGGACATGACGCGGCTTCAGGACGTCAGCCGCCGGCTGACCCGCGACTTGCCTCCGGGCTGGCGGCAGCGGCTGGCCCTGGGCTGCGCCCTCCTGCATCGGCCGGACATCCTCTTTCTCGATGAGCCGACGTCGGGCGTCGATCCCATCACCCGGCGCAATTTCTGGCGCTTCATCGGCCAACTGGCAGCGGAAGGCATCACGGTGTTTGTGACGACGCATTATATGGACGAGGCCCGCCATTGCGGGCGCATCGTCATGATCAACGAAGGCCGGATCGTTGCAACGGGCAGCCCGGCGGATATCATCCGCCAGTCCTGTCCCGACAAACCCGACGCCGACTTGAATGACGCATTCGTCACGCTGATGTCCAGACGGGCGTGCTGACTAAGGAAGAGAGCATCAAACCTTGAACCTCAGAAAAATACTGGCGATTACTCGCAAGGAAGTCTATCACCTGATCCGGGATGCGCGCAGCCTCTATCTGGCCTTTGCGATTCCGCTGCTTTTGATTCTGTTGTTCGGCTATGCACTGAGCCTCGACGTGGACAATATCAAGACCGTCGTCCTGGATCAGGACAATACCGATCTCAGCCGCGATTTCGTGCGCCGCCTCGATGCCTCTCCCTATTTTACCGTGACGGCCCATCTGCCCGACAGCCGGACCGTCACGCAATATCTGGATCATTCCCGGGCGACGCTCGCCATTATCATCCCGCCCAAATGGACGCAGACGATCCGGGCGGACAGGGAGGCCCCGCTCCAGGTCCTGCTGGACGGCAGCGACCCGAATTTTGCAGGCATCACCCGGGGATATATCACCGCCTTTGTCGATCGTTATAATCAGAAAGCGCTCATCGAATTCCTCAACCGCCAGGGAATGGAGAAAATCAGGCCGCCCGTGGAAGGGCGCATTCGTGTGTGGTTCAATGAAAATCTCGAAAGCCGCAACTTCATCATCCCCGGCATCATCGCCATCATCATTATGATCGTGGGCGCCATGATGACGTCGCTGGTCATCGCCCGGGAGTATGAAAACGGCACGATGGAGACCATCCGGTCCCTGCCCGTC
>Ga0105152_10000250_pt1 | contig 14660 bp, 11 predicted proteins | sample LakBais05cmmetaG_FD_81534 | JGI IMG/M metagenome (GOLD analysis project Ga0105152, IMG submission 81534) | Lake sediment microbial communities from Lake Baikal, Russia to study Microbial Dark Matter (Phase II) - Lake Baikal sediment 0-5 cm | ecosystem: Environmental > Aquatic > Freshwater >...
ATATCAACCGGGGTGTCACCGAAATGGACTGAAGAAAAAGAGCGAGTGCTTTTTATTCGAGAATTTCCCTGATGATCTGCGGAGAGTTCCTCCAGCCGGCCACGATCTTGACATGCAGATCCAAAAACACTTTTTTGGCGAAATAATCTTCCAGGGCCAGCCGGGCCTGGCTGCCGATCTGCTTGATCAAGTTGCCGTTTTTGCCGATGATGATTTTTTTCTGCGCGCGCGATTCCACGAAAATTTCAGCGCGCAGGTAAACCACTTCTCCCCGGTCCTTGATCTCTTCAACTTTTAGGGTGGTCGTAAACGGGAGTTCATCTTCGACAAAATTCAACACTTTTTCCCGGATCAGTTCCCCGAGAAAAAAGTTTTCCGACTGCAGGGTATATTCCTCGGCCGGATAGAAGTTTTCACCCTCCGGCAGATAAGTGAATATCAGATCTTCGATCAACTCGAGGTTGTCGCCGTGCAGAGCCGAAATGGGGACGATCTCCCGCCACGGGAACACATCCCGGTAGCTTTGAATTTTCTCCAATATCCTGGCCTTGTTCAGCTTGTCGATCTTGTTGATCACCAGAAACACTGGCTTGCCGGCTTTCTGCAGCTGCGAAAAAATGAACTCATCCTGTTTGGGATCGCCAATATCGATAAAATAAAGGATGAGGTCGGCATCATGCAGCGCGTTGTTGACCTCTTTCATCATCAGTTCGTTCAACTTGAAATGGGGCTTGTGGATGCCGGGACAGTCAAAGAAAATGATCTGTCCGCGCGCCGTGGTTTTTATGCCCAGGATCTTTTTGCGCGTGGTCTGGGGCTTGTCGGAGACAATGGCCACTTTGGTCTGCATCAGGGCGTTGAGGAAAGTCGACTTGCCGACATTGGTCCGGCCCAGCAGGGCTACGTATCCCGAATGCCGGGTTTTATCTTTTTTCATGGTAGATGCGCACGGTCTTGATGCGGTTCTTTTCCACTTCCTTGACTTCGAGGACGTAACCTTCGACCGTGATTTTGTCCTGGGGTTGAGGTATTTTGCCCAATTTGCAGCTAATCAGCCCGGCCACGGTCTGGTAATCTTCGTTGTCATCGATCTCGATCTGCAGGGCTTCGTTCAATTCATAGATGGCGATATCGCCCTGGACCGTGAAACCGTCCTGGTCGCGGATGATCGGTTCGCTGTCATCGTCATACTCGTCCTTGATGTCGCCGACGATTTCCTCGATGATGTCTTCCATGCTGATCACCCCGGAGACGCCGCCGAATTCATCGCTGACAATGGCGAACTTCTGCTTGGTTTTCTGCATTTCCTTCAGCAACTCCAGGATGCGCATGGTTTCCGGAATGAAGAAAGGCGGCCGGAGGATCTCCTTGATGTTGAAGTCGCTGCGGCCCCAGTAATTGAGAACGTCCTTGGCCAGGATAATGCCTTCGACATTGTCAATCTTTTCAGCGATCACCGGGAAGCGGGATTTCTTTTTTTCCCTGATGATGGAAATGATCTCGTCCAGGCTGGCATCGATGTGAACATGAACCATGTCCACCCGCGGCGTCATGATCTCCTTGACCAGGGTATCCCCGAACTCGAGAACGCTTTCGATCATCTCCTGGTCTTCCTTTTCGATGACCCCTTCCTTGGCGCCCTCTTCCAGAAACACTTCCAGCTGTTCATCACTCAGTTCTTCGTCTTCATTTTCGTGGGGTTCAGCCGGACTCTCTTTTAAAAAGACGGAAAAAATGAAATTCAGGGGATAGAAAATGACCCAGGCCACCGGGAACATGAACAAAAGGCTGCGCAGCACTTTTTCACGGTTCAGGTAGGCGCTGATGTAAAATACCAGGTTGAAAAAAACCAGGTAGAGCAGGCCGATGAGCAGGATGCGTCCCGGAGCAGAGGGGATGGCTTTTTCCAGCATTTGAAACGTGCAGAGCAGCAAAATGATCTGCAGGAAGAATACGACCGTTTCCAGAGAATGGATGACCAGGTCGAATTTTTCGACAAAGGCGAAACGCGGCAGGCGCTTGCCGCCCATACTATTTAGGAATTTGGCCAGGGAAATGCGCGAAAAGCTTTCAAAACTGCTTTCCAGCAGGTGCAAAAGTATGGTGACGACATACAGGGTGATCAGGACGGCCAGACTCATGGGATATCCCCGCCGTACTTGGCAAACAATTGTTTCTGCAAGACCAGCATTTCACCCTGGTCTTTTTCATGGTCGCGTCCCTGCAGGTGCAGCAAGCCATGTATCATCAGCAGCAGCAATTCTTTTTCCATGGACTGGGCGTTTTGTCGGGCCTGTTTTTCCGCCACCGGCCGGCAGATCAGGATATCGCCGGCATAAAAACCGCCGGGAAGTTTTTCCCCCAGCGGAAAACTCAGTACGTCGGTGGCGTAATCCTTGCGGCGGTATTTCCGGTTCAGGGCGCGGACTTCGGCCGCCCCGGCAATGCGGATGGTAACGGCCCCCTTAAGTTCCAAGCGGCCGGCAATTTTTTTGAGTACCGCCAGAAATTTTTTTTCCGGCAGTGGAAACCCTTCATGCTGGATTTTGATCATTTGTCTTCTCTTTGCTGAAATCGAAACCAGGATACGCGACGCGCTGGTGGTAGATCGAGGCGAGCTTGTTGTAAAAACTGCCGGCAATGGTGTTCAGGGATTTGAATGTCAATCCGTCGCATTCATCGAACTGGTTGTCGGCAATATCGGAGGCGATGATCTTTTCCACAACGCTCTTGATGTCATGGTCATCGGGTGCCGAAAGGCTTTTGGAGGCAGCTTCGACCTGGTCGGCCAGCATGATGATGGCTTCCTCTGTCCCCTGCGGTTTTTTCCCGGGATAACGGAACATGTTCTCATCAAAATCATCCAGATCCTTGACGCCATTTTCTTTGGCTTTTTCGTAAAAGAATTTCACCAATTTTGTTCCATGATGCTGGGAAATGGCCTGTCCTACCTTTTTGGGCAGCTTCAGCTGCTCGGCTTTTTCAAGGCCCAGGGGGATATGGGAGATGATGATCTTGGCGCTTTCCAGCGCTGTGAGCTGCCCGTGCGGGTTTTCGTAAACCGATTGGTTTTCGGTGAAGAACTGGGGGTTTTCTATTTTGCCGATATCATGGTAAAGGGCCATGGCCCGTACCAGCAGCGGGGACAGTTCCAGTTCCTGGGCGGCGGCTTCGGCCAGCGAGGCCACCATCTGCGCATGGTGATAGGTCCCCGGCGCTTTCTCCAGCATTTCACGGAATACCGGCAGATTCAGGTTGGTGATCTCGACCAGTTTCAGGTCGGTGACCAGCTTGAATATCACTTCCCACAGCGGGATCATGAAATTGGCGATCAGGGCCGAAAGCAAAGCCGATAAAATTCCCAACAGCACGTAAAAAGCCACCTTGGTCCAAGTGGCATTGTCTTCGGTCAGGGCGAACATCAGCGTGGTCAGCATGTTGACGGGCAGCAGCCAGAAAAAGCCGGCCTTTAAAATCGATGAGCGCTTCAGCCGCTGGTAGTATTCAATGCCGAATCCCACCGCCAGGTTGCCGGCCAGAACGAACAGCACGATCTTGAAATTCCCGTCGCAGATGAAACCGCTGATGACGGTGTTGACGATAGAAAAAATGACTGCGCTCTGCAAATCGAAAAGAAAAGCGATGATCAACGAACCGACGGCGAAAGGAATGCCGTAGATCAGGCCGGCACTGTCCATGTGGATGTCGAGGGTGATGTTTTTCAAAATGAGCGGATAAATGAATAGCGCCAGGCGGTAGATCACGGCGCTGGCGATAAAGGCCATGCCCGAGGCAAAATTCAGCCGGTTGCGGTTGATACCGCCGATCCTGGTCAGAATGTTCAGCCGCCAGAAGAAAAAGAACAGGATGCTTAAGGTGACCAAAATGAGAAAAATATCGGGTATCTTCCGGGAACTGGTTTTTTCCTCGGCTGAGATCAGATGGATCAGCCGCAGATGGTCCTTGCCGATCTCATCGCCGCGGCGCAAGACAATTTTTCCCTTCTTTAAAAGAATGAATACCGGATTCATCAGCGCCAGGGTTTTTTCTTCCTGAAGACGGGTCAACACTTTCGAAAATGAGACATTGATACTGATAAATTCAAGCAAGATCGGTTTTAAAATCTCTTTTTCCTTTTCATTCAGGGACGAATCCTTTAAAAATGCCGACAATTGGTTGCTGATATCGTTCAAGTCGTACAGGTCCGACACTTTGACTTGAGAATAACCGTTTTTCTCGTTATAAAGGGTGATGATATCGCCATCGCCTTGGGGAATCCCTATTTTGGAAAGCAAGATACCTTTTTCTTCCCAGTTTTTTATTTCCTGCAGCAGGCGGTTCAGGTCAATCTTGGCAAACGGGTTGGAACGGATGAGGGTATTGATGGTCGCCGTGGGCAGATCCAGTCCGAAATTCTCGCTGCTGCGGGTGCGGATACCGTTCAAGTTAAGTTTTTTTTGGGAAAACTCCTTGCGGATATCCTTGAAAAACCTGAACCACTCATTCAGCAGCATTTGGCTGCCGGCGATTTTCTGCTCGTTGAATTCATAAACCGGGATCAGGTTGGCCAGAGCTTTCCTGCGGTTCAGCTCGGTCATTTCCTTGTCTTCAACGGTCATGTCCTTGCGGATGACGATATCCTCTCCGGCGATATCACCTATTTTAACGCCCGGGTTCTTGATGGTGCGCGCCGGCGGCAGGAAACTACTGTAGGCGATGCTAAAGACAAAAAAAGCCCCGATCAGCATCTTGCCCAGCGATGATCTGCTTTTTTCCGGAGCGGCAGGCCGCTTTTTCTTCTTTTTCAGATCCAGGTCAAAATTCATTTTTCCGCCCGTTCATAAGCTTCAATGATGCGCTGGATCAAGGGGTGGCGGACCACGTCTTTCAGGGTCAGATAGAACACGCCGATCCCGGGCACGTTTTTCAACACTTTTATGGCCTTGAAAACTCCCGATTTTTTCGGCTCGCTCAGGTCGATCTGGGTGATGTCGGCGGTGACCACCACCCGTGAATTCAAGCCGAAGCGGGTCAGGAACATTTTCATTTGCGAATCCACGGTGTTTTGCCCTTCATCGAGAATGATGAAAGCGTCGTTGATGGTCCGCCCCCTCATGTAGGCCAGAGGCGCGATCTCGATGATCCCCTTTTCGATGAGTTCAGACGTTTTTTCAAAGCTGATCAGGAAATACAAGGCGTCGTAGAGCGGGCGCAGGTAGGGATTGATCTTCTGCTGGATGTCGCCGGGCAGAAAACCAAGTTTTTCGCCGGCTTCCACTACCGGCCGGGTCAGGACGATCCGTTCAACTTTTTTGTTGATCAGGAAATTCAGAGCCATGGCGATGGCCAAAAATGTCTTGCCGGTGCCGGCCGGGCCGATGCCGAACACCATGTTGCATTCCTGGATGGCCTGGACATAGCCACGCTGATTGTAGGTTTTGGGGAAAACCTCCTTGCCGTCCACTTTGATGATGTGCTTTTTAAAAATGTTTTCCTGCAGTTGCTCGATCTTTCCATCTTCGACCAGGCTCAGGCTGAATTGAATGTCGTGGTCCTGCAGCCGGCCGTTCTCCTTCAGGATGAGTTCCAAGTGCTGCAGATATTTCTTGAACTTCCTGGCCTGGGCTCCGTTTCCGGAAAACATGATCTTGTTGCCGCGCAGGGAGATCTCCAGGTTGAACACTGCCTCGATCGCGGCCAGGTTTTTTTGGATCAGAACCGGAAAATGATTGCCTAGCCCGTCCGGGCAGATGAATTCTTCCATTAAAAAATTCCCAAACAGCCAGTTTTCATTGCCTTGATTATAGAAAGCAATTGCTCAAATGTCAAATCCGGGTGATCAAAAATAGCCCGCCTGGGGGTTGCAAATGACCATGGCGCTGACACTCAATTCGGGGATCAATTGGTAATTTTCGCTCAAGCTGACGCCGATTTTTTCAGCGTGCAGCAAGTTTACAAGCTTCCGCTGGTCGGCCAATTCCGGCCAGGCCGGGTAGCCTGGGCTGAACCTTTTCCCCTGCTTCTCGTCCAAGCCCAATTCCAGCCGGATATGCTGATGCATCTTCGCGGCCATGCTTTCGGCCAACTGCACGCCGAAACCGTGCAGGAGCAGGTAGCGGCGGTACTGGTCGGCGGCAAAAAGCTCTTTTTCCAGCAATGAGATCGCCGCGCCGCAGGTGACGATGAAAAAAGGCGCCAGGTCCCCCTTTTTGCGGAAATAATCGGTCAGGGAGATTTTTTTGCGGCGCGGGAAGTCCAAAACCAGGTCTTCGCTCCCGGCGCTAAGCAACAGGCTATTTTTGCCCTGGCGGCGGCAGGGGAAATAACCGTAAACGGCTGAAAAGCCGGTGATTTTTTTGTCTTGGAGCAGGCTAAGGTTTTCAGCAAAGAACTGTTCCGCCTTGGTCCCCTCTTTCATGCGCCAGCGAGATCTGATCAACACTCTCTTGTCCAGCCAGGGCAGAATTTCTTCGAGGGTCCAATGCAGCGTTCGGGCGCCTGAAAAAGGCGCGATCAAAGGCGGCAGCGAAAAACTGACGGCCGCGGCAGCCGCAGGCGCTTTTGTCTTGCGAACCGGCTCAGGCGCGGGGACGGCGGCTCCGGCCATGATCTTCAGGGCTGTGAACGCATCGGCGGCGTAATATACCTTGCCCCGGTACATGGGCTGCAGGGCCGCGGCGACGAAAGCCGGGGTCAGCGCCGCTCCGCCGCAGATCACCGGTATGCGGATATTTTTTTCGTCCAAATGGCGCAGGATCTCGGTCATTTCCAGCGTGGATTTGACCAGCAGGGCGCTCAGACCGACATGGTCAGGGCCGTGCCGTTCCACGGCGGCGGCGATATCGGCGCCGCCCTGGTTGGTGCCGAGGTTTACGACCTGGTACCCGTTGCTGCGCAGGATAATGTCGACCAGGTTCTTGCCGATGTCGTGGATATCGCCTTTGACTGTGGCCAGGACCATGCAGCCGCGCTGACGTTTTTCTATTTTTGCCAGCCGCGGTTCCAGGAAATCCAAAGCGGCTTTGATCACCTCGGCCGCCTGCAGGACAAAAGGCAATTGCATGATCCCCTTTTCGAACAACTCCCCTACCTCGGACATGCTTTTCAGCAGATGGGCGTTGACGATGTCCAGGACGGGCATTGTTTTTGCCAGGGCGTCGAGGTCATTCTCGATGCCGGCAGCATTGCCGTTGAGCACGGCGGCGCGCAGACGCTCTTCCGGGCTGGAGCGCTCCGCCGCGACCGGATCGGCATTGCTTTTCCTGTCCTGAAAATGATTGCATATCACCAGCAGCGGATCGTGGCCGGTCCAGCGGCGGTTGAAAATGAGATCTTCTGCCAGACGGATCTCTTCTGGGGCGATGCGGTTCAAGGGCAGGATGCGGGCGGCATGAAAAATGGCGGCGTCCAAGCCGTGCTGCAAGGCGTGATAGAGAAACACGGCGTTGACGATCTTCCGAGCTTCCGGCTGCAGGCCGTAGGAAATGTTGCTCACCCCGAGCAGGGTGTGGGAATCGGGCATCCGTTTCTTGAGCAGAGGCAAAGCGGCCAGGGTTTCCGCCCCGGCCCCGGCCAGGCCCGGGTCTCCAGAAGCCAGGGTGAAGGTCAGCGGGTCCAGGAACAGGTCGGCGGAATGCAGCCCCCTGGAAACGGCCAGATCGTGAAGCCGCTGCAGCACAGTGACCTTTTTGTCCCGGCTGCGGGCCATCCCCTCTTCATCAATTGCCAGGCAGACAACGGCCGAGCCGAAATCCCTGGCCAGTTGTAGTATTTCTTCAGCCCGGGCTCCCCCGTCTTCGAGGTTGATGGAATTGATCACCGCCCGGCCCGCGCATTGTTTCAAGCCCGCCTCTAGCGCCTTCAGGTTGGTGCTGTCCAGCATCAGCGGCAGGCGGTTCTGCGCGTTCAGCCGGGCCGCCGCCCGCTCCATGTCACGGGCCTCAGCACGGCCGGCATAGGCCACGTTCAGATCCAGCAGGTGCGCCCCTTCCCGCGCCTGCGCTTGGGCCACGGCCAGCATGGCGTCCAGGTCATCTGCCAGCAGGGCCGCCTTGAATATCCGGCTGCCCGAGGCATTGGTCTGCTCGCCGATGATCAGGGGCCCGGGTTTTACCCGGAATTCCTGGGTTGAAAACAGGGAGGTCGCCTGCCCGGAGCGGGCGATCTTTTTTGGCCGGACGGGGTGGAGACCACCCGCCTGCCGGGCCAGCGCCCGGATGTGCCGGGGTGTGGTGCCGCAGCAGCCGCCGACCAGGGTTGCCCCGTTTTCAGAGACAAAAAAGCTCAATTGGCGGGCGAATGTTCCGGGTTCCAGGTCGTAGACGTACTTGCCCTCGCTAAATTTCGGCAGTCCGGCGTTGGGCATCACTGCCAGCGGAAACGGTGAAGCGTTGGCCAGGATCCTGACCGCTTCCCGCATGTCTTCAGGGCCAGTGCCGCAATTGATGCCGAAAGCAAAAAGCGGATACGGAATGAAAGTGGCCAGCGCCGTGGCCGTGTCGGTCCCCAGCAGCATGCGGTTTTTTTCCAGGGTGACCAGCACGCTGACCGGTCTGGATTGCCGCTTTTTTTGGAAAACCCGGCTCAGGGCACGCAAAGCCGCCTTGATCTGCAGCATATCCTGGCAGGTTTCCACCTGAAACAGGTCGACACCGCCGTCAAACAACCCCAGCCCCTGGACATAGTAGGAATTTTCCAGGGTGGTGAAATCCACCTGCTGCAAACTGGGCAGGCGCGAACCCGGCCCCATTGAGCCGGCCACATAGCGCGGCTGCTCGGGAGAACTGTGGTCGGCAGCTATTCCGGCGGCCAGTTGGGCCGCTTTTTTGTTTATTTCGTAGGTCCTGTCCTCCAGCTGGTGCTTGGCCAACTCGCCGACCTGGGCGCCGAAGGTGTTGGTTTCGATGATGTCGCAGCCGGCGTCCAGATAGGATGCGTGGATCTGGGCGATGACCTCAGGCCGGGAGACAGAGAGGTAATCGTGACAGCCGCTGTGGCCGTGGTAATCGTCGGCGCTCAAAGCCGCGTCCATGATGGCCGTGCCCATGGCGCCATCCAGGATCAGGACTTTTTCCCGTTGGCGTTTGCTTATGTCAGGTTTGCGGCGTCCGGCCATGATTGAACCTCATGAAATCAGCGCTTACCTGGAAAAATCGATTCCAGCAGGGCTTTGGCTGCGCGCCCCTGGCCCATGGTGAACACGTGGATGCCCGGAACTCCATAGGCGATCAGCTTCTCGGCCAGCCGGGCCAGGTAGCGGACACCGTTGGCGAACGCCTGCTCTTTGGTGCGGGCATCTTCGATTAGTCCGACCAGCTCGGCCGGGATATTGACGTGAAAGGAGCTGGGAATGGTCAGGATCTGCTTTTTGCTGACCAGGGGCTTTAGCCCGGGGATAATCGGCACCTGGATGCCCATGGCACGTGCTTTTTCCACAAAATTCCTGTACTGCTCGAAACTATAGAACATTTGGGTAATGATGTATTCCGCCCCCATGGCCACTTTGTTTTTTAGATAAAGCAGGTCTTTTTCCAGGTTGGGCGCTTCAAAATGCTTTTCGGGATACGCGGCCACGCCGATGCAGAAATTGGTCGGGAAAGGATCTTCCAGCTCATCGATGTATTTGCCGCGGTTCAGCGCGGCTATCTGTTCGACCAACTGGCAGGCGTAATGGTGGCCGTCCTTTTCTGGGAAATAACGCGGCTGCCCCGGGGGCGGGTCGCCGCGCAGGGCCAGGATGTTCTCTATGCCCAGGAAATGGAGATCGATCAGGGCGTCTTCGGTCTCGTAGCGGTTGAAGCCGCCGCAGATCAGGTGCGGCACCGGCTCAATCTGGAAATGGTTCTTGATGGCGCTGCAGATGCCTACGGTACCTGGTTTTTTGCGCCTGGGCCGGCGGGAGATCACGTCGTCCTTTTCCTCGTAGACCACGTGTGGCTGGTGGTAGGTGACGTTGATGAACTGGGGATCGAAAGGCATCAGGGTTTCGATGGCCGCAAAAATATCGTCCACGCTTTTGCCGCGGTCCGGTGGCGTGATTTCCAACGAAAATAACAGCTTGCGGTTCTGTTTCAACCAGTCGATCACCTTGGCCATGGCATCCCCTCGAGCTTGAATTTTTTCAATGATAGCATAAAAAGCCCCAGATTCCAAGTCAGGACAGGAGAATTTGACCTGAAAGCGCAGAAAAAAATGCGAATGGAGCGGTTGTGGAATTCAGGAATGGGAGAGAAGGACCAGGATCTCCAGCTGCGGAGTGCCGGCGAACATATCCAGAGGCAAAACGCGCTTGGGCAGGAAGCCGGATCGCCGCCACTGGGAGAGCGCCGCCGGGATCTCTTCGCTGGCGCAAAACAGGTGCAGGACTCGGCCGGGGCGGCGGCGGGCGATGGAGCGGATGGTGGCTTCATCCGTGCCGCGGCGCGGTGGATCCAGGATCACGTCTTCTTCTCCAGGCGGCAAAGGTCGCGGCAAAGCCGCCTCCAGATTGTTCCTGGAAATGGCCAGGGTTTTAAATGTCACGCGGGCCTGGCCGGGATTGATCTGGACCAGATCGCGGGCGGCGCGGATGGATGCCGCCGAAGCGTCAATGGCGACGATCTCCCGGTATTGCGAACGCAAAGCGAGTGAGAAAAGGCCGTAACCGCAGTATAGATCGAGCAGGCGCTCCCTGCTCTCTCTCTCCAGCATGGAGCGGACGTGGTCCAGCAGCAACGGCAACATGGACTCGTTAACCTGGGAAAAAGAGGTGGGCGGCACAGCAAGCATGATGTTGCCCAGGCGCAGGCGGAAATGTTCAGGCCCGAAAAGCTTTTTAATGGGGAAAGCCCCCCGGCGGGGGGCGGTTTCCAGGTAGTACGGCGATCGGCTCGGGTCCAGGTAAAGAAAAGCCGAAATGACGTTTGCGTTCAGGGTGCGCAAGAGGATCACAAGTTTGAGCAGCAGGCGGTGCAGGACCCGGTCAATGGTCTCCAGGTTGAAAATGATCATGAATTCGGCATACGTGCCGCGGATTATGATGAAATTGAGATGACGGGCCAGCGGGGCGAATTCGGGCCGGTCCAGCCAGCTTCCGATAGAGTTGAAGATCAACGCGTGTTCAGCCGGCTCGAGAGCCGCGGTTTCCTTTTCTTCAAAGAAAATCCGTTGGTTGTTCCCCTTTTTCCCCTGCTTGCCAGCGGCCGATCCAGCCTGCCAGCGCCTTTTGCTGGTTGTGCGGTAATGGCGGGAACGCGGCGACCGGACGACCGCTTCCGGCCTGCCGGGAAGGTCATGGTGCTTCCAGAAGCTCCGCAATGCCGCGTTTTTCAACTCGATCTCCAGGCCGTACTCCAGGCCGGCCAGAACAGCCGCGCCGGCGCCGGGAAGCTTCAAGCCCCGCCCGGCCGCTTCCTGATATATGAAAGCTGCCAGTGTGTCCGGTGTTTCCCGCGCGGGAGTTTTTTTGCTTGCCGGCCACTCATTAACCCGTTTGGAAAAGCTCATGGCTTCACAAAGATCGGTTCATGTGCGCAGGGTGGCCGTCAGGCGCAGCGGATTCAACAGCAATTGCAGCGCCGGGACGATGTCCGTGCAGACTACGTCGGTGGCAAGAAGGCTCTCGGCCGCCGCCCCCTCTTCCTGGATGACCAGGATGCCCAGTTTTGCCTTTTCCAGCATGGCCCGGTCGTTGCGGCCGTTGCCAACGCAGGCAGTGCTTTCAGCCCCCAGATCCTCCACGTAACGGGCTTTCTGTCCAGTCTGGTCCACGCCGCTTAAGATCTTCAGTACGCAAGGAATGCCCTGGACTTCGTTCTCCACGCCGCCGAAAGTTCCGGCCGTGACAATGTGGACCTGCAGTTGCCGGGCCAGCTTTTTCAGCAGATCGGCGACTCCGGGTTTGATCCTGCCATCCAGGGCCAGGGTGCCGTTGAAATCCAGCACCAAGTGCTTGATTTCCAGGGTTTCATCCTTTCCGGGTATATTTATTTTAATCATGGTCATAAATAAGATGTAGGGGTTCAATATGATCTCTTGTGATCTCGTATTGAACCCCTGCATCATTTTTTTTGAACCCGATCTCCCATTTTTTCCAGAAACAGAAATATTTCCCGGCAGACCCAGGCGTCGGTGGCCGCGTACAAAACTTGAGCCGGGGTCAGTTCGCCGCGCTCCCAGTTGGAACACTGGGCACCCTTGGAGACTCGGAAGCCCAGCAATTGGGCGGCCAGGGTGCGCACACCGCTGGCCTTGATGCCCGCTTTGGCTGCCATTTTTCCAAGTTCGACGAAACCGGCGGGAGTGAAGCGCATGACTTCATGGAGCTTGGCGATGTCCCCGGCTACGGACACGCCGGCCTTGATGATGCGCGCATCGGCAAAAAGGTTTCCCAGCAGGTGCATGGCATTCAATTTTTTCAGCTGTATTAAGAAAACTTTTTTCCTTCCGGCCAGCTGCACCAGGGCGGGCGGGGAATGGTCTCCGCTCTTGAAGGTCGGCCGGACTTCGATGTCGAAGCCCAAAACCTTTTCGGCACGGAGCTCCGGCATGATCGCCCGCAGCCGCTCAGCATCGGCTATGACCTCCACCGGACCTTCGTATCTCTTTATAGGCAGCAGGTTGATTTCCAGTTTGCTTAAGCTAGGCGCGGATATCATGGGTGGTCACAATTGCGAAAGGTGATCATGTCCCGCTCCTTTCAGCCAGCCGACATACCTGCCGGAAAAACTGAAGATCCTGGCCCCCAGGCTGATGAGGATCTCCCTGATCTTTCTTTTAACCGGCAGATCGCTGCGCAAAATATAAATGCCATCTCCGGAGAATTTATAGATCATGCCGCCCAGGGCCAGAAAGGCGCCCACGATTAACGCGCTGGCCCGGTTCGAGAACTTTTTGGATGATCGGCCCACCAGGCATTTCAAGCGGAACAATTCTTTCAAAGAATAATTGTGGGAATGTTGCACGATCGAAGCAGGGGTATAGACCAATTTATAACCGCCTTGCAGAACCCTTGCCGCCCAGTTTTGATCCTCGGCTATCAAAATTTCATCAAGAAAAGGATAGGCGCTCCAGATATCTTTCCTGATCGCGGCACTGACGGTTGAGAACAGGAAATAATCAAGGCGGCCGACCTGGCTCTTTTCCATTCTTTTCTGCGGCATCGATTTCTCAAGGTCCCTGGTCATATAAAGATGGCATCCGCTTTTGGGCGCATGGCGGCTGTATACCCCGGCGATCTTTTCATCCCCTGCAAACCCGTCGATGAGTGAGGACAGCCAGTATCGATCATGGGGAATGGCATCGGCGTTCAGGAAAACCAGGAAATCCCCTTTTGCCAGTTTGGCTCCCAGGTTCCTTGTTTTTCCATGCCCGAATTCATCCACTCTGATTTTGACCAGCCTGATGTTTTTGTTTTCTTCGACCATGGCGGCTGTATCGTCTTCCGAGCCCGAATCGATGACGATCACTTCAAAAACAGCCGGGCATTCCTGGGCTGCTACGGCATCCAGGCATTTCCTGATATTTTCCCCTTCATTTTTCGCAGGGATAATGATGGATATGTCAATTTTATTGGTTTCCACTTTTCCCGCTTACGGTCGATAAATAAGTGCCTTGCAAACCGGCGAGCATTTGGGCAACACTGTAATTCATTTTTATTTCTTTAAAAAAGTTGTCGGCAAGGTGACTGAGCTTGTATTCGCCGCACAGGGTCCCCTTGATTTTTTCCGCCAGATCGCTGGCATTTTCATTCTCGAACATGACTCCCCTGTCTTGGCCCAGCAGTTCACGGTTGCCATAAGTGGCGGAGGCGATGACCGGTATCTTCAGCAACCCGGCTTCAAGCAGCACGATCGGGAGCCCTTCCCACCTTGAAGGCAGTAGCAAAACATCCGCGGATTTCATCAGGATATACGCGTCTGTTCTTGTGCCGAGGAAACGGACCAGATGGGTTATTTTCAGTTGTTCCGACATTTTTTTAATTTCCGGCAGGGTGTCGCCATCGCCAACCAGCAAAAACCTGGCGTTTCGCTCAGTGAGAAAATCCTTGATCAGGGCGATGGCCCGGATCAGCACATCGTAGCCTTTTTGAAAGTTGAACCTGGCGACGGTAATGAATAGTGTCCTTTTGGCCGGAAGCCGGAATTCATTTTCGATCTCCATTTTTTGGGGCCGCGCGGCGTCAAGGCGGGAATGATCGATGCCATTGGGGATATAACTGACGTGATTCGATTTATACCTGGTCTTGATGAAATTTTGATCCTCTTTGGAAACGGCAATGATCTGATCGGCCCTGGCAAACAGGTATTTTTCCAGCGCAAATCTCAATTTGTATTTCAAGCGGTTCAAAACGTTCAGTGGGAATTCATACTTGTGAAGGTGCAGCCCGTGGGCGGTATAGATGACCGGCACTTCATACTTTGCCAAAGGATTCAGAAAAAAGGCAAGCAGCGGCCGCAATTGATGGATATGGATCAGGTCCGGTTTTGGTTTCAGGACAAGTGAAGGGCTGTAACCTTGAGGACAGGTTTCAACGTTCCGTAATCCGAAAAATTTATCGATCGCATCTCCCGCTTCGGCAAAGATCCTGAAATCCAACTGCGGCAGGCCCTGCACAATTTGAAATATGTGTTCAATGCCTCCGCCCGTATCGAAATTGTCTGTTACAATGTGAACCAGCATAT
>Ga0105152_10000251_pt1 | contig 14659 bp, 14 predicted proteins | sample LakBais05cmmetaG_FD_81534 | JGI IMG/M metagenome (GOLD analysis project Ga0105152, IMG submission 81534) | Lake sediment microbial communities from Lake Baikal, Russia to study Microbial Dark Matter (Phase II) - Lake Baikal sediment 0-5 cm | ecosystem: Environmental > Aquatic > Freshwater >...
CGGTTTATCACACAGGTGGGTGCGTCGGTCCCTGGCTATGTGGGGCACAAACTCACGGCGGCGATGCGGCCTCGGGGGAACGTCGCGCCCTGGATCGGCCCCGATAATTATGTCATTGCGAAGAAGGCGATACCTCTGAAGACAATTCTGACCGCGACAGATGACGACTACTAAGCCGGCATCTCAAGTATCGATACATATATGCGTATGAGGTATCTATAAATAGGAGTTACAATGCGTGTTTCCGTTCGCGTGGCGTGTGTGGTCCTGTATTTTTGCTTAAGCACACTACAGGCGGGCGCCGCTCCAAAATCAAAGGTGTTCATTCAGCATGCCCCGAGTTTTGTGGCTGTGGGAGAGACAATCGAGGTAGTCATACAGGTAGAGCTAACTGCTGACGACCGTGTCTTGGTGGCCGGCGTCATGGATGGGGATGCGATACTCGTCGGTACACATGTGGACCTCACGACAAATTCCTATCGCACACATCGGTTTCGTTGGACGGTTCACGAGCCTGGTGACTTTCATATTGTGACGTCGATCGTCACAAATCGTTGGACGAGCAGTGCCCGTGCGCAGCGTTCGCTCGTCGTGTTGGATGGCTAATGAATTGATGTTTTCGTCGAAGTCAGACGACCGACGCTACCGATGAGTAGCCTGCTGTGCGATAAGCCACGCATACTCAGCAGCCAAGCCGCGTTCCAAATCCATCGTCGGAACAAATCCTAACTCTATCCGCGCCCGTGTGGTGTCGGCATATGTGTGTCGCATATCCCCCTTCTGCGATCCGACATCGACGATCCGCAACGATTTTCCTGTGACGCGTTCAATCATGTGTAAGACCTGCTGCACCGTGACCCGTGTCCCTCCACCAATGTTATAGACGCGCCCGAGCACCCCGCGGGTCGCCGCACTGATAAGCGCCGTCACGATATCATCCACATAGGTGAAGTCACGAGTCTGCTGCCCGTCACCAAAGAGCGTGATCGGTTGGCCCGTGTGTGCAGCCAGAAGAAATTTGTGAAAGGCCATGTCGGGACGCTGACGTGGACCATAGACCGTAAAGAATCGCAGCGAGACAGACGGGACGCTATAATTGCTGTGGTAGAGTGAACAGAGATGTTCTGCTGCTAGTTTGCTCACGCCATACGGCGACACCGGCCGTGTCGGACCGTCTTCACACAGCCGGGGATCTTCTGGTGTGGTGTTCGCCGGCAGGACATCTCCATACACCGAAGAACTCGACGCATAGACCAATCGTTCAATGGATGTGCTGACACAGGCTTCCAAGAGCATCTGTGTGGCTTGAATATTGTCGGAAGTATAGATATCGAAATCACGCCCCCAACTTTTTCGCACACCGGGCTGGCCAGCCAAATGGAAGACATGGGTCCGATCGGCAAGTAACCTCGCTAGATTGGCATCTTGAATTCGCGTTTCGATGAAGTGAAACAGTGGACCCTCGTCGGGGTTGCCTGTTGTGTGCAGCCATTTCAGGTTCTGCTCTTTTTGTGCGCGAGAATAGTAGTCGGAGAAGTTGTCAATCCCCACCACATCGACGCCCTTGCGCACCAGACATTCAGCCAGAGTCGATCCAACAAATCCCGCCACACCAGTAATCAGAACCTTCATAGTCATATACACTATTTATCGTTCAATAAAAAACCGCGCATCCAGTTTTGGCTGGATGCGCGGCAAGAGGTTCGCGATCGATGTTATGATATAGAGGCTTACATCAGGTTGCGAACGTTGACGATCCTGTAATACTGATTCGCACGGGTATCAATCGTACCGGTGCCGGTGCCGTCCGCCTTCGCGAACGGGTTGGCGACGATACCATACCGTGTCTGGAATCCAATCTTCGGCTGGAAGCTGTTGGGGTCCTGCGCACGGAGCATCTGGAGCGGCACATACGGGCAGTAGAACAACCCTGCGTCATACGGGCTCGTTCCACGATAGCCAACCACGAAGTGATTGACATCGTTGACAGCGGCATACGGATCGATATACACCTTGTAGCGACCCTGCAAGGTGCCGACGAACGTGCTACCCGTGTCGTCCACGGAGAGCTTCGCGTCGTACTGAGGCGCATACTGAAGCAGTTCAGAGGCCGCAAGCGCACTGGCTACGTCAGACGAGCACAGCACGATGTTGCCCTTCCCACGACGAGTCGCCTTGGCGATAGCGTTCGCGTCGCGTTCGATCTGGAAGAAGAGCCCCTTAAACCGCTCCACCATCCAGCGTCCATCTGAGTCGGTGTCAAGGTCGAACACACCAGCAGTCGTGGTGTTGTTGTTCGCACCAAGCACGGCACCGAAGTAGATGGTACGGATAATCTCGCGGTTAATCTCCGCAAGAATCTCCGCCGACAGGATGTTCGCCAGTTCAGTCTCGGCATCAAGCCCGTGAACCGCCTTCAGATCCTGCGCGATTTCGATCGTGTACTCCGCCTTGAGCTTTCGGGTCACCGCAGTCACGGTCACCTTATCGATCGAGAACGCCATCTCGGGGATGCTGTTCGCGGCCGAATCACCACGCGTTTCACCAATCGCGGTCGTCATACCCGTGTCATACAGGTAATTCGTGCTATTGGAGAGCGCCGAGGTGTTACCAGCGGGCAGCGTGCCCGTCTGGGTAGCACCGTTCGCAGAGAAGCCCGTGTTGGCCTCGTTGAACAGCGCCTCAGTGCCGCTCTGTGACGTGTACCGAGACTTCATCGCAAAGATGAGGCCCGTCGGACCAGTCATCGGCTGCACGCCGCACAGGTCATACGCGATCAGGTTCGGCATAGAACGACGAATGAGCGAGATCAGAATCGGATCAAACCCCTGCAAGTTCGCCCGCGGGAACGCACCCGCCGCGTTAGCTGGCGCGGTTTCAGACAGCAGTGTCTGATCCATATACTGCGCCGACTTGCTTACTTCTCGTGAGGTATTCTCCAAACAGATCGCGGTGACCCGCTTTTTCCACGACTCCTTGATTTCAGGAAGATCGGGATGATTGATGACCTTCGCCCACTTGCTCTTAATCTCTTCTGTCAGAAATGTGTCTGCCATTTGCGTGAACTCCTAATGTGTTGCGCGTCCGTGTGACAACGCTGCTGATTGTTATTTAGACTTCGATGATTCTACAGTTTACCAATCACTCGACTTCACTTGCCGAGTAATGGCGTCGGCAACCAAATCCGCCTCACCCTTAGCGCCTCTTGGTTCTGTCACTTCCTGCACATTCTCTTCCGGCAGACGGGTTGCACGACTCGTCGGCTTCTCGAAGTAACTCTCCTTCAGCATTGTCAACTTCTCGCGGAAGTCCTTGGCATTGACATACTGTGTGTCCTCTGCCAATTTCTCCAGTTTTCCTGCCTGCGCCTCACTCATGTCACGCGCAAATGTCGCGACAATCCGCTTCTTGTTTGCTGTCTCGGCCAACTGCCGCAGCTTCAGCTTCTCTGTATACTGCTCATTCACCTGACGCTTGAGTGTCTCCACCTGTTGCGTAAGGCTCTTCACGACATCGACCTTGCTGGCCGGCACGTCGATGTAGTGCTCCTTGAACAGCTTCTGCAAGCCATTCAGGAAGTTCTCCGACAGTTCTGTGCGCAGCGAGGTCCGCACGGCTACCTGATTCGCCTTCACCCACTCCTCGACAACAACGTCGAGATAGGTATTCAGACGATTCTCAATGAGCCGCTGTGACTCCGCCAAACGACTCGCATGCACCTTCCGATAGTGCTCGTGAATCTGCTTGCTGACCTGTCGTGTGGTATCCTTGATCGCCGACTCAAAGATTGACGCGACTTTCTTCTGCTGCTTGACATTGAACCCAGCGGACTCAAAGAGGGACGCCTTCGGCATCTTGATGGAAATCTTCAGTGACTCCTTCATGTCCTTCTTCTTGTCGTCTTCGTCGTCGTCTTCGTCGACCTTCTTCTTGTCGTCTTCGTCGTCGTCTTCGTCGACCTTCTTCTTCTTCTCGTCGTCGTCCTCTTCGGCTTCGTTGACGTCCTTCTTCTTGTCCTCGTCGTCGTCCTCTTCGGCTTCGTCGACTTTCTTCTTCAAGAAGTCCGGCTTGTCATCGTCGTCTTCGGCCTCGTTGACGTCCTTCTTCTCGTCGTCGTCCTCTTCGGCTTCGTCGACCTTCTTCTTGTCGTCGTCGTCCTCTTCGGCTTCGTCGACCTTCTTCTTGTCGTCGTCTTCGTCTTCGTCGTCGGCCTCGCTGACGTAAATTTCGGTGACAGGCAGATTGGCCAGCTCATCGATGGCCTTATCCAGGTCATCAACGCTCTCGTCCTTCTTCTTGTCGCCAAACTCCACCTCGACCTCGTCGGCTTCGTCCACCTTCTCCGGGTCTTCGTCGGCCTCGGTAACACCAGTGAGGTGTGTAGGCTCTGCACCAACGGCACGTGGAATAGACGAGTCCGTTTTCAGATTACCGGCATAGTTGAGCTTTGCATCCGTTGCATCGCCGAGTTCATCATACGAACCCCCCTTAAGATTGGTGGGTTCCGAATTGCGCGGGCTCAGTTGCGCAGCGGATACTGGATTAACAAGCGATTCTGCCATTGGTGTTGTCCCTCAAAATTCTGCCAAGCCATCGAGGCTCAGCTCAGATGTTATATTTAGCGTTATGCTATTCTCTACGAAACTTGCGTGCCTTTTCTCAACTCACGCATAAATGTTTCGAAGATGCGTGTTTCTAACGCCCGAGCCTGTGTTCGAGTTTTTACGACAGCTTTCGTGCTCGTCTTGTGGAGCGCCTGGACGCGTGCCGTTGACAGCACGCCGTTGTCCCAAACCCAGTCGTGCTGCTCTCGCAGCCCACGAACGAACGCTTGTGGCGCGCTGGGGTCGGCCACAATGTCGGCGGCCGTCGCAAGAAAGAAATCATCGGCAACCACATCGCCATTCATGGAGTTTTCCAACGAACCGACGCCACGGGAGGAGACACCAAACTTGACACCTTCGTCGATGAAGGACTTCACAATCTTTCCAAAGGGGGTATCCATAATCTTGGCCCGCCCCACGAAGTCTGTGCCGTTCGCTTCGAGTTTCGTAATCATGTGACTGACACGATCAAGATTGATGTGTGGTGATTCAGGATGCCCCAGTTCGCCCAACGCACGATTCTGCTTGACGTATTCCGTATTGTAGCGTTCGACTTCGCGCTCCAATATCGCCATCGGATAGGTGCGCCCGTTACGATTCTTCACTTCCGCTTGCAGGAACACGCCTTCAATGGTATAGGCTTTCTGCCCATCCTTCGTGGCTTCCACTAGCGGCTTGACGTAATCGTATACTTCTGCGATGAGTTTCATCGTTCGTCCTTAACTAAAAATTACGCTCGACCAGAAGTAAACTTTCCGGGCAAGACATCATCACTATGACATTTTGGGCATCTAACATTGTGAGTGTTTCCCGACTGTGTGGAGCGCCAAATGTTCTCGCAATCCATACACTCCCATACGTATGGCTTTTTGTCTTCTTTCAAATAACCTTCTTTTATCGGCTCCGCAAAGCCGTCTACGTGGTAACTTGATTCCACGTTACCTTTACTAATAATGCCAACGTGTGTTTTGGCGTTACGATCATTGTCGGGAAGACGAACTGTGATGGTGTCAAAGCCTTCCGAATCCATCCACCTTTCGTGAGCCGCTAAATCTTTCTTGGCGACTATGTGCGTGATTCTGTGCTGTTTGTAGTAGGCTGCGTGAGCCGCCCCGGGAGTTGTGGATTCGTTCTTTGGCTTTTCGTCTTCGAGGAATCTGGTTTTCGGCCCAGCGATGTTGACCACCCTGTCTTTACTATGACACTTTGGGCAAATAACATTATGTCCCGTGGTGGGCCCGGGGGATAGCTCGGGGCCTGCGGAGCGCCAAATGTTCCCACAACGCATACACTCAAATACGTATGGCTTTTTCTCTTCATTGAAGATCGTACGACGCTCGATGTCAATACGGTCTGCCACCTTCTGCTGCATGATCTCCTTGAAGACCTCTCCAGCGCGCTGCCAGTTGGCATCCTTGACGCAATCGTAGACTTCAGTGACGAGTTTCATAGCTTACTTTTTTGATTTCTTCTTGGGTGCGGTGATCTGCATGAGCGCCTTCAGCGTGCTGGGCTTAAACTTGGACCAGTTTACAGGTCCGCGCTTGGCTACTTCATTCTTTGCGGAATATCCATCATCGACCGCCTTGAAGAAGTCATCCTTCTTATCGTCGGGAATATCTGCGGGTGACGAGACATTCCACTTTTTCAACATCGAGTCGAAATGCTGCTTGTAGGCCTCGCTGCCGTCTTCATTGAAGATCGTCTGACGCTCGATGGCAATACGGTCTGCCACCTTCTGCTGCATGATCTCCTTGAAGACCTGCCCAGCGCCCTGCCAGTTAGCATCCTTGACGTTCTGAACGAGTTGTGTAAATGAATTCATAAAGTATCCTTTAGTGTCCGCTTGGTGCGTATCCGCGCAGTTTCACCAAGTCAACGATGATCGTATAGGCCGCTTTCGCGTTGGACGTGGTGTACGTGCTGATATAAAAACTTCCATCGGCACTCGTCCCGATCCCCGGCGAGTTGGAGACAATCTGCCCCGCCAGCGCATTTTTCCCGAAGTAGCCTGAACCCGAGAGGAGCACAGCCGGAGACACGACGCCATCACTTCCCTTGAACCCCAGTTCGACGGTCATGTCGGAATCGATGGAATACCAGATACTTCGAATCGCCAACTCACGCACCAAGTTGAGTGACGCATTTGATGCGGCCAACGCGACGGTGTTGTTTGTGACGATAGTACGAATATTCTCGCCGTTGGTGAATGCCCCAGATGCATTGGTGATAATGAGAGTATTTGCGGTCTGACGCCACTCGACAATCTGCGCGGTCGTTCCACTGGTCAGGCCCGTCACGGTATCCCCCGACTGGAAGACACCGAGTCGTGTGGCCGTGGAGAGTGCGATGGTTTTGTGCGTCAGCGATGCGGTATTCACCTTCAGCACATCCGCTTCGTCTGTGCCGTTACTGGTGTAATACAAACAGCGCGCGACAACATGCTGTGCGCTCTCCGTAAGGATATGAACGTTGGCGGTTCCTGTTGTAATGGCCATAGAGTAATCCTATTTAGTCGTCGACGGTTTTCTTCGGAGATGACGCGTTCGTATCCTCGTCTGACGGTGAGAAATTGACGTTGGTCTTTCCCGCCGGTGAATTGTTTTTGCGCAGGGCTTCGTCGGCCTCGTGGTCAAACGGATCAGTCTCACCGGGGCGCCCGACAGGCTTTGGCGGGCTTTCGCGATTGTCGTGCGCGATTTGCACCACATCCTCATCGGTCAGTTTCAGAATATCCCGCTTGACAAACGCTTCCGAGTAGTATCGCCCGACAAAGACATCGGCTTGCGCAGCCAGATTCATGCGGGTCGTGAGAATCTCGTTCATCTTCAGTTCTTCAAAATACGAATCTTGTTGCCACGTATAGCGAATGCTGTCCTTGATCGTATACCACTCCGCTTCCGTCATCACATTCTTGAGACGAAGCTGCCGTTCCAGCAACTGGTCGAACAGATAGTCGAACTGCACCTGTAGACGATGAATATACTTGTTGAACCGCAGTTCGTCGCGAGTAATCTCCGACGCTCGACCGAGATTGAATCCTTGCCCCTGATCGATGCGCGATGGCGGCAGACTCAGTGCGCGATACAGTTTGCGACGAAAGTAATCGACATCTTCCATCTGCCCGAGATTTGCACCACCCGGCAGCGAGGTGACTTCCGTGCCCTTGCCGCCCTCGCGGCGTGGCAGCCAGAAGTCTTCCAGCATGCTCATGAACTTGCGGTCATCACGCACTTCACCGGTCGCGGTGTCGTAGACCAACTTGTTGCGATGCCGCTGCATGATGTCGTAGAGATACTGTTCCGCTTTGGCCTTCGGAAGATTGCCGACATCGATGTAGAACACCCGACGCTCTGGCGCACGAGAGACGCGATAGATGACTGAGGAGTCCTCCACCATCCGCAGCAGGTTCAGCGGCTTGATGGCTTTGTGCAGCCACGACAAGACGGTGCGCTTGTTGGCATCGTAGAGCCCTGACGGGCAGAACGCAATCGAGTCGGCGGCAATGCGCACGCCGTTGTAGTTCATCAGCGCACCGTTCGGGGCCGCACCACTACCACTCGGTGAGATAAAGCCCATCGGATTGTAGACGAAGTATTCGCGAGCCACTTCAATGATATCAAACTGTGTCTCGGGCTGACGCTTGCGCTGGACTTCACGCACCTTGCGTATCGTGCGGGGGTCGACAATGCGGAGTTCTTGAATACCCGACTTGGTGCTGCTCTCGTCCACCACCAGATGCAGATAGAGGCGCCCGTCAATATACCACTGGCGCACAATGCTATAGGCATCCCGATGGAAGTTCAGCATCTTCAGCAGATTAATAAACTCGGCTTGAATGCGGGCTTTCAGTTCAGGTGTAAGGTCGGTAAAGTCCAAATTGAGAGAGACGGGCAGCCGATCGGCATCCTGCACGACCAGTTCGTTGACAATCTGATCGATCGCTTCATCGACTTCCGCGATGATTTGCATCTCGCGATAGCGATTGATGAGTTGGAAGTCATCGACGATGCCGCCGTCGAGATCGAGGTAGTAGCCGAAATGCCCACCAGCGGCGCCAAATTGGACGTTAAGCGCGCCGTCCTGATTGTCAGGCGGCACGAAGCTAACGGTGTTGGATGTCGGTGTGTTATTGACGGCAATCGGCGCCGACGACCGCCTATTGAAATCAAATTCAAATCCAAATAAGCGGGGCAATTAAGGCACCTCTGGGGTGTAGAAAAATGACATAAGGATAGACTCACTTTCTGGAGGGCCCGTTGCCGGCGCCCTCCATAGAACATGGATGATGTATTTTACCTAGCCGCCGGCGCCGCCGACGCCGAAGACGCCGCCAAGGTTGACTGGCCCTACCTGAACATCAACCGCAACCGTCGCGAGGTCTGCGGCATTAGTCACGATACTTTCCCAGTACTGATACTGGAACTCTACGGTATACTCTTCGATGGTATCCGTCGATGACCAGTCCAGCGCAATCGTTCCCAGTGTCGTCGGGAATGCATTCACAAAGTAATAATATGCCGCATTGCTGCCGGCGCGCCTCTTTTGCGTCAGCGTCAGGCTTGTCTGATATTGATTGAGGGTTCTTGCACCGCTCGCATCGGCGTGCCGAGCGATTAGCCTCATCCAATCTTCAAACTTTTTACGGAGACGATAGTTCTCATCGTTGATAATGGTGCATGTCAGTGTCGCAAACGTTCGGTCGCCTGCAACCTTGAGCTGACGTCCAAAATAGGGCACAGTAATGACCCCTACCGTGGACCCCGGAATTTCCGAAATCTTCGTCAGAAAGGGCTGTTCACGTGCCGCTCCGCCGGGAAACTGAATTCCCATTTCGAACAGCGTCGGGCGCGCGCCGCCGTCCGCCATGCTATTGCGAAACTCGTCGAGATTAAATGCCATACCTGTTCTCCTCTAGGCGAGCGTTAGACTGCGCCGGTGATTTCTTGGAATGAAACGCCGCTACGGACGGCCACAAAGTTCAACTGAATGAAGTTAATCGAGCGGCTCGGCTTCACAAAGATGCTTCCGACGAACTCATTTCTGTCAACCACAGCAGCGGTATTGTTCGTTGCGTCGCACACCACCAAGAAGTCCGTCAGGCCGCGCCGGGCTTTGACATCCCGCAGAAACGGCTCCACGACATTCTTGAATGCTGAACGCGTAAACTCATCATTGAACTCAAAGAGATTGGCTTTCGCATACCGCGAAATTGTCTTCTCCAGAGTGATGAACAGCCGACGCACGTTGATGCGATCAAACGCACTTGGACGATTCAGCAGCGTCCTGTCACCAAACAGTACCACACCCTGACCGGGGAAGCTCACGACTGGATTGACGCCAATCTTATAGAGGTCATCGCGTTGAGTCAAATTCGGTGTCCACGCCAGTTTCACGACGTTCTTGATGTTGCCGCGTGTGAAGCCCGCGGGCGAGAACCACGAATCGTTGGTCTGATCAGTCCGCGCCGCCAGCCCCGCGATATCTCCGTTCAACGGCACCCAGCGATAGACATCGTTATACTTATCATACACATATTTCCAGCCGCTATCCATCACGGCATAGCTGCTCGACGGGAGATTGTTGCGGTCAGTCGTAATAGAGGTCTTTTCGCTACCGAGATTGTTGACGACACTGGCCTTCAGAGGCGACAGGAACGCCACCGCATCCTTACGCACTGCGGCAATATTGTCGACAACATAGGTGCCCAGTGTCGCGGGTGTCGCTGGACCAGTCACCAACAGAGATACGTCGACCGTATCCGTGTCGACAAAAAGGTCCCATCCCGTTTCAACCTGCCCGACAGTGATGTTCTCGTTGTCGTCATTGCCACCAGCAAATGACTTCGAGTACGGCAGCGAGGCCCCACCAAACGTCAAGCCCTGCGTGGCAGAACCCCAGTTCGTCGTGGTGCCCACGTGCGCCAGCCACCACACATACTTGGACTGTTCATTTAGCACATTGACATAATAGTTATTATCACCGCCCAGTGTCTTGCCGTCCGAGGCTTTCGAGAGATGCGCATACCGCTCAAGCAGTCCGGTTGTGACACCTTCGAACAACCCATCCTCATCAGCAATGACCACGTGCAGTTCGTCTGTCGTTCCAGTCCGATCCGTCGCAAACTGACTCGTGCCCGGCGCGCGATCGAAGTACGCCCAGTATTCCCACTGACGCTGCCAGTTGGTCGTGGTGAAGGTGTTCGACTTGACTACGGCTGTTGCCAGAGTCAGGTGCGAACTGTTCGTCAATGCCGTTACCTGATGTCGCGTACCACCATCGAAGGTGATCCAGTCACCCACGATCAATTCAGTGCTGAATGCAGAGGACGCGGTGCCGGTGACCGCATTGCTTGCCGCAGTCACTGTGAGCGTGCCCGTCGCATTCGCCTGAAACGCAGCCGCAGTCGGGCAGAGACTAACCTTTAGTGAGTTGCCCTTATCGCCCGGCCACTTACCCGCAGCAACACCATGTCCCGCTACGCCGCTAGCGAAACTCGCATCCCACTGGGTGTCGTTCTTGATGAGCACACCACGTGAGGTGAAGGTGTTCGTGGTCGCGGTATTGGTCAACGCGGTGGTGACGACGAGCGAGGTCGCATTCGTGATCGACGAAATGATCGCGGACTCTGCGCCGTTGAAGGTAATGGTCTGTCCAGCAACCAATTCCGTCGTGAAGAGCGTGCCCGTGCCCGTAATGACCGTGCTGGAGGTGTTGCTGACCGTGCCGGTGCGCGACTTGGCTTCCGCGGTTGAATTCAGTGCGTTGCCGGTAACGGCACGCACAACGCGGAACGAATTCGAATACGCCAGAAAGGCCGCGGCGCTAAACCAGTACTGAAAGGTGTTCGTGTCTGGTTTGCCAAACTTCGCGACCAGATCGTCCTGCGACGACACATTCGTCACCTGAAGACACGGACCCCACTCGAAGGGTCCTACGAACCCACCAGTGGACAATGAAACGTTCTCAATACCAGCGGTCAGATCAAGTTCTGAGACGTTGATGCCGGGAGAAACCTGAAATGCCATAAACCTATCTCCTTGGTGACGTTAGGGATTTGTGATGCACGCCAAGACAATATCTTTTCCGCCGAGATATTAGAACCTTCGGCCGGATACCTGTATTTAGAAATTCCCCACCGTCACTCATTTCCAAAAGTCGTTTTGGTTATTTATATCAGCGGGCGACCAACGATCCCCATCGTCGACCCACGAGATTGCCGGCTCGTCACTCAGAAATCCCGCAAAGGGCTCATCAAGGGTGACGGGCTCGTATTGATTAATCAGCAGCTTCCGCATAGATAGCCCCACATAGTTCTCAAATCCCGTTTGTGCGGTCAACCAGCCTAACAGCACCAGTGTCATCACGCAATCGTCATGCGCCCCCTGTTCGGCTTGATAGTTGTGCCCGTGCGCGACGAATGTGGTCAGTTCTCGTAATGTCTCATAGTCATAAATGAGGAGCTGGTCTTTCTCGACCATCGCGCGGAGGGCGGCGCAGCCAATCCGTTTCGTGGCTTGTGTCTGTCGCAATCCCATTTTCGACTTGATATGGAATCCACCCGCCAGCATTTGGCCGCGTTTGGGATGCATGCGTACGAACAGAATGTTCTCATATTCCAGTTCGGCATGAAGCGTATCCGCCACAAGAATGCCGACATCGTTGATTTCTACCAGCGTATAGGCATTACAATAATACGCGGCGATATCCCGCACGACCGGTGCAAACAGTTGTGGTGTGATATTGTTTCGTCGATATACCGCAACTTGTCGAAACGGGGAGATCGAGACATCGATGACGTTGATCACACTGTAATCTTGCTCTTGCCCCTGCGACACATCGATCATCGCCACATAGATATGCGCAGGATTGCCCTCCGCATCTGCACGCACCGGCTTCGCATAGATTTTGAGGTCGCCTCGATCTTCCACTGGCGTCATATAGGCCATCGACGCGAGCTTGTGACCAGGAATCAGCGTATTGGCGCTGCCCTGAAATGAACACTCAAATTCTTGCTGCCACGCCTGATCGCTGCCAAGGTTCCTCCGCATCTCCTCGGCCCACTCTTCGTCGCGACCGGGCACATCGCGCCAGGTGAAGCCGATGGGAAAATAGGAGTTGCGTTTTTCCTGAGCATCATTCCAGATTTTGAAGAAGAGGTTATACCCGTTTGGCGTGCTCACAATAAACAGTTTGGTGGTCTTCCCTGACGAAATCGTCGGGAACACTGATGTCATAAAGTCGCCCGCAATGTTCTCGGGGACGAACGCAAATTCATCGAGGAACAGGATGTTGAAGGTATCGCCTCGAATCGCACTCGCGCTGGTGCTCTCGGCGCGCACGCGTGCGTTGTTGGCAAGCATGATGAGCTTCTGGTCCCACTTGAGAATGCCCTGCTTCAGGAACATCGGCAGGAGTTCGTAGGACTGTTTCAGCCGACGGAGCAGTTCAATCGCGGTCGACTCTTTGTTGGCCAGAATACCAACACTGACATCGGGATGAAACAAAATATACCAGAGGAAGTAACCACAAACCACCACGGTCGACTTGCCGGACTGTCGGGAGAGTTTACAGATAACAAAGCGATTATCCTCAAAGGCTTTGATGATTTCGCGCTGAAAGGGCCACATCGCAAACGGTACGATACCGTGATCGACGTGGACAATCTTCACATAGCTATTGATGAAGTAGTAGACATCCTCCGCACACCGCACATACTCCTTGAGTTCTGCTGCGGTCAGCGAGACTTCGGCATTTGGAAGGGGGAGATTGGGATTGCCGTTGTAGCCTGCGGTGGAGTTGAATGAGTTCTTCGGCATTGTTATTCTTTCACCCACAGAAACGAACGGAACGCCTTCGGGCGCCGGCCGTGTGGTTGATCAATCAGGAACCACGGATTGATCTGGTGGGCGTGGACGTATGCATCGACCGCACGTTTCACGCCATTCAACATTTGGCCCTCGCCGCGGAGGCCGTCAAATCGAACATAGTCATGCCCCATAATGAAGCCCCCTGACCGCACCTTGCGCCCCCACTGGTCTAGATCCTCGGAGATATATGAGAATTCGTGATTACCGTCAATATACACAAAGTCAAGGGAGTTGTCGGTAAAATCATTCACGGCACCCATACTGGTTTTTCGTATCAGCGTGACATTGGGATAGATAGACAGTGTGGCTTTTGCCTGTTGATAAAATTCTTCATATGTGCAGTGTGTGCGATCATCTGCGGGAATAGTATAATCTGTTGCGTTGTCAAACTGCCCCCACGGATCAACACAGAAGAGATGCAGATTCGGCTGTGCGCGACAGAGCGTCGCCGCATACTCGCCACGAAGGGTTCCAATTTCTACACCGGTCGTAAATCCCAGTTCAGCAAACACGGCTCCAAGATCGTCTCGACGAAATTGCGGCAAATACACGTGCCGCAAGTGCTCAGAGACACCGATTTGTGGTTGAACATCGTATTTGTCGAGTAGATATTGCAGCGCATCCCGCTTCATTCTTCGCTCTTGGATAACGCGCGGAGTTCGCGCAACAGGTCAGACGCACGACCCACAAATACGGCTTTCTCAATCGTTACACCTGAACTCGACGACGTGCCCTCACGAGATTTGGCCCGCGTATCTTCTTTGGTCTTATGCAGTAGCAATAATTCTTTATTCGCATTGACGATGGCAGTCAGCATCGACGCGACGACTTCGTAGGCACGCGAACTATCGCCGGATTGTGCTAGTTCAATAGCACTCACGGCCGCCTCACGCGCCTGATCGATACTCTCGCGCACGACCGTCCGCGCATAGTCGAAGTCCACATCAAAGGTTTCCACGCCGGGTGCCGGCATGAGTTCTCCGTGCAGCGCAGGGCGCCGAACAGGTGTCTTGTCTGTCAGTGTCGGGTCGAGATCGAGGAGTTTGTCTAACTCACGTTTCTGAAGTTGTTCATGCTGCATTAGATATACTTATGACGATGAGGACGCCGACGGGCTCGCCGATGCTGACGGGCTCGCCGATGCTGACGGGCTCGCCGATGCTGACGGGCTCGCCGATGCTGACG
>Ga0105152_10000252_pt1 | contig 14649 bp, 16 predicted proteins | sample LakBais05cmmetaG_FD_81534 | JGI IMG/M metagenome (GOLD analysis project Ga0105152, IMG submission 81534) | Lake sediment microbial communities from Lake Baikal, Russia to study Microbial Dark Matter (Phase II) - Lake Baikal sediment 0-5 cm | ecosystem: Environmental > Aquatic > Freshwater >...
CTCAAGGGTTGTCTGCGGTACGAATACTTTCGACCCCCATTACGATTACCATTTAAGCCGTGGTCATTACGTAATTTTCGACGCCGTTTTCGCTTCGAATAAAATTGGCCTATCAAAACCGGACCCGGAGTTCTACAGGTATATTCTCAAAAATGAGGTGGTTAGCCCTGAAAACACTTTTTTTGTGGATGATATGGAGGTGAACGTGCTTTCCGCAGAGAGAATGGGAATAAACGCCACCCTTTTTAGGGATTCCAAATTCCTGGGCCTTCAGATTAAGAATCACCAGAGGTCTTCAGGGGCGTTTCCCCCATAACTGGGCCCGTGTTCTATGATCGAGATAGATAAGATCGGCAAATCCAGCCCTTCCCCGCTTGCTCCTCATCTCCTGATCCACCAGCTTCACCATGCCCATGAACTTATCCTTGGCGAATATCCCTTCCTCAATTAATAACCTAGTAAGGGCTTCCTGTTGAACCACCTGGGACATGAGAAGTTCTTCAAAGGAGACGATTTGTTTGGGGTCAAGGGTGGTTGCCATTAAAGCCTCCGGTAACAAATTGGATTATTGGTAACACCTACAAGTCTTCTGTAGAATTAGCTCAGAAATCTAACGATTGCCGTTAGAAATATGCATTTTTCAAAAAACCATGGGAGTGGGCTGTGGCCAAAACCCATCAAGGCAAATTAAAGCTACCCGGTGTTATGCGTGGTCTCATGAGTTGAAAGATTCGAACAAGAGATATTTCTATGTGGTACTCCATCGAGGGCCTATAGATTCGCCTCAAGCTGCAATTAGAGCGGCGATTGTTAATGAATTTCGTAAAAGAAGAGGATATTAATATTAACTGGATCTTTTTTTGTAGGATACGGTAGTGACAGTAGCTACCTCAAGTGGATAAATTATTTTGTCCTTTTTCTCTGGATAGTATACAACCCTGATAGGATCTTTTCTATAACGATATGTCCCTTTATGGAAGGATTTTGTATCTTTAAGCTTTACAATTCTTTTCCGTTTTGGATGATAATAAGGATTTTGAGTGACATCGGTTTCAAAATCTTTCCATCTTTTTTTCAGTTGCGTATCTGATTGATATTCTTTTTCAATCTCTTTTTTATGCTTCTCGTCTTTATACCCAATCTTCCACTTACCCGTATCACTCATTTTATTAGGCCAGCCCTAACTAAAGAATTAAATCTATTTCGCACTTTCTTTGAAAACCGAGGTATACGGCTCAATTCTGCCGATGCTTCCCATTCATCAATGCATTCTTGGACAAACCTTGAATCATTTCTGCTAATTGATTTATTGACCGCAGAAACTAATTCAATTACGAAGGAATCTTTATCCTCAATATTTCTTAAGATTTCCTTGACTCTTTTTTTATTAACTTTTTTCATCGGTTTTTTTAGCTTCTTTAAAAGCTTTCATGTATTTTTCATTTTGTTCATCAAGGACTCTTATTAGGTCAGAAATTAAAATGGCTGGAATGACCACTTCAACTACCGTAGGGATCTCAACCTTACCCCCCTTCATTAATTTAGGGATATCACCCCCTGGAGGTGCATCACAAAATCTAAGCGTAAAATCCCAGGGAGAATGAGATACCTGTATAAAGTTTGAATATACTCTTCCCAACTTCGCATTAAGATTAGGAACTAATTCTATGTTTGCTTCTTTAGCTTCATTTGCCATATGCTCCCCTCCCTTATTGAAAAGAAATCATAAATGTCAGGTCTATTATCATTTCTGGTAGGGAATGTCAAGAGCAATTTTGTCAATTTTGTCACCTACCATTCCAAAAATATACCATGCGAGATAGCTTCAAGCAATGGGGCAAAACATGTATTTTTAAGCAATTTCCATACTTTCTTTAGATTCAAATTAAAACAGCATTTCAGCCGGAGGCAGCAATTTTTACCTATTCCGTGTGTGTTGATATGATACAAGCAATTCCCGTACCATACCATCCATATTTTAAGGGACCTGTCATTCAAATTAGGATACTACCGATTTTTTATTCACTCCGGTAAAGAGCCCCAATACACCATTTCAAGACTGACAATTATAATTTGAAATCGAGCATTCTCGCTAAATTGTTCGCTTGTCGATTACAGGAAGAAGTCCCCACTTTTTCAGGGAAAAGTCGCCCTCCTGCCAAATTTAACGCTTTCACCTACAAGTCGTGACTCTCAGAGGATTCTGGAGATCGACGATTACGGGTAGAAATCAAGTACTTCAATACAAAAGATGAAAATCATATCGAAACATTTTTACCTGCCTAAAAACAGAAGATAGATAGCAGATATTGAAACCATCAGAGCGCCCGGGCGCTGGAACGGCTGCAGGGGTGGAGGTGGAAATTCTATTTAGCAACGGAAAAGACGCCTGGAGGGTGAAGGCCTTTTCTGAGAACATTAACAAGGCCTCTTTTCTCGCATTGGTCGACGGGTTTGAATACGGGATTCTCGTGGCCAGAGAAGGAAGGAAAGGAGAGTAATATGGCAGACCGCAAGAAACTGGAAGAGACGATCAAGGAGAAGGCCAAGGGTGGGATGCTCCCTTGCGCCATGTGCTTCAAGATTGCCAAGGACTTCGGGATCTCGAAAAAAGAGATGGGACAGGTCCTGAACGAGATCAAGGTCAGAATCAGTCAATGCCAGCTCGGTTGTTTTGAATAAAATAGGGACAACCCCCTATTTCTGTCCATCGACTATCCTCATCCCATCTCCTCCAACGAGATAATACCGCCACGGTGTCGTTGAAAAAGAAGGCGATTGCCTACGTTATGCCGAGAGGTAGGCCCTGAAAACCGATCGGGTAAAATGGGGGTTGTCCCTATTTTCCCCTCACTTAATGATGGTTCTCGGGATGAACGTCACGAGTTCAGGAACATAGGTGATCAGCAAAAGCACGAAGATCAGGGGAAGGATAAATATCAACACAGATCGGGCCACCTTCTCAAACGGTAACTTTGTGATGCTCACCAGGACATAGAGCACGGGTCCCACCGGAGGGGTCAGGAGCCCGATCATGAGGTTGAGGATCATCACTACCCCGAAGTGAATCGGGTCAACCCCGATCTTTTGCATGAGGGGGGTAAGCACGGGGATGAGGAGAATCATGGCAGGGATCGGGGGTAGAAAACAGCCAACGAAGAGCAAAAGGATATTGACGATAAGGAGGATGAGATATTTGTTCTGGGTGATGCCCAGCATTGCGGACGCCGCGAGCTGGGGGATCTGTTCAATGGCGATGATCCAGCTAAAAAGGTTGGCGGCGGCCAGAATGAATAGCGCAGGGATGGAGACGTCGACGATCTCCTTCAGAATTGCAGAAAGTCTGTCCCAGGTCATCTCCCGGTAATACGCGCCGAGCACTGCGGCATAAAAACAAGCCACACCGGCGGCCTCCGTGGGTGTGAACCAGCCGGTCCAGATTCCTCCGATAATGATTGCGGGGGTTAACATGGGCAGAAAGGAGTGATACGACGCAACCAGGAGACCCTTGAAAGAGAACCCTTCTGAACGGGGGTAATTTCGAGCTTTCGCATAGAGTGCAACAAGGACGCACAAGGCGGCGCCCATCAGGAGCCCGGGGATGATGCCCCCGAGAAAGAGCCCGCCGACCGAAACCGAAGCCACCGAGCCGTAGATGACCGCAGGCACACTGGGTGGGATGATAGGACCGATGATAGAGGAAGAGGCCGTGACGGCGATACTGAAATCGTCGTCGTAACCCGCTTCTCTCATTGCCTTGATCTCGATGAGACCGAGTCCGGAGACGTCAGCCATGGCCGAGCCGGACATCCCGGAAAAGATGATGCTGGCCAGGACATTGACATGGCCTAACCCGCCGGGTAAATGTCCCATGAGGGCGTTTGCGAAATTAAAGATTCTCTTGGTGATGCCCGTGGCATTCATCAAGGAGCCGGCGGCGACAAACAGGGGGATGGCCAGAAGTGTAAAGGAGTCGGGTCCTGCAATCATCTTTTGGGTGACAATGTAAAGAGGAAACTCCCCAACGATCAGGAGGTAGACCAAGGAAGAGATAAAAAGCGAAAACGCGATGGGAACCCCCAGGACCAGGAGGATTACCAGGGAGACGAACAGAAGAAGCAGGGCCATAATTTACCTTTCAGCACTGTTTGCTGGAACGATAGTCTGAAAAGACGAGTTGGACCAGACGGACTACCGACAGACACATCCCGATCGGAAAAGAGATGTAGAGAAAAAACGTTGGAATCTCCATGGCCGGAGAGAGATTTTTCCATTGTTCAATGGAATGAAAAAAGGCACTTGGGAGGATCCAGATCACGGAGAGGATCATAAGGATATATTCAAGGATCTGGACCACCTTCTGCGCCTTTTGGGGCAGTCTGTGGACGAAGAAGTTGATCTGGATATGCTCCCTCGTCAGGATAACATAGGATGTGCCGATGAAGGCCAGCCATACGTAAGAATACCGGGCCACCTCTTCGCCCCAGGCGAGGGGGTGCCCCAGGAGGCGCGAGAAGAACTGAAGCAGCACAGCCACCGTTATGATAAAGAGAAAAAGATAGCAGAGCCATTTTTCGAAATTGGCCAGAAACCCGTGAGTCCTCTCCTGCATCCGAGTGCCTCCGAAAGGGAAGGAAGGCCTATGCCACTCCTTTCCCTCATTTAAAAATCCGTAACTCTAGATCTTTGAAAAAATATGAACTGCCGCGTTGGGTTCAAACTCGCAGAAAAAAGGAATCCCCAAAATCCCCTTCCCCTTAGGAGACTGTGTCGCAATTATGATCTAAGACAAAAAAAGAAACTGTTCTAGCTTTAACGCACAAGGTCTCAGGGAATAGACAGGCGGCCGAGAAGGCTCTAGACCTGCCTGCGCGTAGCCGCTTCGGCGAAGACAGGGCGGAACCTACTTGCGAGTACTGCCAAAAGCTTGCATACCTTAAACACACTATTCCAATGAGAAGGATGCTTACCCATACCTGTCAAAGAACCGCAATTCTAGAGCTTTTGAGGTCGGCTTTCTATTCCCTCCACGCGATTGCAACACGATCTCCAGGGGGGAGGAATTAAGAGGAGGTTATTTCCCCCTTTTTCAAAGATCTAAATTGATAACAAAATACTATTTTGTTTCCGCTGCGGCCCGGACGATCGCCTTGAAGGTCTCTCCAAAGCGCTTCTCCATCTCGGGATAGACCTTCTGGACTTCCTTTCGGAAAGGCTCCCGGTCCACTTCTATGATCTGGACGCCTTTTGACTTGAGAAAGGACAGGGCCTCCTTTTCCTGCCGCTCCATTTCGGCAATCTCCCACTCGGTCACCCGCTGGATGGCGGCCGCAACGATCGGTTTCGCATCTTCGGGGACCTTGGTCTTCCAAGACTTATCACTCATATTCCAGAGGCTCGGGTGGACGCTGTGCCCTGTTAGGGAGTAGTATTTTGCAACCTCGTAGTACTTCTCGAGCCGAACCGTGACGGGGGTGTTCTCCAAACCATCCACCACGCCTGTCTGGAGGGCTATGTAGACCTCGGCCATATCCACAGGGATCCCCGTAGGACCCATCGCCTCCAGAGAGGTCTTCAGGAAGGGTGTTGGCATGGCGCGGATCTTCAATCCTTTGAGATCTTGCGGTTTGTTGATCGGCTTCTTGGTGGTCAGGATATGCCGTTTTCCGTAATACATGACGTCCATGATCCGTACCTCCAGCTTCTGCCGCAGTTCTTCAAAGAGGTTCTGACCAATAGGGCCTCGCATGATCTTGAGCAGCTGTTGGGGTGAATCCACCAGATAATAGACCTGCAGGCAGTTGAGGGGATCAAAATACCGGCCCACGGCAGTCGGCCCTGTAGGCATGAGATCTATTGTCCCCTTGATCAATTGGTCCGTGAGTTCATTGTCCTTTCCAAGCTGGCCAGCCGGGTAGTGTCTAATAGCCACCTGGCCTTTCGTCTTCTCGGCGACTTCCTTCGACAGCATCTCGCAGGCCGTCGAATAAGGATGATCGACGGCGAAGGTGTGAGCGACTCGCAGTGTTACCTGCTCAGCCGCCCACAAAGTTCCCACGTTAACACAGACAGACATAACGAATGCTGCAACGATTGCACTGATCTTTTTCCTTCTCATGATCCAAACCTCCTTTTCTCGATTTTTACAGGCCGGAGTGATTTCCGGACTTCCTGGGAATCATTGATGGCGTTGGCGGACCACGCCTCCAGTGCCCTCAAGAGCTGCTCTGGCGCCCCCCTACCCATGTTGCTCCTGGAGCATTGAAAAAATGATAAGGACTCCTTTTTGGATGAGTTGAATATAAGAAAAACCGGATTGAATGTCAAGAAGAAAAGATCGCAAAATGTAATCCCTCCGTTACTGGGGCGTTTTAAAAGAGTTTCTGAAAAACTTTTTATTGACAAGGGCCGAAGAGGCTGGTATAGATATTTTACAATGCAAAATGTGATTCCACATATCGGAATAGTCTTAAAAGCGTTCGATCTGGTTTTCTCTGCGCGAACTGCTCCGGGGTAGTGAACACAGCCTATCGGCAAAGGCACGGTGTGGGGCTTTTTCCCGAGGAGTGTGAGTGAACAACCATAACAATACAGCGCAGTCTGTGGAGCGTGCCTTTGACGTCCTCAATATACTCAGGGACTCTAAATCGGCTATGTCAGTAAGTGACATTGCCCGCGCCGTGAAGTTGAGCCCGCCGACGGTACACCGATTTTTGACGACTCTCAGAAAATGCAAGGTTGTGGAACAGGATCCCCAGACGCGGCGGTATTCGCTTGGCCTGGAACTGCTTTTGTACAGCAAAGCGGTGCTGGATGGGTTCAACTGGCGAAGCCGCGCTCACCCCCTTCTGGGAGAACTGTCAAGGGGCGTTGGAGAGACCGTCTTCATGGGGATCCTCGACGATTACGCCCTGGTTTACATTGACCATGTGGACTCCCTCGATCATAGCCTGCGGATGACCCCACAGATTGGCCGAAGACAAGAGGCCCACTGTACCGCGATGGGAAAGGTTTTGTTGGCACACCTGGAACCGACACGTCTGAAGGAATTTCTGGCAAGAGCCGGACTGCCGAAAAAGACGAAGAATACCATCACGAGGCCCCAGAGGCTCAGGAAGGCCTTGGAAAAAGTTCGCGCCTCCGGGTACGCTATTGACCAGCAGGAGGCTGAGGTTGGCATCTGTTGTGTGGCGGCTCCGATCATCGGGATCACCGGAGAGACCATGGCGGCGATCAGCATCTCCGGGCCAAGCGAAAGGCTGGAGCAAAAAGGGTTGGAGACGCATCTCAAGGCCGCCGTCCAAGCTACAGCCGCACGTATATCACAAGCGATTTCACCTTCGACAGGAGCAGTCAAATGAAAATTCGAGTCGGTGTCATCGGTGGAGGGATCTGGGGAAGTTATCATCTCTCGGCCATCAGAAACTTGGAGAACGATGGCAAAGCGCAACTTGTGGCCATTGCTACGCGGACGGAGGCATCCGCGAAGAAGCACCAGGAAGCCTTCAAGATTAAAGGATATACGGATTACAGGAGAATGATCGATGAAGAGAACCTGGATGCCGTGACCATCGTGACCCCGGATCATCTCCATCTCGAGATGACCCTCTATGCCCTCGAGAAGGGCAAACACGTCCTCGTCGAAAAGCCCATGGCCCTGAAGACCGCGGAGTGCGTCGCGATGGTCGACCTGGCGGCAAAGAAGAACGTCTTGCTTCAAGTCGATTTTCACAAGCGCTATGATCCTTACAACATCGATGCGATGCGAAAGGTGCGGGAAGGGAAGTTGGGTGACCCCTACTATGCCTACGCGTACATGGAAGACAAGATCGTGGTTCCTTGGAAGTGGCTCGCCCACTGGGCTTCTCAAAGTTCGCCCTTCTGGTTTATCGGCGTTCACAAGTACGACCTGGTTCGGTGGATCACCGGTCGAGAGGCCGTCTCGGTCATTGCCCAGGGCCGGAAAGGAAAACTTTCGTCGATGGGCATTGATACCTTCGATGCGGTGAGCACCTCCATTCAGATGGAAGGGGGGCTGGCCTGCACCATTCATGTGAACTGGATTCTTCCCATGCAGTTTGAGGCCGTGGTCAATCAGGGTCTACGCCTCGTCGGGAGCGAGGGCGTCCTCGAGCTCGACAGTCAGGACAGGGGCTTGCGGTATTGCTTTTCTTCCGACGGGACGCTGACGCCCAATTGGGGTGCATTTTTCAGCGAGGAGTCCCTGTTCGGCCAGCAGGTGCGCGGTTATTTCGTCGACGCGATCAAGGATTTCGTCCTCAATGTCCTTTTCTTGAAGTCGGGAGGATCCCTGGAGCAACTCGATGGTCGCTATCCATCGGGGCAGGATGGCTTGCGGGCAACACAGGTGGCCGAAGCCGTCGAGAAGAGCATTAACGAGGGACGGCAAGTCAGGATATCGGAACTCTAGCGTAAGTTGGCATCCCTGCCAGAAGGGCAGGAGACTGAGCAAAGGAGATGTTATGTCAGAATATCCTTACAAGATCCCGATTAAGGAAATGGTTGAAAGATACGAACGAATCTACACCGCCGCCATCAACGATATTTTCCAGGCCCGCAACATGTATAACCAGTGGCTGGGTCCTGAAATTAAATGTCTGACAAAAGATCTCAAACGCGAAGTGGTCGCAGGGTTTGCCTTCACGGTTCAATGGATCTTTGATCCCCTGCCCGATGAGAGGGAGAAGCCTGCGGCGAAGATGGTCGAGTCGTACCCTGAAGGCGGCATTATTGTCGTCGATGCCGGGGCAGACCAGATCTGCGGCTTTTGGGGCGAGTTGGCGACGACCGTGTGTATGAGAAACGGTGTTAGAGGGGCGGTGATCAACGGGGGAGCCAAGGACACGGGGTTTGTCAAGATGATGGGATTTCCCATTTTTGCCCGCTTCAGCAGCCCCGTCGACGGGTTCTACCGGTCGCGCCTCAGGGGATGGCAGATCCCAATCTGGTTCAACGGAATTTTGATCCGGCCGGGCGATTTCATGGTTGGCGACAGCGATGGCGTTCTGGTGATCCCTCAGGAGATCGCTGAAGAGGTCTTGGTAGAAGTCGAAAAGAGGGCGGCCGAGGAAAGCGAGACCCGCAAATTGCTGAAAGAGGGGGTCTCCGCCGAAGAGGCCTCGCGCCGGACCGGGAGAACCGACCTGTAGAACTCATTCCCGAGGAGACAGGAGGGCAACATGCAACCAGATGGAAAGGCTGGATGAGTCCTTTCGTGGTGCCATCCTGATGGGCCATGCCATGGCAGGATCGGGGGATTGATTTCTCGCTGTCCGAGATTGCGCGTCTCGCCTCGTTCATCCCCGGCGTGGAACGAACCGGGGCCAGGACCGTCCGTATGATCTCGAGGGATTATCGGCAGGTTCAACACCTGCGCATTGTCTGCACGAACCTGGCGCTGGCAGTGGTGCGACAACACTTTTAGAGGTTAGGAGTATGGCAAAGATCAGAGTGGTGATCACGGACTATGTCGAGCCGGATTTGAAATGGGAAGAGGAACAGCTCAACGCGTTGGGAGTCGAGTTTGCGTACGATCAACTCAAAATCGGTTCTCCGGAACAGATCTTGAACCTCGCGAGGGATGCAGACATCGTTATTGTGAATATGGCTAGGATCGATGCGGAGGTGATCGGCGGTCTCCGGCGCTGCAAGCTCATCATCCGGCACGGCGCAGGCTACGACAATGTAGACGTGAGCGCGGCGACCCAGCGACAGATCGGCGTGGCCTACGTTCCCGACTATTGCGTAGAGGAAGTGGCGGAACAGGCCGTGATGCTCATCTTCGCCTGCCAAAGGAAACTCCTGGTGCAGAATCGTCTCCTTCACGACTCCGCCGCAAAGGGCACGTGGGTGTTCGATCCTATCTATCCCGTGTTTCGCCTCAGCGGCAAAACCCTCGGCATCGTCGGCTTTGGTCGCATCGGGGCCGCCGTCTACCGGATGATGCAGGGGTTTGACCTGCGTTTTCTCGTCTGTGATCCCTATCTTTCGAATGCGCGGAAGAAGGAGTTTGGCATCGAAACGCTCGCCCTAGACGACGTGTTGAAAGAATCCGACATCATCACGGTTCACACGCCTCTGAATCGGGAGACCCATCACCTCATCGACGAACCGCAGCTCAAACGGATGAAGAAAAGCGCCATCCTTGTGAATACCTCTCGCGGCGGGACCGTGAACCTGCGGGCCCTGGACAGGGCGCTCCGCGAGGGGTGGATCGCCCACGCAGGGATTGACGTGTACGAGGAGAAGGAACCGCCGGACCCGGATTTCCCTCTGCTGCACAACGAGCGGGCCATCTGCACGCCCCATCTCTCGTGGCTCTCGGAGGAGGCCGGCTGGAGCATCAGGAAGAAGATCGTCGAAGATGTCCGGAGATTCGTCCAGAGGCAGGATCCCAGGTATCTTGTGAATTCCGAAGTGAAGATGCGTTTCGAGTGACAAAAAGGGGAAGGCCATGAGTCGCCCGGACAAAATGCTTGGTTTGTTCAAGACAGCCAAAGGACCTGGAAACATGGTCCTTCGGGAGTCTCCTGTCCCGAAGCCTAAGGGGAATGAGGTGCTCATTGAGGTGAAGGCCGCCGGGATCTGCGGAACCGACATTCACATCAAGCACGATGCCTATCCGTACTGGCCGCCCGTGATCATGGGACACGAGTTCTCAGGGGTCATCGTCGAGCTTGGGAAGGAGGTCACCGGTTTCAAATTGGGCGATCGGGTGGTGGCCGAGCCTCACACTTTGGCGTGCGGTCGCTGTGAACTGTGCCGGGCAGGAAATATCCAGCTCTGCGCCACCAAGCGCTCGCCCGGCTGGGGGATTGATGGTGCCTTCGCGCGCTACCTGGCGATGCCGGTGCATCTGCTCCATCGCATCCCGGACACGGTGAGCTTTGAAGAGGGCGCCGTGGTCGAACCCGCCGCGAACGTCGTGCATGATGTCCTCGAACGAGGACGCGTCGAGCCCAACGATACGGTTGTCATCCTGGGGCCGGGTCCCATTGGCCTCATCGCGGTAATGGCTGCCCGGGCCGTGGGAGCAGGGCGAGTCATCGTGGTAGGCGTGAGTGAAGACGAAGAGAGGCGCCTGCCCATGGCACGAGAATTGGGTGCAGAGGCCACCGTCGTCGCCGACCGCCAGGATTCGATTCAAGCGGTGATGGACTTAACGGAGAATCGGGGCGCCGACCTGGTCGTCGAGGCCTCCGGATCACCGCGCGCGATCGCAAGTACGGTGGGCATGGTGCGTCGAATGGGGCGCATTGCTGCCGTTGGACTTCCCGGTCGAAACGACATCTCGTTTCCCTGGGACGCCGCGGCATGGAAAGTCTGCACAGTCATCTTCAATCTCTCAACGGGCTACACTTCCTGGGATCGGGCGATCGGCTTGATTGCAGCGAAGAGAATCGACATTGGCAAGATCATTACCCATGTCGAACCGCTGGAATCGTGGGAACGGACGTTCGAAGCGGTCGAGAGCAAGCGGGCACTCAAGGCCCTTTTAATCCCATGAGGAATCACGGGGGCAGCTTCTGTGCAACTGAAGAACAAGGTTGAGACCCTGCTGATGGAGTTAATCCGGTTTCAATCCACGCGCGGGGAGGAAGGTCCTGCGATCCGTTTCCTGAAAGAACAGATTGCGCCATGGGTTGATTCCTGTGCGCTGGTGCCGATCGACGACGCCATCATCCAAGATCCCGATTACGCCTTTCCCCTGTCGGGTCAGACGTATCGCGATACCCCCAATCTTGAGTGTCTGATTCGCGGGAAAGTTAACGCACCGACGATTGTCTTCAACACGCATCTCGACGTCGTGCCTCCGAGTGAAGGCCAAACCGATGCCTTTTCGCCGCGCCGGGCCGAAGGCAAAATTTTCGGCCGCGGCGCCTGTGATGCGAAGGGGCAGGCGGTAGTTCTCTTTGCGCTCGCGCTCCTCCTGCGGGAGAGGGGATTACAACCCGCGGGAAACCTTTTGTTCCATCTGGTGATTGAGGAAGAGAGCGGCGGCAACGGCACCCTGGCGATGATTCGCCGGGGAGTGGCCGCCGATGCGGCGATCATCCTTGAGCCAACGGAGATGGCCGTGGTTCCGGCGGTGCGGGGTGCGATGTGGTTTGAGTTGCAGACCTTCGGACGGGCGGCCCATAGCGGTACCCCCGGAAGCCGGATCAGCGCCCTCGACAAGGCAGTGGAAGCCATGGAGATCCTCCGGGGCTACCACGACCGCCTCCTCGCCGAATCGCGCGGACTGGACCTCTTTGATCTCTTTGCTGATCCCATGCCGCTCACCTTCGGGCAGTGCACCGCCGGGACGTGGCCCGCAACTGTGCCCGCGAAAGCCATCGTGAAAGGGGTATTTGGGTTTCTCCCGAACCGCACCCGGCCGCAGGTGCAGCAAGGGATGCGCGAAGCGATCCTCACGCAGGGAGACGAGTGGCTGCGCGACCATTTCGAGTTGACGTTCCCGATGCTCCATTCCGAGGGCAACATGCTGCCTTTGGATCATCCGCTCGTGACGTCGCTGCTCGCCGCGGTCCGAAAGAACAAGGTCGAAGAAAAGATCTCAGCGATGACGGCGTCATGCGATGCCTGGCTCTACAACAACCAGGCTAGGATCCCGACGGTGGCGTTCGGGCCGGGCTCGATATCCCATGCTCACTCGGCGCAGGAGCAGATCGTTCTAGAGGACATCCTGACCGCGGCGTCTGTTCTGGCTGATTTTGTGTTGGATCCTCAAATCCTAGCATAGCGAGAGGTTCAAGAGATGAAGAAACTACCGAAGCGTCAGATCCCCGGTCCCAAGTCGGCAAAGTACCTAGAACTCTCCCGCGCATACGAACCGCCGTGCGCTGCCGATCAGGTCCCGGTCGTGTGGGATACAGCCGATCGTGTCTGGGTGACGGATGTCGATGGAAATCGCTACATTGATTTTACGTCCGGCGTCCTCGTCACGAATGTGGGGCACAATCACCCGGGACTGGTCCGGGCCATCCAGAACCAGGCCTCGCGATTGATGAACTGCTATTCCTTTCCCACCCCTGAGCGCGTCACGGCAGCCGAACGACTGGTCAAGACGCTTCCGCCCAATCTGGACAAGGTTTTTTTTCTCAGCACAGGCTCCGAGGCGACCGAGGCGGCCATGCGCGTTGCAAGACGATACACCGGCAAACAGGAGATTCTGGCTTTCCACGGTGCGTTTCATGGTCGTACCTATGGCGCCATGGGCGTCTCGGGCATTCTCGGTATTCGCAGGCAATTCGGCGTACCCGTGCCCGGCGGAATCATGGCGCCCTATGCCTACTGCTATCGCTGCCTTTATGAGAAGACCTATCCCGATTGTGATTTCTTCTGTCTCAAGACGCTGGATCAAATCATTGAGGCCTCGTCCTCTGACGATCTGGGGGCGGTGATCGTGGAGCCCTATCAGGGAACGGCCGGCTTCGTCTTTCCTCCGGACGGGTGGCTCAGGGAACTGGAAAAGTGGGCGCGCGGGCGCAATCTCCTGCTGATTGTTGACGAAGTACAGGCGAGCTTCGGAAGGACCGGCAAGATGTATGCGATTGAATGGGAGGACGTTCACCCGCAGATGCTCTGCTTGGGTAAAGGGTTGGGAAGCGGGGTGGCCTGCTCGGCCCTCGCAGGAGAAAACAAGGTCTTTGAATGCATGAGCCCGGGAGAATTGTCGAGCACGTGGGGAGGCAATCCCGTCTCGTCTGCGGCAGCGCTGGCCGTGCTTGATGCCATGGAAAAAGAGAAGCTTCCGCAGAACGCGCTGAAGATTGGCGAGCGTATGAAACCGCGCCTTCTCGAAATGAAGAAGAGGTATCGGTGTCTCGGGGATGTCCGCGGCAAGGGGCTGGTCATGGGTCTGGAATTCGTGGATCCCAAGGACGAGCGGACGCCCTCTCCGGAATTGACACGCCGATTCATCCTGGCCTGTGCCGAGCATGGATTGCTCCTCGGTAAGGTTGGGGTGTATGGAAACGTCGTTCGAATTGCGCCTCCCCTTGTGATCACCCAGGAGGAGGCCAACATGGCATTGGATATCATTGAATCCGGACTGAAGAGTCTATCCAAGCCTATTTGAGATTTCCGAAACAAGGTCAAATTTCGAATTTGAGATCTGTAAGGGGGAGGCTGATGGCACGCTTTGCAAGGCTTGACGTTCTCAATGCGATGATGCGGACGGGACTGGTCCCGGTCTTTTACCACCGGGATATTGAGATAGCCAAACGGATCGTGGGTGCCTGTGCGGCAGGAGGAGCACTCTGCATCGAGTTCACGAACCGCGGCGATTTTGCACCCTTCGTCTTCAAGGTGCTGGCGGAGCATGTTGCGGAGGCGAACCCGGAAGTGATCCTCGGCGTCGGCACTGTCGTGGATGCCCCTACCGTGGCCCTCTACATCGCTAAGCGCGAAGAGCATGGCGCATAGCAGTCATTAAGTCACTGAGTCATTGATTTTAATGACCTAATAACTAAAGGAATGGTAATGAAAGAAGTACAGAGAGGAAAAGTTCTCGCAGTCAATATCAGTGATGAAAAGGGGACAAAGAAGACGAATGTTCAGAAGTGTGCCCTGTTGAAAGATTTTGGATTGAAAGGCGATGCCCATGCAGGCCCCTGGCACCGTCAG
>Ga0105152_10000254_pt1 | contig 14607 bp, 9 predicted proteins | sample LakBais05cmmetaG_FD_81534 | JGI IMG/M metagenome (GOLD analysis project Ga0105152, IMG submission 81534) | Lake sediment microbial communities from Lake Baikal, Russia to study Microbial Dark Matter (Phase II) - Lake Baikal sediment 0-5 cm | ecosystem: Environmental > Aquatic > Freshwater > Lake...
ATCCCTGCGTATCCCACAAAACTTTCATCAGGAAGAACATCATAACTGGTGTAGTAATCAAGAAGTATTCCTTTCTCTGCCCCCAACGATTTGCATGTGGCCATTGCAGAGGCTGCCGCACCTGCACTGCAGGCACTATCATTCTCTAAGGCGTGCCTGAGAAGACCTTCTATATCCAATTTTAATGCACAATCAACAAATCCTCTATCGTTCTCTTTCTTCACCCACTCGACCGCAGATGGCCCAATCCCCTTCACTAAAAATCCATAATTCGGACCATAGTGCGTCAGATCGGTCGATCCGATGGCAAGGATGTGAATCCCTTCTTCCCTTGCGATCTCAGCCACTGCTTCTCCCAAGGCTTTGGCTTTAAGAGAGAGAGGCGATCGGATGGCTAAAAGTTTTGCTTCAGGATAAAAGTGTTTCACCATGGCAAGTTGAATCTCAATGGTATTGTCACCACTGGAAGGGCTCTCTTTCTTTGTTTCAATTCTTTTCATCAGATTCTTTACAAAGTTTGTATGTATCTCTATGTCACCCAATGGAGTTTCCCAAAATTCCTCCGCCACAATCCGGGGAAGGTCTTCGGGAGATAGATGGCCTCCATAAACGACGACACACTCGACTTTTCTATCAGACTTCAAAGAACGGAACACCCTCGCAGCAAGCCTTCCAGAAAAATACCACCCTGCATGGGGGACAATTCCTCCCAAGCCTCTCATCGATAGAGCAGGAGGCGACCATCCCTCTAAATAGGATTCAATCTCTTTTTTACAATTCTCTCCATCCCAAGGATACCATCCTCTTGGCAAGTTCCTCTTTTTTCGACTCATGATTTTCTCCTTAATTCACTAAGGGTCCAAGGAGTCTAGGATTCTTCTGAATGCGGATTTCGGATTGCAGATTTCGGATTTTTTATTCCGCATTTCACATTCTGCATTCCGCAATTGAAAGGCCACTTGAACCCTCATATTCTTTCCAAGGCGGGCATTCCCATCAAGTTGAGGCCATTGGCCATCACCTTTTGGAATGCCTTGACCAAGGAGAGCCGAAAGGTTTGAAGATCCTGATCTCGAAGATGGATAAACGGGGTCTGGACATCCGCTCCTGGATCAGGGTGTTCGTAGAAATTGGTAAATGAAGTCGCTAGGTCAAAGGCATATTCGGCTAATTGAGAAATCCTCAAGGTTTTACCGGTTTTTGTAACAACCGAAGAAAAACCTGAAAAGGTATCTAAAAGATCCCTCTCCGTTTCAGTCAATTGTGTAGGAATACAATCTTTTCGCCATTGAAGATCGAGCTTCCGCTCTTCAGCCTTTCTCAGGATACTGCAGGCTCGGGCATGAGCGTATTCTAAATAGACCCCAGTATCCCCAGTCGTCTTCAGCGCTTCATCAAAATCGAAGACGATCTGACTTTCCAAGGTAAATTTCAATAGATAGTATCGGATGGCCGCCGAGGCTAAAGCAGATGCGACACTTTCTTCCAAAGGATGATCCGCTTTCTCAATCACCTTCTGTTTTACCCTCTGGATAAAATCATTTGCCTTCACCCCTGTCCCAGATCGGCCTGACATGGCAAGGGCCTTTTTCTCACCGGCCTCCTCTATCCCCAGGAGTAGGGCAGCCTGTGAGGAAAGGTTGACCACTTCATATGCCAGATGGATCGATTCTTCCGCCTCTTTCTCAAAACCCATCTGTCGAAGGCACTCACTGACTACCTGCTGAGGATAGCTCTGCCTTGTATCAATCACATTAATTACTCTGTCAGCGTGGCCAAAACGGTGGGAAAGAAGATCATCAGAATCCCCCTCTCTTGCCGTTGTCCAGAGCACTTCCCCATTGGCCTGAATGGACCAATGTCTGTATAAAAAATCTTTTTTGAGAAGACCGAACTTCCAGAGTTGATAAGCCACATCCTTTCCTGTGTAGGTGACACTCCCATTAGATCGAACCAGGATCTTATCTAAACTCTTCACTCCCTCTTCAGTCTCAACAATGCCACCGAACGGAACCACCCAGCATCCCTTGTTCGGACCTTCTGTTTCGAATCGAAGAGCACCCTTCTCCTTCAGGAGCTCGAAGGTGGCTTCCCAGAAACCCTGCCGGATGATATCCGATTCCCAGTTCAGGAGATGGTAGAAGATGGAAAGTTGAGCAACCGTTTCCAAATGGCCCTGTACAATCTTCTCAGCTAATTCCTTAGCAAAGGAAGCAATGGGATGGAACCCCCCTTCGATCTTGTGAAGAACCTCCTCCCTTTTTCCAAGGAGAGATGGGTTCCCTTCAACTTCATTTTGAAAACGGGCATAGAGATCCCAACAGAAATAATCCAAGTGTTGATCCTTAGGAACCTTCTGCCAAATGGGTATAAAATCGGGAGATCCTTCAGTAAAGAAAGGGGGATCAAGGTAAAGGAGGGCTGTCACCACATCGACCACCTGGAGACCTGTATCATCGATATAATTGCAAACCTCTGTTGAAAAGCCAAGCCATTCGAAGACTCTGGCCACCGTATCTCCTAACACTGCATTCCGAAGATGGCCGATGTGCATGGCTTTGTTAGGATTCACACTCGTGTGTTCGACGAAGACCTTCTCTTTCGTAACCGATAAGGGGCGGCCGAAAAGGTCTCCCTTTTTAAGGATTTGGGGAATTAAATCTTGTGCCAACACTGGCCAACCCACTTTGAAATTAATATATCCAGGAGGCGTGATGGTGATCTCCTGAATATATGGAGGCAATCTCAATCTTAATTGTTCAATTGTCTTCTTGGCGATCTCCATGGGGGGTTGACGTCTTTCCTTTGCAAGGGAGAGACAGACCGCACTGGAGAAGTCCCCTATCTCTCGATGGGGAGGCACATTAAAAGGTATCTCCTCGACGCCTAATAGTTCCTTCAATAATGTTGCTACGCCTTCTCTAATCATCTTTGACCCATTTATTGGTTTGATTATTATGGTAAAGGGCAAAAAAGTCAACCCCTGCCTACCGCAGGGGTTGACCCCTTCGACTTCGCTCAGGGCAAGCTCTGAGCGCGCGTTTGATCTTGCTTGGGTGAAGCTGAAGGGTCAAGAAATAAATAACGGAGTCATCATCGAAATTTGACAGTACAAAACCCCGCTGATATAATTCAAAAGTCTTCGTAAAGGATTGGGTTTTTAAATAACAGAACGGTCTTTTAGCAATGATGTTAAAAGAGAAAGGATTTAAAATTGAATAACCTCAACCAGGGTGCCGTCCATTCAAATATTTTAAAATCCCTTCAACCATTCCCCATGGACTTCCACAAGATTTACCCCAGATCTTTCTCTTCCTTGAATGGATTGACGTATGGGTTAGTCCGAACTTCCAACGGTAAAAAATTGGTGGTCATGGGAGAGAACGACCCTGTCCTTGCCGACCCTTTTAAAGGAGAATGCCATCGCCATACATCGACGCTCAAGGTCTGTGATCTCTCTGCTGAAAATACCGAGTGTTTAATGACCCTTTTCCCCTACACAAAGCCAACTTCCCTGCGCAAACATTCCATCACCATCGGGACAGGAGACCGCTTGGGTTTAGCCACTCCCGGACACATTCGGGCCATCCAAAAATTCCAGGTTCGACCGGTCTTGGCCCAGCAGTCTGTCCGAGAGAACACCCAAACGGGAAGAAATTTTACAGAGGTGATCAAGGATGCTGCATGGGCCGTCTTTCAGGAGAATTATCAGGATGGATATGGGGCAGATGGAGATCACCTGAAGTCCATTCAGGAGGTTAGAAACGCCCTCGATGCAGGCGTTTCCATGGTGACTCTGGATCTTTCCGAAAAATTAAATTTAACAGCCTTTCAGTATTCCACAGAAGTAGTGGACCTCAAATTTAAAGAGGAAATTGATGAAGAAGATGCAAAGGTGCTCTTCCATCTCTTTCTAAATAAGGAATTCCCTTTCAAGATTCCTCATGGAGGGTTCTCCATTCAATTTGATGAGGAAAGCCTCAAACGAAATGTACTCCTCTTTCATAAAGCCATCGACTTCACGGAAGAGGTTTACAAATTTATTCTTTCACGATCGGGAGGCCGGGCCTCTATCGACTTTGAAATCTCTATCGATGAGACGCCCTTCCCTACTTCTCCAGAAAACCATCTCTTCTTCATGATCGAATTGAACTATAGAGGCATTCACATCGATTCTCTTGCACCTCGGTTCATTGGAGAATTCCAAAAGGGGATAAATTACCGTGGTGATTTGCAAGACTTCCGGGAGCAGTTCTATCAACATGCGATGATCGCTCAGGATTTTGGGAATTATAAAATCTCCATTCATTCCGGAAGTGATAAATTTTCAGTATTCCCTATGATAGGAGAAATGGCTAAAAAAGGTCTCCATTTGAAAACAGCCGGGACGAGTTGGCTGGAGGCGATGCGTTTGATTGCCCTTATAAACCCTTCCCTCTATAGAGAAATGCACCGATTTGCTCTTTCCATATTTAAAGAGGCATCCAAACTTTACCATGTGTCAACAGACCTCGACCGAATTCCCAAAATTGAAACACTTCAGGATCAGGAACTTCCCTCTTTCTTAGAACAAGAGGATGCGAGACAACTCCTCCACATCACTTATGGATATTTACTCAACGCGAAGGATAAAAATGGAAAGGACCTTTTCAGAGATCGTTTCTTTCAAACGATGTCGAAATACGAAGAAGACTATTGGTCCTTACTGGAGAGACATATTGAAAAACATTTAAATTCTCTTGGAGTAGAAAAAAATCCCCATTTACCCTGTTAGATAATGATTTATACCTCGTTCCTCTTTTCGGTTAAAATCTTATATCTAACAGGGTGAATCCCCTCCTGCCTGACGGCAGGCAGGTTTTCTCTAAGGGGGAAATTCCCCCCCTCTTTAGAGACTGTGTCGTAATTGGTAGTCGCAACCTTTAGGTTGCGGTCAGTTTCAATAAAACCAATGAGTTGCACGCAGGCTAAAGCCTGCGGCTACCATCAAAATGGGATTACGACACAGTCTCTTACTAAAGAGGGGATGGGGGAGATTAGGAGAAGGATCATGAGAGATGTAACGCAAGAAGCTATCCAAAAAATAGTCGATTCCAGTCTTCCTGAAAAACTTTCACTCGACAAAAAACCACCCATCACGGATGACCATGTCGCTCATCTCTTACAACTGACTCAAATGGGGCAGACCTGTCTCGCGGCAGACCATCTCCTTTTTCCCGAAATAAATGGATTTCTCCCAAAAATCGTCAGCGGAGTGATACAGAAACTGAACACCCTATTTGTGTTGTCCAAGCCGGTCAACGATGGTGCAGAAGAATTTTTCAATCAAAAAGTAAATCTTCGTCAATATGCCTACGAAGTCTTAATCGAGATAGCACTTAATTTCTATGGGCTTGAAAGCCGTTGGCTCAGCGAAGAAGAGAAGTCGGATTGTCTCCTCTATATCCTGAACGTCTTAGAAGAGTGGGAGAATCTTGAGCAAAAAGAGGGACGATTTTCAATTTCCATAGCCGTCATGAAAAAATGGCTCTCAAAGATGAAGAGAGTCCAGAAAGGCAGCAGCATGGTTGCCAAAACTGCCCAACGAATTGAAGGCAGTTTGGACTTTCAAAAGAAGATCCTGGTTGATTTTCTGAAAAAGGCTGAGAGGGAGATCAAGGGAAATATCTATTACAAAACGGTAAAGGCAGGGAGGTGTAAGTTCGGCAATGATTATGCCCTCGGTCTGAGATGGCTGAGACACCTCGGCTTTGAACAAGTTTCTACAAATCCAGTTTTAGCTGCCAGAGCCTATCAGGACGAACCCGGCCTTACCGAGACATTCAGAGAAGAAGTAAAAAACCATCCAAACTTTAAACAGTGGTCTGCCAAACCATCGACTTATGCAGAGGACATTACCCTTTTCGCAACCCTTCTTGCCCTCTGGGACAATCTCCATGTCTTCCGCCCCATCTTCTTCAACCTTCATGAGACCTCTGGGGGAGGAGTGGTCAGTTTTCAACTCAATCCGAACATCGCCCACCTCATAGAGGAAAGCATTCGAGATGTCTTCAGGGCCTTTTCTTTGGCCTCAGAAAATCTTTCCATCTATGATGCCTACCTATTGGCTGGTTATCGGATTCAGGGTGAAAGAGGCAGACCCAATATGGTTATCAAGGTTGCTGCCACCTCCCCTGCAGCCAGGACCATCACTCGAACCATCAATGCCTTCGGGTTTGGTTCTAATATTACCGTCGATTACAGCGTAAGTCAGGAGGCGACGCTCATTCTTGAAGAGATGGAAGGAATGGCTGGAGCCATCAGAAAGGGAATCCGGCCGACCCAACTCTACATGACCAATATGGGCGGACGCCTGGAAAGCCATTTGAGAGAGATCAAACTGGAGGAATTATTTAAGGAGTTGAGAAAGAAGATCGGTGAAGAGAGGGCGATTGAAAAAATCATACGTCTCTCAGAGGCAAACGGGACAAAGGAGAAAGTCTCCAAAGCGAAAAATTATGAAGAAAAGGTTTGGGCAGTCACCCGATTCGCTCATGGGCAGAAGAAAATCAATGAACCGATCTTTGAAGCCTTGAGGGAGAGTGTTTCGAAAGAATCGCTTCAGCAGTGGGAGGAAGTCATTGAAAAATCAGGAACGCTCGTAGCCAGAAGAGTTTGGTCGATTTTCTTCTCCGAAACCAATCGAGAAAAATGGACGGCTCATCTGATGAAGAAACAGGGTCTCACCCAGGACCAGGTTCGATGGATCATGAATCGGATCCACTACCTCCCTGCCTCCAAACGAAAGCCATTTGATACTTATTGGACCCTTTCCTCTCGAAACCTTGTACATACTGAATTTCCAGACCATCAGGAGAATGTGAGAAGAATGGCTGAGGAACCCCAATTCAATTTAAAAGAGTATGAGGAGTCCATTTCACATACCTTCCCCTCTGAGATCCTCGAACAGTTAAGTCAGATAGAAGATTTCCAAAAGGCTTTTCAAATCAATTCTGAATTGGCAGAAACCTTTAAAGAGGTAGGCATTTTAGAGGAATTTGGTTTAAAGGGGTTGAAGCCCTCGGATTGGCCAACATTCGGCCCTGTTCAGAAGACCCTTACTGAATTCAAATCGGCCTACGATACCTTCCGAGGAGAGATGGTTTCTCATCTTCAGACCCTCGTTAGAAAAAAACAGCGAACCAAGGAGAAAAAAGTCAAAAAGGCAGATCAAAAAAAGGAAGAGTAAACCCCGTTAGAAAGGGTGGGGCTTTGAATCCCCTCCTCAATAAGGAATGAACCTTTTTTTCTGCATCCCTGCCACAAACGGTGAGACTTTCTAACGGGGTAAAGGGGGTTAAATGAAGATCTCTATTTGCAACGAACTATTTCAAGGCTGGCCGATTGAAAGAGTCTTCGAGTATGCAGCCCAATTGGGTTACGACGGGGTTGAAATTGCCCCTTACACATTAGCAGATTCTGTGACAGAAGTATCACTGCCAAGGCGGAAAGCAATCCAGCGTGCGGCTGAAAAGAGTGGTATCGAAATTGTCGGCCTTCACTGGCTGCTGGTAAAACCTGAGGGACTTTCCATTAACCATCCTGACGAGATCATCCGTATACGCACCCAGGAGTATATGGAGGCGCTCATCCATTTCTGCGCGGATATCGGTGGCAAGCTCCTGATTCATGGTTCCCCTCACCAGAGGACAATCCAGCATGAATGGGATTTCAAAGAATCCTGGGAGCGTGCTCGGGAGACGTTTGAGGCATGCCTTGAGACTGCGAGAAAAAGGAATGTGATCTACTGTATTGAGCCTCTCTCACGGATCTTCACAAACTTCATCAATACAGTGGAGGAAGCCCTCCGCTTGGTGAAAGAGATTAGGCATCCCAATTTTAAAATGATGTTCGATTGCCGCCATGCATTGGCTCAGGAAAATTCGGTGACAGAAGCCCTCATCCAGGCCCTGGATTCAAGGATGCTCTGCCATGTCCATATCAATGATGCCAATGGAAGAGGGCCAGGTTTCGGGGAAACTAAATTTATGCCCATTTTGAAAACATTGATCAAGAATAACTATCGCGGTTACCTCTCCGTGGAAGTCTATCACTTCGACCCCGATCCCCAGACCATTGCCAGCCGAAGCATCGGCTACCTTAAGGGGATATTAGAATCCCTCACCGAAACTGGGTAAAGAGTCTCCATTTCACGTCTTCTTCTCTTTTTGGATTAGCTCATTTTGTTGCTGAAAGACTTCTTGGCACTACTTCCGAATGATGCCCATTCTGACGTATATTGGACGAATCATTTCCTTCAATAATGGAAGTTTTCTGGCGAACATGAGCGATCCTAAAATACAAGAAACTCCTCCTATCATTAACGCATATGGAGCGCCCATCTTGCTCGCTAAACCACCTATCAATAAACTACCAAAGGGTGCCATTCCCCTCATGGACGTTATATAGAGGCTCATCACCCGCCCCCGTTTATCCTCATCCACTATGGTCTGTAAAACGGTGTTACTCGATGCATGTTGCACCATCATTCCAAATCCGGTCAATAACATCAATAACGAAGAAAACCAGAAGACACGGGAGAGGGAAAAAGCAATAAGTCCAATACCAAAGATACTTGCAGCCAGTGTAATCCATTTTTCTAATCCAAGGACACTTTTCCGGGAAGCAAGAAAAATCGCACCCATTAAGGCCCCCGCGCCTGAACTCCCCATAAGAAAACCCAGGGTGCGAGGACCACCCTGAAGAATATCTTTTGCAAAAATCGGCATGATTAACATATAGGGCATTCCCATGAGACTAATCAATGCAACAAGCAGCAAAACAGATCGGATGGGTATAAAACGAAAGGAATAAGAAACCCCTTCTCTCAATCTTTTTAAACCATGAGTGCTTGAGGTCTCTATTTTCCGAGGTGTAATTTTCATAGCCAATAAAGATATGATGACGGCAAGGAAACTTAAACCATTAAGAAGAAAACACATCCCTTCCCCTATGGCAGCAATGAGTAAGCCAGCAACAGCAGGTCCAAGCAATTGGGCACTATTCACCATGGAGGAGTTTAAGGCAATCGCATTCCCCAAATCTTTTTTATTTTCCACCATTTCTACCAAAAACGCCTGCCTCATTGGCAAATCAAAGGCATCAACAATACCAATAAATACGCTTAATAATATGATATGCCAAACAGCGATATTGCCTTTCAGAACGAGAACTGCCAAAATCAATGCCTGTACCATAGCCAGGATTTGGGTCACAATCACAATGTGGCGACGGTTCAATCTGTCAGCCAGGACTCCGGCAAAGGGAGTTAAAAAAAAGAGAGGGATTTGACCGGCGAATCCAACGACACCTAATAAAAACGCTGAATTGGTCAAGCGATACACCAACCAACGAACAGCAATTCGTTGCATCCAAGTGCCAATTAAAGAGATGCTCTGACCGCTGAAAAAAAGGCGATAATTTCTGTGGCGCAATGCTCTAAAAATCAGTTCCAAACCTGCTTCATTCTCTGAATGAGTTTTATGGGATTTCATCGCCTCGGTCACACTTTTGTTATTCGCACCTTGGATAAAAGAAAGGGCAAGGAGAGGGAAACGACGATGCATATGATCCCAAGCAACTCCAGAGCAAAGGGAGTACTGCTCCGTTCAGCAATAGCCCCAAAGATTAAGCTCCCGGTAGGCCCTAAGCCGTAAGCTATCTCTCTCAGACTCATCACCCTCCCTCGCATCACATCGGAGACATGGCTCTGAATCAATGTTGTATTGATCGTCATAAAGGAAGTGATCATCCCTCCTATAATGACCAGCAGAAACAAGGACAAAAACGTCCAGATAGAAATTGAGAAGAGAACAAGGGCAATACCTAAAATACCACTCGAAATAAAAAGGAGTGACCCTTTCACACGATAGGAAGGCAGGGCAGCTAATGCAACGAGGCTGGCCAATGCCCCCAAACCAGGTGCTGCTTGAAGGAATCCGTATCCCTTGACACCAATTTTCAGGATATCACGAGCAAAAATAGGTAAGAAGTTGCTTGAGGTATTCTGAATGAGCATAGGGATGAGATAGAGAGGGATGAGACTAAGAAGTAACACACTCCCACGTACATAATTCAAACCGTCGATCACATTTCGCCACGGTGCTTTAGTTGTGACAGAGGGAGGCTGAAGTTTGACCTTTACGAGCAACAACCAGCAGATAGCTATTAAAGCACCGGCTGCCCGGGCACCGAAGACAGGAACGACTCCAAAACTATAGATGAGATACCCAGCAATGGGTGTGGCGAGGAAACGCGAAGCTTGAACGGATACGCTGTCCAATGAGATAGCGTTAAGAAGGTGTTCCTTCTTTATTAAATTAGGCACAATGGCCTGGCGTGCCGGATGATTGAGACTTGTGGCTACACCACCCATTAACGAAAGGATAATGATGTGCCATATAGCTATCGTTTTAGTCTGGACCAAGATAGCAAGAATGATGGAAACGGAGGCAGCTCCCAGTAAAGCAAAGATCAACATTCGACGTCGATCCATTGTGTCAACCGCTATCCCTCCAAGAACAGGAAAGATAATCATAGGGATAAAACGGGAAGAACCTACGATGGTCAGCATTAAAGGAGAGTGAGTGAGCTCATTCACCAGCCATAGAAGAGCAGCCAATTCCATCCATTCCCCAAGATGTTCGATAACAGAGCCTAACCAAACAAACCGATAGTCCCGGTAGCCTAAAGATACAAAGGTTCGATACATTAAGGATTCCGGTTTAACCATTATCTGTCCTGTTTTAATATTATTTTATATTGTCCTGTGCTTCTATTATGAACTTTTAACATTCAAGGTGGTAACATTGTTGGGATGCACTACAGGAGGCTTAGCTGCCAGAAGTCCAAAAAGTATGATGATCCCGGACATGATAGAAGCATTAACCAGCAAGGCTTGTCGGTAGCTAGCCGCATCGGCAATCAAACCTAAGATAATAGGCCCGACCATCAGACCTACATCCCCAAAGAAACGCAAGGGCCCTACAATCAAACTATAACTCATCTCCCCTCGGATCTGAGCAGCATAGGCCAGTGGTAAGGGCGCTCCTAAACCTGCCCCCACTCCAATGATGATCCCTGCTGACAAAAAAGATATATAACTACCGCTCATGGCGAAAATGGAAAAACCAACGCTGGCCAGCAGGAGGCTTGGGACCAGAACCTTTTTGACTCCAAAGCGATCCCCTAACCAACCTGACAGATAAAGGGTGCTCAGGTGACCAATGGCCACCAGGGTTAGGGTAAATCCAATCTGACTCACCTTCAAACCTAAATTATTCGCTCCTAAGAGCGGGACAATCGTATATTGCCCTCCCGAGCGCGCAAAGAAAATGATAAATTCGACCATCGCTATCAAAAGAAACTGTGGGCTCATAAAAACATGAGCCATCATTTTCAAAGTGCCCCAAGTTTTCTCTTGACGATTTTCCACTCTGTCAAGGGGTTGGGAAGAAACGCTTTTGGCAGTTTTACCTTTTCTATCCAATCCCTTCCGAAACCACGCCTCCAAATTCTTCTTCCAGTTGATCCCCTCTAAAGTCTTTTTGTCTGCCATGAGCTGGTGATGCAGGGTAGGACTGAACCTTAACCTCAAGGGTATGAGGACCATCCCCAAGGCAGCGAGACTCGCATACAAGAAGAAGGGGACACGGTACCCCATATGATCTGCTAAAAACCCTCCTAGGCTTGGACCGAAGCTATTCCCTAAATGGTGGAAACCCTGATAAAGCGCGATATTTCTTGCCAGTCGTTCTTGTGGGCTCAGATCAGCCACCGCTGCCAAGGCTGGGGTAGCATATAGAGCCGATCCCACTCCCTGCCAAAAACGCCAAAAGACAAGAAGCCAGAAGGAGCTAACAGCACCTAACATGACGGAAGAAATGGCAGTTACGATAAACGCCACTGAAAGAGTTCTGACAACCCCATAATGATGGGTGAAGTACCCAGCGGGCAAATCAATAAAGATACGGGCCAAGGCATAGCTTGACATGATAAACCCAACTTCAGTCACACTCACGCCAAAGGATTTCGCATAAATGGGCAAAATTGGGCTTATCATGCTGTTCCCGAGACAGATGAAAAAGTTTGTTACGCAAAGAGTTAAGAAAGGGGACATCATTCACCCGATGGCATCTAACTTTAAAAATCTCTTCCCTGAAGGCAATCCTGCTGGAAGAATCTCTAAACGATAACAAAAAATGAGCCCCTTTTTCCAAAGGGGCCAAATCCAAAAATGCTCGATTTCATTGGTGCCTAGGGCCGGAATCGAACCGGCACGGTAGTCACCCACCGAGGGATTTTAAGTCCCTTGCGTCTACCAATTCCGCCACCCAGGCATTATTTAGTCGTTAGTCATTGGGTCATTAGTCATTGAGATTATAAATATAGCTTTTATATTATTTTGTCAACTCTGTTGGAGCAAAAATTCTTTTTGGACTTTGACATTTGAAATTGTCTTTATGCCATCCTTCCCTTGTATCAAAAAGGATCTTGTGTTAGAAGTGGAGAAAAATAGCAGAAATAGAAGGAGAAGATCATGCGATCTGACGCAATGAAAAAGGGACTCGAAAGGGCGCCCCACCGCTCTCTTTTTAAAGCCTTGGGATTGACGGACAAAGAGATTGAACAGCCTATGATTGGGATTGCTAACTCTGCCAACGAAGTTATTCCAGGCCATCTCCATCTCCATCAAATTTCCGATGCTGTCAAGGCGGGAATCCATATGGCAGGAGGAACCCCTCTCGAGTTCTGCACCATAGGCGTTTGCGATGGCATTGTCATGGGGCACGAGGGGATGAAGTATTCTCTCAGCTCAAGGGAGTTGGTTGCGGATTCAGTTGAATCGATGGCAATGGCCTATCCTTTCGACGGTCTGGTGCTCATCCCAAATTGTGACAAGATCGTTCCTGGAATGCTGATGGCAACCGCCAGGCTTGATATTCCAGCGATCATCATCAGCGGTGGCCCGATGCTGACGGGTGAGTTCCAGGGAAAACCATTCGATGTCATCACGGTCTTTGAGTGTGTGGGTAAGGTGAAGATTGGAGAAATGACTTTAGAGGACCTTAAAGAGGTAGAAGGTTGTGCCTGCCCAGGAGTGGGCTCCTGCGCAGGAATGTTTACTGCAAACTCAATGAACTGCCTTTCCGAAGTGCTTGGCCTTGCCCTTCCCTACAACGGCACCATTCCCGCGGTCTTTGCCGAGCGAATCCGACTGGCAAAAGAGACCGGAATGCGGATCATGAATCTTGTCAAACAGGATCTGCGACCCTCCAAGATTCTTACGAAAAAAACCTTTGAAAATGCCGTAACCGTAGACATGGCTTTTGGAGGATCAACGAACACGACGCTTCATCTCCTTGCTATCGCCCGTGAGGCTGGGATTCAACTCTCTCTCCAAACGTTTAATGAGATCAGTGAAAGAACGCCACATCTCTGCAACATGTCACCGGGTGGACCTCATCACCTTTCAGAACTACACCAGGCCGGAGGCATCCCTGCGCTGATGCTCGAATTGAGTCGAGGAGGTCTCATTCATCAAGAATCATTGACCGTGACAGGAAAATCGATTGGAGAAAATCTCAAGGGAAAAATAAACAGTAACTCAGAGGTGATCCATCCTGTTGAAAAACCTTATCACACCACTGGAGGGTTAGCTGTTCTTTTCGGAAATTTAGCACCCGAAGGTGCGGTAGTGAAACGATCCGCTGTGGATGATGCCATGCTCAAACATAGAGGACCAGCCAGGGTTTTCAATTCTGAGGAAGAGGCTTTGAAATTAATTCTTGATGGAAAGATTCAAAAGGGTGAAGTGGTGGTTATCCGATATGAAGGTCCAAAAGGCGGCCCAGGGATGAGAGAGATGTTAGGTCCAACTTCTGCCATTGTGGGTGTGGGAAGAGACAGGGATGTAGCCCTGCTCACGGATGGTCGTTTTTCAGGAGGGAGCCGTGGGGCTGCAATCGGTCATATCTCTCCAGAAGCGGCAGAGGGAGGGCCCATTGCCGCGGTTCGGGATGGAGATATGATCGAGATCGATATCCCTGGGAAGAGACTGAACCTGCTTATTTCAGATGAGGAGTTGAAGATAAGATTATCCCAGTGGAAGCCGCCGAAGAAAGAACTTAAGGGTTACCTAAAAAGATATGCCAGACTTGTCCAGTCTGCCTACACAGGTGCTACCTTCGAAGACTGATTACGAATTAACGAATTTAGGGATTCAGGCATTTGGGGATTTAAGAACTCAGGAATTTCATTCTCTCATTCCTCAATTCCTTAATCCCTCAATCCCCAATTTGTTCAAGATGGGTACGGCATAAGGACCTTCTCGGATGAAGGCCATGGTGGGTTCGATGCTTTTTTCTCGATATCGGTAAACTGCAAAGGATACAGCATTCTGTATCATTTCCTGTGACATCTCAACGGTAGGCTTAATCCTCTTCTTCTTCAGGAAGTCGAGGCCACACTGCCCGGGGAGGAGACAGTAATCCTCTTCTGAGATTTCGAGGGTGCAGTAAATCAACCCGTCTTCTCCCACCTTTCTCAGCACCCTTCCCCAAACCTCAG
>Ga0105152_10000255_pt1 | contig 14606 bp, 9 predicted proteins | sample LakBais05cmmetaG_FD_81534 | JGI IMG/M metagenome (GOLD analysis project Ga0105152, IMG submission 81534) | Lake sediment microbial communities from Lake Baikal, Russia to study Microbial Dark Matter (Phase II) - Lake Baikal sediment 0-5 cm | ecosystem: Environmental > Aquatic > Freshwater > Lake...
AACCGGACCCGGCCCGCAGCCCCCGCCCTTGGAGAGCCTGCAGAAAATGATCCCGGCCGACCGCCTGTGGCCGATCAACGACGTATGGGATTTTCATTGCGCGCGCAACGAATTCAGTAAAATGGATCGCTACATGCTGGGCTTCAACCAGCGCTACGGCCCGGCCAGGGATGCGGCCGACTTCGCCTTCCGCGCCCAGGCCTGCAACTACGAGGGCATGCGCGCCATGTTCGGGGCCTTTGCCGCCAACCGGCCCCTGACCACCGGCATTATCCAGTGGATGCACAACGCCGCCTGGCCGAAACTTTTCTGGCAGTTCTACGATTATTTCCTCATGCCCACCGGCGCCTTTTACGGCGCCCGCCAGGCCTGCCAGCCGCTGACCCTGATCTACCACTATGGCGACAACGGTATCTACTTAGTCAACCAGGCCCTCACCGACAAGCCGGGACTGCAGGCCGTCATTTCCGCCTACGATGTCCGTTCCAAACTTTTGTTCCGCAAAACGATCTCCCTAGATGCCGCGGCCAACGCCTCGCGCAAGATCTTCGACCTGCCGAAAATAAAGAGACTGACCCGGACCTGGTTTTTGGATCTGCGGCTGCAGGACGCCGCCGGCATCATGCTGGCCGATAATTTTTACTGGCTCTCGACCAAGCCCGACGTGCTCGATTACAGCAAGTCCGAATGGTTCTACACCCCTTCCAAGGAATGGGCCGATCTGACCGCCCTGAATGGGCTGCCGCCGGCGGCGGTCCAATGCATACACAGTTTCGTAGACCGCGGCCAGGAACAGGAGCTCACGGTCACCCTGCGCAATCCGGGTAAGAATATCGCTTTTTTCATTGAATTGAGCGCCCGCGGCGAAACATCGGGCCGGACCATAGTCCCGGTCTTCTGGGAAGACAACTACGTCTCGCTGCTTCCCGGGGAGAGCAAGACCATCCGCGCTACATTCGCTTCCGCCGACCTGGGCGGTGAAAAGCCGGTTTTCCACTTCCAAGGCTGGAACGTCAAAGGAGAGTGAAGATGGGCAACAGTTCAAAACGCAATTTCCTTATCGTCGGCCTGGTCTTCCTGATCTTTTTCGTCATATCCTTGATCACCAACATCCTCGGCCCGCTCGTTCCCGACATCATCGACAGCTTCAAGCTCAGCCTGGCCCTGGCCGGCTTCCTGCCCACTTCGTTCTTCATCGCTTACGGCGTCATGTCCATCCCGGCCGGCATGCTGATCGAGCGCTTCAATGAAAAACCGGTGCTGGTGGCCTCTTTCGTTCTGGCTTTTCTCGGCTCGGCCCTGTTCGCCAGCAAACCTGTCTACAGCATAGCCCTGTTCTCGCTTTTCACCATCGGCATCGGCGTGGCCATGCTGCAAGTGGCCATTAACCCGCTGCTGCGCGTGGCGGGCGGCGAGGAGAATTTCGCTTTCTACGGCGTCATGGCCCAGCTGATCTTCGGCCTGGCTTCTTTCATCAGCCCCAAGATCTATTCCTACCTGGTGCTGCACCTGAAAGCCGGCGACCAACCGAACGCCGTCGTTTCTGCCATCGCCAGGGTGGTGCCGGCCTCCATGCCCTGGGTTTCGCTGTACTGGGTGTTCACCGCGGTCACCCTGTCCATGGTGGTCATCCTGCTGCTGGTGAAGCTGCCGAAAGTGGAGCTCAAAGAGGACGAGAAAGTCGGCACGCTGGCGGCGCACAAGAGCCTGCTGAAGAACAAATTCGTCGCCCTCTTTTTCATCGGCATATTCTGTTATGTCGGCACCGAGCAGGGAGTGGCCAACTGGATTTCCCAGTTCCTGAAAACCTATCACGGCCTTGATCCGCTGACCGAGGGCGCGAGCGCGGTCGGCGGATTCTGGGGTTGGATGACCGTGGGCTGCGCCGTGGGCCTCGTCTTTTTGAAATTGTTCGACAGCCGCAAGGTGCTCATCGGTTTTGTGGCTGCGGCGCTCATTACTCTCACCGTGGCCCTGTTCGGCCCAGCCAAGCTGGCGACTTTCCCCATGTGGCTGCCGCTGTTCGGAAAATTCCAGGTGGTCCTGTACACCTTTTCCCTGATGGGCTTCTTCGCTTCGGTGATGTGGCCCATCGTCTTCTCGCTGGCCCTGAACTCGGTTGACAGGCATCACGGTTCCTTCTCGGGCATCCTGGTCACCGGCATCGTCGGCGGGGCCGTACTGCCGCCGGTCGTCGGCAAGTTGGGAGATCTGTTCGGTTTGAAAGCGGGTTTGCTGGTCATTTATCTGACCCTGGGCTACCTGCTCAGCATCGGTTTCTGGGCCCGGCCGCTGATCGCTAACGCCACCATCGGCTCCAAGAAAAAGAAAGAGGCAGCGTAATGAGCGAGCCGGCGGTCATCGGCGTCGACCTGGGCGGCACCAACGTCCGGGCCGGAAAAGTCGTCGGCCAGGAAATAACCGGTCACCGCGCCCGGGCCATCACCGCCCGCGGCACTGAAGGAACGGTACTGCAAGAGATCAGCGAAACCATCGCCGCCGTTTTCGACAACAGAGTCGCCGGCATCGGCATCGGCGTGCCCAGCCTGGTCGACGTGGACAAGGGTATCGTCTACACGGTGGAGAACATTCCCTCCTGGAAGGAAGTGCCCCTCAAGGACATCCTGGAACAGTCTTTCCAAGTGCCGGTGTATGTCAACAACGACGCCAACTGCTTCGCCCTGGGCGAGTTCTATTTCGGGGCCGGCCGGGGGCTTCATGACCTGATAGGCATGGTGCTGGGCACCGGCTTGGGCGCCGGCATCATCATCAACGGCAAGCTGTATTGCGGCCGCAACTGCGGCGCCGGCGAGATCGGCACCATCCCCCACAAAGGACACACGGTCGAATACTATTGCTCCGGCCAGTTCTTCCAGCATCAATACGGCGTGGACGGCGGCACCATCTACGAGCAAGCCAGGCAGGGAGACGTCCAGGCCCTGGAAAAGTTCGCCGTTTTCGGGGATAACCTCGGCCAGGCGGTGATGATCGCCCTTTACGCCTATGACCCCGAAATCATTGTCCTGGGAGGTTCCGCCAGTAAGGCTTGGAAGTTCTTCGAGGCCGCCCTAAGACGCCGGCTGAAAGATTTCGCCTGGCAGCACGCCCTGGCCCGGTTGATCATCCAACCGTCACAGACCGCCGAGATCGCTGTCTTGGGCGCCGCCGCCCTTTGTTATGACGCAAAAAAATAAGGAGTGAGACCATGAAAAAAATATCGCGCCCCTGCGCCGCGCTGCTGCTGGCCGGTTTCCTGGCACTCTGTTTCAGCGCCTGCGCCATCAAAACCACCCCTGTGCCCAAGCCGCAGACGGCCCTCCGCGCTGGTTTGCGCTCTTCGCCCTACGGACCGAAAAATGGCTTCCCCGCCGCCGACTATTGGCTCAGCTCCGCCCGCTCCATGGCTTCCCGCTTTGACGGCGCTGTCCCCGCTTTGGTTTGGATCGTCGGCACCATGGAGTCGACCGAAGGAACTGAACCCGAGGATGATTTCACCGGCCGCATCAAGCTGAGTTTCCCTTCACCCGGCGGTGAATTTCCCAACATCGTGTTCTCCGACACAGACGCCAACGAAGCCTATCTGGAGCAATTCGACCGCAACGGTTTCAAGGTTTGGCTGCAGGTCGAACCGGCCAACGCCAATGTCGAAACCCTGATCAAACTGGTCATGGACCGCTACGGCAAGCACCCCTGCGTCATCGGTTTCGGCATCGACGTCGAATGGCACCGCTGGAGCCGGCAAAACAACGAGGGCGTGGAGGTCAGCGACGCCCAGGCACAAGCTTGGAGCGAACGGCTGCGTTCCTACGATCCATCCTACCAGTTGTTTTTGAAACACTGGCTGGAATCCAAGATGCCTTCCAGCTACCGCCAGGGGTTGGCGTTCATCAACGACAGCCAGGAGTTCACCTCGCTCGAGCAGATGCTCGCAGATTTCGAAGCATGGGGCAAAGCCTTCGCCACTGCCCCGGTCGGCTTCCAATTCGGCTATCCGGGCGACGGCGCCTGGTGGAGAGAACTGGCCGATCCCCCCGCCGCGATCGGCAAAGCCATCCTGGCCCGCATCCCCAACACTTCCGATCTGTACTGGGTCGATTTCACCATGCAGGAAATTTGGCCGGAAGCGGCCGTTGCCCCGGAAGAAAAATAACTCCCCGCCGCGACGTCTTCGGTTGTTTGCATCCATCGCCCTGTTTGCGTTATAGTTGAACCATGAAAAAAATTACCGCCGCGCTGTTGTGTATGTTTTTCTGCCTATCCCTTCACGCCCAGGACAGGAAAAATAACGACCAGACGTTCGGCTTCCAGTTCAAAGACAATTACAAGCGTATGGAAAGCCAGTACCAGGAATGGCTGAACATGGTGGCCGCCATTGCCAGCAGCGAAGAGATCAATGCCTTCCTCGAGCTGCCGACCGTCCGCGATCGCGATTTGTTCATCCGCCTGTTCTGGCAGCAGCGCGACCCCACACCGGGCACCGAGGCCAACGAGTACCGCAACGAGATCGAAAACCGCTTCCGCCATGTCAACCAGTTTTTCGGGCGCGGCACGCCGCGGCCCGGCTGGATGACCGACATGGGGCGGATTTACATGATCCTGGGCGAACCCAACAGCACGGAATCCTTTGACAACGTGCCCGAGGTCTACCCCGCCCAGGTGTGGTATTACTACGGCGACCAGAAACTCGGTTTGCCGGTCTACTTCAACGTCACCTTTTACAAGCCCTATGGAACCGGCGAATGGGTGCTCCTGGATTCGGCCTCCGACGGCCCCGCGGCACTGCTGGTCAACAGCGACCGCTACACCTCGTCCGATCCCAGCCAGATCTACCAGCTTCTGCAAAAAAAAGCGCCCACGCTGGCCGGCCCGGCCTTTTCCATGATCCCCGGCCAATCTCCCAGCGCTTACGCCCTCTCCCTGCGCAACTCACTGGTCATGGCCAACATCTACCGCTCTCCCGTTCGCTCCATCAATCCCGCCTACGCCGCCAATTTTCTCAAGTACAAGGCCTTCGTCAGCGTCGATTCGTCAACCCGCTACATCGAGAACGCCCATGCCCTGTCCGTCATGAAGGACGACCTGTGGGGCTACAATATCATCACCTTTTCGGTCAAACCCAAAAAACTGACCTTTGACTTCGCTGCCCAGGAAAACCGCTATACTCTTGCTTTCGACTTGATCACCACCCTGAAGCGGGGCGAAAAAGAAACTTTTTCCCTGCGCCGCCACTACGAACTCGCCGTGGAGCCCTCGCAAATGGATATTATCCGCTCCGGCGGCGTGGTCATCCACGACAGTTTCCCGGCCGTGCCCGGGGATTACCGCCTGACCGTGTTCATGCACAACCCGCTCAGCAAAGAGTTCAGTTTTTTTGAAAGTGCGGTCAGCATCCCAGCCGAAGCCAAGCCGCGACTGGCCTTGCCCCTGACCGGGTTCAAGGCTGAAAACCTGGCCAGCAATTTCTACTGCGTGTACAAGGCCGGCAGCCGGCGGCTGGCGGTCGATCCCGACCTGGTTTTCCCCGCCACCCAGGTGCCGCTGCTCTGGCTGGGCGCCTACAACCTGGATAAATCCTTGTGGGAAAAAGGCCGCCTCGAGTGGGAGATCCGGGGACTGAACAAGACCCGGCCGTTCCGGCAGGTAAACGAGCGGCCCCTGGCCGCTTTCCCCTACCAGCGCAACCTCAACGCCATCGAAAAGATCAGCGGCGCTCCCCTGCCGCCCGATTTCTACAGCTTGATCTTGAGGCTGGTCGGCGCCGACGGCAGCATCCTCGACAGCCGGGAGGCGAATTTTCAGATCTCGCCCCTGGCTTCCCTGGCCCAGCCGAGCGAAATGTATAACCAGGTCCCGGTCGACAGCCCCTACTATTTCGATTATGTTCTCGCTCAGCAGTTTCGGGGCCTCGGCGACCTCGAGAAAGCCGCTTACGGTTTTGAAAAATCGCTGCAGGCCAAACCCGATTTTGCGGCCGCCCGCCAGGCGCTGCTGGAGATCCTGCTGTCCCGGGGCAAATACGAACGCGTGCGCCGGGAAGCGGAACTGCTTCCCCACGAGGGCCAGGCGGCCTATGCCGGCCATTTTCTCAAAGGCGAAGCCCTGTTCGGCCTGGGGGAATTTGCCGCCGCCCTGGATGAACTGCTCGCGGCCAGCCGCATCATCAACACCGACGTGAACTTGATCAACCTCATCGGCCGGACCTTCCTGAAACTCGGCGACAACAGGCAGGCGGCCAAGGCGTTCACGGCATCGCTTACCCTGAAAAAGAATCAGTCAGAAATTGAGAAACTGCTCGCCGAGGCCGCCGCCCCACCCAGCACCAAAAAGAAATAAACCGGCGCGGGTCAGGCTGCCGGTGCTTACGGCAGAAAGCGCTTGAAAGCTTCGATGGCCTCGTATTCAGCCATGCCCAGCGTGTCGTACAGGCGGGCGCTGCCGCGGTTGCGCTCCTCGGCCCGTTCCCACACTTCGCGGATGTCCCCACCTAGGAGCATGGTGCCGTCCTTTTGCGTCTGGTGCTTGAAGATGGCGCTGCGCTTGCGCTCCAGCTCCTCGGGGCTGATGGGCACAGCCATGTCGATCTGCTCGATCTCCCATTCCTCCCAAGCGCCGCGGTAGAACCAAACGTAGCAGTCCCTGAACCACGGTTCGTTCCGCACCTGCTGCAGGGCGGCCTTGATGGCGTCCAGGCACAGGCGGTGGGTGTCGTGGGGGTCGGACAGGTCCCCGGCGGCAAAGATCTGGTGAGGATTCACCCGCCGCAGCAGGTCGACGACCAGTTTCACGTCTTGTTCCGAAAGCGGCAGCTTGCTGCGCGTTCCGGTTTCATAGAACGGCATGTTCAAGAAATGGACGTTTTCCGGGCTGATGCCGGCGTAGCGGCAGGCGGCGCGGGCTTCGCCCTGGCGGATCAGGGTCTTGAGTTTCCTGACCGCGGGCGGATCGATCTGGCCGGGATTTTTTTCCAGCAGGAAAGTTTTGATCTTCTGGAAACGCCGCCGCTCGGCCATGCCGGCCGGGACCATCGTCGCATTGAAGCTTTCGGCAAAATCGATGAAGCGCAGGGCGTCCTCATCGGTCACGGTCAAGTTGCCGGAGGTCTGGTAGGCGGTATTCACATCATGGCCGTGCTCGACCAGGCGCAGCAGCGTGCCACCCATGGCCACCATGTCATCCTCGGGGTGCGGGCTGAAGATCAGCACCCGCTTGCAAGCCGGCGCGGCGCGTTCGGGACGGAAGGTGTCGTCGGCGTCGGGCTTGCCGCCCGGCCAGCCGGTGATGGTATGCTGCAGATCGTTGAAGACCTTGATATTGATCTGGTAAGCGGTGCCTTTTTCGGCCAGCAAGCCGCTCATGCCGTTGTCGTTGTAATCGCGGTTGGTCAGCTTAAGGATCGGCTTGTCCAGTTTCTGGCACAGCCAGACCACCGCTTTGCGGATCAGGCGGTCGCTCCACTCGCAGGCGTCGAGCAGCCATGGGGTTTTGATCCGCGTCAGTTCGGCCGCCGCCGCTTCGTCCAGGACGATCATGACGTTCTTGTGGGTCTGCAGGAAGGAGGCCGGGCATTGGGCCGAGATATCGCCTTCGACGGCCTGACGGATGACCACCGCCTTGCCTTCGCCCCAGGCCATGAGCAGAACGCGCTTGGCGCCGAGCACACTGCCGATGCCCATGGTGATGGCGCGCCGCGGCACGTTTTCCAGGCCGAAAAAGTCGGAGGCGGCGTCCTTACGGGTCAGGGAGTCGAGCGTGATGATACGCGTGACCGAGTTGATCTGCGATCCCGGCTCGTTGAAAGCAACATGGCCGGTGCGGCCGATGCCCAGGACTTGTAGGTCGATGCCGCCAGCGGCGTGGATTGCTTCTTCGTAGCGCCGGCAATGGTCCACCATCTGCTCGACCGGCAGGCTGCCGTCCGGGATGTGAACATTCTCAGGGCGGATGTCCACACGGTTAAAAAGCTGCTGGCGCATGAAATGGACGTAGGAATGGACCGAATCGGGCTGCATCGGGAAATACTCGTCGAGGTTGAAACTGATGACATTGGCAAAACTCAGCCCTTCCTGCCGGTGCAGGCGCACCAGCTCACTGTAAACGCGCGTCGGCGTGGAGCCGGTGGCAAAACCCAGTACGCACATTTTGCCCAGTTTCTTTTTGCGGTGGATCAGGTCGGCGATCTCCTGGGCCACCGCTTGCGAGGCCTCCCTGGCATCGGCATAAATGATGGTCGGCATGCGCTCAAACTTGGTCAAAATGCTGAACTGGTAACTATCGGTCTGCGCCTGCAGGAAATTCCCTTCAGCCGCGGTTTTCTCCCGGGGATCCGCTGTTTTCATTATTTTTGCCTTCATGCTTTTTCCTCGCCGCCCTCGGCTCGCGCGCCTTTTTTTACCATAACACTTAACAAATTCAAAGTCAATCGTTTTTCCCGCGCAGAGCGTTTGCCTGCGGGCGTAAAGCCCGTTCCAGCGCCGGTTTGATTTCCCGGATCCGCGGCAAACGCGGGACTGCGCCAAGTCATAATTGTAAATATTCAGTTTTGTTTTTATAATATGGGCATGGCAAAATATAAAATGAAACGCGTTATTGGCTGGGCGGGATTGTCAGTTTTTCTGATCGCTGGTATCAGCGCCGCGCCCCGGCTGGGCGATGAGACGACCCCGCCGGGATGGGTGCTCAACGAGCAGGAATATTTTGCACGGCCCGGGGTGGAGGTCCTGGTCTTTCACGACATCTACCCGGAGGGCAAACAGGGGGGCATCGAACTGATTCAGCACGGCGAACGGATCGCGGCCTTAGGCGACGTACGCCTGGCCGCAACACCGGGCCAGTGGGGCTTGCTGCCCAAAATGATCCAGCGCTCGGTGGACCGCAGCGTTCCCAGCGCCACGGTGGCCATGCGTTTTGAAAAAGAACAGCTGGCCTACCGAGTGCGCGTGGAGCCCTGCGGGGAAGCCATCTGCGTCGCCGTGGACCTGGAAAAACCCCTGCCAGCCGCCTTGGCCGGCCACGCCAGCTTTAACCTGGAACTTTTTCCTCCGGCCTTTTTCGGCAAGAGTTATTATCTCGGCGCCAGTGCCGGAGTCTTCCCGCTGCAGGGGAACGGGCCGCTGGCAGGCGACGCTTCCGCTCCACACCCCTTGCCCTTGGCCAAGGGGACGACACTGTACGCCGCCAGTGAAGACCCGCTGCGCCGCCTGACCATTGAAGCGCTCAGCGGCGAGCTGCAGCTTTTCGACGGCCGCGACAATGAAACCAACGGCTGGTTCGTGGTGACCTCCCCGATCCCGGCCGGAGCCACCCGGGACGCGGTGCGCTGGCGCATCACCCCTAACGCGGTGCCGGGCTGGCAACGCGAACCGGTCATCGCCTTTTCCCAGGTGGGCTACCATCCCGATCAGGAGAAGCGCGCCCTGATCGAATCCCCCGCCGCCACCTCCGACCTTGGCCAGGCGACCCTGCTGCGCATCACCCCGGGTCAAGATCCTGTGCCGGTACTGAGCCAGTCATTGCAGCGCTGGGGCCGTTTCCTGCGTTACGATTACGCTGTCTTCGATTTCAGCGCCGTGCGCACTCCCGGTGTCTATGTCCTGCGCCACGGGCAAAGGCAAACCCCGCCGTTCCGCATCGCCGCCGATATTTATCGGCAAGGTGTATGGCAGCCCACGTTGGAGACCTTTTTCCCGGCCCAGATGTGCCACATGCAGGTGGCCGACCGCGGCCGCATCTGGCACGGCCTCTGCCACATGGACGACGCCCTGCAGCCGCCGCCCGCCCACGACCTGAGTTATATCGAAGACTACCGCCAGGGACCGACCACCGACACCCCGTTTGCCGCTTTCCAGCACATTCCCGGCTTGGACCGGGGCGGCTGGCATGACGCCGGCGATTTCGACCTGGCCACCGGCTCCCAGTCCTGGGTCACCCTGCTGCTGGCCCTGACCCGGGAGAACTTTGCCGTGGATTCCGACCAGACCAGCGTGGACCCGCAGCGGCGCGAAGTGCTCCTGCATGTCCCGGACGGCAAGCCGGACATCCTGCAGCAGATCGTGCACGGGGTGGAGAACCTGCTGAACAGCTACTGCGTGGCCGGGCACAGCTTCGCCGGCATCTCCGACCCCTCGCAGGAGCAGTACCAGAAACAGGGCGACGCCGCCTCCATTACCGACAACCGTATTTTCGACCCGACCCTGAAACCCGGAGAGATCAAAGGCGACCGCTCGGGCCGGCCTGATGACCGCCTGGCTTTCACCAGCCGCGATACCGGCACCGAGTACCGGGTGATCGCGGCCCTGGCCGCCGCCGGCCGGGTGCTGGCCGATTTCAATCCGGAACTGGCAAGGGAGTGCCGCGCCACAGCGCTCAAGGCCTGGGACTATGAGCAAACGCATCCCGTGGCGCGCCAGGCCAACGCTTATGTGCCGCAAATGATCGGGGACCAGGAGGTGCTGGCCGCGGTGGAGCTCCTGATCACTACCGGGGAACGCCGCTTCGCCGCCCGGCTCAAGGCGCTGCTGCCGGTGATCGAGGCCCGCGCCGACGCCGTCGGCTGGACCGTGACGCGGGTACTGGCCAGGGTAAACGACGCCAGGTTCTCCCGGCGTGTCGGCGCCGCTTTGACCAAATATGCTAAAAAATTACGCTCCAGCCTCGCCCAAAGCCCCTTTGGCGTGCCTTTCGATTGGCAGGTCTGGGGCGTTACCTGGGACATCCAGGATTATGCCGTATGCCAGTATTTTCTTCACCGGGCTTATCCCCGGGAATTCCCCCGGGAAAACCTGCTGCGTGTGCTGAATTATATCTTCGGCTGCCACCCGGCATCCAACACCTCGCTGGTTTCGGGCGTGGGTGCCCATTCCCTGACCGTGGCCTACGGCACCAACGTGAACGAATGGTCATGCATCCCCGGCGGCGGCGTGTCGGGCCCGTCACTGATCCGCCCCGACCTGCCCGAGTTGAAGGAGCCCTTTCCCTTTCTGTGGCAGCAGTCCGAATATGTCATCGGCGGCGCCGCTACGTATCTCTTTTGCGTATTGGCGGCAGACCGGCTGCTGACCGAAAAACAATAACAACTAACCAAGCTTTCAATATTTCCAAGTGCCTGCAATCTCGCGAATGGACAAAACAGAAACCTGTTTGCTCAGGCTGTATGATTTGTTTCCCGGATAAACCACCCAAAGGCGTTCAAGGGCAAGGTCGCTCAGCGCGGTCTTCATCGAAGCCGTCAATGTGGGAGCGTCGTTATACTTGAATTCCACACCCCAGTTTTTGCCGGCATGCTGCCAGCACAGGTCGAGCTCGGCTCCGGAATGAGTTGCCCAGAAATATATTTCCCGCATATTTTTGTTTATGCTTCGCAACACGCATTCCTGGGCAAACCCTTCCCAGGATGCTCCTATTTTCGGATGGGTGATAAGCTCCTCATTTCCCTGGATGCCGAGCAGGGAATGAAACAGACCTGAATCGGACAGATACAACTTGGGGCGCTTGACCAGCCGTTTTCCGATATTGACATGCCAGGGCTGCAGCAGCCGGACCATGAAAGTCGATTCGAGAATTTCGACATGCCGCCGCACGGTCATGTCGCTGATGCCGAAAGAACGGGCCAGTTCGCTGTAATTGAGCACCTGGCCATGATAATGGGCGAGCATGGTCAGGAACCGCCGCAAAGTCGGGGCCGGGATGCCGATTCCCAGCTGAGGCAAATCTCTTTCCAGAAAAGCCGTGAGGTAGTGGTCGCGCCAGGACCGGCTTTGTATTTCGCTTTTGGCCGTAAAGGAACGGGGAAAACCGCCGCGTAGCCACAGTTTTTTGAAATTGCCGCTGTTGACATCCTGGAGCCGCAGCCCTCCAAGGGTATGGAAAGCGATGCGTCCGGCCAACGATTCACTGCTTTGTTTGAGGAGGTTGCCCGAAGCGCTTCCCAGTATCAGATATTTCTGTCCGGGCCGGGTGTCGACCAGAAAGCGGATCAGGGGAAATATCTCGGGCCGGCGCTGAACCTCATCTATAACGATCAATCCGGTCAAATCTTCCAGCAGCAATTGCGGATTCTGCAATGCGGCAAGATCCCGAGGATTTTCCAGGTCAAAATAGTGATTGGCGGCGAATTCCCGGGCCAGCGTCGTCTTGCCGCATTGGCGGGGGCCGATGAGGGCGGTCACGGGGAACTGGCTTAGAAGTTTTTTTATTTCCCGTCTGTCGATGGCGCGATCGATCATTTCCCCCTCCTTTGCTCAGATTCAGCCTATCACAAATACCTTGAAATATCAACATTCAATGTTGAATTTTCAAGGCACATGAAAAAGCAACTGCGCCGGCAATCAGGGGGAATGGGGAATAAGGAAATGGATTCGAATGTGGGCGGTTCGCGAACCGCCCCTACCTCACACCCTGGTTGAAAACAATTTCCACTAGTGGCGAAAATGGAAACTCAAGTTGACATAAATGGTGTTTCGCACTACCATTAATCTAGGAGACGCAGCATGATGGAAAAATACGGGGTGATCTTTTATCGCGATGAAGAATATAAAGGTTACGTGGCCGAAGCCATCGGTTTGCCCGGCTGCGTCAGCCAGGGGAAGACCATGGAAGAGGCGGTCGAGAACATCAAGGACGCGATCGTCGGTTACGTCCTGGTCGAAAAAAGTAGCCTTTCCGCAAAAATTTCATTTTTTAAACTATAATTTTTTCTTTACTTCATCAATAACATAAACTAGAAGGCGATTCCCTGTGTCTTTGAGTTGATCTGCATTGACATTTCGATGTGCGAGCAGGCTGGTGGTGCAAGAATCAACTGCTTGTTGAAGATCCGAAGGGCTAGCCAGCATTTCCTTGAGCCCGTCCCCAAGAGTTGAGGCTAATTTCTTCCAATGATCAGGGAAACAATGCTGAAGGCAATTAATCCAATCTTGAGGCCAGAATTCCCATGAACTTTCTTTACTAAGACGGGCAATGGCAAGTACTCGCCCAAGGTCTTTGTTGCTTCTTTTTGTTAATGAATCTCCTGTTAGATCAGGCTTGATTCTCGTATGTTCCAATAGATTGTCAAGCATCATCATTTCTGGAAGCGCACAGCGAATTCCAAAATCTGTCATTTTGGCATTATAGATAGCCACCTTGGTAAATGGGAAACTGGGCAGACCATAATGATCTCCCGAATCCAATTCAAGTCGAGTCCATTTCCGATCTGTTTGCGCTTCACTTTCAGGTTCAGTAAGTAATTCAAGAAACCAATCCTGCGAACCTGGCGGATAAAGTCGAACAACAGGCAAGTTATCGGTCTCAGTTTTTTCATTCCCTGGCTTGGTGAATTTTCCTTCCGTGTTCTGTGTCCAACCGCTGGCAATAAGTTTTTCAGTTACAGCTTTTCCAGCTTCAACAGCCTGAATAAATGGCGACAATACACAATCAATATCCTTTGTATGAACTCTAAATAAAGATTCTTCTTTAAATAACCAATATGCAGCCGCAAGGCTCCCAATTATAGTTATATTTAGTTTCACATCCGGAGGTATTGCAGCAGCAACCTGTTCAAGTACCAATCTTGGAGAAACTTCTTGATTATTAATACTCATGACTTGGTTTGGCGGCGGGATTGAAGTACATTTAAGAACTCTGTTGCCTGCGCTTCAAGATGAAGCTCATGGAGATCGAGAAGGCATTCAACGGGATCTGCCCAGAATAATCCACCTTCTCGAGGTTCAAAAAAACTTTTTTTATGCCGAACAAAATGAACGACGACATCAGCAGGTTGATACGGGTCATCCACTGGCTTAAGGGCAGGGTCGAGCTTATTAATGAATTCAAGATCTGAACTTTCGCCAGAACTATGTCGCGAAAGATCGAGTCGCGGCGTGCCAACAAGATCCAATTCCGGGTAGTAGTGCCTGGCTCCAAGAACCCCGCCGATGGCCAAATCCGGCAAATTTAATTTTTCCAAACGCCGGATGTAAAACTCTGTAGAAAATGGCTGGTTGGAATAGTCTGTATAACAAACTGCTGATCGATCAATTTCAGAATTGATGATTAACCTCGCAAATGCTTCAGTTGGAAACTGGTTTAATCCGATGCGCCTATCAGACTGGCGTTCAATCATGCTTCCAAGATCTTTAAGTATACTGGCAACAGTAGGATAGGAATACCCTGTGCTTTCTGCAAGCCATTTAACTGTCATTGGTCCCTTTTTCAGCAACCATTGATGAATAAGGATTTTAACTATCACAAAATAACTTGAACCTCGGTTCATCTGCATACCAACATGTTCTTGTTCAATTTTAATTTTCTGCTCCAACTGGGAGTAGAAAGTCGAATCAAAGTTGCTTGGAAAACTATTGAATTTTCCATTTCTAAAAACCACCAAATGCAACCGATCCAACACTTTTTCCTGCAAGGTTTGCCGGGCCTGATCCCATTCCTCTTTCAAGCGGTTTTCAGTAAGTTTAGGTTCAACCAAAACGAGAATCCCATTTCGATCCGCTTTATCTTCCATAAGGGCATAAACCAACTGAATAAACTTAGCCCGCAAGTTCCTGGCAGATCCCATTCCTACAGTAATATCAATCATGGTATTACCAATTATTGCGTCGGGTTTATAGTTTATACTC